>ENA-OPWX01000280-OPWX01000280.1-human-gut-metagenome-genome-assembly--contig:-NODE-280-length-48638-cov-3.095054_pt1 | contig 48638 bp, 40 predicted proteins | sample MGYA00241514_ERZ502020 | MGnify/ENA primary metagenome ERZ502020 (study PRJEB25962, sample SAMEA2042105) | human gut metagenome | biome: human gut; feature: human-associated habitat; material: faeces... | reverse complement strand
TCTTGCGAATTTTGTAAGGTACATAGCTTCTTCAACAGCTGAGTCGCCGCCACCTACTACATATACTTCAAAATCTTCGAAGAAGTTCGCATCACATGTAGCACAGTAGGAAACACCTTTTCCCATGAATTCTTTTTCACCTTTGCATCCAATTGGTCTTGCAAAAGCACCTGTAGCAATGATAAGAGTTTTACCGCAGTATTCTCCTTTTGCACTGATCAGTTTCTTCACGTCACCTTCCAGTACAACATCATTGATAACATCTGTTACTCTCTCTACACCGAATTTTTCACACTGCTCTGTCATTCTGGCGATCAGAGATGGGCCACTTTCACCCTCAACAATCTGTCCAGGATAGTTTTCAATCTCATCTGTAATAGCAATCTGTCCACCGTCTTTACCTTTTTCTACGATTAATACAGACATTCTTGCTCTTCCTGCGTACAGACCTGCTGCTAAACCAGCAGGACCTGCACCCAGGACAATTACGTCATAAATTTTGCTCATAACGAAATTCTCCTTTTTTCATTTTTATTCTATAACGCTACATACAATATAGCACATAGTTTTCAAAAATGAAACGCATATTTTTTATAAAATGCACAATTTTACTCAAAAATTGTCTGTTTATCAACCTCTGTTGTAAGAGCTTCAAGAGCTTTCTTAACTAAGGATTTACGAAGTGCATACTCCTCATCTTTATCCAGCTCCGGATTTCCAAGTGGATGTGGAATAGCGATTGTAGGAACGATTCTGTTAGCTCCAACTGTCATAGAAATTGGAGTTACAGTACACATATGAACTACTGGAAGTCCTGCAGCTTCAATAGCTTTTACCATCGTTGCACCGCAACGTGTACAGGTACCTCAAGTGGAGGTCATGATAACTGCATCAACACCATCAGCGATCAGCTTCTGAGCATACTCATCAGCGAATGCTTTAGCTGATAATACGGCTGTTCCGTTACCAACTGTTGTATAGAATTTATTGTGAAGTTTTCCAATAACACCCTCACGCTCGAACTCACGCATAACGTCTACTGGAAGTACACGGTCAGCATCCTCGTTAGCGTATACCGGATCGTATCCACCATGAGCTGTCTCGTATGTCTCCTCTGTCAGATCGTTAACACCTGTAATGTCATACTCACCATATCTTGTAGCATTAGATGACTCGATGTGATCTGGATTACCCTTCGGAACAATACCACCGGATGTACACAGAGCGATTGTAGCTTTGCTAAGATCTTTGATAGCCGGCTGTGGAGCAACCTTGTCGAATGTCGGCATTGGGAACTCTGTTACGAATGGCTTACCAGCAATCTTCTTAAGAAGCATCTCAACAGCACGTTTTGATCCACGTTTCTCCTCGAATAAGTTTACACGGATACCGTTTGGCATGTAGTTGTCTTCGCAAGAAGCACCAATCTTCTCACCTTTAGCAAGTTTCATAGCAAGTGGAGCTAATTTTCCAATTGCATCTCTCATACCAGCTGCACTGTTCTTTGTAGGAACAATGTATACTTTGTCTTTGAACATATCAGCACCTGGATTCTCAACGTACATTCCTGTAACTACCGGGATTCCAAGCTCCTCTTTGATCATATCGCAAACTGTTCCGCAAGCAACTCCGTAACGTCCTGCGTTGAATGCAGGTCCAGCGATGAACAGATCAGCATTCTGTCCTTTAACCATCTCAAGAATCTCAGCTTTAGCTTTTTCAAGATTCTCGTTGAAGTAAGAGTCACCACATACGATTGTAGCAACGATCTCAGCTTCATCTCCAAATTTCTGAGCAAGAGCGAGTCCTGGTCCTACGACCTCTCCTACGCGAAGCTCTGCAGGGTAATCTGCTTTTTCTTCTCCACCGATATTAGCGAAGAACTGGTTGATATAATGTACAACTCTAATTTTACTCATTATGATTCGTCCTCCCTTTCTATCGTGCACTCAGTACGTTGAATCCTGTCTCGTTTGTTGCGCCAGTCATAACCTGAATCTCAACTTCAAGAGATCCGTCCTCCTGAAGAGTCTTGTCGCTGGCACCAGCGATAACATTAACATAGTCTAAAGTTCCGATAACTTTATCAAGTTTTGGAAGGTGAATCAGCTCATTAGCATTTCCGCCTGTTACTACAGCATCTGCAGCCGGATCAGAGTCAGCAAGTGACTGAGATTTTCCATCACGTCCAGCATACTCATCTGTAATGATAACAGTCTTAACGCCTTCAGCCTCAATTTTCTTTGTATTCATGATAAGGTCTGTATCTGGGTTACCGAATCCCTCCTGAGATACGATTACAGCATCCAGGTCTAAGAAACGGCAAAGTTTTGCTGTCCAGTCAGAAGAACGCATCTTGTCTGCAAGGTAAACGTTCTCATTTGTAAGGATGTGGCAAACAAAGTTAATAGTTTTACCATGCTCCTCGAATAAATCGTGAATAACCGGGTTATTCTCGTGAACATATGTTGGGTTTTTATCACAAGCAGATACACAGTTACCAGATACGATAGCTCCGTCCATGATCTCTGTTGGTGTCATCAGAGTAGAAAGTGTCTTCTTAGCATCTACTCCGTATACATATGTGTCATGAAGAAGTCCCTGGCTCTGTAACATCTGTACATAAGCAACTCTCGGAAGATCTGGGAATTTTTCTTTTCCTTCCATAACCCCGTATGTCTCATAAACCTTTGTCTCATCTGGTGTAAGATTACGTGCTAATTCCCCAAGATATACAGCAACTCTGAATCCAGCGAAACGAACAGCTTTCTCATAATCATGCTGTTTGATGTTATCAACTGGCTCACATACCATAACAAGATTTAATGTTTTTGAGAATGGTGTATACTGTGCTCCAACACCTGTCATATCGATGATACCTTCCTGGAATCCAACGATCTTACCAGCCGTAACAACAGCCATTCCTTTTAATGCATAAGTTTTTCCTTCACCAACTGTATCTACTTTGTTGATTACTCCCGGGAAGACTCCTCCTCTTCCTTCAACCTTTACACGTGGCTCGATAACGTCTTTAACCGGTGTGATTCTCACTGACTCACCTGGTCTAGCAATATCAAATGATACGCTCTTAATGTGCTCATCCTCAAGAGCAACAGCCTCTACAGCTTCTTTGTTTACATAAAGAATTCCATCTTCGATCTTAGACTCTGCTGCGAACTGGATATCCTTAATGTAAATGTGTCCCATTTCCAATCTTCTCACTTATGGTTCCCTCCTTCAAGAATTTTGATATTATTGTGTAAGCTAAATGCTTTAACAACCTCTCGCTACTCGACCTACCACACATCTGCGGATGAAATAGCGCTTTGTAACAGGGTCCAGTCAATTAACTGGAAGTCTTTGAACGTTTCTGGCATGAATTCTCTGTACTTTTCTGACTTGAACTCAAACTTTGCACAGGATCTTATGGCTCCTTCTATAATTGACAGTGACCTCTCATCCAGTTTTCCGGCTTTACGTGAGATCATAACCGACTTATATGGTGTTTCATTCGGCTTCACGCTTCCAGATAATGGATGTGATAAAAGCAAATGTCCTTCGTGTATCCTGTCTCTAACTTTCCCCAATACATCCTCATAAGAAATCTCACTATAATCCACTTCGTGCTCTTCATCAAGCATCTGTGGAACTAATGGATTGTTCGTTATTATAATGTAATCTTTCTTCATTTTTTATCCACCTTCCATTTTTGATTTCTTACATAGATGAAATAAGTATTGTGTCATTCTTCCCAGCTATCCGGTAGGATTAAAAAAGGCGATGCAACACCAATATTGTGTGCGCATCGCCTTTCTGTCTTTTGTCTTGACCGTCCTTCTTAGATAGCTTTTCTTTTCAACACAAGATTCAGAACGCAGTCCCTTTCTCAGTCCTTTTGCCTGAAAGTTTCACCCCTGGTATGTCCACCAACATACCTTGGCTTGCCTCTTCGGCGGTCTTCTTTAGTAAAGACTCTCTCTTAAGAAAGATCATCCCGCTATTCACTTTTATTTTTTATAGAGACAATGAATATCTCCCATTGCCTGTATCTATAATAACGTATTGTTAATTTATTTGCAACCCTTTTGCCATAACTTTCTTTTTTTAGTCAGTATGCACATTTCGCAATGTCCCTTTTTGGTCACAATTGCCATTGCATTTGTTTTGTCTATAAATAATATATTCAATTTTTCACAATATTCTATTAGTTCACAAACAATTTTACCTTTTTATTATAAGATGTTCTACTTTTATTTATTAGCATCCCTTAATTTAACGCTTTATCACAGTAAACTCCAGTTTATTTGCAACTGGAGTTTACTGATTCTACTATCAATTATTCAATTATTTATTGACGCCATCTATGAATTATTTTTCTTTTTAAAGTTTTTAAAGTAATCTTCATGCACCTGGCTGATGACTTTACTCAGCGCAAATAATGCAAGAATATTTGGTACTACCATCAAAGAATTGAAACAATCTGCCATATTCCATACAAGATCAACTTCTGCAAGTGATCCAAGGAACACACAAGCCGCTGCAACTACAGAATAGATTTTCACTGCTTTTGGTCCAAACAAATATTTGATATTGGCCTGACCAAAGAAATACCATCCTATAATAGTAGAAAATGCGAAGAAGAACATACAGATGGCTACGAAGATATCTCCACCTTTTCCGTATAATGTAGAGAATGCATACTGGCTTAATTCAGCTCCCGTTTTTCCAGTTGGAATAGATTTTGTTGTCAATATTACAAGTGCTGTTAGGTTCAATACTATAAATGTATCAATAAATACACCTGTCATAGCTACAAATCCCTGCTCTACCGGATGGTCCACTTTCGCTACAGCATGTGCATGTGGTGTAGATCCCATACCAGCTTCGTTAGAGAACAATCCTCTCGCAACACCTTTTGTAAGAGCAAGTTTTACAGTTGCACCGGCTGCACCACCAACTACAGAACTTGGTGAAAATGCTCCGATAAAAATAGATGCAAATGCATAAGGAATGTTTTTATAGTTGTAAATAATTACGATTAACGAACCGACAATATATAATGCTGCCATAAACGGAACAATTGTCTCCGTAACTTTTGCAATTCGTTTCATACCACCCATGAATACAAAAATTGCGATTACTGCTACTACAAGACCCATAATCCACTGCGGAACACCAAACGCTGTATGGAAAGATGCTGCAATAGAGTTAGATTGTACGGCATTACCCATAAACCCAAGTGCCAGTGTGATCAGTATTGCAAAAATTCCAGCTAGGACTTTTCCAAATGTTCCCTTAAATGCTGCTCTTATGTAGTAAACCGGTCCTCCTGTGACCTGACCGTCTGCTCCGACTGTCTTATACTTCTGTGCCATAATCGCTTCTGCATAGATAGTTGCCATTCCAAGGAATGCCGCGATCTACATCCAGAAGATTGCTCCAGGTCCTCCAATCGCAAGCGCTGTTGCTGCTCCGGCAATATTACCGGTTCCTACCTGTGCTGCAATTGCTGTTGCCAATGCCTGGAATGATGACATTCCATCCGCTCCGGCTTCTCCTTTCTTACTGAACAGACCGCCAAAAGTTCTTTTCATTCCTTCGCCAAATCCTCTTACCTGGATAAACCCAAGTCTGAACGAGAACCAAAGGCCCGCACTTAACAGTGCAATAATCAGTACGTAGTTTGACATGTAATTCTGAATTGTCAATACAATGTTATTTAATGTCTCCATAAAACGACCCCCTTTTCCTTTTCGAAAGACATTTGTAATAATGTATTCGTGCTTCTCGAGTTTTAGTATAACCGAAACAAATCTTTTTTTCAACAGAATTTTCTGTAAACAATGATTATTTTTTGTTTATTTTAGTATTTTCTTATATATATGCTTTTATTGTAATGCATTAATTGCTATTTTCTGAATATATATGCATTATTTTTTTAATTAGCCAACCAGTTTTTAACGCTAAAGAAGCCCGGCAGTTTTAATTCTGCCGGGCTTCTTTTCTTAACACTATCTTAGCTTATGTTTTTTCTATTAATTAGTTTATTTTGCTTTGTTAAAGTTGGTGAAGTAATCTTTATGTACCTGACTGATCACCTTACTCAATGCAAACAATGCAAGGATATTCGGGATTACCATCAAGGAGTTGAAGCAATCTGCCATATTCCAAACAAGATCAACTTCTGCAAGTGATCCAAGGAATACACAAGCAGCTGCTAATACTGAATAAATCTTTACTGCCTTAGGTCCAAATAAGTATTTTACATTGGCCTGACCGAAGAAATACCAACCAATGATTGTTGAAAATGCGAAGAAGAACATGCAAATTGCAATAAAGATATTTCCGCCTTTTCCATATAATGTAGAGAATGCATACTGGCTAAGTTCTGCTCCTGTCTTTCCACTCGGAATAGACTTCGTTGTCAGGATAACTAATGCTGTCAGGTTCAATACGATAAATGTATCAATAAATACACCAGCCATAGCCACAAATCCCTGTTCTACCGGATGATTAACTTTTGCCACTGCATGAGCATGCGGCGTAGATCCCATACCAGCTTCATTAGAGAACAATCCTCTTGCTACACCTTTTGTAAGAGCTAACTTAACAGTTGCACCGGCTGCTCCACCGACTACAGACTGTGGTGCAAATGCTCCTACAAAGATAGATGCAAATGCATAAGGAATATTCTTGTAATTGTAAATAATAACGATCAATGCACCTACGATATAAAGTGCTGCCATAAGCGGTACGATTGTTTCTGTAACTTTCGCGATACGCTCAATACCACCTGCAAATACAAAGAGTGCGATTACTGCTACAGCAACTCCCATAATCCACTGTGGAATACCAAATGCTGTATGAAAAGCTGCTGCGATAGAGTTAGACTGAACTGCGTTACCCATAAATCCAAGTGCTAATGTGATTAAGATTGCAAAAAGTGCTGCAAGTACTTTTCCGAATGTTCCTTTGAACGCTGCTCTGATGTAGTATACCGGTCCTCCTGTTACCTGACCATCTGCACCAACTGTCTTGTACTTCTGTGCCATAAGTGCTTCTGCATAAATGGTTGCCATTCCAAGGAATGCTGCGATCCACATCCAGAAAATCGCTCCGGCACCACCGATTGCAAGTGCGGTAGCTGCTCCGGCGATATTACCAGTTCCTACCCGAGCCGCAATAGCTGTTGCCAATGCCTGGAATGATGACATTCCATCTTTTCCAGCTGCGCCTTTTTTACTAAACAGACCACCAAAGGTTCTTCTCATACTTTCGCCAAATCCCCGAACCTGGATAAAACCAAGTCTGATTGAGAACCAAAGTCCTGCTCCAAGAAGTGCAATTACCAAAATGTAATTTGACATGTAATTCTGAATTGTCAATACAATGTTATTTAATGTCTCCATATAGTTTCCCCCTTTTCACTTTAGATAGACATCATTCGTTACATTTTGAAGTTTTGCGAAGTTGTTTGTAACTTGCTAACTTTCTTTACTAAGAATTATAATTTATTAACATAAAATTTGCAACCAATTTTAATATAAACAGTGATTAATTTTGACAATTCGCAAAAATGGGCTAAAAAAAGAAGCGAGTTTCCTCGCTTCTTAATACATTTTTTTGTATATTTATACATTAATTTCTGCTGTCATGCCAAGCACATCTTTGTTAGCTTCCAGAACTGGATCCACAACTTTTTTCAGGAAATTTTCCACCTGAAGCGGCGCGCGTCCAACATATTTTGCCGGATCCATCGTCTTCTTTAACTCTTCCTCATTCAGACCAAATGCCGGATCTGCTGCAATCAGGTCAAGCAAGTTGTTATCCAGACCTTTTTCCTTCACATTACGTCCGGCCTCCATAGAAAGCTCACGGATTCTCTCATGGAGTTCCTGTCTGTCTCCGCCTGCTTTTACTGCATCCATCATAATGTTCTCAGTTGCCATGAACGGAAGTTCAGACATTAGCCGTTTCTCAATAACCTTCGGATATACAACCAGTCCATCTACAACATTCAGACAAAGATCCAGGATACCGTCAATTGCAAGGAATCCTTCTGGAACGCTGAGTCTCTTATTTGCAGAATCATCAAGTGTTCTCTCGAACCACTGTGTTGCAGATGTGATCGCAGGATTAAGTGCATCAATCATCACATATCTGGAAAGAGATGCAATACGCTCACTTCTCATCGGATTTCTCTTGTATGCCATAGCAGATGATCCTATCTGTGTCTTCTCAAACGGTTCCTCTACTTCTTTCAAATGCTGGAGCAGGCGAATATCATTGGAAAATTTGTGTGTACTGGCTGCAATTCCCGCCAGTACATTCAGTACTCTTGTATCAACTTTTCTGGAATAAGTCTGTCCTGATACCGGATAACACGCTTCGAACCCAAGCTTCTTTGCGATCATCGGATCAATCTGATCGATTTTTTCCTGATCTCCATCAAAAAGTTCCAAAAAGCTTGCCTGAGTTCCGGTCGTTCCCTTAGATCCAAGAAGCTTTAATGTACTTTTTATATATTCCAGATCCTGAAGATCCATCAGAAATTCCTGCATCCAAAGTGTTGCACGCTTTCCAACCGTTGTCGGCTGTGCCGGCTGAAAATGTGTAAAGGCAAGTGTCGGCTGATTTTTATAATTATCCGCAAATTTTGCAAGTTCTGCAATAACATTTATCAGTTTTTTTCTTACAATTTCAAGTGCCTCAGACATTACAATAATATCTGTATTATCTCCTACATAGCATGAAGTTGCTCCCAGATGAATAATTCCTTTCGCCTTCGGACACTGCTGTCCATATGCATACACATGAGACATTACATCGTGGCGCACAACTTTCTCACGTTCTTTTGCCACCTCATAATTGATATCTTCTGCGTGAGCTTTCAGTTCATCGATCTGCTCCTGCGTAATGGACAGTCCCAGTGCTTTTTCTGTCTCTGCCAGAGCGATCCAGAGCCTTCTCCACGTCTTAAACTTTTTATCCGGTGAAAATACATACTGCATCTCCTTACTTGCGTAGCGCTCTGAAAGCGGGCTTACATATCTATCGTAGCTCATTTTTCTTCCTCCCTGATATACCACATTTAAGTGATTTCTTCACATATTATTTCTACATTATCATTATACAGGATACCTTCTCCTGCTATCAACACATTTAATAAAAAATCACATTTCACAATTAATCAAATGCATGAGAAATGTCCTCTGTCGGAACTTTCATCGGATAATTTCCAGTAAAGCATGCATCACAATACGCCAGTTCTCCGACCATATCTTTCAACTTATCGATTTCCATATACCCCAGTGAGTCAGCACCGATCATCTCGCGGATTTCCTCCGTCGTATGAGAATGTGCAATAAGCTGATCATTGGACGGTACATCCGTTCCAAAATAACAAGGATGTAAAAACGGTGGAGAACTAATTCTTACATGAACTTCTGTTGCTCCTGCCTTTTTCAGCATTTTTATAATATTCGCACAGGTTGTACCACGTACGATAGAATCATCGACCATGACAATTCTCTTTCCTTTTACTACTTCCTCGATAACATTTAGTTTAATCTTAACACTGCTCTCCCTCTGGCTCTGCTTTGGTTTGATAAATGTTCTTCCCACATAACTATTCTTATGAAAAGCCATACCATAAGGTATTCCCGACTCTTCTGAATATCCTTTTGCAGCTACCAGACCGGAATCCGGCACACCAACTACAAGATCTGCCTCCACCGGATAAGACTGTGCCAATGCTTTTCCTGCCGTAATTCTAGAATGGTAAACATTAACTTTATCAATTGTACTGTCCGTTCTAGCGAAATAAATATACTCAAAAATACATCTCGCCTGCTTCTTAGGAGAGATTGCCATAGATTTATCTGATGTAATGCCATTCTTTGTAAAGCTTACAATCTCACCCGGTTCTACATCTCTTACAAATTCGCCGCCTACTGCTGCGATTGCACAGCTCTCTGATGCAAGAAAATATGTATTGTCTCTTTTTCCGATACAAAGCGGACGTAGTCCGAACGGATCCCTCGCTCCAATCATTTTTCTTGGAGAAATCACAACCAGTGCGTAAGCACCTTCTATCTTTTGCATGGCATTACGGACAGCTTCCTCTGCTTTTTCCGTCTTCAGTCGTTCTCTTGCAATATGATACGCGATTACTTCTGAGTCAATGGTCGTCTGGAAAATCGCTCCTGTATATTCCAGTTCATGACGAAGCTCCACAGCATTTGTCAGATTACCATTATGGGCAATTGCCAGAGTACCTTTCACATAGTTCAGAACAAGTGGCATAGCATTTTCTACCTTCGTTGCCCCTGCAGTTGAATAACGGACATGTCCGACACCAAGATTACCTTTCAACCCTTCTAAGGCTTCCTCATCAAACACTTCATTTACAAGACCAAGCCCCTTCTTCGAATGAACTTTGCGCTCTCCGTAAGTGTCTGTCACTGCAATTCCACAGCTTTCCTGTCCTCTGTGCTGCAAAGCAAATAAACCATAATATACAGATGGTGCTACATCTCCTCCATCCATATCATATGCTCCGAATACACCACATTCTTCACCCATACCTGTTGTTATCTTCTCATAGTTGCTCATGAATGTAACTCCTTCTTCCTATCAGTCATCAGATGTTTTTAAGTATAATACAAGGCAGATGGAAATGCAATTGCCCCACCTGCCCTTAAGTCTTACTCAGTCATTATTTTTATTTTGGTTTATTTATTAGCATTATTAATATTAAGACCCGATTTATTAGTTTTCGCTAAATTTTCCAAGGAATTCTTTCATTCTTTCGTTAGAAGAACCAAATACTTCCTCCGGCGTTCCTTCCACAGCAATATAACCGTTATCCATGAAAATTACATGATCTGAAACATTTTTTGCAAAATTCATTTCATGTGTAACGATCACCATTGTCATGTGCTCTGCAGCCAGATCTTTGATGACTTTCAGAATCTCGCCGGTAAGCTCCGGATCCAATGCTGAGGTCGGTTCATCAAAAAACAGAATATCCGGATTCATAGCAAGTGCACGGGCGATCGATACTCTCTGCTGCTGCCCACCCGAAAGCTGATACGGATAAGCGTTTTCCTTATCAGAAAGTCCCATCTTCGCAAGCAGCTCTCTCGCCTCTTTGTACACTTCCTCTTTCTTTCTCTTTTGCACACGAAGCGGTGCATCTGTGATATTCTTCATAACCGAATAATGTGGAAACAAATTGAAATTCTGAAACACAAGTCCAAATGTTCCATCATAATTGATTTCTCCATCATCCGGTGTCTCAAGTCCTGTTGCGCAACGAAGAAGTGTAGATTTTCCGGAACCGGATGGCCCGATAATTCCAAGCACTTCTCCTTTATCTACTTTTAGAGAAATGTCTTTTAATACTTCCACTCCTCCAAAATTTTTCTTCACATTTTTTATTTCCAGAAGACTCATGACTTTTCCTCCTACCGATAATAATTCATTTTCTTCTCAATCCGTTCCATAATAAACGCAACCACAAGATTCAGTATGTAATAGAACAGAGCCGCAAATGCATATGGGAGCATAGATACCTGGCCGGAAGCAAGTGCTTTTGCCATCGTAAACATCTCTGTCACACCGATTGTAAATGCAAGAGATGTATCCTTTACAAGTGTAATGGTCTCATTTGTAATTGCCGGAAGGATTCGTTTGATGACCTGCGGAAGAATAATTCTTATGAACGTCTGAGCCTTTGTGTATCCAAGTATCTTGGCAGCTTCATACTGTCCTTGCGGCATAGACTCAATTCCCCCGCGATAAATTTCTGCAAAATATGCTGCATAGTTCAGTACAAATCCAATTGCCACAGCCATATTCTTCCAGGACTGGGAAATCTGTACACCCAAAATATAAAACGGTCCAAAATAGATCACCATAAGCTGAAGCATCAGCGGAGTTCCTCTCATCACTGATATATAAAGTTTAAAAATTGTACTGATAATCTTATTCTTTGACATTCTGCCAAAAGAGATCAAAAGTCCTAACGGCAGAGAAAATATCAATGTCACTGCAAATATCCACAGTGACGTAACCATTCCTTCTCCTAATTTTTGTAACATGACTGATGTTGCCATACCAAAATTCCTCCTCGCGAATCATTGTCATCGCTTTTCAAGAAAAACGGGCCACCCGTTTTCAGGACGACCCGGTCTTTCCAGTTAGTCTGTTTATTTATTTTCCAATTGTTGTGATATCTTCACCAAACCATTTTGTAGAAATCTTTGCAAGTGTTCCGTCTGCCGCCATCTCTTCCAGCGTCTTCTGAACCTGATCTTTTACAGCATCATTTCCTTTTGCAAATCCAACTCCGTACTGCTCAGAAGCAATTTCATAATCGAGAATCTTAAATTCTGCAGAACGTGATTCAATCTGATACTTTGCTACTACAATATCCATTGCGACAGCATCAACAGCTCCTGATTCCAGATTCATAAATCCTGTATTGTAATCCGGAATGATCTCTGTTGAAAATGTAGAGCTAAGTTCTGTATTATCTTTTAATGCTGCCTCTGCGGAAGAATCTGTCTGTACATCAACAGTCTTTCCTGCAAGATCCTTTTCGGAATTGATTCCAGAATCTGCTCTTACGACAAATACCTGCTGATTATCAAGATAAGGCTCTGACCATGTATATTCATCTTCTCTTCCATTCATGGTAAATCCGTTCCAGATACAGTCAATCTCTCCGGATTTCAAAAGTGCATCTTTAGAATCCCAGGCAATCGGTTCCGGATGGAATTCCCAGCCATTGCGGTCACATACTTCCTTGGCCAGTTCTAAATCAAATCCTGTATACTCACCGTCGTCTCCTACAAAACCCATCGGTGGAAAATCCTGATCGAATCCTACCGTAAATGTATCTCCTTCTTTTTTTTCTTCAAATGTAGCTGCAGAATCTTTTGAATCTGCCGATTTACTACTGTCCTTTCCACCACAGCCGGCAAGAACCGTAACAACTGCCAGTGAAAGTGCAACTAAAAGTGCAGCTCTCTTTTTCATCTTTTTATTATCCTCCTGAACTCAAAGCTTTTTCGCAAATCCCGATTCGAATTTAACCTCGAGAAATACCTTTTTCTTTCGAATCTCCTATTGCTTTGCGATGCGGTATAATCTTTTATCAATTTACCAATTGATTACTTTACCACGCTAAATCGCTTTGTTATAGTAACATATTCAGGACTTCTTGTCAATCCTGCGGTTCTCGCTTTTCCACGTAATCAGCTTCTCATCAGAAAAATCCAGATCATTTTCCTTCTTTGCTTCCTCCATCTCTGCTTTAATCTTTGCAGACATTGAAAGAAACATCGAATTCCCGGATAACATTTTTACATAATCTTTTTCCGGAAATCCCCGATAGCAGCAATAAATATATGCTTTCAGCATATCTTCTTTCTCACAGATGCTATAAGCCTCCTTAAACATCAGCGCTGCTTCTTTATAAAGAAACAGGTATCCATAAGCGCTACCGAGACAGCCGTATATTTTTCCATAGAATTTTTTATTCACGGACTCATCCCAGTCCTGACTTAAAATAGATTGATATACCAAAATTGCAGACTCATATTCTCCTGATTTCATTAAACTGTCCGCCTTATACTTCGCACGTTCTACGTCTCTTTGGTTTTTCAGCTGTTCCAAAAGATTCTGAATCTTCACGATCTCTGATGGTGCATAAATCACAGATCCTTTCAATATTGTAAGTACGAACTCTTCTAATGTCGCATTCTGATCCAGATCACGACGCAGATCCTCTGCCATTTTTGCAAGACCAAGTTCGTCTTCCAACCAGTCACACAGTCTCCGGTTCATAATTGTATAATCAATTAAATACAAATTATTACACAGATAATAACATAATTCTTCAATTGTATAAATTCGCATATGCACCCGGGAAATCTCGTACGGGCGCTTTGCACGTTTACTATGACATAGAATTAAACTGCCCATTGATTCCTCCTAACTGAATTGTCTTCTCCACCCGGAAATCTGTCGGGGTGAAGAATTCACCAAATCCCACATCGCGAAATGTCAATTTACAGGTACGTTCATCTAAAAACATAGCCTCTACTTGAAGTCTTAAAGAATAATCTGTTCTCTTCGGAAGACCTTCCAGTGATACTTTCTCCACCTGCACTTCTTCGTCTACCAGACTTTCCACTAAAATTTCAATATCAGAAGCGTCCTCCAGGAGCACTTCCCACTGTCCATCTGCTTCATACCAATGCGTTCCCCATGTCACAAGCGGATACCACCCCTCCTGACCATCCACACGCATACGCAGACAAATCCTCTCTGTCAGTTTTGTCTCATCTAAATAAATCGGTCCGTCATCATTTGGCTCGCATTTCCGGATAGATTTATAGCAGGCTCCCTTGCTGTAAAGATTATTTCCCATAAAGGCACGTCTGCCGTTACAAAGCACCCGGAGAGAATTCGGGTACCAGTTCTTCTCAAATCCTTCTCCTGTTAAATATACCGAAGAAATAACCTTTTTTTCGAACACATTTTCAATCATAGACTTGAAACTTTCGTCCGGGCTCTTTTCCTTATTCATAATCGGATAAAGCGCTTCCAGTTCCTTTCTCTGGGCATTTGCCACTTCATCGACTGTCACAAATGAATTCATGCCGTGGCTTGCATCCACTCGGAGCCTTCGAAGCATATATGCCTTGATTCGATCTTCATCACAATAGAACAGTGCAGATTCATACTGCCATAGTTCTTTTGGCTGAAAAATCATATACTGGCAAAAGCTTTCTTTATAATCCTGAACATTGATGATTTCCTTGTCTACGCCAATATGTTGGCCGATCCCTTTGAGCATCTTCGCCATATCCACGTCCGTCTCCGGAGTTGTAAATGTCAGATACTGAATATTTTCAAAATCCTGAAGTGTCAGACTGATGTATTTTGCAAGGAGCCACACTGCATCATAAGTCTTGCCGGCAAGGCTTACTTTCTCGCGGCGCTTTGCCTTTCCATAAAGGTCCGTCTCCGTGCAGTCTTCTCCTACGACCGCCAGTCTTTTTGCCTCTTTTCCAAATACCCAGCGGTCTTTAAAATATCCCAATACAAGAGGAATCAGGTAATTATTGGACGAAGCCATCATTGTATCCGGCTCTTCCATAGAGTCGTCATAATAGCTGATCTGGCAGCCCTTCTCATTGATGTCATAGCCAATCACACAACCTCTTTTCATTACCATTCCTCCTTTCTCTTTTTGTTGTATTTATTCGTAAAGTTTGAACATTTTTTTTGCAAGTATATCCTCTTCTTCATACTCCATCATAGCCTTGTTACGGTTTGCCGGTGTCATCTGGACCATGGCGTTGATTCTTCCGAAACGCCCAGCTGAAATTGCATGATCATTTCTGATAATCTGCTTTTCTGTATTTGTGTTCTCTTTTCCATCAGACTCCTGGATATAATAATCCAGTTCCTCATCTGCATAGAGTACAAACTGTTTCACATACAGATTCTCAAATACCGGAACAAGCATCTCTGAATGATAACCAAGTGTTTTCTTACCGGAACCCTTGATTTTATAGAACAATTTTACTTTACTTCCTTCTTTTGCCTGATAAGAAACTATAGTCTTATCATAAAGCTGCACTTCACGAAGCCACTCTTCCTTGTATTTCATGTACGCTGGAAAAATAATCTGTTTTTCACACATTTCCCGTAAGAGCTGATGCAGGACGGCTTCTATGTCTGCCGGGTAATCACTGCCCGCATAATAACATAAAAGTGCCACTTTGCAGACATCCGGAAGTTCTTCTTTCTGGTCACATTCTCTGGCAATAATACGAAATACGCATGTTTCAAGTTCTCTTCCATAGAGAATATACTCTCTGGAAACAAATGCAAGATATGCCTGTTTCAGCCGGAAATATGCTGTGTCAGACAGATAATAATCTTCGAAAATTTTCTCTTCATCAAAAATATTTTCCGAGAACAGCATCTGCGTAATAATACGCTCTGCTACTTTATAGGACGGAATCTCATATTCCCGCATAACTTTCCAAAGACGTTTCATATCTCTTGTTGCACCACAGAAATATTCACCCAGATATGTCAGCGTCGCCTTATCATATTGCTGTTTCTTGAACATTTCAAATGTCAGATAAAGGAGAAATGCATCTTCTCCCGAATCTTCCTCGCGGATTTTTTCGCTGCAAAGGCGAAAGACCTTTCTCTCATCTGCACCGGTCAGTCCACTTTCCCGTAACGTGTCAAAAGTCACTTCCACGACCTCGCCAGTCTTCTTCCACATACCGGCCTCGTCCTCATATTTCTTACACATTTCCATGAATCTCGGTTCGTAAAATAACCGTTTTGTCTCGTAAGCAATAGAATCTGTGTAATATCTACCATCCATGGACTCCCACACAATTCGGGATTCTTTATCGTAGAGCTGAATGATTGCACCGGTCTCTTCGTCATACGGGATACGTTGCCTGACGGCACCATCTTTTTCAACGACAAGAACGCAGCGCATATGTGGCACTTTCGTGGAAACCTCATAAGAGTAGCAAATATCTCTCATAGCTTTCATTCGTTTCTCGTCCATTTCCTCTGGCAGGCAGAAACGTTTATAAAGAATCTTCAATGCCTCTGTAATATGGCGTTTCATGAGCTGCTCCCATGTAAATGTCACAATCTGCTCACGGTAATTTAAGAACATTGCCTGATCATCACTGTAAGTCAGAAGATTTGCATATAAGAATGCTTCTTTCCGGTAATCCAGTGTATTACCATGCATAAAATACAAATAAATTTTCCGTGGAAGCGGTCCGCGCATACGTGTCTCGTCCATGGCAATCATATAATACTCATAAAGTCTGGCAATCCGAAAATCTTCCTCCACTGCTTTCTGATACCATAGAAAATATTCCGATGATGTCTTATTTCCTTTGATCAGAAGAGTGCAGATTGTATTCAGAATCATCGGCTCTTCGTACATATTATAGAGGCGCTTTAAAATCCGATAAACCCGCTCATTAAATGTCTTCTGCTGGCTGGCAAAATTCGCTACATAAAGGGCCAGTTCCTTCGTCATAAGACGGTATTTTGATGCAAATGTCAGTACCAGAAGTTCAAATTCTCCAAGTTTTCGAAGAAGAATCGGCTTCTCCTGGTAGCACAGATATGCCTCCAGATAAAATAACACGTCCTCTGTCCCATACTCATACTGCTGTTCCAGAACTTCCAGCTTCTTATATGGATTCTTGTACTTTGGATCCATCTGGATGATCATATAGAGCAGAAGCCATGAATCCTGATGCCGGATATACGTCTTCTCCAATTCATCCAGCACACGGTCTGTATGCGCTTTATTATCCCGGATCTGAGCTGTCAGAAAGAGATAATAACAATTCGTGATCGGGTCTTTACCAATGGCAAAACGATTATAATTGTAATTTTCAAGAATCCATTTTGCTTCTTCGATACGGTCACCAAGCATGTAAATATGTGCCTGCACAAGTTGATATAATTCGCTCTGCGTCTCAATTCTTCGAACCGCAATCATTTTTTCCACTGCGCTGTCCACCCATGTCTTCAAGTCAATTCGTCCGGCCACAAATCCGATATATTCTTTCAATATCTGAGCAATCAAAAGCTCCGGCACATGGTGATTCTCATCATATTCCTGATTCTGCAGCACTTCTACTTCATAGCTTAACGTCTCATATGGAGTCTGGAAACGGATTACGCCGTAATTACGTCCTACATGAAGAAATTCCGGGCGTACAAAGTATTCAACTTCATAGTTATTACCTACAAAATCTTCTGTAGAAATCTCCTGTCTGGACACCTTTAAGAAACGCCCTTCCGTCTCAATGTGGATTGGCACATAACCCCATGTATTTTTCATCAGAGTCACAACACCTTTTGTAGACTCCAAAATATCCTCAAAGAGCATTCCTTCTCCAGGAAGTGTCAGGAAAATACATTCCTTCTGCTTAATTCCTACAAGAAATTCTTCCATTGCCTGCTCTTCCAGTGACCATTTGCGCATATTATCATAGAGATAAAAGATACGTTCATTCTCATATTTTAAAATGGCATAAAAATCTCTGGAGCGGAATAGTCTTGCCGCCTCAGAATAATCTTTTACTGCCAGCTTTCTGAAATCATCTGTACTCTGTACCTTGCCATAGGTGGTCATCACGTAAGGTTTCTCTATGATTGCCGTAAATGACAGTTCATATTCTCCACCGGTACATACAACTGTGAATTTACCTTCTTCTACGTGTCCTGGTTTTAAACCACGCCCATCATATGTGAATTCCACTCTTGCCGGATTTCCTTCAAATCCGGAATCCTTGAGCTTAACACGAAAAGAAGACGGGTAAACTAAGCCCCGTATCACATGTTCATTCTCACTTTTAATTATGAAACTCCCCCGGTATACTTCCCCTTCACCGATTATCAGAACCAGATTCGTTTCTTCAAATATAACTTCTGGACGACCGGTCCGGAAGTTCCCTTTCGAAAATTTCTGGATTTTGTTTTTCAAGTCCTACACCTGCTTCTTTCGTTGCATTTTTCTGAAAACATACTATAATGAATTATAGCATTGTTTTGTCCTGAATGGCAATACCATGAAAGGAGTATTTAGAGTATTTATGGATAAAAAGAATCAAAGACCTGAATTTCACGGCAGTGATCTGGAAAAAATCGCTACATATTACCACATTCCGGCATCCGAAATTCCAGGCATCATTAAATTCGGTGCCAACGTGAACCCTCTTGGACTGTCCGAATCTGTAAAAAATGATCTGGCAGGGCATCTGGATATTATTTCCTCCTACCCGGATCGGAACTACACTTCACTTAAGAAAACTATCGGAGAATACTGTCACATTTCCCCTGAACATATTGTTGTAGGAAATGGATCAACAGAGTTAATTTCTCTGCTCATTAGTCAGCGGCAGGCAAAAAAAGCTCTTGTTGTAGGGCCAACTTATTCCGAGTATGAACGCGAGCTTGCCCTCACTGGAGGCACAATCACCGAATATAACCTGAAAGAAGCTTTAAATTTCCAGTTAGATTTGGAAGACTTCTTCGCGTCTATGGCAGAGGATGTTGACCTGCTGATTCTGTGCAATCCGAACAACCCGACATCCTCCGCAATTAAGAATCGTGATATGAAACATATTTTAACCTTCTGTAACGAACATAATATCTTCGTCATGATTGACGAAACTTATGTTGAATTTGCTCCAGACATAGCGGAAATTACTGCCATTTCACTGACTGATGAATTCGATAATGTAATGGTGATCCGCGGTGTATCCAAATTCTACGCAGCACCGGGACTGCGCTTCGGCTACGGTATCACAAGCAATCATGAATTTTTAGAAGCACTGCTTATTCACCAGAACCCGTGGAGCTTAAACAGCGTCGCAGCCTATGCCGGTGAACGCATGTTCAAAGACAACACCTACCAACAAACAACAAAACAGCTTATCTGCTCCGAACGCGACCGCATGTACATGGCTATACAAAACATGCCGGCTTTCAAAGCATATAAGCCTTATGCCAACTTCATACTTGTACGCATCTTAAAAGAAAGTTTAACTTCATTTGATATTTTCGAGGCAGCCATAAAAGAAAGAATGATGATCCGTGACTGCTCATCATTCAAAAGTTTAGATGGCGAATATATCCGGTTCTGCATAATGAATCCAGAAGATAATACACATCTATTAAAATTGTTGGAACAATTCTAATACAATTCAATTGGGGACGGGGTTTTTTTGAAAAACCCCCGTCCCCAATTGGTAATTGACATCTCCGACGTCTCATACTATGATATTGGCATGGAGGATTTTTTGGCAATGATTAAGGCATGTATTTTTGATCTTGATGGTACGATTGGTAATACGTTGGATTCCATGGTCTATTCGGTTAACCTGACATTAAAAGAGATGAGTCTTTCGGAGATTTCTAAAGAACAGTGTCGGGAGTTCGTAGGGAATGGTGCGAGGGTGTTGATGGAGAAGGCGCTGGATGCATCGGGGAATCCTGGTGCGACCAGAATTGAGGAAGGTATGCAGATCTATGGACGCATATTTGATGAGAATTGTACATATCATGTAACACCTTGCGAAGGCGTCCCGGAAATGCTGTATAAGTTAAAGAAAAAGGGAGTGAAATTGGCGGTGCTGTCCAATAAACCTCATTGTCAGGCGGTGAAAGCGGTTCATGCAATTTATGGTGAGAAGTTGTTTGACTGGGTACAGGGACAGAAGGATGAAATTCCAAGAAAACCGGATCCGGCGGGAGTGTTTTATGTGGCGAAAAAGCTCGGTGTAGATTACAAGGAGTGTCTGTATGTAGGAGATTCTGAAGTAGATGTGGTGACTGGAAAGAATGCAGGAGTAAAAACTATCGCAGTGACGTGGGGATTTCGTACGAAAGAAGAGTTAATGATTGCCGGAGCCAAGTATATGATAGACAAGGCAGAGAAATTGCAGGAATATCTATAAAAGGAGGTTAAGAGGTAATGAATGAGTTTGATGAGGAATGTCTGAACGTATTTCTTGAAAATCAATCACAACTTTTTGAGGAGGCAGTTGCAGAGACGCTGGAAGATGCAGAAGCATTTCTGGAGGACTGCATGGCAGTTGTTGTGGAAAACATTGATGAGGTAAAAGAATTCCTGGAAGAAGAAGGAATGGATATTCAGGGAATGTCTGATGAGGAACTGGAAGAAGCAGCAGAAGTGTTCCCGATTCCGGACGGAAGATATCTGATTGTGGAAGGTTAAAATCCGGTGCAGTAAAATGTCCGGAAAGAAGGTTGAAGCAGCACAGATAATAAGAAAACTACATAGAAGAGAAAAAGCCGTAACTATCTGGTGGTTACGGCTTTTTTTAGGGCATCATCAATGGCGTTGATGATGATTTGAGAGGTATATGGATTGTCGGAGGAATAAGAAATGTCTTCTAGCGATTGTGTCTGGCAGATCTGGTCTGCGATTTCTTCCATAGTCGGCTGGATCAACGGATACATGGTGGTGACGGTGTCGTCCAGGTTGGAAAATCGGATAGAGTTGATATGATTTTCGTCGACTGTGACTTCTACTTCCAGTTCTTTATCGCCCAAAGTAAGCTGTGAAGTGTAGATGCCCGGTTGATAGGAAGTGCTCTTTGATGAGGAAGTTTCTTTGTTTTTCGGGTGAAACATAAATGTAAGCAGTGCTACCAGCAAAATGCCGAGACAGATGAACAGGACTGTATAAATAATTTCCTTCATGTGAAGTACAACGATTTTTGTTTTTGAACTCATAATAACCTCCTGTATTTGTTTTCTTAGGTTTTTGTTCTTTATAATGTATGAAAAAGGTTGGAAAATTATACAGCTTTTTTCGTGACAAAAGAATAGTTATCCTGTAGAATGGGTAGAGATAAAGAGGTGGAAAATATGATAATTATAGCAGGACTTGGAAATCCGACAAAAGAATACGAAGGTACAAGACATAATGTAGGATTTCAGGTGATAGATAAAATCGCAGAAAAATATAATATTGCAGTGGACGCAAAAAAAGGGCGTGCCTATGTTGGAAAAGGAATCATCGAAGGTCAGAAGGTTCTTCTTGTTAAACCGCAGACTTATATGAATTTAAGTGGTGAGAGCATTCGCGAGCTGGTGGATTATTTTAAGGTAGATCCGAAAGAAGAGCTGCTTGTGATCTATGATGATATCAGTCTGAACCCGGGGCAGATCCGGATTCGTAAAAAAGGAAGTGCCGGTGGACATAACGGAATTAAAAATATGATTGCCCAGCTTGGGACAGATACATTTCAAAGAATTAAAGTCGGAGTGGGAGAAAAGCCGAAAGGATATGATCTGGCTGCCTATGTTCTCGGACATTTTCATGGAGAGGATCTGGAACTTATGGAAGAGGGATATGAAAAGGCAATTTCTGCCACAGAAGAGATATTAAAAGGTGAGATTGATGCGGCCATGAATGAGTATAACCGTAAAGTGAAGCCGAAGGAGGAGTAAAAGTGCAGGCGTTACTTAAGCCGCTTTTGGAACTGGCAGAATATGAAGATATCGTAAAAAAGAAAAAAGAAGCTCCAGGAGTTCTGATGCTGACAGGTTGTGTGAATTCCCAGAAGACTCATATGATGTACGCACTTAGCGATGGCTGTTGTTATAAAGTCATCGCCTGTTCCAGTGAGGCAAAAGCGAAACAGATTTATGAAGAGTATCGTTTTTTAGATGCAGCCATTAGTTTTTATCCGGCAAAAGACTTGCTGTTTTACCAGGCAGATATTCGTAGTAAAGAGCTGATCAGTCAGCGAATGCAGGTGATACAGGCAGTTTTAAAAGGCGAACCGATAACTGTGGTTGCTAGTTTTGATGCATTTATGGATGCACTCCTTCCAAAAGAAATGATAAAGAGCAGGGTGATCAAGATATGCTCCGACGAGACTCTGAATCTGGATGAATTGTCTGTGAAGCTGGCACAGTGTGGATATGACAGAGAGATAGAGGTGGCAGGACCGGGGCAGTTTGCGGTCCGTGGCGGCATCTTGGATGTATATCCGCTGACGGAGGAGCTCCCGGTTAGGATTGAACTTTGGGGAGATGAGGTGGATTCTATTCGAACCTTTGATCCGGAGACGCAGCGATCTATCGAGAAGCTTGACGAGGTAGAAGTGTTTCCGGCTACAGAATTTCCAGAGGAAGAAGAAAAAAGAGTTTCTTTTCTGGATTATTTTGAAAAAGAAAATACAATTCTTTTCTTAGATGAGCCTGTGCGTTTGAAGGAAAAAGGGGAAGGAGTGGAAGAAGAATTTCTGGAAGCCCAGAAACGACGTGCCCAGAGCGGATACGAAGTAGCCGACAGCGAAGCGGTGCTTTTTACAACGCAGGAGATTATGAGGAAAATGAATGAATATTCCAGCGTGGGATTTCAGGCGTTGGATATGCGTTGCCCTGGGTTGAATATCCGGGCAAGTTATAATCTTCAAACGAAAAATGTGGATCCATACAATAGAAGTTTTGAACTTCTAACGCAGGATCTGAAAAAAATGAAACGAAATCAGAGCCGTGTCATTCTGCTTTCCGGTTCCAGAACAAGAGCAAGGCGCCTGGCAGAAGATCTTCGAGATTACAATCTGAGCAGCTTTTACAGTGAAGATATGGATCGTGAAGTAGAACCGGGAGAAATTATGACTGCTTATGGTTATATTGCAGAAGGCTATGAGTATCCACTTTTGAATTTTGTTGTAATTTCAGAAACGGATATTTTCGGAAAGAATAAAAGGAAGAAAAAACGCCGTACCACTTATGAAGGGCGTAAGATTCAAAGCTTCTCGGAATTAAAACCTGGAGATTATGTGGTACATGAGAATCATGGACTGGGAATTTATCAAGGAATTGAAAAAATCGAAGTGGATAAGATTTCCAAAGACTATATGAAGATTTCCTATGCTAAGGGTGGAAATCTTTATATTCCGGCAACACAGTTGGATCTGATCCAGAAATATGCCGGTTCTGATTCAAAAAAACCAAAACTTAACCGTCTTGGAACTCAGGAGTGGACAAAGACGAAGGCAAAGGTTCGGGGGGCAGTTAAAGAAATTGCAAAAGATCTGGTAGAACTTTATGCAGCAAGACAGAATCAGGATGGGTTTGTTTACGGGGAGGATACAGTCTGGCAGAAAGAATTTGAGGAAATGTTCCCGTATGAGGAGACAGAAGATCAGCTTCTGGCGATCAATGCTGTGAAGAAGGATATGGAAAGCCACAAGATCATGGATCGTCTGATCTGTGGTGATGTAGGTTATGGAAAGACGGAAATCGCAATCCGTGCGGCATTTAAGGCAGTACAGGAAAATAAGCAGGTGGTCTATCTGGTACCGACCACTATTTTGGCACAGCAACATTACAATACATTTTGCCAGAGAATGAAGGATTTCCCGGTCCGGGTAGATTTGATGTGCCGATTCAGGACTCCGGCTCAGCAAAGAGATACGATTCAGAACTTGAAACGCGGGCTGGTGGACATTGTGGTTGGAACCCACCGTGTGCTCAGTGGTGATATTGAGTATAAGGATCTGGGATTGCTGATCATCGACGAGGAGCAGCGTTTTGGAGTCCAGCACAAGGAGAAAATCAAAAAGTTAAAGAAAAATGTAGACGTTCTGACGTTGACGGCAACGCCGATTCCAAGAACTCTTCATATGAGCCTTATCGGAATCCGTGATATGAGCGTGCTGGAGGAGGCACCGCAGGACCGGCTGCCGATCCAGACGTATGTGATGGAATATAATGATGAGATGGTCAGGGAGGCAATCGAACGAGAATGTGCGAGAAACGGACAGGTCTACTATGTGTACAATCGAGTGGAAGACATTGCAGAGGTGACAGCGCATATTCAGAAACTTGTCCCGGAGTTAAATGTATCCTTTGCCCACGGACAGATGAAGGAGCATGAGCTTGAAAAGATCATGTATGATTTTATTAATGGAGATATTGATGTGCTTGTGTCGACAACGATTATTGAAACGGGTCTTGATATATCCAATGTAAATACCATGATCATTCACGACGCAGACCGGCTTGGCCTTTCCCAGCTCTATCAGCTTCGTGGCCGCGTCGGGCGTTCCGGGCGTATGGCCTATGCATTTTTGTTGTACCGGAAGGACAAATTATTGAAAGAGATTGCAGAGAAGCGTCTGGCGGCAATCCGGGAATTTACAGATCTTGGATCAGGATTCAAAATTGCCATGCGTGATCTTGAAATCCGTGGAGCTGGAAATCTTCTTGGTGCCGAACAGCACGGGCATATGGAAGCGGTCGGATACGATATGTACTGCAAAATGTTAAATGAGGCAGTCAAACATTTAAAAGGGGAATTATCAGAAGAGGATACATTTACGACAGCATTGGATATCAATGTCGATGCGTATATTCCGGATTCTTATATACCAAATGAATATCATAAGCTGGATATTTATAAGAGAATTGCTGCCATCGAGTCTGAGGAAGAGATGGACGATATGATAGAGGAGTTGATTGACCGTTTTGGAGATATTCCTAAAAAAGTGGAGCTCCTTCTGGAAGTAGCAAGGCTTAAGAATCTGGCGCACCAGGCGTATGTGACAGAGGTGACTCAAAAAGGTGTGACCTATACATTCCGTATGTATGAAAAAGCAAAAATCCATGTAGAGCGGATCCCGGATCTTTTAAAACAATTTCCGGAAGCTCTGTCATTTAAGGCGGATATATCGGATCCCAAATTCATTTACCAGAGAAAGAAGAAAACAAAGCGTGGTGAAGTGGAGAATCCAATTGAGGTTGTGAAAAAAGTGTTAATTGGTATAAAAGGATTGCTTGACTAGAAAAAAGAAGATATAATAAAAAAGTGGACATTTCTTTGCCCATCAGAATGAAGGAGGATACGAAAACGATATGAAAAAGAGATTATTTGCGCTGGCTCTTGCAGGAGTATTGGCTGCTGTAACACTGACCGGATGCGGATCATTAAAAGGAGACGAGACGGTTGCGACAGTCGATGATACAAAGATTGATGCGGATCTGGCCAATTTCTTCGCAAGATATACACAGGCAACATATGAGACATATTATTCTGCTTATCTGGGAGAAGATATGTGGAATTCAGATGCTTCTGACGGAGAGACATACGAAGAATCTGTAAAGAGTTCTGTACTGAAGTCACTGGAAGATATGATTCTTCTTGAAAAGCATATGGAAGATTATGATGTGTCAATTACAGATGAAGATAAAGCAATGATCAAGGAGACAACGCAGCAGTTTCTGAATGATAATTCTTTAGATGACAAGAATCTTGTATCTGGCAATGAGAAGACTGTAAATCGTGCATTGACACTGATGGCAGTTCAGCAGAAGATGCGAACTGCGATCCAGGCCGGGGCAGATACAGAAGTCTCAGATGAAGAAGCAGCACAGAAGAGCATGGATTATGTGTTCATTTCTTATCAGACAAAAGATGATTCCGGCAACAGCAAAGACGTTTCCGATGATGAAAAAGCACAGTTAAAGTCTCAGGCAGAGGCGATTGCTTCCGGTCTGAAGGAAGGTGGAGATTTGAACGCGCTTGCAGAAGAGCAAGGGGCAACGGTTCAGACACTGACGTTTGATAAAGATACAACTTCTCCTGATGAAGATTTGATTAAAGCCGCAGATGCACTGGGCGAGGGAGAATCTACAGATGTGATTGAGACAGAAAAAGGCTGTTACGTAGCAAAAGTTACAAGCCTGTTAGATCGTACAGCAACGGACTCTAAGAAATCACAGATTGTACAGGAACGTCAGAAAAAGCTTTATGATGATACAGTGAAAAAGTGGAGAAAAAAAGCAGATATTAAAGTGCATAAGGGTGTATGGAAAAAAGTAAGTTTCCAGAAAGTGTCTGTAAAGATGAAGACTGAGACTCAGACACCGTATACAGATCAGGTGCAGACAGATGATCGGGCTCAGACAGATAATTAAAATGCAGTAAGTCTGAAAGACATGAAAAAATTTCCATAGAGAAGAAAAGACCTGCCGGTTGGCAGGTCTTTTCTTCTCTATGGAAATTCTAAAATTATTTGAAATATGTGGATACAAGATCATTGACAAGCTTACCATCAGCTTTACCTTTTACCTTTGGCATCAGATGTTTCATGATATTTCCTTTGTCTTTTCCGGTTGGGTTCTCGATACCAAGTTCAGATAACACACCTTCGATGATTCCCTTGATCTCGTCTTCGTCCATCATTTTTGGAGCGTAGGCTCCCAGAACAGTCAGACGGCGGTTGCATTCTTCAATAATATCAGTACGGTCAGCAGGTGTCATCTCCAAAGTCTCTTTTGTCTGCTTGATTTCTTTCATGATAACCTGAATCTCTTCTTCTTCTGTCAGATCTGCACGTTTGTCGATCTGTTTATTCTTAAGAGCTGCCAGAAGCATGGATAAAGTTTCCTTTTTTTCCTTTTCGCCGGCTTTCATAGCTGCGACCATAGCACTTCTAATTTCATCAATTTTACTCATGATACATATCCTCCTCGAAATTACTACTTTTATTATACAAGACTAGATTGAAAATATCCAGCCCTGGATTTTGAAAGAAAGATTCATACAGAAATAATGCTTCATTCTGATATTAGAATTAACAGAAAACTAACAAAAATTTTGGAAAAACAATAAGTGAGTTTGTAGAAAAAATAACTGAAATATAGTATAATATTTTTTATATCAAGAATAAATAATCTGTCATTTTACAGGTAGATGATAGAATTAGAAAGGGGAACTATAATGGGCAAAGAAATGATAGCAATGTTACTTGCCGGAGGGCAGGGCTCCAGACTGTATGCGCTGACCCAGAAGCTTGCAAAACCGGCAGTTCCATTTGGCGGAAAGTATCGAATCATAGACTTTCCACTTTCAAACTGCGTAAATTCTGGTATTGATACAGTAGGTATTCTGACTCAGTATCAGCCTCTGGAGCTGAATGAGTATATCGGAAATGGGCAACCGTGGGATCTGGACCGAATCTATGGAGGAGTTCATGTATTACCACCATATCAGAAGGCATCTGGCTCAGATTGGTATAAAGGTACAGCAAATGCAATTTACCAGAATATTTCATTTATCGAGCGCTATGATCCGGAATATGTCATTATTTTATCGGGAGATCAGATCTGCAAGCAGGATTATAGTGATTTTCTTAGATTCCACAAAGAAAAGAACGCAGAATTCAGTGTTGCGGTTATGGAAGTCCCGTGGGAGGAGGCACCAAGATTCGGACTTATGGTCACGGACGATGATGACCGTATTACGGAATTCCAGGAAAAACCGAAGAATCCGAAATCCAATCTTGCCTCTATGGGTATCTACATATTCAACTGGGATATTTTAAAACAATACCTGATTGAAGATGAGGCTGATCTGGAATCTGAAAATGATTTTGGAAATAATATTATACCGAATCTGCTGCATGATGAGAGAAAAATGTACGCGTATCACTTTAACGGATACTGGAAAGATGTGGGAACGATTCCATCTTTGTGGGAAGCGAATATGGAAGTGCTGGATCCGGAACACAGTGGAATTAACCTGTTTGATGAAGACTGGAAGATCTACAGCAGGAACAGTGGTATGCCGGGACATAAGATCTGCGCCGGAGCCAATGTAGAGAACTCGATGATCACAGATGGATGTAAGATCGCAGGCAGCGTGAAACATTCCATCTTATTTGCCGGAGTGAAAGTAGAAGCCGGAGCAGTTGTAGAAGATGCAGTCGTTATGGGCAGAACAACGATTAAAGCCGGAGCCAGTGTAAAGCATTGTATTGTTGCGGAGAATGTAGTGATTGGTGAAAATGCTGTGGTAGGAGCTATGCCGACAGAAGATGAGCAAGGAGTTGCAACCATCGGACCGGATGTCTGCGTCGGAACAGGTGCCAAGATTGGATCGAATGCCATGATCAGTGAAGATGTAAAGGACGGTGAAGAAAAATGATAAATGCAAATGCGGACGCAATGGGAATTATTTTCCCGAATAATTATGATAAGTTTGTTCCGGAACTGGTCAGCGAAAGACTAATGGCTTCCATTCCATTTGCAAGCCGTTATCGAATGATCGATTTTTTGTTATCCAGTATGGTTGGCTGCGGAATTGATAAAATAGAAGTGCTTGTTCGTGAGAATTATCATTCGCTTGTAGACCATTTAGGTGGTGGCCGAGAGTGGGATCTCAGCCGTAAGAACGGAGGACTTAGTATCTTTCCTCCATTTGCCCAGAAGTCGATTGGCAGTATGGGAGGGGGAAGAGTGGAAGCGCTCGCCAATATTCTTCCGGTACTCAAAAAGCAAAAAGAAAAATATGTGATTATGGCAGATACGAATATTGCTGCAAATTTTGATTTCAATGCGCTGATCGCACAACATGTAAAAACAGATGCAGATATTACGTTCGCTTATACAAAAGAGGAACTGCCACAGGAACTGACTGGTGCAAAAGATGCAAGTAAAGGGCTTTATTATACGTTGAAGCTGGATGGAGATAAAGTAGAAGACATCTACATCAATAAGCAGGAGCAGGGTGTGCAGAATTTCTCTATGAATATATACATTGCGAACAGAGAGTGGCTGATCGATACCATTAATGAAGCGTTTATGCGTGGAGCTATTTCACTGGAGCGGGACATCCTGATCCCGCATCTGGATACATATAAAGTCATGGCTTATGAGCATAAAGGATATGTGGCGAGAATCACCGGACTTAAGAGTTATTTTGATGAGAATATGAAACTTCTGGATGATAAGAATCTTGAGAAGCTTTTTACAGGTAATCCCATCTATACAAAGATTCGTGACGATAATCCGACCAGATACATCGGCAATGCAAAAGCAAGTAATGTTATGGTAGCAGACGGTTGTGTGATCGAAGGTGAAGTGGAGAACAGTATTTTATTCCGTGGTGTGAAGATCGCAAAAGGTGCGAAAGTGAAGAATTGTGTTTTAATGCAGGATACGATTGTTGGAGAAGGTACAAAGCTGGAATATATCATTTCAGATAAGAATGTAAAAATCACCGATGGAAAAGAATTAAAGGGTGATGAAGCATTTCCTGTATTTGTTGCGAAAGGACAGGTTGTCTAGTGAACGGGTGCATGTTATGCCCGAGACAGTGCCAGATTAAGCGAGAAGAAGGAAAGCGTGGCTTTTGTGGGGAGTCGGATTTGGTCCGGCTTTCCAGAGCCGCGCTTCATATGTGGGAAGAACCGTGTATCTCCGGGACAAATGGATCCGGAGCTGTTTTTTTCTCTGGCTGTACGCTTCGATGTGTATATTGCCAGAATTATCACATTGCCAACAGTGAGGTTGGAAAAATAGTAAGTGTTGAACGGTTATCGGAGATATTTCTGGAGCTTCAGGAACAGGGGGCGAACAATATTAACCTTGTGACACCAACGCACTTTGTACCACAGATTATCGCGGCACTGGATCAGGCAAGAAAAAAAGGGCTTAATCTTCCAATTGTTTATAATACAAGCGGCTATGAAAAGGTGGAGACTTTACGCAGGCTAAATGGACATGTTGATGTATATCTTCCGGATTTTAAATATCTGGATCCGGAGCATGCAAAGAAATATTCCGGGGCAGAAGATTATCCGGAAGTAGCAAAACGGGCACTGGCAGAAATGATAAGACAGACAGGAGTGCCACAATTTGATGAACAAGGCATCATGGAAAAAGGTGTGATTGTGAGACATTTGTTATTGCCTGGGTGTCTGAGAGATGCGAGAAGAATTGTGAAATACCTCTATGAAACATATGGTGACCAGATTTATATGAGTCTCATGAACCAGTACACTCCACTCGATACGTTGAATCGGGAAAAATATCCGGAGCTTGCCAAGAAAGTGACGAAAAAAGCATATGATGTTCTGGTGGATTATGCCATAGATCTTGGCGTGGAGCAGGCATTTATTCAGGAAGGCGAAACGGCAAAAGAAAGCTTTATTCCTGATTTTTCCTACGAAGGAGTGTAATGAAGAACAGATGCCAGAAGATATGAAGAGCTATCGGCATTTCATTATTGACATTTGAAGAGAGGTCTTGAATAACAGGAACGTGAATGATAAAAAGGTAAAGAAAATTTAACGAAGGAGTAAAGATATGGCAGACAGAGCCCAGTTTCAGAAAAAATTAGGAGAGCTTCTTGCAGTTGCAGCAAGCCAGAATAATAAAATGACCAGTCAGGAAGTGCAAGCTTTCTTTCAGGATGACAATCTTACAGATGAGCAGATGAATCTGGTTCATGAATTCCTGATGTCTCAGAAAGTGGAAGTAATCGGATATACAGGAACTATAGAAAATACAGAAAAAACAGAACAAGAAGAAAAAGATACATTAAGCCAGCAGGAAAAAGACTATGTGGCAGAATATCTGATCGATATTGAAAAAATGGCGAAGCAGACGGAGGAAGAGGTAACACTTGCATATTATCTTCCCAAAGTTGTGGAAGAAGCAGTAAAGCTGCATATGCCGGGAATCTTTATCGGTGATGTGATCCAGGAAGGCAATGTCAGCTTGATGCTGTACTTAGGTGAGAATAAGAAAGCAACAGAAGCAGAAGTGCTGGAGCAGGTGCGCGCTGGAATCCGGGTGATGCTGGAATCCCACACCGAAGAAAAACGCCGCGATAAGAAGATGGTCGAGCGGGTGAATGATCTGGACGAGACAATCAAAAGCATGAAGGAAGAATACGGAAGAAAAGTATCGATCGATGAAGTGGCGGAGCGTATGGGTATTACGGAAGACACCGTGGAAGATATCCTGAAGCTTGCAGGCGAAGAAGTGAAGGATGAGTAAAGTGCAAAACGGAAACATTTGGAAGTATTTTCAGAGAACGTTTTGTGATATTATTCTGAAATTAACCAATCAATCAAATTGATGGATTTTATGCCATTATATGAAGAGTCCATTCCGGGATTTAAAGAAAGAATAATTTTTCCAATATGGAATACGCAAAAAATTCTGCTTCCTTTATTAGAATAATTTTCATGCATTTTCACATAATAGCATTAAAAGTAAAATTTAGCATGAGAAGAAAGAACAGCCATGCGGAATCAATCATGGAGGAATCATATGAAGGCAACAGGAATTGTACGTCGGATTGATGACCTGGGACGTGTGGTCATTCCGAAAGAAATACGAAGAACACTTAGGATCAGAGAAGGTGATCCACTGGAGATATTTACCGACCGGGAAGGCGAGATTATATTGAAAAAATATTCACCGATCGGAGAGCTTGCTGCATTTGCAGGTATGTATGCAGACAGCCTGGCAAAAGAGGCAGGGTGCCTTGTGTGTATCTGTGATATGGATCAGGTCGTGGCAGCTTCCGGAAATGGGAGAAAAGAGGTGCAGGAAAAGTATATCAGCAAAGTTCTTCAAGGGGAACTGGAAGAAAGAAACAGTATTCTGGCAAAGGTAGATGAGAAGAAATATATCCGGGTGTTCCGGGAACAGGAAAAGGATTATGTATGGGAATCTATTACACCGATCATTTGCGAAGGAGATGTTGTGGGGGCAGTTATTTTACTGTCATCAGATGAAAAAGAGAAGTTTACAAAACTGGAACAGAAGCTGGGGGCATGTGCGGCAGGATTTCTTGGAAAGCAAATGGAGTGATAAAATTTGCAGAAGCAGTCATATTCGCCGGATCTGGCTCATACCTTGTGGTAGACAAGGAGGAAAGAGATGGAGAATATGCAAAAAAATATAAAGGTCATATGGTGGATCAAGTCACTTCTGGCTTCTTATATTGTCACCGGTATATTACTTTTGGTTTTGACATTTTTTATGTATAAATTTGAATTAAATGAAAAAATTGTATCGGCGGCAATTGTTGGAATCTATGTAGTGTCAACACTGATCGGAGGAATGATCATAGGGAAACTGACAAAATCAAAACGGTACTTGTGGGGGATGGTTCTTGGAATCATATATTTTGTATTGCTTTTGCTCATTACACTTGGAGTTTACAGAACTCTGAATGGAGACAGTGTTAGTATTGTCACATCACTGATACTATGTGCAGGCGGCGGTATGACCGGTGGTATGATATCATGAAAGACTAAAAAATAAGAGCTGCGTATATCTCTTGTAAAAAGGAAACAGATATAGGCAGCTTTTATTTTACGTACGGTTCATAATCGTAATGACGAATGTATATGTCCCTTACAGAAAGTAGAATAGTTACAGTTCGAATCAGAAAGTTTTTGCCACATGTAAAAATGTAAAGATACCAGAATGGAAAGTGTTTCCACCGGCATCTTATGAATTATGGTCTACCTGATCCATGTACTTGATGAGGCGGAAAATCTGGCTTGTATAGCCCCATTCATTATCATAGAAACAGATGACCTTAAAGAAGTGAGAATTTACTTGAATTCCCTGTCTTGCATCAAAGATAGAAGCGTGTGAATCTCCGATGAAATCAGAAGATACAACTTCATCATCTACATAATCAAGAATGCCGGACAAATATGTCATGGAGGCTTCCTTTACTTTTTTGCAGATATCCTCATAAGATGCAGACTCTTTTAGTGCGACGTTCAGATCAACGATTGAGACGTCTGTAGTTGGAACACGATAAGAAATACCACTCATCTTGTCCTTCAGAGAAGGAATGACGAGAGAGATAGCCTTAGCGGCTCCGGTTGCATCGATGATGTATTCGGCACCGCAGGAACCCCAAGGGATGGAAGCAGCATCATCTTCTGTGAAGACAGGAATCTTCTGCCCGTTAATGATACGTCCGAATCCGTTAATGCCAATTGAAATTGCCGTGTTACAATTACCTCCTATAAGACATATTAATGAAGTGGCAATTTCTGATTCATTTGTAATCTAACGCAAGTGTAACATAGTAAAATTGAAAAAACCACCTTTTTGCAGGTAATTAAAATATGAACTGGAATAATTAAAAATTAACGATTCAGATAAAAATATTGCGAAAAAGAAAGGAAGATGCTATACTTATAAAAGTCAAGCAAAGACAAGGAGGAATGTAGTGATGAAACATGTGAAAACATTGAATACACAGACTCTGAACAAGACAGTGAAAAAAGGCGGTTGCGGCGAATGTCAGACATCTTGCCAGTCAGCATGCAAGACTTCCTGTACAGTAGGAAATCAGACCTGTGAGCAGAGCAAATAAGTAAAAGAACATAGGTAAAAAACCAGGAGACAGCGGTCTTAAAAGGGTCGCTGTCTCTGTTCTGTTGCCAAATAACCATTAAAATTTTTAAAGAGATAGAAAAAAATAGAAAAGGAGATTATTACTGTGATTCATCAGTATAAGAATAACGGATATAACATTGTTCTGGATGTATACAGTGGAGCCGTACATGTGGTTGATGACCTGTGCTATGATGTGATCGCTGTACTGAATGAACCGGACGAAGAACCAACAGCTGAGATTTTAAAGAGTGATCTTACATGGGAGAATCTGAAAAAGCGGCTTGGAGGGACATATAGCGAGGAAGATTTAAGAGATGCTCTTGATGATGTCATTGAACTGACAGAGGACGGGAAATTATTTACAAAGGATGAGTTTGAATATCTTGTTCCAATCGTGAAGAAGAGAAAGACAGTTGTAAAGGCTCTTTGCCTTCACATTGCACATGACTGTAATCTGGCCTGCAGGTACTGCTTTGCAGAAGAAGGCGAGTATCATGGAAGACGTGCTCTTATGAGTTATGAAGTCGGAAAGAAGGCATTAGATTTCCTGATCGCAAATTCCGGAAGCAGAAGAAATCTGGAAGTAGATTTCTTTGGAGGAGAGCCACTTATGAACTGGCAGGTTGTCAAAGATCTGGTAGCATACGGAAGAGAACAGGAAAAGCTTCATGACAAGAATTTCCGATTTACAGTTACGACGAACGGCGTTCTTCTGAATGATGAGACTCAGGAGTTTGTCAATAAAGAGATGGACAATGTTGTGCTAAGCCTGGATGGACGAAAAGAAATCAATGATAAGATGCGTCCGTTCCGCAACGGAAAAGGAAGTTACGATCTGATCGTGCCGAAATTCCAGAAGCTGGCTGAAAGCCGTAATCAGGAGAAGTATTATATCCGTGGGACATTTACAAGAAATAATCTGGATTTCTCCAATGATATCCTGCATTTTGCAGACCTTGGATTCAAGCAGATGTCCATTGAGCCGGTCGTAGGTGACGAATCCGATCCATATGCGATCCGCGAAGAGGATATTCCACAGATCAAAGAAGAGTATGATAAGCTTGCCAAGATTATGATTGAGCGTGAAAAAGAAGGAAAAGGATTTAACTTCTTCCACTTTATGATCGATTTGGAAGGCGGTCCATGTGTGATGAAACGTATGTCCGGCTGTGGTTCCGGAACAGAATATCTGTCTGTCACACCATGGGGAGATCTGTATCCATGCCATCAGTTTGTCGGACAGGAAGAATTCCTGGTGGGAAATGTAGACGATGGAATTGTAAAGCCGGAGATTGCAGATGATTTCAGAAGCTGCAGTGTATATTCAAAAGAAAAATGTAAAAATTGTTTCGCTAAATTCTACTGTAGCGGTGGATGTATGGCAAACTCTTATAATTTCCATGGAACGATCCATGATTGTTATGATATTGGCTGTGAGATGCAGCGTAAACGTGTGGAATGTGCCATTATGATCAAAGCAGCACTGGCAGATGCATAATGTGTAACATAGAATCCTTCGAAGGAATGGAAGAAAGAGAAAGGAAGTAAATCATGAAAAAAAGCAGAGGCATACTTAGTCTTATTGTGGCAGCAGCCTTGATCGTACTGCTTGGTTTTACGACAATTGTTGGATTCGGAAAAGGCCATACAGGTTCTATGAAGAATATTAAACTGGGTCTGGACCTTGCCGGTGGTGTAAGTATCACATATCAGGTCAAAGATGACAATCCATCGGATGAAGAGATGAGTGATACGATCTATAAGCTGCAAAAGCGCGTAGAACAGTATAGTACAGAGGCAAGTGTATATCAGGAGGGAAGAGACCGTATTAATATCGAGATTCCTGGTGTTACAGATGCCAATGAGATTTTAGACGAACTGGGACAGCCGGGTTCCCTGTATTTTATTGCACAGACAGGCAGTGACGGCTCAGCAAACTATAGTCAGGTGAACAGTACGGGAGATGCGTCCAAAGATTATCAGCTCAACAAGACAATTGAAGAATTGCAGGCAGACGGTTCTATTGTACTGAGTGGCAATGATGTAAAAAGTGCCCAGGCTCAGACAACAGAAGACCAGCTGACAAAGAATAAACAGAATGTTGTATCTCTTACATTTACAAAAGATGGAACAACAAAGTTCGCAGATGCAACAACAAAAGCACTGGCAGCAAGACAGAGCATTGGTATCTATTATGACGGAGCATTTGTAAGTGTTCCGAATGTACAGGCAGCCATTACAAATGGACAGGCTCAGATCAGTGGTAACATGACCTATGAAGAAGCAGATGCGCTTGCTTCTACAATCCGTATCGGTGGTCTGAAGCTGGAACTGGAAGAGTTACGTTCTAATGTTGTCGGAGCTCAGCTTGGTGAGCAGGCAGTTGCGACCAGTTTAAAAGCCGGAGCAATCGGACTTGCAATTGTATTTGTATTCATGTGTTGTGTATACTTGCTTCCGGGACTTGCATCCGGACTTGCACTTTTAATCTATACAGGACTTGTACTTATAATCCTGAATGCATTTGAAGTAACATTGACACTTCCGGGTATTGCCGGTATCATTCTTGGCATTGGTATGGCAGTAGATGCCAACGTTATCATCTTCGCTCGTGTACGTGAAGAGATGGCACGCGGAAGAAGTGTAAAGAATTCTCTGAAGATTGGTTTCCAGAAAGCTTTATCAGCAATCTTAGATGGTAATATTACGACTCTGATCGCAGCAGCTGTATTGTGGTTCAAAGGTTCCGGTACAGTAAAAGGATTCGCACAGACACTTGCAATTGGTATCATCGCATCTATGTTTACAGCACTTGTTATTACAAGATTGATCGTAAATGCATTTTATGCAGTCGGACTTAGAAGTGAAAAATTATATTATCGTCCAAAGAAAGAGCGTGAGCCAATCGATTTCCTTTCAAAGAAAAAAGTGTTCTTTACAATTTCTCTTGTATTAATTGCAGCAGGAGTGATCACGATCGGTATCAATGAAGGAAGAGGAAAAGGAGCATTTGCATACAGCCTTGAATTCCAGGGCGGTACATCTACAAATGTAACATTTGATAAAGATTACTCTATTGATGAGATTGATAAGGAAATTGTTCCGGTTGTAGAAAAGGCAACTGGAGATAACAATGTTCAGACTCAGAAAGTAGCCGGAACCAATCAGGTTATTATCAAGACAGTTACACTGGATCTTGACAAGCGTGAAGCACTGAATAAGGCTATGGTTGATAACTTCGGTGTGGACGAATCAAAGATCACGGCAGAAAATATCAGTTCTACAGTAAGTAATGAGATGCGAAGAGATGCAGTTATCGCGGTTGTTATTGCGACAATCTGTATGCTTCTGTATATCTGGTTCCGATTCAAAGATATCCGTTTCGCTACCAGTGCGGTACTTGCTCTTTTACATGACGTCCTTGTTGTAGTAGGATTCTATGCAATTGCAAGAATCTCTGTTGGTAATACATTTATCGCGTGTATTCTGACAATCGTTGGATATTCCATCAACGCGACCATTGTTATCTTTGACCGTATCCGAGAGGAAATGCGTGGTAAGACAAAGAGCAGTGATGTTGCAGTAGTTGTAAACAAGAGTATTACACAGACGCTGACAAGAAGTATCTATACATCTCTTACAACATTTATCATGGTAGCAGTACTTTACGTCATGGGTGTAAGTTCTATCAAGGAGTTTGCACTTCCATTGATGGTCGGAGTTGTATGCGGAGCTTACTCATCTGTATGTATCACAGGAGCGCTGTGGTATGTAATGAAACGCTTCAAGAAGTAATTTTAAATACTATAGAACAGCCAAAGTCATATTTTATGGCGAGGCTGTTCTTTTCTTAAAGTAAATATTTGCAAAGTAAATAAAATGATGTTGGAGATTTCTGTTGAAAGTGTAGTATTTACTTTGCAAATATTTATTTGGATAAAACAGGAGAGACGAAAATTATGGAACGCTGGGTACTTTTAAGAAAAGGTGCTGATTTTGAGGCTATCAGTAAGAAATTTCATATTAGTCCGAGACTGGCCAGTCTGATCCGTAACCGGGATGTTATTGGAGATGAAGCAATCAACCAATATCTGAACGATACAATTGCGGAACTCTACGATGGAATGCAGATGAAGGGTATGCCACAGGCGGTGGAAATTCTGACTGAAAAAATCAGGGACCGGGAAAAAATCCGTGTCATTGGAGACTATGACTGTGATGGGATCAATGCGACATATATTCTTTTAGAAGGTCTGGAAAAGCTTGGCGCAAAGGTGGACAGCGACATCCCGGATCGTATCAAAGACGGATATGGATTAAATCAGCATCTGATTGACCGGGCACATGAAGATGGAATTGATACGATCATCACCTGCGATAACGGAATTGCGGCAGCGAAAGAAATTGAGTATGGAAAAGCACTTGGTATGACGATCATCGTAACAGACCATCATGAAGTGCCGTACAAGGAAAATGAAGTGGGAAGAAGATACATTTTACCGCCAGCAGATGCAGTTGTTGACCCAAGGCAGGAAGGATGTGAATATCCATTTAAAGGATTATGTGGTGCAGCGGTTGCATACAAGCTTGTAGAGGCGCTCTGTGAGGCAAATGGTCAGGATGTGGCGGATCTGGATTATCTTTTGGAAAATGTTGCAATTGCAACAGTGGCAGATGTGATGGATCTGACAGAGGAAAATCGAATTCTGGTGAAGCAGGGTCTTGAGATGCTAAAGAGGACATCTAATCTGGGACTACGTGCCCTGATCCAATGTATCGGGCTGGAGGGAAAAAAGATTCAGGCATATCACATCGGATTTATTCTTGCTCCGTGTCTGAATGCCAGTGGTAAGCTGGATACGGCAAAAAGAGCACTGGCACTGCTTCGGGCAAAGACAGAGCGGGAGGCAGATATGCTGGCAGGTGATCTGAAAGCATTGAATGAGAGCCGTAGAGATATGACAGACCGCGTTGTAGATGAGGCAATGGCGAAAGTGGAACAGACAGATGTCCGGGGGGATAAGGTGCTTGTTATCTATCTGCCGGATTGTCATGAAAGCCTTGCCGGCCTTGTGGCTGGACGTGTGAGAGAAAATTACTATCGTCCGGTATTTGTATTGACGGATTCCGAAGATGGAGTCAAAGGATCGGGAAGATCAATCGAAAGCTATTCCATGTATGAAGAACTGACAGGCTGTGGGGATCTTCTGACAAAATTCGGCGGACATCCGATGGCGGCAGGACTTTCACTTGATAAAGAAAATGTTGAGAAATTCAAAAGAAGACTAAATGCTCAGTGTACGCTTTCAGAAGAAGAGCTGACAGAAAAAGTAGTGATCGATATGGAACTGCCATTTGCTGCTATTACAGAACATTTTATAGAAGAACTTGAATACATGGAACCATTTGGAAAAGGTAATACAAAACCGGTTTTTGCGGCAAGAGGCGTCGTCATGCAGCATGTGAAGATCATCGGGAAAAATAAAAATGTTGCAAAAGCAACAGCAATCGATGCGGCGGGAAACCGGATGGAAGCCATCTGTTTTCATGATGCACAGGAATTTGCAGAACGGTGTGAAAGAGATAATGGGAAAATGTCCATTACATTTTACCCCGGAATCAAGGAATTCCGGGGAGATAGACAAATTCAGATTGTAATTACCCATTATCGATAGATTTTTTTTGAAAAATGGAACAAATAATGCTATACTAAAAGATATACTTTACCTTGAAAGAGAAGAAGGAGAGAATAATTATGAAACCGATAGAAGATTATGTAGTAAGTATTCCGGATTTTCCAGAACCGGGGATCATATTTCGTGATGTGACAGGTGTATTACAGGACGCGGAAGGACTGCATCTTGCAATTGATCTGATGCAGGAAAAATTAGAAGGTCTTGACTTTGACGTAATAGTCGGACCGGAATCCAGAGGATTTATTTTCGGGGTACCGATCGCATATAATCTGAAAAAGCCATTTATTCCGATTCGTAAAAAAGGAAAGCTCCCAAGAGAGACGGTTTCTGCAGAGTATGAATTAGAGTATGGCACAGCAACTATCGAGATGCACAAAGATGCAATCAAGCCAGGGCAGAGAGTTGTGATCATTGATGATCTGATCGCGACAGGCGGAACGAATGAGGCGATGATCCATTTGATTGAAGGTCTTGGCGGAAAGGTTGTAAAGACTGTGTTTTTAATGGAACTGGCAGGACTTCACGGACGTGACAGATTACAGGGATATGATATAGATTCAGTTATTGTATATCCTGGAAAATAGAAAAAGATATACATTTGAGAGACTAGAGAGGGAAGGAGGCGTTAATATGTCAGAGAATAAAACAACATATGAGTCACTGGACGACAAGATTGCTCCGGAAGCATTGCTAAAAGACACAAGAGGGAAACTTCAGATGGTAGATGGGCACGGGATCAAACAGGAGGCAGATTATGATGATCCGGATAAGCTTTATGGCATGTTAATTGCCCGTATTCAAAAGTATCATCCGTCTGCGGATGTTACTCAGATCGAAAAGGCATATAATCTGGCAAAAAAAGCGCATGGAGACCAAAAGAGAAAGTCGGGAGAACCGTATATTATCCACCCACTCTGGGTAGCGATCATTCTTGCGGATCTTGAGATGGATAAGGAGACAATTATCGCAGCTCTTCTTCATGACGTAGTGGAAGATACTCGGATTGGAGAGGATTATATCAAAGAAGAGTTTGGAGAAGAGGTAGCTCTTCTGGTAGACGGTGTTACGAAACTTGGCCGTGTAGCTTATTCTGCGGACAAACTGGAACTCCAGGCGGAGAATTTGAGAAAGATGTTCCTTGCTATGGCAAAGGATATCCGGGTCATTATCATTAAACTTGCGGACCGTCTGCATAATATGCGTACACTGCAGTTCATGACTCCGGCCAAACAGCAGGAAAAGGCCCGTGAGACAATGGATATTTATGCACCGATCGCGGGAAGGCTTGGCATTTCTAAAATTAAGACAGAACTTGACGATCTGTCATTGAAGTATCTGAAACCAGATGTATTTTTTGATCTTGTAAATCAGATCAATGCCAGAAAAACAGAGCGTGAGGAATTTGTCCAACAGATTGTGGATGAAGTGTCCATGCATATGAAAAATGCGGGGATTAAAGCAGATGTAAATGGACGTGTAAAGCATTTCTTCAGTATTTATAAGAAGATGGTCAATCAGGATAAGACAGTAGATCAGATTTATGACCTGTTTGCAGTCCGTATCATTGTGGATTCTGTCAAAGACTGTTATGCGGCATTGGGAATTATCCATGAGATTTATACGCCGATTCCTGGAAGATTTAAAGATTATATTGCCATGCCGAAACCGAATATGTATCAGTCTCTGCATACAACGCTGATGAGTTCGATCGGTCAGCCGTTTGAGATCCAGATCCGTACACAGGAGATGCATAAGACAGCCGAATATGGTATTGCTGCTCACTGGAAGTATAAAGAGTCCGGCGGCAGCAAGAAAGGTGTTATGGCTGAAGAAGAGAAAATGAGCTGGCTCAGACAGATTCTGGAATGGCAGAGAGATATGTCTGACAACAAGGAATTCTTAAGCCTCATCAAAGGAGATCTGGATCTGTTTGCAGACGATGTGTACTGCTTTACACCGCAGGGGGATGTAAAGACATTGCCGACGGGGTCCACTCCAATCGACTTTGCTTATTCCATACACAGTGCAGTCGGCAATAAGATGGTCGGTGCCAGAGTGAATGGAAAGCTTGTTCCGATTGATTACAGAATCCAGAATGGAGACAGAATAGAAATTCTGACCTCCCAGAATTCGAAAGGACCAAGCCGTGACTGGCTGAATGTAGTCAAGAGTACACAGGCAAAAAATAAGATCAATCAGTGGTTCAAAAAAGAATTTAAAGAGAGCAATATTATCAAAGGAAAAGAGATGGTGGCCTCCTATTGCAAAGCAAAATCTCTCAACCTTTCTAATCTGCTCCAGCCAAAATATGAAGAGATCGTACAGAGAAAATATGGATTCAAGGACTGGGATTCTGTGCTTGCCGCGATTGGACATGGCGGCTTAAAAGAAGGACAGGTCGTGAATCGTCTGGCGGAAGAATATGGCAAGGATCACAAGCAGGAACTGACAGATGAAATTGTACTTGAAAAAGTTGCAGAGGCGGCTAAGAATAAAGTCCATATTGCCAAGTCCAAGAGTGGAATTGTCGTAAAAGGAATTGATGATGTGGCAGTCCGGTTCTCCAGATGCTGTAATCCAGTACCGGGAGATGAGATTGTCGGATTTGTTACAAGAGGAAGAGGACTTTCGATTCACCGCACGGATTGTGTTAATATGATACATTTGACAGAAGCAGAACGTGCAAGACTGATTCCGGCTGAGTGGGAAGGAAATGTGACAGAAGAGACAGGAGGTCAGTATCTGGCTGAGATCAAGATGTATGCAAGAGATCAGCAGGGACTTCTGATGAGTATTTCCAAAGTATTTACGGAGATGGAGATGGATGTCAAATCCTTAAATATCCGCACGAGCAAGCAGGGAACTGCGACCATCGAGGCTGGATTTATTGTGCATGGCCGAGAGGAACTTGCGAAAGTAATTGGTAAACTGCGTCAGATTGATGACGTGATTGATATTGAGAGAACAACAGGCTAGGAGGAAAGAAAAAGCAATGAAGATAGAGAAATTTTCCCTTGGGATTTTGGGGGCAAATTGTTACCTTTTGATAAATGAAGAGACAAAGGATACAGTTGTAGTGGATCCAGGTGGACATTCTAAGAAGTTTACAGCATACATTGAGGAAGAAAAACTTAACCTTGTGGCAATTCTTCTGACTCATGGACATTTCGATCATATTATGGGAATTGATTCTATTTTGGAAAACTGGAATATTCCGGTCTATGTAGAGGAAGAGGATCTTCCGATTATGACGGATCCAGAGCTGAATCTGTCTTCATCTTACACGAATGGTTATTCCTTTGATGGTGCAAAACCGTTAAAAGACGGACAAAAACTGGAACTGGCAGGTGAGACGATAGAAGTCATTCATACACCGGGACATACGATGGGAGGCTGTTGCTATTATCTGCCTGTAGAACATGCAGTATTTAGTGGAGATACTTTATTCCAGCGTTCTGTCGGACGTACGGATTTTCCGAACAGCAGTCAGGATGCAATCGTAAGATCTGTAAGAGAACGACTGTTCGCACTTCCGGATGATACGATTGTTTATCCGGGACATATGGGTGAGACAAAGATAGAGTATGAGAAGCTCCACAACCCATATGTACAGGAGGGCTAAGAATGATCCGGGTTATATGCAATCAGGAGACATTTGTATATAATGCATATCATATGGTGAAGGCTTTTTATCCATCGGAGACAGTTGTGTCTTCAGTGGACGAAAAAGCCTCTAATTATATAACTGTGGAATTTGCAGAAGATGTTACAGACGGGCAGAAAGAGGCGATGATTGAAATTGCAGGCAGGCAGACAAATGACATGCCAGCGGAGAAATCTGCAATGAAAAAATATCTCGACCGGATGTTATACAAAAAGTTGTCAGAGCAAAGTGGCAGAACTCTTGCATGGGGAATCCTTATGGGAGTACGACCGACTAAAATTGCTATGAGAAAACTGGAAGAAGGTATGACACAGGAGACGTTTGTTCCATGGTTCCAGAAGGAAAATCTGGTGAGTGAAGAAAAAGCACATCTTGCATGGCAGATTGCAGGGAGAGAAAAAACGCTTCTGGATCAGTTGGATTATAAAAATGGCTATAGTCTTTATGTGGGAATCCCATTCTGCCCAACGGTTTGCAGTTACTGTTCGTTTAGTTCGGGTGCCTTAGGTGACTGGGAGCACCGGGTAGAAGACTATCTGGCTGCACTTATGAAGGAACTGGAAGCAATTGCGAAAATGTCTGAAGGAAGAAAAGCTGACACCATTTACATGGGCGGTGGAACACCGACAACTTTGAATGCGGATCAGTTAGACCGGCTGCTTACATGCATTGATAGACATTTTGTAAGGGAAGGACTTCTGGAGTTTACGGTGGAAGCCGGACGACCGGACAGTATTACGAAAGAGAAACTTCAGGTGCTTCGAAATCACGGTATTAATCGAATTTCTATCAATCCTCAGAGCATGCAGCAGAAGACCTTGGATACAATTGGACGTAAGCATACGGTAGAACAAGTGTATGAAGCATTTCATATGGCGAGAAAGCTGGGATTTGATAATATCAATATGGATATTATTGCAGGACTTCCGGGAGAGACACCGGAGGATATGGAGGACACTCTAAGACAGATTGCGTTACTTGGACCTGATAATCTGACGGTACATTCCCTTGCAATTAAACGTGCAGCTAAAATGGGCCAGGAAGAGAGAGAAGGGAAAAGATTAACGATCATACAAGATGAAATAGGTACGATGGTAGAGATGGCAGGAAATAAAGCCCGACAGATGGGACTTTTTCCGTATTATCTGTATCGTCAGAAGAATATTGCCGGAAATTTTGAGAATGTGGGCTATGCAAAGGTTGACAAAGCAGGAATATACAATATACTAATTATGGAGGAAAAGCAATCCATTATTGCAGCAGGTGCAGGTGCGTCTACAAAAATCGTACTGAAAGAACCTGTCATAAATTCTGAAAGCAAAAAGAAGAAAAAAACCAGTCTGATCCGGCAGGAGAATGTAAAAGCAATCGATGCTTACATCAGCCGGGTGGACGAGATGATAGAACGAAAAGGAGAATGTCTATGGCGTTAAAGAAGAAACCAGTAACCGGTATGAAAGATGTAATGCCGGCAGAGATGGAAATCCGGGATTACCTGATCGGCCTGATTAAAGACACCTATAAAACATTTGGATTCCAATCTATGGAAACTCCATGTGTTGAGCATATCGAGAACCTGTGCAGCAAGCAGGGGGGAGATAACGAAAAACTGATCTTCAAGATTTTGAAACGTGGAGAAAAGTTAAAAATTGACGAGGCAAAAGAGGAAAATGATCTTGTGGATGGAGGACTTCGGTATGACCTGACGGTTCCGCTTGCAAGATATTATTCTAATCATGCAAATGAGCTGCCGTCTCCTTTTAAAGCACTTCAGATTGGAAGTGTATGGAGAGCAGACCGCCCGCAGAAAGGACGTTTCCGCCAGTTTGTACAGTGCGATATCGATATATTAGGAGAGGCTTCTAATCTCGCCGAAATCGAGCTGATTCTTGCCACAACGGCGATGCTTGGGAAACTGGACTTTAAGAATTTTACTGTATGTATGAATGACCGTAATATATTGAAATCTATGGCTGCTTACAGTGGTTTTAAAGAGGAAGACTATGATGAAGTCTTCATTGTTCTGGATAAGATGGATAAGATCGGACCGGAAGGTGTCGAGGCAGAGCTTATTGAGATGGGATATACCAGGGAAAGTGTTAAGACCTACCTTTCTCTTTTTGATGAGGTTGCTTCTGATGTATCCGGAGTCCGTTACCTGAAAGAAAAGCTTGGAGATTATCTGAGCGATGAGACGGCTGACGGCCTGGAACTGATCATGTCAAGTGTAGAAGCTGCAAAAGAGTGTGATTTTAAGCTTCAGTTCACACCAACCCTCGTAAGAGGACAGTCCTACTATACCGGAACAATTTTTGAGGTAACTATGGATGACTTTGGCGGTTCTGTTGCCGGAGGCGGACGTTATGATAAGATGATCGGCAAGTTTACAGGGCAAGATACACCGGCATGCGGATTTTCCATTGGATTTGAGAGAATTGTCATGCTGCTTCTGGAAAATGGATATAAAGTTCCGGGAGGACGCCAGAAAAAGGCATATCTTCTGGAGAAGAAGCTTCCAAAAGAGGCCATGTTGAAGGTTCTTGCTCTTGCAAAAGCTGACCGGGAGGCAGGACGACAGGTGCTGATCGTCAATATGAAGAAGAATAAGAAGTTTCAGAAAGAGCAGCTAATAGAAGATGGATATACAGAAATTGCAGACTGTTATGCAGATTCCGTAGACAGGCTGTAGAGAATAGAACGCACAAGTGAAAAAGGAGATATAGAAAAATGGCAGAGTCAATGCAGGGCTTAAAGAGAACCCACAGATGTGGGGAACTGTCAGCAGCTAACGTAGGCGAGACAGCGACCATTATGGGATGGGTACAGAAAAATCGTAATAAAGGAGGTCTCGTATTTGTAGATGTAAGAGACCGTTCCGGAATTATCCAGGTTGTATTTGATGAAGGAAGTGTAGATGCAGCACTGATCGAGAAGGCTGCAAAGCTTCGCAGTGAATATGTTGTTGCAGTTGTAGGAAAAGTTGCAAAACGATCTGGTGCAGTCAATGAGAACATTGCAACAGGTGAAATTGAGATTATCCCAGAGGAGCTTCGTGTACTTTCTGAGTCAGAGACACCTCCGTTCCAGATTGAGGAGAATTCTAAGACAAAAGAAGAAGTCCGTCTGAAATACAGATATCTGGATCTTAGAAGACCGGATATGCAGCGCAATCTGATGATGAGAAGCAAGGTGGCTACACTTGCACGTCAGTTTATGGCAAATGAAGGATTCCTTGAGATTGAGACACCGGTACTCATCGGAAGTACACCGGAGGGAGCAAGAGATTACCTTGTACCAAGCCGCGTTCATCAGGGACATTTTTATGCACTTCCACAGTCACCACAGCTATTTAAGCAGCTTTTAATGTGTTCTGGTTATGACAGATATTTCCAGATTGCAAAATGTTTCCGTGACGAGGATCTTCGAGCAGACCGTCAGCCAGAGTTCACACAGATGGATATGGAGCTGTCTTTCGTAGATGTTGATGATGTCATTGATGTCAATGAAAGATTCCTTGCGATGCTGTTTAAAGAAGTTCTTGGTGTGGAAGTTCCGCTTCCGATTCCGAGAATGACATGGCAGGAGGCTATGGATCGTTACGGTTCCGATAAACCGGATACAAGATTCGGCATGGAGCTTGTCAATGTGACAGATGTTGTAAAAGACAGCGAGTTTGTTGTATTTAAGGGTGCCATTGAGAATGGTGGTACTGTTCGTGGTATCAACGCAAAAGGCCAGGGAGGAATGGCACGTAAGAAGATTGACAAGCTGGTTGATTATGCAAAGGATTATGGGGCAAAAGGACTGGCTTACATTGCAATCCATGAAGATGGAACTGTAAAATCTTCTTTCGCAAAATTCATGACAGAGGATGAGCAGAAGAACTTGATTCAGGCTATGGACGGTGAGAATGGTGATCTGCTTCTCTTTGCAGCAGATAAGAATAAAGTTGTATGGGATGTATTAGGTGCGCTTCGTCTGGAACTTGCACGCCAGATGGATCTTTTAGATAAGAATGAGTACAAATTTATGTGGATCACAGAGTTCCCGCTTCTTGAGTGGAGTGAAGAACAGAACCGTTTCACAGCAATGCATCACCCATTTACAATGCCAATGGAAGAAGATCTTCAGTACATCGACAGTGATCCGGGAAGAGTCCGTGCAAAAGCATACGATATTACTTTGAATGGAAATGAGATTGGTGGAGGAAGTGTGCGAATCTTTAACCCTGAGATCCAGAGCAAGATGTTCGAGGTGCTTGGATTTACACCAGAGCAGGCACAGGAGCAGTTCGGATTCCTCCTGACAGCATTCCAGTATGGAGTACCGCCACACGCAGGACTTGCATATGGACTGGATCGTCTTGTTATGCTCATGGCAAAACAGGATAGCATTCGTGACGTGATAGCATTCCCGAAGGTAAAAGATGCTTCGGATCTTATGACAGAGGCTCCAACAAAAGTTGATCAGAAACAGCTTGATGAATTGGGACTTTCAGTGGTAGAAGAGGAAGAATAAAATTTATCTCAGTCGAGAAGACTCCCACCTCTTCAGGGGTGAGTAATAGTAAATTTGTCTCACGGACGTTCGACTTGAATTAATGATGAAAAAAATCCCACCCGGATATTCTTGCGTTGAAGAATACCGGATGGGATTTTTTATTAAATTATTGATCTTTTGGTGAGCGTCCATCTTTATGTTTATTCCAGATGTTAAATGCGATCAAAAGACCGGCTGTGTATAAGATGCTGATCAGAATTGCCGGACTGTCTTTCAAAAAATAAATAACTAAGACTGCGGCAATTAACGCAATGGTCATCTGGAATGCAATCCAAATTCTTTTTTCACGAATTTCTCTGGCATGCTGCTGGGATTCCAGACGCTTCTGTTCTAATTTTAAGTATTCCATCAAGTCCTTGTCCGGAATACGGGAAAGTATAATTTCATCGCGAACAAGTCTGGCTTCGCGGCGGGAGTGGATATTTGCAATTTTAGCAGAAAAACGGGCAAAAAATCCGGAGGAATCACGCTCTTTTTCAGCTTTGTCAAACGGATCCATCTCAGAATCCAGGTTATAAGCAGATTCCGTTCTTGGAGCAGTAGTATTATTGATGACAGATGCATTTTTTCGGGCAGTTGTGCTACCGGAAGCAGACGTATCTTCCTGGATAGTTGAACTTTTAGAAGCAGACGTATCTTCCTGGATAGTTGAACTTTTAGAAGCAGACGTATCTTTCTGGATAGTTGAACTTTTAGAAGCAGACGTATCTTCCTGACCAGATGCATTTTCTGCAGCAGATGTATCTTTCTGACCAGATATAGTTTCTGTAGCAGATGCATGATCTATTGTAGTTATATTTTCTTCTATAGTTGTATTTCCTTCTGTAATTGTCTCTGACATAACAGACCTCCTATGTGAATTATATATATCAGCTGGGAGATGACTCCCACCTCTATAGGTGATGAGAAACAAGCTGGTATCAGTGGTG
>ENA-OPWX01000276-OPWX01000276.1-human-gut-metagenome-genome-assembly--contig:-NODE-276-length-48983-cov-5.920720_pt1 | contig 48983 bp, 36 predicted proteins | sample MGYA00241514_ERZ502020 | MGnify/ENA primary metagenome ERZ502020 (study PRJEB25962, sample SAMEA2042105) | human gut metagenome | biome: human gut; feature: human-associated habitat; material: faeces... | reverse complement strand
GAGACGAATGTCGAGTTTGGATTTTTTGTGAGCTCGTTTTTAGGTCAACTTTTTTGCTTTAGAATTTCCCCATGTTGGAGTCAGCACAGGCTGGGACCTTGTAGTTTTATTCCGGTCGGTGACAGCCGCCATGATGCATTAAATAGAAAATTACTTCTTCGCTGCCTGTCTCTCTTCCCAAAGCTTATCAGCCATCTTCGTCCAGGCCTCAGCGTAAGGCTTACATTTATCGCAAAGATGCTGTACATCTTCCGGTGACTGTGGATCGGTAGAGTGAGCACCGGTCTCTTTTACCATCTTTGGTAAGCATTCCGGATTCTCAAGCATTGGACATGGGCGCAGCATGTTGTCATTGAATGGCTGTCCTTTTCGGTATGCCTGGAAGATTGGACTCTTTAATGCATCCAGAAGACTGACTTCATGGATATTGGCATTCGAATAATGGATGAATACACAAGGATCCACATCTCCGGCTGCATTGATGTGCAGGTAGTAACGTCCGCCTGCGATACATCCGCCGATGTATTCCGCATCATTCTGGAAGTCCAGACTGAAGATTGGTTTGGAGCTTCTGAAAGCACGGATACGTTCGTATACAGCTTTTCTCTGCTCTGGATTTGGCATAAGTTCCGGAGCGGCGTCATTTCCAACTGGCATATAGTGGAAGAACCAGATGAATAAAGCACCGGCTTCGATGATCATATCGTAGAATTCTTCACTTGTGATATCTTTGTAGTTCATACTTGTATAACAGGTTGAGATACCAAATGGAAGGTTGTGTTCTTTTAATAACTGCATAGCATGTTTTACTTTATCAAATACACCAGGACCACGGCGTCCGTCATTGGCAGTTTCAAATCCTTCCAGACTGATTGCAGGAACAAAGTTCTTAACTCTTAACATTTCCTGACAGAATTCTTCATCGATCAGTGTACCATTTGTGAAAGATAAGAATTCACAGTCAGGATGACGTTCGCAGATTGTGATGATATCTTTCTTACGTACCATTGGTTCCCCACCGGTATAGATATACATGTATGTACCAAGTTTCTTTCCCTGTGTTACGATGTCATCGATCGTTTCGAGAGAAAGATTCAGTTTATGTCCGTATTCTGCAGCCCAGCATCCGGTACAGTGCAGGTTACAGGCTGAAGTCGGATCTAATAAAATCGCCCAAGGAACATTACAGTCTTCTTTTTCCTCGGTTTCCTTCTGAAGAGCAGAACCCTTCAAAGAAGCGTTAACAATAAAGTTTGTAAAGAAAGTTTTTCGTACACCTGGATCCAGCTCCCATACTTTCTGTGCAAGCTGATACCAATTACCTTTTTCGGCGATACCCTGACGGATCGCATTACGCTGACTTTCATACCAGCCTTCTGGTGCAGCCTTGTCAACGATACTCATAACCTTTGGAATATTAGTTTCAGGATCCTTATCCATGTAGTTAAGTGCTGCCTGAATAGCGGAAGCAAAGGCGGCGTTTTTTACTGTGTCTACAACATTCATAGTGTTACCTCCTCATTTTACTGCATTATATTCTCTTTGCAGTTACCTTATCTTAAAACTTTTGATTTTCAGATTCAAGCAAATGCGACATTAATCGTATATTGTCGTATTTTGGCAATTGCCATGCAAAAAGAATCAGCGTTTATTCAGGCATTGGGCAAATGATAGTTCCTAATTTTTGCAGTTGGAATCTTCATTACCGGAATCTGATAGCGTATGTCCGTTTAAGGAAATATCTGTTGTTGTCTCGTCTCCATAGACCAGGGAAGTTGCGTAATGTTCAAGCTTTTCTACCAGTGCACGGGAGGCTTCATCAATGGAGTAATAAGTGCCGGATTCAAATCTGGCTGCAGCCGGAAAGCAGAAGAGCGGCCATAAGACAAGGCAGTGCGAGTACATGTAGATGTTTCATGAGAAATCCCCCTTTTCATAAAATAAATCTTGTTCTCCGAATTATAACATAGGTCGCTTTTGTGCTTCAAATTGTAAATTGTACTTATAAAAAAACGAACTTTTTTAATTATACTTATAAAAAGGGGTGGAAAAATAAGAAGGTTTTATATATAATAGGGATAGAAACGTTCAAAACCACATAGGAAAAGGAGATGTATTCATGGAAATGTTATCAATCGAGAAGGAACTGCAGGGCAATTCTTACCCGGGACGTGGCATTATTATAGGAAAGAGTGCAGATGGGACCAAAGCTGTAACTGCTTACTTTATTATGGGAAGAAGTGAGAACAGCCGTAACCGTGTGTTTGTAGAAGAAGGGGAAGGCATCCGCACACAGGCATTTGATCCATCCAAACTGACTGATCCAAGCCTGATCATTTATGCACCGGTACGAGTACTTGGCAACAAGACGATCGTAACCAACGGAGATCAGACAGATACCATCTACGAGGGCATGGACAAGCAGCTTACATTTGAACAGTCACTCAGAAGCCGTGAATTCGAACCAGACGGACCGAACTACACACCTAGAATTTCTGGTGTTATGCATATTGAAAATGGAACATTTAACTACGCAATGTCAATCCTAAAGAGCAACAACGGCAATCCGGAAAGCTGCAACCGTTATACATTTGCATATGAGAATCCTGCAGCAGGAGAAGGACATTTCATCCATACATACAAATGTGACGGCAATCCGCTTCCGAGCTTTGAAGGAGAACCAAAACTGATCGCAATTCCGGATGATATGGATGCATTTGCCGACAGCTTATGGAACAGCCTGAATGCGGACAACAAAGTATCATTATTCGTACGCTATATTGATATCGCGACAGGTACATATGAGACAAAGATCATCAATAAGAACCAGTAAGAGGAATCGATAAGGAGAATAGATATGAACGAATTAGAACTGAAATATGGATGTAATCCGAACCAGAAACCTTCCAGAATCTATATGGAAGACGGAAGTGAACTGCCGATCAAGGTTCTGAATGGAAGACCGGGATATATCAATTTCCTGGATGCATTTAACGGATGGCAGCTTGTAAGTGAGTTAAAGAAAGCAACCGGACTTCCGGCAGCTACATCATTCAAGCATGTATCTCCTGCAGGTGCCGCAGTCGGACTTCCACTGAGTGATACGCTTGCAAAGATCTACTGGGTAGATGATCTCGGAGAATTATCTCCGCTTGCATCTGCATACGCAAGAGCAAGAGGCGCAGACCGTATGTCTTCTTTCGGAGATTTTATTTCTCTGTCTGATGTATGTGACGTGGATACTGCTAAACTGATCAAACGTGAAGTATCCGATGGTGTGATCGCTCCTGGATATGAACCGGAAGCGCTGGAAATCTTAAAAGCAAAGAAAAAAGGAAACTACAATGTAATCCAGATCGATCCGGATTATGTACCGGCTCCGATCGAACACAAGCAGGTATTCGGTGTTACATTTGAGCAGGGAAGAAATGAATTAAAGATTGACGATGATTTCTTCTCAAATATCGTGACAGAGAACAAAGAACTGACAGAGCAGGCTAAGATTGATCTGGCAATCTCTATGATTACATTAAAATATACACAGTCCAACTCTGTATGTTTCGTAAAAGACGGACAGGCAATCGGTATCGGTGCAGGACAGCAGTCCAGAATCCATTGTACACGTCTTGCAGGAGGCAAAGCAGATAACTGGTGGCTCAGACAGTCACCGCAGGTTATGAATCTTCCATTCGTGGATGGAATCAGACGTGCAGACAGAGACAATGCGATCGATCTCTATATGGGAGACGATTACATGGACGTGCTTGCAGACGATGCATGGCCGGCAATCTTCAAAGAGAAACCGGAAGTATTCACAAGAGAAGCCAAGAGAGAATGGCTGGACAAACTGACCGATGTTGCACTTGGATCAGATGCATTCTTCCCATTTGGGGACAATATCGAGCGTGCGCATAAGAGTGGTGTAAAATACATTGCACAGCCGGGTGGATCCGTACGTGATGACAATGTAATTGCAACATGTAATAAATATGATATGGTGATGTCATTTACCGGAATCCGTTTATTCCATCACTAATCGGGATATAATATAAGAGACACATCCTAAAGTTGATACTATATATGTCGCAGAAAGCGGGAAGGTTACGTAAGAGCGTAGCTTTCTCGTTTTTTAGATACCAAAGTATTCAGGAATAAAAGAGTTACGGGAGTTACTATATATCATATTTATATATCGAGTATATTTGGTTTTTATACAAATAGAGGAAAATGTAGTACGATTTTGGTATCTATATAGCATTTGTTTCTTCAAAAACGATTCTAAATAGGCTAAAATAGGAGAAAAGAAAGAAGGCGATGCAATTGTCAACGATGGAACTGTTGATTGTATCCGTTGGATTATCGATCGATGTATTTGTGGCGGCGGCCTATATGGGAGCCGGATTTTCAAAGATCAGATGGAAGAATCTGGTCCTCTTAAGCGTTCTGTTTGGCGGTATCCAGCTTGGGGTACTGGTACTTGGAAACCTGATCACATTGCTGCCATTACTGTCTATTACCAGAACGAAGACGGCGGCTGACAGATGGGAAGGTCTGACAGTGCTGATCTTTGCAGCACTTGGCATCTATATGATCCTCAAAGGAATCCGTAAAAAGAAGGTGTTGGAACGCAGAAAAGATGAGATCGAATGGAAGAAAACAACGCTTCTTGCACTGGTAACGAGTGTCGATGCGTTCTTTGTCGGAATGGGACTTGGATTCCTGGATACAGCCATGATCGAAGAGTCATTGGTGTTATTCCCGGTAACGGTTCTGGAAGCGGTAATCGGTATATTTGCAGGATACAGACTGGGACTGAAAGAAAACAGACGTGCATACTGGGTCGGGGGAGCACTCCTTTTACTTGCCAGTTTCGACGTAATTCTCCATTATTATACGTAAAAAATGGAGCAATTTGACGGTAGATTTTGCCGGATGGCAGGGGTATAATAATTTACTACAAGTTATCTGAGAAAAATTAAGGTGATGAGATGGAGCGCAAAAGTGAATTAACAAAAGCACTATTGGGAGAAAAATTTAAAGAACTGGTGGCGAAAAAAGGATTTGAAAAACTGACGATCAAGATAATCACAGATGCAGCAGGGGTGATACGTCCGACGTTCTATAATTATTTTCAGGACAAATATGAAGTGATGGAATGGCTTCTGTGGGAAGACGTATTTAAAGAAGTCTCAGAACTTATGGAGCAAGAACATGTAATGGAGTCTCTGCAGCTTTTGTTCCAGAGATTTGGAGAAGACAAGACTTATTACGAAAAGGTATTTGAAGTAACAGGGCAGAATTCCTTTGAGGAGATGCTGTATGGACAGGTTTTCCATATGGAAGAAATTCTGGTAAAGCATCATCCGTTAAAACACTTAAGAAATATGCCACACGTCGACGAAAAGGTATTTCTGGAATTTCATGCAATATCATTGGTGAATGGACTGAAATATTGGCTTATCCGGGAAAGCAAAAATATTTCGGCGGGAGATGTAATGGAATTTTATCAGTATATGATGTCACATTCAATCCTGGATCTGTTGGACATTGAGAATACGGAGAAAAATAAAGGGTTTCACTACACAGAGTGGAACCCTTTTCCTATAATCTCGCTGGTATTGGATATCAGTAAGAATGCACCAGTTGTATGAGCTTTTATGAAATTACGAAGCTTGATTGCTTCATTTGGACTAAGTACAGTCAGGATGATATATTTGTCATCGCCTGTGAAGGCACCTTGGGCGAGTACGATTGTTGCACCTCGTTTCAGGTCATTTTTGATAAATTCACAGATTGGTTCCGGCTCGCTGCATACCACGTGGAAATACTTCGAGCGCTTCAGACTTTCAATCAGACTGTCGATCAGTGTCGAACGCATCGTAAGACCGAGCAGTGAATAAAGACCCGTCTTAATGTCAAATACGAAGAAACCGGCGATTGTGAATAAGATATCGGAAGCAAGCAAGCCTTTTCCGATGTCAACGCTGGTGTATTTCTTCAATATCATGGCAATAACATCCGTGCCCCCGCTGGATGCTCCGATATTGAATAGAATGGCCGAACCGATGGCAGGAAGTACAATCGCAAAGATCAGTTCCAGCAATGGTTCGTTGGTAAGCGGGTGGCTCATTGGATAGATACGTTCCAGTCCGGACAGCGTGACAGAAAGTAGGATACTACTGTATGCAGACTGTGCAGCAAATTTTTTCCCGAGAACGAAAAGCCCTATGATCAGAAGGAGCATATTCGCAATGAAGGAAAAATCACTGGCCGAAAGAGGAGTGAACTTGGCAACGAGTACCGCAAAACCGGTGATACCGCCAAACGTGAAGTTGTTGGCGAACTTGAAAAAGTAGATACCCACTGCCATGATCAGTGTACTGCCAGTGAGTAGTGCAAAGTTTTTTAAATGTTCTTTCATTTGAAAAATTCCCCAGTTTTCCTTTTGTAATTATTTGGATATGAAAGAAATTATGAAAGAAATCTTTCATATCCTCAATGATTGTAACGCTCGTGTCTGGAAAAGTCAACGGATTGGTGGTATATTATTAAGAGACAAAATATTCAGAAAAATGACCGGGAGGATAAGAAAAAATGAAACTTTTTTGGCAGAAGGCAGAAGTACAGAAATTTGAACACGCAAAAGATTTCGCAGAAGAATATAATATAGGTAAGAATGATTTTATTCTTGCAAGTAAAAGTACATATGAGACATATTTTGCACCACTTGGGCTGGAAGCACATGTGGAATTTAAAAGTAAATATGGAAAAGGCGAGCCTACAGATGTGATGATCGATGCATTGCTGGCAGATTTCCGTAAGACGGATTGTGACAGAATTATTGCAATCGGAGGAGGAGCTGTTATCGATATGGCGAAGATCCTGGTGCTTGCAGGAAATTACACCGCCGAAGAGATCTTTGGCAGGAAGGTACCGCTTAAAAGAGAGAAGACTCTGATCGCAGTGCCGACGACTTGTGGTGCCGGTTCGGAAGTTTCCAATGTATCAATTGCAGAGTTTACGAAGTTACATACAAAGATGGGACTTGCTGTCGATGAGATCTATGCAGATCGTGCAGTGCTGATTCCGGAGCTTCTGACCGGTCTTCCGTATTCATTTTTTGCAACAAGTGCGATTGATGCGTTCATTCATGCGATTGAATCCTATGTATCGCCGAAAGCAACTTTATATACACAGATGTTCAGTATGAAGGCAATGGAGATGATCATTGAAGGATTCCAGAAGATTGCTGAACATGGGGAAGAATACAGAATGAATCTGCTGGATGATTTCCTGACAGCAAGCAATCTTGCCGGTATTGCATTCGGCAATGCAGGAACAGGAGCGGTGCACGCCATGTCTTATCCTCTGAGTGGCGTGTATCATGTCACACATGGAGAAGCGAACTATCAGTTCCTGACAGCTGTATTCGCAAAATATCAGAAATTAGATCCAAATGGCAGAATAAAGAAATTAAATAATTTCTTAAGCAATATTTTAAAGTGCAAATCAGATGAAGTATATACCAAGATTGAGAAACTTCTGGATCAGATCATTGCAAGAAAACCGTTACATGAATATGGAATGAAGGAAGAAGAAATCGAGAGCTTTGCGAAGACAGTTGAAGAGACACAGCAGAGACTTCTGAATCAAAGCTATGTGAAACTGACCTGGCAGCAGATGGCAGAGATTTATAAAGAATTGTATTAATTTTTATATATAATAATGCAAAATAGCGTGATTCAGATTAAAAACTGAATGTTTTGCTTCGGATCGGAACATACTATCTTCTATAAAGAGGAGGATAGAAATAATGTATAAGTATTTACCCATTACGGATGTATACGCAAGAGAAATACTTGATTCGAGAGGAAATCCGACGATAGAAGTGGAAGTACTTGCCGGAGATGAATTCTGCGGAAGAGCAAGTGTTCCGTCCGGTGCATCGACCGGAAAATATGAAGCAGTTGAATTACGGGATAAAGAAGAACGATATGGAGGCCTGGGCGTGCAGCAGGCGGCAGATCATGTCAATGCAAGGATTGCGCCGGAAGTGATCGGCATGAATGTACTGGATCAGGTAGCGATCGATCAGGCGATGATCAGGCTTGACGGAACAAAGAACAAATCCAATCTTGGTGCCAATGCCATGCTTGGAGTCTCGCTGGCGGCTGCAAGAGCGGCGGCCGGGGCGTTGGGACTTCCGCTGTATTCGTATCTTGGCGGCACAAATGTGAAAAAACTTCCGGTTCCGATGATGAATATCATGAATGGCGGAAGACATGCAGATAATACGATTGATATTCAGGAATTTATGATCATGCCGGTAGGGGCAAAAGATTTTAAGACCGGACTTCAGATGTGTGCGGAAGTATATCATGAACTGAAGAGAGTTTTGAAAACGCTGGAATACAGTACTGCAGTAGGAGACGAAGGAGGATTTGCACCGGATCTTCACAATGCAGATGAGGTCCTGCGTCTGATGGTAAAAGCGGTGGAAAAGGCCGGATACCGGCCGGGAGAAGAGGTAGCTATCGCATTGGACGTAGCAGCATCCGAGTTATATGATAAGAATTTTAAAAAATACGTATTCGACGGTGAGACAAAGAAAAAAGGATATAAGATCGTCCGTTCGGCAGAGGAACTGATCGATTATTACGAAGATATTATAGAAAAATATCCGATTGTATCCATTGAAGATCCATTGGATGAAGATGACTGGGAAGGCTGGAAGACGCTGACGGACAGGCTCGGAGAGCGGGTGCAGCTGGTAGGAGACGATTTGTTTGTGACGAATACCAGAAGACTTGCCAAAGGGATCAGAAGAAAAGCGGCGAATGCGATACTGATCAAAGTGAATCAGATCGGGACACTGACGGAGAGCTTTGAAGCAGTAAAGATGGCGCAGAATGCCGGATATAAGACGGTAATCTCACACCGTTCGGGAGAGACTGCCGATTCTTTCATTGCAGATATTGCAGTGGCGGCAGATGCAGGGCAGATAAAAACAGGAGCCCCATGCCGGTCGGAACGGGTGGAAAAGTATAATCAATTATTACGGATAGAGGAAAGATTGGGGGATGTGGCTGTATATCAGAACCCATTTGAAGAAAAAATAGAAAATGTACAGATTTAATGCTGCCTGAGATAAGATTTTGAATGAGATTAGCTTGCCTTATCGGCCATCCTGTGATAGAATATATGTGGTTTATCCGCAGGAGGTGTGAATAGTGGACATTTTGAAGATTGTATTAATGATAATATTTGCAATAGACTGTATCGCTTTAACAGTTATCGTACTGATGCAGGAAGGTAAGTCAGCAGGGCTTGGTGCCATTAGTGGTATCGCTGATACTTACTGGGGACAGAACAAGGGCCGTTCTATGGAAGGTGCACTGGTGAAGTCGACAAAATTCCTTGCGATTCTGTTTATTGTACTGGCAGCAGTGTTGAATTTAAAAGTATTTGCATAGGATAGAGCATATTTTTAGAAGATGAAAGGGACACTCCTGTATGGGAGTGTCCCTTTTTGGAACACAGAATATGCAGGGGAGCATAGAGATATGAGTAAGAAATTTGATAAAAGAAAAAAAGTTGTCTATGATCTGATCTGTGATGATTTATATACACCGATGAAATTCAAGGAACTGGCAATGCTTCTTCGCGTGGCAAAAGAAGACAGAGATGAGTTAAGACAGATCCTGGAAGCGTTGGAGCAGGAAGGAAAGATATATCTTTCCAAGAGAGGAAAATACTGCAAGGGACATGCAAAGCGTCTGACCGGTGTGTTCCGGGCAAGTCTTAAGGGATTTGGCTTTGTAGTGCTGGACGAAGGAGATTCAGAGGATGTATTCATCGGTGCGGATGATACCTGTGGTGCATTTGATGGAGATCATGTTGAGATCGTACTTACAAAAGAACCGGAAGGAAGAAGCCGTGAAGGAAAGATCGTGAAGATTCTGGAGCGGGGGCTTTCAAAAGTAGTCGGACTTTACCGCATGAAGCCGGGAAAGAAGTTTGGGTTCGTGATTCCGGATAACCAGAGACTGGATCAGGACATATTTGTACCGATTGAAAAATCAAGAGGGGCAGTGGATGGACACAAAGTTGTAGTGGAGCTGACCTCTTATGGAGAGAATGGAAAGAAACCGGAAGGAAAGATCGTGGAGATCATCGGTCATCTGAATGATCCGGGAACAGATATCATGTCGATCGTAAAAGGGTATAACCTCCCGGTAGAATTTCCGGATAAAGTATTAAGACAGGCAGAGCGTGTTGCAAAACCGGTCAGCGAAGCTGACATGAATGGAAGAAAGGATCTGCGTGACTGGCAGATGGTCACGATTGACGGAGAAGATGCAAAGGATCTGGATGATGCGGTATCCCTTGTAAAAGAGGGAGAAAATTATATTCTGGGCGTGCATATTGCAGATGTGACGAATTATGTGCAGGAGAACAGTGCACTTGACAGAGAGGCACTGGAAAGGGGTACAAGTGTATATCTGGTAGACCGTGTGATCCCGATGCTTCCACATACACTTTCGAATGGAATGTGTTCACTCAATGCAGGAGAGGACAGACTTGCACTCAGCTGCATCATGACAGTGGATCCGTCTGGTGATGTGATCGCACATGAGATCGCTGAGACAGTAATTCATGTGGATCGCAGAATGTCCTATACCAGCGTAAAGAAGATTCTGACGGATCATGATGAAGCGGAGATCTTAGAATACAAAGAACTGGTTCCGATGTTCGAACGGATGCAGGAGCTTTCGGGTATTTTAAGAGCCCGAAGGAAGAAACGCGGTTCCATTGATTTTGATTTCCCAGAGACGAAGATGATCCTGGATGAGAATGGAAAGCCGATCGATATTAAACCATATGACAGAAATGTTGCAACGAAGATTATCGAGGATTTCATGCTTTTGGCAAATGAGACGGTTGCAGAAGATTACTACTGGCAGGAGCTTCCGTTTGTATACCGTACCCACGAAGCACCAGATGAAGAAAAGATCCGTACACTGGCAACATTTATCAATAATTTCGGGTATTCAATGCATATTGGAGTTAATGAAATTAGACCAAAAGAAATACAAAAGTTGCTAACGAAAGTGGAAGATACACCGGAAGAGGCAATGATCAGCCGTCTGGCACTTCGTTCGATGAAACAGGCAAAGTATACGGCAGAGAATGACGGACATTTTGGACTGGCGGCGAATTATTATACGCATTTTACTTCTCCGATCCGAAGATATCCGGATCTTCAGATCCATCGGATCATTAAGGATAACCTGCGGGGAAGAATGAATGAAAGTAAGATTGAACACTACCAGTCGATCCTTCCGGAAGTTGCAAAGCGTTCCAGTGAGATGGAACGTCGCGCGGATGAGGCAGAACGAGAGACAATCAAACTTAAGAAGGTGGAATACATGCAGGCACATATCGGAGAGGAATTCGACGGTGTGATCTCTGGAATTACTAAATGGGGTATGTATGTAGAGCTTCCGAATACGATAGAAGGTCTGGTCCATGTAACAAACATGACCGATGATCATTATGAATACAATGAAGAACGTTATGAGATGATAGGAATGCATACACGGAAAGTGTACAAACTGGGAGAAGCCTTAAGAGTACAGGTGCTGGATGCAGATCGTCTGATGCGTACGATTGATTTTAAGATTGTGAATCAGGGAGGTGCCGGAGATGGCGAAGAGTAATGACAAGATGGTAGCAAATAATAAAAAGGCATATCATGATTATTTTATCCTGGATAAGATCGAGACAGGAATTGCTCTGCACGGAACAGAAGTAAAGTCACTCCGTATGGGAAAATGCAGTATCAAAGAATCCTTTATCCGTATTGAAAATGGAGAAGTCTTTATCTACGGTATGCATATCAGTCCATATGAAAAGGGAAATATCTTTAATAAAGACCCACTCAGAGTCAGAAAATTACTCCTTCATAAATCAGAGATCAATAAACTGATCGGTAAAACGAAGGAAAAGGGAATGGCAATCGTTCCATTGAAAGTATATTTCAAAGGCAGCCTTGTAAAGGTGGAGATTGGTCTGGCAAAAGGTAAGAAATTATATGATAAACGTCAGGATATCGCCAAAAAGGATCAGAGACGTGAAGCAGAACGTGATTTCAAGATGAAACTCAGATAGGAGAAAAGAATGGTACCTACAAAGAAAGAAGAATTAAGAAATCTGGTTACCCAGACAACATTAGAGACCTACGAGGAGCTGACACCACATCTGGTACAGCTTATTAATGAAACGAACAGAAATCCGGAACTGACGGAAGCTCAGAAGCAGGATGAGATCTCATTACATATGATGGGATTTGTAAAATCCTGCACCAATGAAATTATTATAGAAGTACTTGGAGAAATTCTTGGTCTGGAATAATGTAGAAAAAATATAAGAAAAATAAGATCCTGTTGTGATAATTAAACGAAATTGTGTGTGACGTCAGAAAAATGTCAGAAATTTCCTTGACAAAAAAAGTTCACAGCGTTAAACTACGGGACATAAAAGCAAGGGCGCTTCGAAAGAATCATTTCGAGGCGCTTTTTCTTTTATATAAAAGGATAGCACAAGGGTGTGTACATTTTCGTGAGTCGACCACGGAAGTGCACACTCTTTTTCGTTATCGGACATCTGAAGGATGAAGGAGGAGACATTATGACGAAAGAAGTATTATCGGCGATACAGGATGCCGTAGGCACACAGGTATTTGGAATCTGGTTCCTGATCGGTGCAGCATTTGTATTTTTCATGCAGGCTGGATTTGCAATGGTAGAGGCAGGATTCACCAGAGCGAAGAATGCCGGCAATATTATTATGAAGAACCTGATGGACTTTTGTATAGGAACTTGTGTATTTATCCCATTGGGATTTGGAATTTTGCTTGGTGAAGATGCACTTGGCGGATTTATCGGAACTCCGACACTTGGAATTTTTACCGATTATGCAAATTTTGACTGGTCCAATTTTGTATTTAACCTGGTGTTCTGTGCGACAACGGCAACCATCGTATCCGGAGCAATGGCAGAACGTACCAAATTCTTATCTTATTGTATTTATTCCGCAGTGATCTCCGCTGTTGTATATCCGATCGAGGCACACTGGATCTGGGGCGGTGGATGGCTTGCAAGTTTAGGATTCCATGATTTTGCAGGTTCCTGTGCAATCCACATGGTTGGTGGAACAACAGCATTTATCGGAGCCGCACTGGAAGGAGCCAGAATTGGTAAATTTACCAGAGATAAAGATGGAAAAGTAACAAAGGTACATGCATTCCCTGGACATAACATTGTAATCGGTGCACTTGGATGTTTCATCCTCTGGTTTGGATGGTATGGATTCAACGGAGCTGCCGCTACGACAGGTCCACAGCTTGCATCGATCTTTATGGCAACAACGATCGCACCGGCAATCGCAACGGTTGTATGTATGATATTTACATGGCTTAGATATGGCAAACCGGATGTATCGATGTGTCTGAATGCTTCACTTGCAGGTCTGGTAGCAATCACTGCACCTTGTGATGTCGTTGATGCAACAGGTGCGATCATCATCGGTGTGGTAGCCGGACTTCTGGTTGTATTTGGTGTATGGTTCTGTGACAATGTTGCTCATGTAGATGACCCGGTCGGAGCAGTTGCAGTTCATTGCTTAAATGGTATCTGGGGAACGATCGCAGTCGGTCTCTTTGCAACAAAAACAGCACCAGAGTGCACATTGAAAGGTCTGTTCTACGGCGGCGGATTCCACCAGCTTGGTTTACAGCTGCTTGGTGTAGTAACCGTAATGGCATGGACGATCATAACCATGACGATCGTATTTAAGATTATCGATAAGACGGTAGGTCTTCGAGTAACAGAAGAAGAAGAGATTGTAGGTCTGGATGTGAAAGAACATGGTCTGGCATCTGCATATGCAGGTTTCAGTCTGATGGATATCACAGAAGGAAGCATGAGTATCAATGAGAATACAGAGCTTGGAGAAAATGATTATGATGAAGCTTCAGAAGCACAGAGAGCTGCATCTGTCAAAGTAACTGCTCCTGTAGATCCTGAGACTGGAATACATAAAGTTGTTATCATTGCCAAACTTTCAAGATATGAAAAACTGAAAACTGCACTCAATGATCTTGGAGTAACAGGAATGACAGTCACACAGGTTATGGGATGTGGTGTTCAGAAAGGTGCCGGTGAGAAATACCGTGGAGTTGAGATGGATGTAACCGTACTTCCAAAGGTTAAAGTAGAAGTTATCGTAGGAAGCATTCCGGTAGACAAAGTGATTGAGACTGTGAAGAGAACTCTTTATACCGGACATGTCGGAGACGGAAAGATATTCGTTTACAATGTACAGAAGGTTGTCAAGGTTCGTACCGGCGAAGAAGATTATGATGCATTGAAAGATGTAGAGTAATAGTGCATAATCGAATTGTTAGAATATTGTGTAAAATAACGAAAAAATATATAGATATTTAAAAAAAGTTATAGATATGTTATGGTGTATATAGAATTTTTATTAAACGTTTAATGTACGGATTTTATTGAGACACAAGCGAATTAATCGACAGAATAAAAATATTCTGTCGATTTTTTTAGAAATTTTATTAAACGTTTAATATCATTGCAGGAGGTGAAAGAAAGTAGTAAGGAAAACATGAAAAAGAAAGGAAAGTGAATAATGTCTAGAGGGAAAAAATTGAAAAGAAAAGTGACATCGCTTGCGTTGACAACGGCGATGGCGGTTTCAATGCTTGGTGTTTTACCGGAGTCGACGGTCGAAGCAGCTGCATCAGACGATGACTCGATTTCCAATGGAAGTCTTACTGCTGCAATTGGCGATCTGGGTGAAATATCAAGATTGACAATTGACAATAACCGCAAAAACAGTAGTGGAAAAGATGTGAATTTTGTGCTTCCGAATGATACCAATCAGCAGAATAACGAAGCACATCAGTGGATGGGAGAGATGATCTTTTCCTACCGAAGCAGCAAAGACGGAAACTTCCCGGAAGATAACAGTGGATTTCAGGAAGTAGATACGAATAAGACACTGGCTGCAGGTGGTTCAACAACTTACAGCAATGCATCAGCAAACTTAAAGAACAACCCATATATTGAAAAGAAAGTAAGCAAAGATAAGGTTGAGGTCACCTTCAAAGGACAGGATGAAGATTCGACAGACAGCCGTACGATGAAAGGCTTTAATGCAAAGTCTGTATACGATATGGATACAGATGACGGATCCCTGCTTTGGTCGATCACACTGGAAAATACGAGTGGAAATTATCTGGAATTCGGGGATGTAGGACTTCCGATGCCTTGGAATAATAAGTACGCAAGTATTGATGATACTTACAACAACCGTACAACTGTGCATACATTTGCGGGAGCAGACAGTGGTTATGCATATGCGATCAGATGCAGCGGTGAAGGAAACTATGTAATGTTCACACCTGTTACGGACACCGGTGCAAGAATTGAATATATTGATAACTGGACCGGTAATATTAACGGGGTAAAAGGAACACGTTCCGGAAGTACTTATCAGAATTGGACAAGTGATACCGGTGGATGGTTCCCGGGACTTCAGGTGTATTACATTCATTCCAAAGATATTCAGAAAACGGGACGTGGTTATTACACAGATGCTACAAGTCTTGTACTGAAACCAGGTGAGAAGAAGACATACCAGTTCAAATTCTCAGCAGTAAGAGCCGGTGATAATACACCACAGAACAGCGCAGAGGATGCAAATAATGCGTCTGATTCGGTAGAAGAACGTGAGAATAATATGCGTTCCATTCTTTATAAAGAAGGAATGATCGACGCTGTTGCGACTCCGGGATTCCAGACTGCAATCAATATGCCGACCAAGTTGGATCTGCATTATGATGACAGTAAGATCTCAGATGTATCGGTTGATATACAGTGCGTGCATGAAAATGATCCATGGGATGAAGAACATATTCCGGATCAGCAGAGTGGGATGGTCAATAATTCCAAATCCATAGAACATTCGGATAGTGATTCAGCAAAACTGGTTAATACGAAGACGGTAGATGGGGAAAAACATCATATTTATGAATTGAATTTCGGATGTATCGGTAACAATAGTGTACGTGTAAATTACAAACTGAATGGTGAAGATAAATTTACACAGTATGAATTCAATGTTCTGGATAAACTTGACAGTACGATTGAGACGCATTCGGACTTCGTGGCAAATCAGACTCAGGACAATGATACATCAAGTCCGACTTATGGAATTTACAGTGACTGGTATTTTGCAAGTGGAAAAGATTCTACACAGCAGTCTCATTGGGGAGATGACTGGAGCCACGATAATATTAACTTCATGGCAATGAAGAACTATCTGGATCCAAATGCTTCCGAGGTAGAGTCCATCGAGAAGTATCTGATTGATTTTATGTGGAATAATTACATGAAGAATTCGCATGAAACATATGCAGTAGCGAATTATCTGAGTGGATCGGGAATTTATGGTGGAAGTGCCAATCCGTATTCCAGAACTTATTCGGAAGTTATGGAAGCAACCGGATTCTTTAATATGTACCGCATAGAAAAAGCATATCCTGATCTGATTGATTACAGAGAAAGTGCAGAATGGTATCTGGAAAAAGCATATGGAATATACAGTAACCGCGTAAGTGCATATCCAATCGGATTTTACGGGGAACAGCAGATTCCGGATATGATCGAAGCACTTTATGCAGAAGGCATGACAGAAGAAGGAGACAATCTGAAACAGCTGTTTGCAAAATCTAAAGGAACAAGTATGGCAACGGCCGCTTATCCATACGGATCAGAATTCGAGTATGATAATACCAGTGAAGAGGGTGCTTATTCTGCTGCAAAAGCATTGAGAACCTATTATCCGGATAATAGTAACACAAAGGCCGCGCTTAAAAATATGCAGTCCGCAGAGTGGAAAACACGTGCGATGAGAGGACTTCAGCCAACCTGGTATCAGTATGCCGATCCTGTCTTCCGTGGAGGAGAGACCTGGTGGAATTTCCAGTATACAGCATCTCTTGCCGGATATATCATGGACGACTGGTTGAGATATGAAGATACAGATGCAGACACAGATTCCAGCGCATGGGCAGAGAGAATGAACTATGCAGCGAAGTTATCTAACTTTAATGCTGTAAACATGGGACAGATTTCTTCTAATTATATTGGAAATACAAGCTGGAGATATACCATGTCAAAAGGTGGATATGGTGCACAGAATGTAAATGACGGAGGAACACGTGTCCAGAATAATGGATGGAACGATTTCTCGGGAGAAAGTGATGAGGGACTTTATGGATCGCTTCTTAGCATCAGTGCAGATGTTGCAACAGATCCTGTATTCGGACTGACCGGTTATGGAAGTACAGTATCAAAATCCGGTGGAAAATATACGATTACCCCGCTGGATGGTGTTGGAAAACGTATCAATGTGATCGATGATAAGCTGTATGTGGAACTGGAACAGGATTCTTGCACGAAAGCAGTCATTGATAAAGATGGAACATATTTTGACCTTGCAGTAAAGAATCTGACAGGGGACGAACATCTTTCGAAGATCAGTCTGAGTGGCGCAGGTCTTAAAAATGGCTATTACAGTATAAAAGTAAATGGTGAAGAAAAAGAGCAGTGCTATGTATCAGACAACCAGGGCGATGCATACGCAGTAATTCCGGCAGGTGAATCTGCCAAGATTACGATCGAGGCAATGAAAGGTGGAGAAAATCAGGCACCAAAGATCTATAAGATCAAAACGTCAGAAAATCCACAGGCACTGGTATCTTCCCGTATAGAAGCTCAGGCTTATGATGACGGCGCACCGGATGGCAAATTGACTTATAAATGGGAAACAGTAAAAGAGCCGGAAGACGGAGAACTTACATTTGATGCCAAGAATAAGCCATATGCCAATATCACAGCAAGCAAAGACGGAATTTACAAAGTAAAACTGACCGTAAGTGACGGAGAACTGAGTACTGAAAAAGAAGTAGAGATTGAAATCGGACGTGCACCGGAAAAAACTGCACCGGTTATTGAAAGTGCAACAGCAACACAGCATCCGACAAATACAACTACGGCAGAACTGAGTGGAAAGGCTTCTACAGATAAGACCTATGGAAATAAAGTAGAATACAAGTGGTCAGTGGTAGATCAGCCGGAAGGCGGCAATGCAATTATCGCAAATGCTGAAAAAGCAGATGCAAAATTAAAAGCATATGTGCCGGGAACTTACACATTACGTTTAACAGCAACGGATAAAAAATCCACAGAGTACGATGCAGATGTGGAATCAACAAAAGATATTGTTCTCGAGATGAAAGAACCGGTTGATGGAATTGAAAGAGCAGGTACGGTACTTACGAAAGTGAAGACAGAGCCGGAACTTCCGGAGAAAATGGAAGTCATCTATGAAGACGGAACAATAAAAGACAGTGAGATTGTGTGGGATCAGGTGGATGAGGAATCCTATGCACATGCCGGAAACTTTACTGTAAATGGAACGGTAAAAGATACAGATCTGAAGGTAGAAGTTACGGTTATGGTAGTATCCGGAGAAGCACAGAACGTGGCATTGATCGCAACACCATCAGCAATTATCGATACACCGGAGGATCTGGGAGGAGTGGCAGGACTGAATGACGGATATGATCCGGCAAGTTCAAACGACAAATCACATGGTGTATGGCATAACTGGCTGGGAGATAATGGCGCCGATGCATGGGTGCAGTATGACTGGGAGTCAGAAGTGACGATATATCAGTCAGACGCATACTATTTTACAGATGGTAACTTTGTACCAAAATCAGTAAGTTATCAGTATAAAGATGCAAATGGCAACTGGCGTGATCTTCCAAACGTGTCAGGCTGTGGTACAGAACTGAACAAATATAATACAACAACATTTGCGCCGGTAACGACAACAGCTATCCGTATGAATATGAGTCCAAAGACACAAGGTTGTGGTGTGATTGAATGGAAAGTATATGGATATGCAGAGAATGTCATTGACAAAACACTTCTGAAAAAGACAATTGACAGTGCAAATGCGCTGGATCTTACAAAATATGAACTGACAGAAGAAGACAAGGCTGCATTAACGGAAGCAATCCAGGAAGCAGTTACAGTGAATGACAATAAAGAAGCAACACAGGAAGAGGTTGATTTTGCGGCAGCAAAACTTGCAAGAATCATGTCATCACTTCCAACAGCAGACGGTAACCTGGCATATGGTGCAGCTGTATCAACAAGTTATGTATCCAGCTGGGAAAAAGTAAGTGCTGTCAATGATGGCAAGATACCGGAAAGCTCATATAATCCAAGTGGTATGGCAAGATATGGAACATGGGGTAATGCAAGTTCGAAAGAAACAGTTACCTATACATGGAACCAGGAGATGAAGCTGACAGGAGCAGATATCTATCTCTGGTATGACGGCGATACAGAAGGAGATTATACAAAGGGTGGAATTAAGATCCCTAAGAGCTATACTTATGAATATCTTGATTCCGAAGGAAACTGGAAAGAAGTTCCGAATCCATCTTCTTATGGAATGGAAATGGACAAATTCAACAATACGACCTTTGATGAAATAACAACGAAATCTATCCGTGTGACGTTAAACAAGCAGGCAAATGATACGAACGGTGTAGGCGTTATGGAGTGGAAGGTATACGGAACTGCAAAATATGCGGATGAAAACGATAAGGCAGATCTGGAAAAGGCAGTGAAGGATGCAGAGACAGAAGAGGCAAACCTTTATACAGAAGACAGCTACAAAGCATTCGAAGCAGCTTTAAAAACAGCAAAATCTGTTCTTGAATCAGAAAAGGTAAGTTCCGGAGAAGTCAAAGCAGCACTTGCAGCACTGGTAAAGGCACAGAATAATCTGGTGAAGAAAGCAGAAGACAAGAATATTGCTCCGAAGGCAGCAGTAGACGGAATCTGTAATTATACAACAGATCTTGGAGGTCTTGCACAGCTTAATAACAACATTGACCCGTCTTCATCAAGAGATTGGGATGGAAGTCAGGTAGACGCAGGCAAAGGAATGTGGCACAACTGGAATAACCGTTATGATGCAGATGGCAATGTAGTGAATGCATGGGTAAGTTATACATGGGATTCAGAAATGGTACTGGAAAGTACAGATGTATATTACGGTACAGACGGTGGCGGAATCCAGCCTCCGAAATCTGTGAAATTCGAATATCTGAACGAAGCAGGTGAATGGAAAGAAGTTCCGAATGCAGAAGGACTTGGTTGTGAAAAAGACAAATACAATACAACCAAACTGGGTAACATCAAGACAAAAGCAATCCGTATGGTAATGGAACCTGAATTCTTAAGTGATGCGGACCCTGCACATGGAATCGGAGTTCTTGAGTGGAAAGTAAACGGAACGAAAGCGGCAGATCTTACGGCCTTAAAAGCAGCTATCCAGGAAGCAGAAGGAAAGAACGAAAGTGATTACACCGCATCTTCATGGAAGACATTTGCAAAAGCACTTGAAGAAGCAAAGGCAGCAGCTGCTGATAATACTGTTACGCAGGAGGCAGCAGATCTTGCAAGAACAAATCTTCTGAAAGCAGCAAATGCGTTAGTGAAAAAAGGTGAAAAACCGGAATATGATAATATCGCACCGGAAGCGAAAGCAGATGGAATCTGCGATTACACCAACGATCTTGGCGGACTTGCAACATTAAATGATGGTTATGAACCAACAGAATCCCATGATACATCACATGGTGCATGGCATAACTGGAATAACAGATATGAAAATGGTGTTGCGAAGAATGCATGGGTAAGCTATACCTGGGATAAACCTGTTGAAATTAATAGTATGGATATCTATTATTTCTCAGATCACGGTGGAATCGTGGCACCAAAGAGTGCAAGCTTTGAGTATCTGAATGATGCAGGTGAATGGGTTGTGGCAGATGAAGCACAGGGACTTGCATGTGTGGAAGATGAATACAATACTGTAAAACTTGCAAACATTAAGACAAAAGCAATCCGTATGACTATGGAACCGGAGTTTATGAACGACGGAGATCCTGCACACGGTGTCGGAGTGATTGAATGGAAGGTCTATGGCAAATATGCAGAGGACAAGCCGGAAACAGTAGATAAGACAGCATTAGATGCAGTGATCAGGGAAGCCGAGTCACGAGCAGAAAAAGATTATACAAGTGACAGTTGGGAGACATTTGCAAGAGTACTCGAATCTGCGAAGGCAGTTCAGAAAAATGAGTCTGCAACACAGGAAGAAGTAGATAATGCAACAGCACTTCTGACAGAGGCAATGGATAATCTGGAGCCGGTAAAAGAAGAACCGGTAAAAGAAGCTGACAAAAAAGAACTGAAGAAAGCAATAGCCAATGCAGAGAAATATACGCGTGTAGACTATACAGAAGAGTCATGGAATGATTTCCAGACAGCACTTCAGGCAGCATATCTTGTAGATAATAATACGGCAGCAACACAGAAAGAAGTTGATGATGCACTTCAGGCACTTCAGACAGCAATAAAGAATCTTAAGAAAGTTCAGGAAGAAGTGAAGAAAGATGATATCAGAAAATACATTGAAAAAGCACAGAAACTGAACAAAGAAGATTATACAAAAGAAAGCTGGGATGCACTTCAGGAAGCGCTGAAAGAAGCAGTAGAAGCTGCAAATAAAGACGATGTAACACAGGCAGAGATTGATCAGAAGACAGAAGCTCTGAAACAGGCAATAGGTAATCTTAAAAAAGCAGACGGAAAAGATACAGGAAAAGATAATAATAAGAATAACGATAATAAGGGTAATGGACAGAATGTCAGCAATAATAATGCAAACGGAAAGAATCCGAAAGGCGGCAATCATAAGAATGTTGGAAAGAACAACAAGAATAATAATGGAAATGCAGCCAAAACCGGAGACACCATGCCAGTAATCCCAATCGCATCTGCTGTAGCAGCATTTGCAGTGATCGCTGAGATTATCAGAAGACGTATCAAGAATCGTTAGTACAAAAAGCGGGAAGCATTTGTTTCCCGCTTTTTTTGTTGCCATGCATTCGTAAGGAGCTGCCGGGGGCAGGTCCTGTAGATCGTAAAATTCATTGTCTTGTGAACCTTGACAAAATAACTCTTACGGGGGTATAATATGCTTTACCTAAAGAAAGACAGTCTGCAAACCAGAAAAGCATTACAATCAGGGCTTGTACTGGTTTCGACGGGGGTCTGGAAGTTGGAGAAGCCATCCGTAGCGGGACACTACGTTAAAAGTTCCACTTAAATATAAACGCAGACAATACAGAATTAGCGTACGCAGCCTAATTAGGCCGCAGTCGGCCCCGGATCATCCGCTGTTCGGGTCACCGGCTTCAAACAGGCGGAGCACTTCGTTCCCAAAGCTTTGAGGGGATGGAAGAATTTATGAAGCTACTAAAGTGGGGAACCTGTCATTAGGTGCCGCATGGAGGGAATGTTAATATAATGACTGTGATGGGAGATGCTCGAATGGATGGGCTTTCGGACGCGGGTTCAACTCCCGCCAGGTCCACTGATATCCTGAAATTTTTGAAAGAATCAAAGATTTCAGGATATTTTTTTTGCGCTTTTTTGGTGGAAAATCAACAGTGGAATTAAATGATAATAAATATCAATATCAAAAAAAGAATTGAAGCAGAAAAAAACATATGGTACATTTATTGAGTTAGAAGAACAGAACTGAAAACAACACGGACTAACTATTGGTAGATGAAAGTAACTATAGATATAGAGGATAAAGAATGAAAAGAAAGATTGTAATAGCCATTTTATGTGCGGCGGTGTCAATGGGAACCGTTGGATGTGGAAACAGTACGGCATCCGCCAAGAAAACACAGACGCAGACAGATAAAAAAGAAGATTCCAAAAGTGAAAATTCCGAAAAATCCAGTGAAGAAAAGCAAAGCCGCGATATATTTGCGATGGATACGTATATGACGGTAACAGCATATGGAGAGCATGCATCTGAAGCAGTAGATAAAGCTGAGACAGAGATCAAACGGCTGGATAAAATGTTGTCTACCGGAAATGAAAACAGTGAAGTGTACAAATTAAATCAAAACGGGGAAGCGGTTGTTTCGGATGACACGGCGTACTTGTATGAACGCTCTGAAAAAATATATAAACAGACAAAAGGAGTATTTGACATATCCATCTACCCGGTCATGGATGCATGGGGATTTACAACGGAGAATTACCGGATTCCTGCGGAGGATGAACTGAGTGCGTTACTGAAGAATGTAGATGCATCGAAGATCCAATATGACAAAAAGACAAAAAAAATCACGTTGCCCAAGAATGTGAAAATTGATTTCGGAGGCATTGCGAAGGGATATACATCTTCAAGGATTATGCAGATTTATAAAAAGTGTGGTGTGACGAGCGGCCTGGTAAGTCTTGGAGGAAATGTACAGCTTCTTGGTGCAAAACCAGATGGAAGTGCATGGAAGGTTGCGGTAGAAAGTCCGGATGAAGACGGAAATTATCTTGGAATCCTGCAGGCAAAGGACAAGGCGGTTATTACATCGGGTGGATATGAGAGATACTTTGAAAAAAACGGGAAGAAATATCACCATATTATTGATCCGGCTACCGGCTATCCGGCAGAGAACGGACTGACTTCGGTGACAATCGTAAGTGATGATGGAACACTTGCGGATGGATTATCTACTTCGCTTTTTATCATGGGAAAAGAGAAAGCAGAGAAATTCTGGAAGAAGTATAGCGATAAATTTGATGTGATCCTGCTTACGGATGACGATCAATTATATGTATCAGAAGGAATTGCGGATGATTTTCAATCGGATTATAAGGTAAACATAATGAAAAAGTAGAGGTGGAAGACATGGATAAAGAAAAAGTGATCAAAAAAATAAAACAGGGTGCACCGGCTACCTCGGCGATTGTAGTTGCAGCCTGTATCGGGGTGTCATTAAGCGGCTATCAGGCACCGGTTTATGAAGCTCAGGCGCAGACGAAAGAGACAAAGACAACGGATGCCGATGAAGCGAAGAAGACAGAAAGCAAGGCAAAAGGTTCTTTTGATCTGGCAGACGGAATCTATAAAGGAACAGGAACCGGTTATGCCGGCGAGGTGACTGTTGCGGTAACGATCAAAGATAAACAGATTACGGCAATCGATATCTTAAGTTCTTCGGACGATGCAGCATTCTTTAACCGTGCAAAAGCAGTGATAGACAGGATCATTGCAGGACAGACTCTGGATGTGGATGTGGTGTCTGGCGCAACATTTAGCTCTAATGGTATTATCAGTGCGGTGAAGAATGCATTGACAGGAGAAAAAGACAGTGGAGAGACGGGAGAATCCCAGTCCGGAAATGCAGCGGTACAGGGAAGTACACTGTCACTGGCTGACGTGCAGGATGCGGCAGCGTATAAAGATGGAACCTATTATGGAACAGGAACCGGATTCGGAGGAACTTTGAAAGTTAAGGTTGTGATCAGCAGAGGAAAGATTACGTCTATTGAGGTTGTGGAGAATCATGATGACAGCAGTTATCTGAATCGTGCAGAAGCATTGATCGGCAATATTATTTCATCGCAGAGTACAAATGTAGATGTAATCTCCGGGGCGACTTACAGTTCGAACGGAATTAAGAGTGCAGTAAGAGATGCACTCCGTCAGGCTGCAGTAAGCGGTAATTCACAGTCTGTGAATGCGAAGACGGAAGATACTTCTAAGACAGAAGATAATACGACTGTCAAAGGCAATTTTCCGTATAAAGAAGGTATTTATTACGGAACGGCAGAAGGGTATAACGGTGAGATAGAAGTAGCGGTGGTTCTTCAGGATAAATCAATCAAGGCAGTACTCGTAACAAAGAATCATGATGATGAAAAATTCTTTAACCGTGCAATGGATGTAGTAAAAAATATTATGAAAAAACAGAGTACGGATGTGGACGTAGTATCCGGAGCAACTTACAGTTCAAATGGTCTCATAAATGCAGTGAAGAATGCATTAAAAGAAGCAGAAAAGGTAACAAACGGACAGACAACGGAGCCGGATAAGAAAGAAGCTGATACATCAGAACTTGAAAAAGCGATGAAAGAAGCAGAAGAACTGAAACAAGAGGATTATACAGAAGCAACCTATGCGGTTCTTAAGACCAGAATGGAAGATGTACAGAAGCTGCTTGACGCAGATAAGACAGAGATCAGTCAGGAAGATGTGGACCAGGCTCTTGAGAATCTGAACCAGGCACTGGCACTGCTGGAGAAAAAAGATGATGGTGAAGATGATACTACAGTATATAAAAATGGTATCTATGAAGGACGTGCGCTGTGCAGACCGGATGAAGATGAAGATTTCACGGCTTATAATCTGACATTGAAAGTGACAGTGCGGGATGACAAGATTGTTGCTGTTACTGATGTAAAAGGGGACGGAGATTCATCGAATGACAGATATATCCTTCGCGCTGCAAACGGAACATCGAATAAAAAAGGTGTGACAAGCCAGCTGATCGAGAAAGGTAATACAGAAGGAATTGATGCAGTATCGGGTGCAACCTGTACTTCAAAAGCAATCCTGGATGCATGTGAGAACGCCTTGCTTTCTGCAAAAAGACAGTAAAAAGAGACTGAGTTAAAGGAGAGAGAAGAATGAGAGAATTCTGGATGCGCCTGATGAGTGTTGTAGTGATCGTCGGGTTGATATTGGGATATAATTCCGTGCTGGAAGTCAGAGCAAAAGATGAGGAAATTGCAAAACTGAATGCCAAAATCGAAAATACGGAAAGTTTAGAAGATGAGGATTCAAAAAACGGTTCTTATAAAGACGGAACCTATACCGGAGAAGCGGATGGATTTGGTGGAACTGTTAAAGTGGAAGTAATAGTAAAAAAGCAGAAGATTAAGGAAGTAAATATTGTCTCTGCTGATGGAGAAGATGGTTCTTATCTGACTATGGCGAAAGATATTATACCGAAGATTCTGGATGCGCAAAGTGCAGAAGTAGATACGATCAGTGGTGCGACTTTCAGTTCTACAGGAATTAAGAATGCGACAAAACAGGCATTAGATAAGGCGGTAAAATAAATGAATGCAAAACAATTGAAAAAGATACATATATGGATAAGGGCAATCATCCAATTGCTGTATTTTATCTTTATTCCGTCGGTATACACGGCAGCATTTGCAGGTGTGAAATATATATTTACGCAGATTGGTGCAGGTGAAAAAGTGGAGCTGACATCATTTGTTACTGTACTTATTGTGGTGTGTGTATATACTACTGTTTTCGGAAGATTCTTTTGTGGATTTGCCTGTGCATTTGGAAGTCTTGGCGATGGAGTGAATACATTATACAGACTGATTTGCAAAAAGATGAAAAAGAAACCGGTGCAGATTCCGGACCGGATTGCAGACAGACTTGTATATCTGAAATATGTGATCCTGGTAATCATCGTATTTATGTGCTATGGCGGTGTATACAGTAAAGCACAGGGAACAAGTCCTTGGGATGTATTTTCCATGATACATGCAGGAAATTTTAAACTGAATGGATATCTCATAGGGTTGGTCATTCTGGTACTTCTGATTGTCGGAATGTGTCTGGAGGAAAGATTTTTCTGCAGAAATTTCTGCCCGATGGGAGCTGTATTCTCACTGGTTCCGGTGTTGCCGGTATTTGCGCTTCACAGAGACCGGGAATCCTGCATTCCAAAGTGCAGTGCATGTTCCAGAAAATGTCCGGCGAATATCGGACTTCCGACGGATGGTTCCTGGAAAGTAGAAGGTGACTGTTTCCAGTGCCAGAAATGTATAGATACATGTTCGAAGAAGAATATTCACTGCGGAGTGAAAAAGATCAGAGGCAATGAAATCTGGTTTACAATTTTAAGAGCGTTGATATTACTTGGATTATGTATCTGGCTTGGAGTATAAAATAACATAATATGCAGACATGTGTGGAAAATGCACATGTCTGATTAGTGAAATTTTTTTAATTATAAGTTAGAAAACACTAACTTAATAATAAATATTTTCATTAAGGAGGCTTTTATGAAAAAGAAAGAAATGAAGACAAAAGTAATGGCAGTTGCGATGTCGGCAACCATGGCAGCCAGCATTTGTCCGGCGGTACCGGCGATGGCGGTAACGAAAGATCAGGTGGCAAAAGATGGAACATATATGAAGACTGCACATGTCACAAGAACAGAGGATGATGATGAAGATGAATGGAATGAATATGATGTCCGAGTAGCCTTGACTGTAAAAGATGGAAAGTTTTCTGATATTGTAGTAACTCCGGAAAATGGCTATGAGTCTGGTAACGATTCATATTTTAACAAAGCATATTCTAAATCAAAGGGAATAAAATCAAAATTAGCTGGTCAGTCAGCAACAGAAGATACAATTAATAGTTGGGATACCGTATCTACTGCAACAAGATCATCTGATGCCATAAAAAAAGCGGCATTAGAAGCAATCCAGTCAGCACCAGAAGCAAGTACAGCAGCAACTGTAGATACAGCAGCTCTGGAAGCTTCAATTACGAAAGCAAAAGCATTAAAAGAAAGTGATTACACAGCTGAGACATGGAATACGTTAAAGACAGCACTTGCGTCTGCAGAGACAGCACTCGCTGAAAAGAAATCTCAGGATACAGTCGATGCAGCGAAAAAAAATCTTGATAGTGCAATTGATAACTTGAAAGCAGCAGTAAAAGAAGAATATAAATATGTCTATGCAGGACTTAGCTGGGCGGAATACTGGGCAGCAGAAGGAGTACAGGCAGCAGGAGACAGTTCATCATCCAGTGAATTGGATACAAAAGGAGAGTCAGATAAAGGTGCATTTGATGTTGTAACACGTGCAACGGTGAACCATGGACTTCACAGAGGAAGTTATCAGTGTGCGGCAACCATAGAAGCAGAAAATGGAAAATTTTATGAAGTGTCATATTGGACAGATTCAAAGACAGCTGTTCTGACAGATGGAAAAACGATTACATTTGACCGTGGAGCAATCACCGAAGAAGACGGAACAACAACGAAGATGACAAAATATGATGTTACAGGACTGAAATATGTACCGGTAAAAGTAGCGACAGAAGATTATGAAGCATTCTGCAAAGCATACAAAGTTGTAGAAAACGGTGGAGAACTTGCAGGAGGATTTGCCGAGAATAAACTTCAGTCATACAAAGGTCTGAAAGCAAAAGTTACAGCAGATACAAACGGACTTAAGACAGCAACTAAGAATGCGGATGGAACATTCAGTTTCTCAGCAAAAGAGACAGGAACGGAATCTGGAATTGAAGGCCAGAAATTAAAAACAGCACCAACAGCAGAAGAAGCAGGACTTACAGTAAAAGAAGCAAAGGGCTCTTATGGAGAATTTTTAAGAGTAGATCTGACGGGTAATTACGGAGACCTCGGAGCAAATATGCAGAGTGTAAAATGGACATACTATGGAGATGATAGTACATACACGAATGCAAAAGCAACATACGGAACAAAATTTGCAGCAGATAACTGGATGCATAAAGCACAGGGAATCCAGCTTGGACTTACCAAGTCACTGCGTTGTACATTGCCGGAAGGAACAGATGGAACAGGCTACTGGGCAATGACAATCTCAGCACTTGGATATAAAGATGTAACCTATAATTTCCAGGCAACAGATGCAAATATCGTAAAAGATGTAGACGAAGAGATCAGCACAACAAATCTGGAAGCAGCAATTAAGAAAGCAGAAGGCTTAACAGAGTCAGATTACACAGCAGAGAGCTGGGCAGCAATGCAGACAGAACTTCAGGAAGCAAAAGAGGAATTAGCAGAAAAGCATTCACAGGCGGCAGTGGATGAAGCAACCAGTCATCTGAATGCAGCAATCGAGTCACTTGTAAAAGCAGAGGAAAAAGAGACTTATGTTCTCATGAACATCCCGTATGCAGCATTCTACAAATCAGAGACAACAAACAATGACGTGGATGTTGATGTATTTACTTCTGCAACAAAGAACAAGACACGTACCACAGGACTTGCAGGTGGTTCTTATCATGAAAATGCAGATGGATCACAGATTGATGGTATTACATTTGCTGTGAAAGTAGATACTTCAGTAGATCTTACAAAATACAAAGAAGTAAAAGATACGGATAAAGTTGATATTACAGTAACGAACCGTGGACAGACATCTACCACAACATTAGAAGGAAAAGATACACTTTTTGAAAACGAGACATATGCATACTATCCATTGACAGAGGCTCCTGCAAATTACAAAGAAGTTTCTATGGACAAGGATGGAAAACTTGTATTCAGCGAGGTTAAAGGAAAGAAAGCAGAAGTTCTGACAGGTGTTACGGCAGAATTGTTAACACAGTCTTCTTATGGAGATTACCAGCTCAATCTGGACGGACTTCCGGAAGATAAGATTGCATCTTCTAATGTAAATGCAGTCGTTGTAAAGACAACAGATGGAACTGCCTATGGTATGCGTCATCTGGAGAACATCTGGAGAGGAAATGAGCTCGCTTGGAGTACCGGATATACAGAGTCAGTACATGGTTGCCCGACATCTTCAGCGCATTATGCATCTATGATGGGCAAGACGATTGACAGTATTGAATATTATACAACAAATGGTCTATATACAATTGATGTTAATGATCTTTATGTCCCTGTAAAATTTGCAAAAACAGAGGATGCTGTTAAGGTTGCAGATGCAGATATTTCTGCTGGTAAGACGGTGATAGAGCTGAATCTTAGGGATGATTTTGATCCGGAATACACCGTTGAAGGATTGAATGTGAAAGTAGAAGGCAATGTATTAACATTTAAAGCAGATTCTTCAATTAATCCGGGGAAATATACACTTACAGTAAAAGATAAAAATGGAAAATATGCAGATTTGAAAACAACATTCATTCTGTCAACAACAGATATGCCGGCAACATATGATGCAGATAACAAAAAGCTTACAGTGGCAGAAAACAGTAATGAGGAAGCATTCAATACTTATATCGGAAATATTACATCTGTAAATGTGAACGGCACCGATTATGCAGCAAGTGGAAGAGGTTCTGTAAAGATTATTGATAAAGACGGAACGCTGGTGACAGATGCAGCACCATTTAAAGATGCGGCGGTCGGAACAGAATTCCAGATCACGGTTACATCAACTGGTTATACAACACCTCTTACATTTACATACAAAGTTCCGGGAGAAACTCCGGCGCCATCTGAAGTAGATACAACGAAACTTGCAGCAGCAATTGAAAAGGCAGAAGGATTAAACGAATCAGATTATACAAAAGACAGTTGGAAAGCACTTCAGTCAGAGCTGACAAAAGCGAAATCTGCACTGGAAGCAAAAGAGAGCCAGGATACAGTTGATAAAGCAGCAGATAGCCTGAACAAAGCAATCGACGCACTGGAAGCAGCGACACCGGATGAGCCGACGAAAGAAGTATCAACAGATGCACTTGAAAAAGCAATTAAAGCAGCAGGTGCTTTAAAAGAATCAGATTATACAGCAGACAGCTGGAAAGCACTTCAGTCAGCACTGGCTGAGGCTGACACAGCACTGAAAGAAAAGAAAAATCAGGATACAGTTGATAAAGCAACTGAGAAGCTGAATAAAGCAATCAGTGCACTTGTGAAAAAGGATGCAGGACAGAAAGTTAACGGTACAAATGGAACAACCGGTACATCAGGCAAATCCGGTAAGACAGGATCCACATTGAATACGAAGAGTGGAAAAGCTGCGAAGACCGGAGATCCATCAAGCATGTTTGCGTGGTTAGGACTTGCAGTAACATCTCTCGGAGCCGGAATCGGAGGATTCTCACTTAAGAGAAAGAAAAGAGAAGATGAAGAATAGTATGAGTTGTATAAAACAACAAATTACAGATTAGAGTAACTTAAGAAAAAGTACCCATGGTAACATAAGTAATATGACACTGTGGGTACTTTTTTTATTCTATATACCGGAAACTTCACAAAGGCTACATAGTTCTCTGCTATAATAATTAAGATCAAAGAAAAATATATCATGAAAATATAAATTTAAGAGGAGGGCCGGGTCTTATGGATAAGATCAAAATATTAGTAGTAGATGATGAAAGCAGAATGAGAAAACTGGTGAAAGATTTCCTTGGAAGAGAAGGATATCAGGTATTGGAAGCCGGCGACGGGATGGAAGCAATGGAAGTATTTTATGATGAAAAAGATATTGCACTGATCATTCTGGATGTGATGATGCCAAGAATGGATGGATGGCAGGTATGCCGTGAAGTACGCCAGTCATCAAAAGTGCCGATCATCATGCTAACTGCAAGGTCAGAGGAACGAGATGAATTACAGGGATTTGCTCTGGGGGTTGACGAATATATTTCCAAGCCATTCAGTCCGAAGATCCTGGTAGCCAGAGTCAATGCAATATTAAGAAGAGCCAATGTATTAGGCGGTGGTGACGAGATCGATGCAGGAGGAATTGTAATCGATAAAGCCGCACATCAGGTGAAGATTGATGGTAAAGAGATTGAATTAAGCTTCAAGGAATTCGAACTGCTGTCATACTTTGTAGAGAATCAGGGCATTGCATTATCGAGAGAGAAGATCTTGAATAATGTATGGGATTATGATTATTTCGGAGATGCAAGAACCATTGATACACACGTAAAGAAATTAAGAAGCAAACTCGGAGAAAAGGGAAATTACATTAAGACAATCTGGGGCATGGGATATAAATTTGAGGTTGATGAAGCATGAAGATCATAAGTAAAGATAAGAAACAGAAGATAAAAAGTGTACATCATTCGATTAAGACGCAGATGATCACATCCTTTGTAGGATTGTTGATCTGTCTGGTCGTGACATTGATGTTCATCAACGGAAAATTTCTGGAGCCGTATTATATAAGTAAGAAGGAATCCCGTTTCATAGAACTTTATGAGAAATTAAATGACGTATCAAATGAAGATAAATGGGACAGCATAAAGAAGAATAATTCACTCATTCATTTCGCTGAAAAGAATAATATTTCTTATCTGGTAATTGAAAAGGATAATGATGTGCATACGAATGTGCATGACAAGAATATGTTGAAGAATCAGATGATGGGATATTTTCTGAATCAGGCACAAAAAGAAAGCCGGACACTGGATTCTACGGATGTCTATCAGATCAACCAGTCATGGGATCCGTGGAATCAGAGTTATTATGTTGATATGTGGGGAAGTCTGGATGACGGCAGTCAGTTCCTGCTTCGAAGTCCGGTAGAAAGTATGCGTGAAAGTGCGTCGATATCCAATCGTTTCTTATTATATATAGGAAGTGTTCTGATCGTTGTATCCATTCTTCTGATCTGGTATTTCTCAAAAAGAATCACAGATCCGATCCGGGAGCTTGCGAGATTATCTGACCGGATGGCAGATCTTGATTTTGATGCGAAATACACCAGCGGCGGAAGCAATGAGATCGGAGAACTGGGAGAGAACTTTAACCGGATGTCAGAGAAATTGGAGAGCACGATCTCTGAACTTAAGAAAGCTAACAACAGTCTGCAGAAAGACATCGAACAGAAAGACAAGCTGGAAAAGATGAGGAACGAATTCCTAGGAAACGTATCTCATGAGTTAAAGACACCGATCGCTCTGATCCAGGGCTATGCCGAAGGATTAAAAGAAGGAGTCAATGAAGATGCGGAGAGTCGGGAATTCTACTGTGATGTTATTATGGATGAGGCGTCCAAGATGAATCAGATGGTCAAGAATCTGCTGACATTGAACCAGCTGGAATTCGGTGATGAAGATATCGTGTTTGAACGATTTAATCTGACGGCACTGGTCAAAGGCGTTCTGCAGAGTATGGAGATCATGGCGGATCAGGCAGGTGCCAAGATTATGTTGCACACAGAAGAGGACATCTATGCGTGGGCAGATGAGTTTAAAGTAGAGCAGGTTGTAAGAAATTATGTAAGTAATGCATGCCATCATGTCAGCGGCGATATGGTGATCGAAGTGAAGATGGTGCAAAAAGACGGCAAAGTCAGAGTATCGGTATTTAATACCGGTAATCCGATCCCGGAAGCAGATGCACCTCATATCTGGGATAAATTCTATAAAGTAGATAAGGCCCATACAAGAGAATATGGAGGCAACGGAATCGGCCTTTCAATCGTAAAAGCAATTATGAAATCATTCAACCAGGAGTATGGTGTAAAGAATTATGACAATGGAGTTGAATTCTGGTTTGAACTTGATGTACAATAAACCATAACAGTTCACTTGACAAATAATATAAAGTGAATGTCCGGGACAATATCCCTGATATACCACATATGAAAGGCAGGACAACAAGATGATTGCAATTATTGATTACGATGCAGGAAATATAAAGAGTGTGGAGAAAGCCATGCAGCTTCTGGGACAGGAAGTAATAATCACAAGAGACAGAGAGACGATCATGAATGCAGATAAAGTGATCCTTCCGGGAGTCGGAGCATTTGGAGATGCGATGAGTAAACTCAGACAGTATGGGCTTGATGAGGTGATCAGGGATGTGACGGCAAAGGGAACTCCTTTCCTGGGAATCTGTCTTGGTTTACAGTTATTATTTGAACGAAGTGATGAGACGCCGGGCGTGGAAGGACTTGGAATTCTGAAAGGTGAGATACTAAGAATCCCGGATAAGGAAGGCCTTAAGATTCCACATATGGGATGGAACTCTTTGAAGTTCCAGAATAATGGAAGATTATTCAAAGGGATTCCGGAAGATTCCTATGTATATTTTGTTCATTCTTATTATTTGAAAGCAGCAGATGAGGGAATTGTAACTGCTACGACAGAATACAGTACACATATCCATGCTTCGGTAGAACAGGGGAATGTATTCGCATGCCAGTTCCATCCGGAAAAAAGCAGTGATATCGGAATTCAGATATTAAAGAACTTTGTGGAATTATAGGGAGGACATCATTATGCATACAAAAAGAATCATTCCATGTCTGGATGTAAATAACGGAAGAGTTGTAAAGGGAGTAAATTTTGTATCGTTAAGAGATGCCGGAGATCCGGTTGAGATTGCAAAAGCGTATGATAAAGCAGGTGCAGATGAGCTTGTATTTCTTGATATTACAGCATCATCGGATGCCAGAGGTACAGTGGTAGATATGGTACGCAAGGTGGCAGAAAACGTATTCATCCCATTTACAGTTGGCGGAGGAATCCGTACAGTAGATGATTTTAAGGCACTCTTAAGAGAAGGTGCGGATAAGATTTCAATTAATTCATCTGCAATTAATACACCGAATCTGATATCAGAAGCAGCAGAAAAGTTCGGCAGCCAGTGTGTAGTTGTTGCAATTGATGCAAAGAAGCGGGAAGATGGAAGTGGCTGGAATATTTATAAGAATGGCGGACGGATCGATGTAGGAATTGATGCGGTGGAATGGGCTTCAAAAGTGGAGAAGCTTGGAGCAGGTGAGATCCTTTTGACAAGTATGGATTGTGACGGAACAAAAGCCGGATATGATCTGGAACTTACGAAAGCAATTGCCGGGGAAGTGAATATTCCGGTGATCGCATCCGGAGGTGCCGGCAGTCTGGAACATTTTTACGATGCATTGACGGAAGGAAAAGCAGATGCGGCTCTGGCAGCATCATTATTCCACTATAAGGAACTGGAGATCAGAGAAGTAAAAGAATATTTAAGAGGAAAAGGTGTATCCGTTCGTCTGTAAGAATGAACAAAGATAAGAGGAAAAAGGATAGTGTAAAACATGGCAGCAATTAATAATGACTGGCTGGATGCTCTGAAAGGAGAGTTTAAAAAGCCATATTATAAAAAATTATTTGAAACAGTCAACGAAGAATACAGGACAAGACAGATATTTCCGCCTGCAGATGATATTTTTAATGCATTTCATCTGACACCTTTACATAATGTAAAAGCGGTTATACTGGGACAGGATCCATATCATAATGTAGGACAGGCACACGGACTTTGCTTTTCTGTGAAGAAAGGAGTAGATATTCCGCCGTCACTGGTGAATATCTATAAAGAATTGCATGATGATCTGGGATGTACGATCCCCAATCACGGCTGCCTGACCAAGTGGGCTGAGCAGGGAGTCCTGATGTTAAATACGGTATTAACAGTAAGGGCGCATCAGGCCAATTCGCATAAAGATATTGGATGGGAAGAATTTACAGATGCAGCTATCATGGCATTAAACAGTCAGGATCGTCCGATCGTTTTCATCTTATGGGGAGCACCGGCTCAGAGAAAGGCAAGGATGCTTACGAATCCCAAACACCTGATCCTGAAAGCCCCGCATCCGAGTCCGTTATCCGCATATCGTGGATTTTTCGGAAGTAAGCCATTTAGTCAGACCAATGATTATCTGAGAGCTCACGGAGTAGAGCCAATTGACTGGCAGATTGAGTAGATGAGGAGAATATAAGGAAAGTATGAAGAAAATTAAGGCATTACTTGTGGTCGTTTGCACAGGTGTATTATTGACAGCCTGCGGCAATTCATCCCAAAAAGGGGTAGAATACTTAGAAGACGGAAAATATGATCAGGCAATCGAACAGTTTGAACAGGCAGTAGATAAGAAGAAAAATGTCGGGGATGCCTATCGTGGCATTGGAATTGCCAAATGGGAAAAGAAGGATTACAAAGGTGCAAGAAAAGCTTTTAAGAAAGCACTGGAAAATGATGCCGAAAAGACGGGAACCATCTATAATATGATTGGAAACTGTGATTTGAAACTCGGAGAAGCGAAAGAGGCATTAAATTATTATAATCTTGGCCTGGCACAGGAAGATTCCGGTAAAAAGATGAAAAAAGAGATGCAGTACAATATTATTGTTGCATATGAACAGATGGAAGACTGGGAAAGTGCAAAGGTAAAACTGGAAGAGTATCTGGAAAATTATCCGAATGACAAATCGGCAAAAAAAGAGGCCGAGTTTCTGAAAACAAGATAAATGGAATGAATCTATAGAAAATGGGAACAGTATGATAGAAATAAAAAATGAAACAGAAAAAGTAATACTGGTCGGTGTATCACTTTCAGATCAGGATGATACAAAAGAATCTCTGGAAGAATTAAAAGATCTGGTGTCCACGGCAGGAGCTGAGACCGTCGGAATGGTCATTCAGAACAGAGAACAGCAACATCCGGGAACCTATGTCGGAAAAGGAAAGATTGAAGAACTGAAAAGTATGATCTGGGAGCTTAGGGCGACAGGAATCGTATGTGATGATGAACTTTCTCCGGCACAGATGAAGAATCTGCAGGACGAACTGGATGTAAAAGTAATTGACAGAACATTGATCATTCTGGATATCTTTGCGGCAAGAGCATCTACAAGTGAAGGCAAGATTCAGGTAGAACTGGCGCAGTTAAAGTACCAGCAGACCAGATTGGCGGGCTTTGGTAAGGCTATGTCGAGGCTTGGAGGAGGAATCGGAACCAGAGGCCCGGGAGAAAAGAAACTTGAGATGGACAGGCGTCTGATCAAGAGCAGGATCGCACAGCTTAACCGTGAATTAAAAGATGTAAAGAAGCACAGAGAAGTAACAAGAGAGCAGAGAAGCCGCAGTCATATTCCGGTGGCCGCGATTGTTGGTTATACGAATGCGGGAAAATCAACACTTCTGAATACGCTGACCGGTGCAGGGATTCTTGCAGAGGATAAATTATTCGCAACCCTGGATCCAACAACCAGAGATCTGAAGCTGCCAAGTGGTCAGGAAATCCTGATGACAGATACGGTAGGATTTATCAGAAAACTTCCGCATCATCTGATCGAGGCATTTAGAAGTACACTGGAAGAAGCCAGATATGCAGATATTATCCTGCATGTAGTAGATGCTTCTAATCCGCAGATGGATGAGCAGATGCATACAGTGTATGAAACACTTCAGAATCTGGGTGTGAAAGACAAACCGGTTATCACAGTATTTAATAAGATCGACCGTATGGAGGATATCTGGGTGCCGAGAGATCTTCATGCAGACTATTATGTGAAGATCTCAGCCAGGACAGGGGAAGGAATTACCGAATTCCTTCAAGCTGTAGAAGCAGTATTAAGGGAGCAGAAAGTAGAGATTGAGGCACTTTATCCATATAAAGAGGCAGGAAAGATTCAACTGATCCGAAAGTACGGGGAACTGCAGGAAGAAGAATACCGGGAAGATGGTATCTTTGTAAGGGCTTTTGTTCCGGCAGAACTTTACGGACAGGTACGGCCCGAAGGCGTAACACCGAACAATTGTTTATAAGCTCTGGAGAAGGTAGAGTAATCTTTAAAACCACAATCATAACAAACCTGTGTGCCAGGCGCACCGGTAGATAAAAGTTCTTTCGCAAGCAGGAGCCGTTTCTGGGAGATGTATTGTCCCAGAGTATAACCGGTCTCCTGCTTGAATAATCTCATCATATAATATTTACTGATATAGAATTGATCTGCGATCAGATCGATTGACAGATTTTCACAGAGGTGTTCGCCTACATAATCAAGGATGGCGAGCACCTTTTCATTACAATTATCAGTATCGATATATTCGAGCCGGTTCTTTCTTACGGCCCGGTTCAGATGTATCATAAATTCCAGAAACATAACCTGTCTGTAAAGCTCGGAAGCATAGCCGCCATCCGTAAACGAATGCTCCAACTGAGAGATAGAACGAAACAGAGAGCTTTTTTCGAAAGATGGGATACGCAGAACATTGGAATGTTCTTTTGCAGCCTTTTGAAAACAATAACTCAGATCATAATTATCTGTCTGATAAGCATTCATAAAATTAGGTGAGATATAGACAATGATTCTTTCATATGGGCAGGAATTGTCAACGGTCAGTCTGTGGATATCGCCTTGTTTTACAAGTACAATGTCATAAGGTTTCAGATCGTAAGAACGGCCCTCGATCATGTAATTTACTTTGCCACGGATGAAGATGGTGATCTTATCAAAGTCATGATAGTGGTAGTCTACTTCTTTTGTCTCCTGATCTGTCAGATGAAAGAGACGGAATTCGCTGTTCAGGTATCCTTTTTTCTCATATTGTTCCATTATCTGTACCTCCCCGGATATATATTGGACTGTCTATAGAAAGTTTATATGAAAATGGCATTATTTGCAAGAAATACAGCATTATTTACGTAGAATATGGAAATAATGCCTGTTATGATAAAGATATATAGAACAGAAAATATAAAAGCAATCATATAAAAAAGCTGGGAACAAAGATCAGGAGGAAAAAAAGATGAAGGTAGTAGTAGAACGTTATCATGGACTTGGCAATGATTATCTGGTATTTGATCCGAATCATAACGAATTAAAGCTGGATGAGGCAAATGTAAAAATGCTCTGTGACCGTAATGAGGGACTGGGAGCAGACGGAGTACTTGAAGGCCCGATTCTGAAAGAAGACGGTATGCACGTAAAAGTATGGAATCCGGACGGAAGTGAATCTGAGACCAGTGGAAATGGTGTCCGCATTTTTGCAAAATATCTGAAAGATGCAAGTTATGTACAGAAAAAGAATTTTAAATTATATACAGGAAACGGTCCGGTCGAAGTTACATTTTTAAATGAGGATGGAAGCCGCCTGCGTGTATCGATGGGAAAATTATCTTTCTGGAGTGATGAGATTCCTGTTATTGGAGAAAGACGAGAAGTGATCAATGAGGATATGGTATTTGGAAGAACGTTGTATCCGGTTACCTGCGTATCGATCGGTAATCCTCATTGTGTCATTCCGATGCGGGAGATCTCAAAACCACTGGTATGTAAGATCGGTGATTATTCTGAGATCGCAAGATATTTCCCGAACAGGATCAATACACAGATTATGCAGGTGATCGATAAGGAAAATATCGCAATCGAGATCTTTGAACGAGGTGCAGGTTATACAAGAGCATCCGGAACAGGTGCCTGTGCAGCGGCAGGAGTTGCATACAAACTGGGGCTGACTAACAGTAAAGTGATCGTTCATATGCCTGGAGGAGAACTTCAGGTAGAAGTAGAAGATGACTGGAATGTATATATGACAGGTGATGTCTTCTATATTGCAAAGGTAACATTAAGCAATGAATTTGCAGAAAGACTTCGCGCATTATAGACTAATATGTATACAACAAACATATATTCGTGTTATACTAGGGCATAAGGAGGAAACCTTATGCCTTTAAAATTTGTATTTGGGCCGTCGGGCTCAGGAAAATCAACGTATTTATATCAGCATGTCATAGAAGAATCTGAAAAAAATCCACAGGAGAATTTCATAGTGCTTGTACCGGAGCAGTTTACAATGCAGACACAGAAAGATCTGGTTCGTATGCATCCGAGACACGGAATCATGAATATTGATGTATTGAGCTTTGCACGTCTTGCATACCGTGTGTTTGAAGAGACCGGAGTAAAGAAAATACCGGTACTGGATGATGAGGGAAAGAATCTGATCCTGCGAAAGATCGCAGGGAATTATGAGGATAAACTGACTGTCCTAAAGGGAAATATTAAGAAACTGGGGTATATCTCTGAGGTCAAATCCGTGATTTCGGAATTTACACAATATGATATCGGGGAAGAAGAACTGGATGATATGATAGATTCGCTGGATGAAGAATCCAGGTTATATTATAAATTAAAAGACATCCGGCTTTTATATGATGGTTTTCAGGATTATTTAAAAGAACGTTATATCACAAAGGAAGAGTTGTTAGATGTGCTGAGCCGAGAAGTTAGAGAATCAGAGCTTTTAAAGAACAGCACAGTGGTACTGGATGGATTTACAGGCTTTACACCGGTGCAGAACAGGCTGATTCTGGAGCTTATGAAATATTGTAAGGGTGTATGGATAACGGTTATCATGGATGAAAGGGAGAATCCATATTCTTACAGACATCCATATCAGCTGTTTGGACTGAGCAAGCAGATGGTGACAACATTAATCAGTCTGGCGAGGGAAGAACACATTGCGGTAGAGGAACCGGTCTGCCTGTATGGATATCCGGTAAAGCGTTTTGAGAAAAATAAAGAGCTGGCATTTCTGGAGCGAAATATTTTCAGATATGGAGCAGGAACATATGAAAAAGAAGTGAAAAATCTTGGAATTCATGTGGCGCGAAATCCGGGAGAAGAAGCAATGGCTGTAGCAGAAGAGATCAGGAAACTGGTAAGAAAAGAAAGATACCGTTATCGTGAGATTGGTGTCATAGTCAGTGATATGAATGTATATGGAGACTATCTGGAACAGGCATTTGAAACATATGGAATTCCTGTATTTATGGATCATAAGAGAAGTATTCTGCTGAATTCATTTGTAGAATACCTGAGAAGTCTTCTGAATATGGCAGAGAAGAATTTCTCTTATGAAAGTGTATTCCGTTTCCTGCGGACGAATCTTGCAGGATTTAGTTATGAAGAGGTCGATGAACTGGAAAATTATGTGATCGGACTCGGAATCCGGGGCTATAAGGGCTGGCAGAACCGATGGATCCGTCGTATGAAAGGGATGGAAGAAGAGGAACTGGAGAGGCTGAATCATTACCGAGTACAAATGGTAGAAAAAGTGGATAATCTGATGTTTGTTTTAAAACAAAAGAGGAAAACCGTAAAAGATATTACCTTGGCAGTATATGAATTTATGGTTCAGGAGAATATTCAGGAAAGACTTAAGAAAACAGAAGAAGAATTTCAAGAGGCAGGGGAACTGGCTCTGGCAAAGGAATATTCTCAGATTTACCGGATCATCATAGAGTTGTTTGATAAGTTTGTGGCACTTCTCGGAGAGGAACCGGTGGGCTTAAGTGAGTATTGTAAACTTCTGGATGCAGGTCTTGAAGAAGCAAGGGTCGGCGTTATTCCGCCAAGTGTAGATCAGGTGGTAGCCGGAGATATGCAAAGGACCAGACTGAAAGATATAAGAGCACTCTTTTTTGTGGGAGCCAATGACTGTTTCCTGCCGGGGGCACTTTTAAGAACGGGACTTCTGTCTGAACGCGACAGAGAAAAATTCCGTCAGGCTGATCATGCGTTGTCTGCGGGAGGTAAAGAAAAAGCTTATGTCCAGAAGTTCTATCTGTATATGAATCTGACGAAACCATCGGAAAAGCTTAAGGTATATTACAGCAAGGTGTCCGCGGACGGGAAAGCATTAAGACCTTCCTATCTGATTCAGGAATTATTGCGTCTGTATCCGGATGTGAAGGTACGGGACGAGGATGAGAAGGAACTGGTGCAAAAAGAACTGACGGAAAAAACAGGGGTAAAATATCTGATCCGTGGTCTTCAGGAGAAAAATCTGGATGTCACATGGCAGGAGCTTTATACCTGGTATCAGAAAGATCCAAAGTGGAAAGAAAAAGTAGACGAACTTTTAACGGCATGGTACTACAGACGTCCGGAGGATCCATTGTCGGAAAGCGTTGCAAAGCAGCTTTACGGTGAAAATTTCGAAGGAAGTATTACCCGAATGGAACGGTATGCAAGTTGTGCATGTGCACATTTCCTTGCATATGGATTACGTCTGAAAGAACGGCCGGTATATGAGTTTAAAGCAGTGGATCTTGGAAATGTATGTCACAGTGCCCTGGAATTATTTTCAAAAAAAGCATCTGAAGCAGGCGGCTGGACGATCCTGACAGAAGAACAGAGGAAAGAACTGATCGATGAATGTGTGGAGGCAGCGATCACAGACTATGGTAACTCAGTGTTATACAGTTCGGCGAGAAATGAACAACTGATCGTCAGGATGAAACAGATGCTGGAACGCACAGTATGGGCACTTACGAATCAGCTTAAGGCAGGAGATTTTGTGCCGGAGGCATATGAGCTTCGTTTCTTTGGAGGAAAGATCGACAGAGTAGATGTGTGTGAAACCGAAGAACAGGTATATGTTAAGGTGATGGATTATAAGACTGGAAGCAAGGCGTTTGATATCGTAGCATTGTATCACGGCCTGCAGCTTCAGCTTATGATCTATATGGATGCGGCAATAGAATTTCAGAAGAAACGCCACCCGGAGAAAGAAGTTGTTCCTGCGGGCGTATTTTATTATCGGATCCAGGATCCGATTGTAGATAAGACGAAAGATAAAGAAGAAGCAGAACAGGCAGTCTTAAAGCAGCTGAAACCAGACGGGATCATACCGTTAAAGGCAGAGATCCTTAAGCATCTGGACCGGGATACAACGGGAGAATCTATGGCAGTCCCGGTGAAATATAATAAGAACGGCAGTGTGTCCGGATACTCTAAAGTAGTTGCGGGAGAGGATTTCCAGGCAATGATGGTACATGCCCGGAAAAAGATGAAAGATGCAAGAACAAAGATATTAAATGGAGATGTAGGAGCACTTCCATATAAGAGAGGACAGGAAAGCGGCTGTGATTATTGTCCATACCGGCAGGTGTGCGGCTTCGACGTGAAAATCCCGGGATATGAATATCGTGATATAGGAACAACGGGAAAAGAAGAAGCAATGGAAGCAATGCGGATGGAGCAGAAAGGAGGAGAATAGCCATGGGTGTGAAGTGGACGGAAGAACAGGAGAAAGTAATCCGATTACGGAATCGCAATATTCTGGTATCAGCGGCAGCAGGTTCCGGGAAAACGGCAGTTCTGGTAGAACGAATCATCACAATGTTGACAAAAGATGACCCTCCGATGGATGTGGACCGACTTCTGATCGTTACTTTTACGGAGGCAGCAGCATCGGAAATGAAAGAAAGAATCCGGCTGGCAATCGAAAAGAAACTGATGGAATATCCGGATAATGAACATCTGAAGCAGCAGGCTACTCTGATCCATAATGCGCAGATCACAACGATACACAGTTTCTGCCTTTCCGTGATCCGTGATCATTTTCATGCGATTGATATTGATCCGGGATTCAGAATTGGTGAAGAAGGCGAATTAAAGCTCCTAAGACATGATGTACTGGAAGATATGCTGGAGGAAAAATATCAGGAAGGCAGTAAGCGTTTTCTTGACTTTACCGCAGCGTACAGTACCGGCCGGAATGATAAAAAGATTGAGGATCTGATACTTAAAATTTATGAGTTTTCCAGAAGTTATCCGGACAGTGAAGCATGGCTGGATTCCTGTGTAAAAGCCTATGAAATCCCGGATGTAAAGGCACTGGAAGGAAGCAGCATCATGAAGAAAGTGATGAGAGATATCAGAAAGAATCTGGAAGATGCAAAAGAACTGCTTATCTATGCGGAAAATGTGGCATTAAGTCCGGAAGGGCCTGCCGTATATGAAGCAACACTAGAAAAAGATCTGCAGGTCATCGAAGAATTGTGTAACAGGGCGTCTTATAAAAGTCTTGCGGAAGCATTTTCGAATGTAAAATGGGCGAGGATCGCAGCAAACAAGGATAAAACAGTATCAGAAGAAAAGATTGACCTGGTCAAAAAGATCAGGGAAATGGTCAAAGGGATTGTGAAAAATATGAGCGCCCAGTATTTCTATGAAAGTCCGGAAGAACTGGTGGAAGATCTTCGGGTATGTGCTCCGGCAATGGAAGAACTGGCGGATCTGGTGCGGCTTTTTGCAGAGAGATTCGAAGAGCAGAAGCGTGCCCAGAATATGATCGACTTTTCTGATATGGAACAGTACGCACTGAGGATTCTGACGCAGAAGACGGAAAATGGTTTTGTTCCGTCCAAAATAGCGGAAGAATATCAGAAGCAGTTTGAAGAAATCATGATTGATGAGTATCAGGACAGTAACCTGATCCAGGAAGCAATTCTTACCAGTGTATCTGGCTGCAGAAGCGGAAGATACAATATATTTATGGTGGGGGATGTAAAACAGAGTATTTACAGATTCCGTCTGTCCAGACCGGAATTATTTCTGGAAAAATTCCGTACATATAATATAGAAGAAAGTAAGACGCAGAGAATTGATCTGCACAAGAATTTTCGAAGCCGGAAAGAAGTACTTGAAAGTGCCAATGCTATATTCAGACAGATCATGACTGAAAAACTGGGCGGAATCGTCTATGATGATCAGGCAGCTCTTTATCCGGGAGCTGAATATCCGGAAAATGACAATGTTAAGACAGAGATTCTTGTGATGAACAGTGACCTGGAAATATTGTCAAAAGAGGAAGACTTTGAGGAGAAAATTCCTTCCGAGAGGGAACTGGAGGCAAGAATGATCGCAATGCGTATCCGGGAACTTCTGCGTTCACAGAAAGTTACAGATAAAGAGACAGGGGAACTTCGGAATGTGCGTTACTCGGATATTGTAATCCTGACGAGAAGTATCAAAGGATTTGCTGATGTATTTACCGAAGTGTTGAACCGGGAAGGAATACCGACTTATGCAGGAACAAGCGAGGGATATTTTCAGACTCAGGAAATTGGGGTGCTCATGGATTATTTGAGGGTCTTGGATAACAGAAGGCAGGATATTCCACTTACTGCTGTCTTAAGTTCAGCATTTGCCGGACTATCTCAGGAAGAACTGGCAGAAATACGGTGTGCATATCCGGATACTGCATTCTTTGAGAGTGTGACGAAGTACAGAGAACAAGGAGAGAATGCGGATATACAACTGAAACTTCAAAAATGTCTGGATCAGATGGATGACTTTAGAAAGATTGTACCGTATACACCGATGCATGAATTGCTCTGGAAGATATTGGAAACAACCGGATATGGAGATTATGTTGCATCCATGCCGGGAGGTGCACAGAGGAAAGCAAATCTGGATATGTTGATTGAAAAAGCCAGAGCGTACGAGTCAACGAGCTACAAAGGATTGTTTCATTTTGTAAGATATATTGAACAGCTTCAGAAATACGATGTAGATTACGGAGAAGCAAGTATAGAAGATGAGCATGCAGACACGGTACGGGTAATGACGATTCATAAAAGCAAAGGTCTGGAATTCCCTGTTGTGATCGTGGCCGGAATGGGAAAACGATTTAATATGCAGGATGCAAGGAGTGCTGTGGCTCTTCATGCCGGAATGGGTGTTGGACTGGATGCAGTTAATCTGGAATACAGGACTAAGATACCAAGCATTATCAAAAAGGTGATCCAGAAAGAAGAAGCTCTGGAAAGTCTTGGAGAAGAACTTCGTGTATTGTACGTTGCACTTACGCGTGCAAAAGAAAAACTAATCATTACAGGAACACTTTCAAATCCCGAAGATAAGATATCTGACGGGCGGGTATTTCAGGGAAATAAGAGAAAAGAATTATCATTCTTGCAGCTGAGCCATGCGGTGACGTACTGGGACTTCATATTACCGGCAGTTCTGCGTACAGAAGGAGAACCATTAAAACTTCAGATCTTACATGTAGAAGATGTGGTAAAAGAAAGCATAGAAGAGGAAGAAAAAAGCGGGATTTCCAGAGCTGTTCTTGAAAACTGGGATGTGAATGAGATTTACGAGCCAAAGCTTCATGATATGATGAAAGAACAGTTTGAATTCATCTATCCGTACGAAAAAAGCAGTATGAGAAAGCTGAAATTTACAGTTACCGAGCTGAAAAAGCGGGCATATGAGATTGGTCTGGATGGCGGCGAAGAAGAACGAGAAGAAGAAGGAGAACTTCTGCAGGAAGAACCGGAAGTTGTGCCGATGATTCCGCAATTTTTGCAGGAAGATGAGGTTCTGGCCGGAGCTGCAAGAGGTACGGCTTATCACAGAGTTATGGAACTTCTGGATATGAAAGGGATGCCTGAATTTACAGAAGATACGGCTGGGGAAAAAGAAAACTGGAAGAAATATTTTATGGACTGGCTGGATGATCAGGTAAGAAGAGGACGGATAGAAGAAGATGCCGCAAGATGTATCTGCTGGGAAGATATCCTGCAGTTTGCAAAGTCAGGTATAGGAAGGCGGCTGCGGGAAGCGGACGGTAAACAAAGACTTTGGAGAGAGCAGCCATTTGTACTGGGAATAGATGCCAGAGAGCTGTATCCGGAGGAAGAAGACGGGGAACTGATACTGGTACAGGGAATTATCGATGCCTATTTTGAAGAACCGGACGGACTTGTCGTGCTGGATTATAAGACCGACAAGATAAGACGGAAGGAAGAACTGGCAGAAAGGTATCAGGAGCAGCTGCGCTATTATGCAAAAGCGTTGGAACAAATGACCGGAAAGAAAGTAAAAGAAAAGATTATATATTCCTTTACACTAAAAGAGGGGATTTATTTAAATAAATAGAAAAAGGCACATCTGTGTATCGTAAAAAATTATTTCAGTTATTTGAAAGATTTTGCGATGACCGGATGTGCTTTTTTTATCATCATACGTTCGAGAAAAGCTATCGGTGACAGATTCTGCAGATTTAACCTTACATTTTTGTAATGTAAACAATATGTGTTGACATACTATATTATATGACATATAATATGCGTAACGAAATAATATTAGATAATAATGCGAAAGGGAGTGAGAGCATGGTTTTTAATACAGGCGCAGCTCTTCTGGATGCAATTGTGCTGGCGGTAGTATCGCGGGAAGATGAAGGAACTTATGGATATAAGATTACGCAGGATGTAAGAAAAGCGATCGATGTATCAGAATCTACATTATATCCGGTGCTTCGGAGGCTGCAGAAAGGGGATTATCTGGAAGTCTATGACCGGCAGTTTGACGGAAGAAACAGACGTTATTATAAAGTGACGGAAAGTGGAAGAACGCAGCTTGCCATGTATCAGAAAGAATGGAAAGAATATTCCGGAAAGATCAGCGAATTGTTTGAGGGAGGTAGATTAGAATGAACAGAGTAGAATTTATGGAGACGCTGTCCAGACTTCTTCAGGATATCCCGGAAGAGGACAGAATCGATGCGTTGAAATATTATAATGATTATTTTGATGATGCAGGGTCTGAGAATGAGCAGAATGTAATAGAAGAACTGGAAAGTCCGGAAAAAGTAGCGATGAAGATCAAAGCGGACCGGGAAGACACAGAAGACGGCAAAGAAGGTGGAACGGAAAAAACAACCGAAGAAGCAATCGGCAAAGTAACCGGAGAAAATGCAGCATACTCTGGAGCCAGGGAACAGCATGACCGGGAAAACACATACCAGTATTATCAGGAAGATACATACGGAGAAGAAAAGGATAATAAGATATATCAGGATAACGGAACCTATGATTATGAAAGCCAGGAGAAAAAGCCGTGGACAAACAAATGGCTAAAATTGGCCATGATCATAGCAATTGTAGTGATCGGATTTCCGATTGTGATACCGCTTGGAGCAGGGATTCTGGCATTAATTGCAGGAATTGTAATAGCAGTGTTCTGTTTGTTTGCAGCGATTGTAATCGGTTTTGCGGCAGTGGTGATGGTCGGTGTTGTGCTTTTTGCTGCAGGAATAGGAAGCCTGTTCGCCAATCCGGGTGTGGGACTTGCGGTTCTTGGAGCAGGACTGATGGTGATCGCGATCGGTGTAATCGGTACCGTAGTTGGAGTAAGACTCTGTATTATCGTATTTCCGGGAATCGTCAGAGGAATTGTATATATTTTAAGAAAACCATTTCACAGAAAGGCGGTGGCATAAGAGATGAAGAAACGTTGGAAAATATTCTGGATCGTGTGTGGTTCTATGTTTCTGATTGGAATCATATGTTGTTCGGTATCCTGGGGAATGGGAACGACCCTGACAGATATAGCACATCAATTTCCACATGGGATCAGCTGGGTATCCGAAGATAAGACATATGGTGATCCGGATGATGATGATGATGACGATATAGATGATGATCAGGAGGAAGATAATGAGACTGATACAGACGATGATCAGGACGAACAGAAACAGGAAGAAACAGTACAAGCACAGGAGAAAGCGAACATGAAAGATGCAACCGGTGTTATAGAAGGAAACGGAAAAGCAACATATCAGAATATCCATGAGATAAAAAGTACGGTGCGCGAAGGAAGAATCCATCTGAAGACACAGTCAGATACAGATGAGATTACAGTAGAAAGCAAAGACACACATGAAAAGCTTGGCTTTTGTGCGTTTGCCAAAAATGGAACCTTATATCTTACATCGAATAAAAAGATTAAAAGAATCAAGAATATAGGAAAAGGAACCATTACTGTGACGCTTCCGAAAGATATGGAACTGGAAAAGGCAGAGCTGGATCTGAAGGCTGGTGAATTAAGGGCAGAGCAGATTCTTGCAAAAGATCTTGAGGTAAATGCCGGAGCAGGTGAGGTTAACATCCTGGAATTTGCAGCTGAAAAAGCAGAATTTAAATGTGGGGCTGGTTCCATAACTGCAACAGGCGATGCAAAGAAGAAAATCGAAGCAGACTGCGGAGTAGGAGAGATAAACCTGAAGATAAAAGGAAAGCAAAAAGATTATAATTATGACCTGGACTGTGGTATCGGAGAAATTCGATGCGGAGATGACAGCTTTTCAGGATTTGGGAGAGAAAAAAGCATTGATAATGGCGCAGACAAGAAAATGGATATTGACTGTGGTATCGGATCTATCAATGTAGCATTTATGGAACAGCTGTAAATACAGACAGATGTAGATGATCACAAAGATAATAAAGCAGGCAGAGTATATAATAAAAATATGGAGGACAGAACAATGGAAGGAAAAAGATTATACCGATCAAGAAAAGACAGAATGATATGTGGAGTATGTGGTGGAATCGCAAAATATTTCAACATTGATCCGACACTTGTGAGACTGGCATTTGTACTGATCTCAATGGGAGCCGGATCGGGGGTACTGGCTTATATTGTTGCGGCGATTATTATACCGGATGATCCGGAGGAAAATTAAGGGGTATTTCTATTTAGTTCATCATCGTGGCTTATCCCGGTCCATGAGAAAGACTTGGTATTATGTTTGTTGCTGGATGTCACGATGCAGAAGTTCTAAGGCAGTCCGCCTTCCCTAA
>ENA-OPWX01000256-OPWX01000256.1-human-gut-metagenome-genome-assembly--contig:-NODE-256-length-51190-cov-8.888159_pt1 | contig 51190 bp, 41 predicted proteins | sample MGYA00241514_ERZ502020 | MGnify/ENA primary metagenome ERZ502020 (study PRJEB25962, sample SAMEA2042105) | human gut metagenome | biome: human gut; feature: human-associated habitat; material: faeces... | reverse complement strand
GATTGGCAGTCCATTATTAAGTTTTTTATTATGTTCCCTTTGTACACCGTTGCAACTATTCTTTTAAACCTCATTTTTATTTTCTTCCACTTTTTCCCGACCATACCGGGTAAAGATTTTATTTTTACATTCAGCCCTACATTATAATACTTATATATTTTTTGTTCATATTCTTCTAACTGGTTCAAATCATTTTTTAATTGATCGATTTTATTTCTTCTTTCTGCTGTCATTGTTTTGTTACTTTCAATTTTCAGACATGCCTTTATTTCCTTTTTATATGTCTTAAACAACTTTTTCAAAGAAGAAACAGTAGTTTTAACGTTATCAACGTCAGTCTGATTATTTTTTATATACTGATACATTTCCTCCATATTTGTTTTATATAATAACAAATTCGTTTCTGTTTCATTTAAAATTTTCTGTCTGCTCGTATATATTTTCACACAAAATTTACGATATTTTTCATACTTAATAACCCAATTCCAAAAAATCTTTATCGCCTCTATATAGCTTAAAATACTTACCAGAGAATTCAATAATGGTTCACCTGGAACAACTATTTGCAGGTAACCATTTAACAAAATTGGAATTTCAAACAAACCTATCAAAATGACCAGCTCTACTGTCAATACTTTAAGGAACGAATGTACTATAAATTTCTCGCCTAATGAAATCCGAATAAGATCCGCCACAAAAATTATTAACTTTATAATTCCATAGACCATTAATGTATATATACTTACTTTACCTACAACTGTTATCCATGTATAAGGCGGATACTGACCTATATGTAGATATAAACAACATATTGCTGAATTTATAAGTATCATTGTCAATATTTCTACAAAAGCCTGCGAATAACCATTCACTTCGTTTTTAGACCTGTCCCAATCTTCTTTAAGCATTATTGATATATAATATATTAATAGTTCTTTGTGTTTTTTGAAATCACCTTCATTATCTACTTTTTTAACTTGATTTATTTCATCCCAAATATAAGCATCTTCTTTAATATCTTTTTTGTTTCCCCAGCCACACGAATTGATATTCAATTCCAGCTCCACAAGATACTTTTCAATATTTTTTTCATCCTGTCCTGAAAACTCACATGCCTGAATTTTTTCACTTATCAAACGAATTGTATCCCGCCACTTTTTCCTCTCCTCTGTTATATACTTCAAAGTATTATTTTTTCTGTTATTATACTGGTTAAATATAGTTGTGATAATTGTACTGACTACTGCAGAACCTAATAATATACTTATTCCTGAAGTTATTTCTCCCATATGCAATTCTCCTTTTATCTATTTTTGTAGTTTTTATTCTTGTAATATAAGGGTTTTCTTATGAAAACCCTTATATTACACAATCCGCGATCACATATCATCAAATTCTATCGGTGGTAAAATAGTCGACTGCAACTGTTCTATATACTCTCTTAAATCAGGATTTTCCAGTTTTTCATCCAGATCCGGTAATTCATCTAAAGGAATATTTTTAAATGGGATTTTTCTATAACCTATTTCATTTTTTACTTCATCTGCAAGAATGATATCATACCCAGAATCCTTGAAAGCAGATAATACACTTATCTCATCTTCCACCATGCTGATCAACAGTCTTTTTTGAACTGGTGTGATCATCCAGGAAAATTTATCAATCACATCTACACACTGACACAGAAAATATCTTTTCTTATCGTCCCTGTAAACAAAAATCATAGGAATATTATCAAACAAAAATAAAACTTTTTCTATTTCCAAATCTCCATATTGAGGCACATTTTTAAAATAAATCATATTTTACACCTGACTCATGAAAATTTTCAAATACTTTTTCCACTTCACCTTCAAAAATCCACCAGTCTACATGTAACTTATCGGAATAATCCTTCTCCCGTTCAATAGTTCTTTGCACCAATCCATTCGTTGTCCTACCCTGTAAAATAATCGGATGTGGATATATTTTCTTTTTCAAGCATTTAACAAATTTCTCACAAGGCTTCTTATCTAAATATACGGATGTTGAATATGTTCCTACTTTATCCTTTGGATACCGCATTCCATTATCTGGTAATATTCCAGCCTGAATTTCCTCATATGTACCTTCTTTTGGAATTCTGGACTTTCTGGTGTTTGCCATAATGTTGTCCTCCATAATTGTAGTAAAATAGACTAACCACAATTATTTACTTATTTCTGTTTAAACGCCCAAAACTTATTTATCACAAAATTCAATGGTACACTTATCAACAGATTAATAATTGGTGCAATAAATTCTGAAATTCCAACTACCTGCACCCACAAAATCAGTAAAATACTATTTAAAAACAATCCTGTAAAAGAATACGAAACATATGTCTTTAATAACGCTTTCCATACTGAACGCTGTTTTCCTTCTTCCAAAACAAATACCAGCTTGTTGTTCCAGTAAAACGACCATAACACACTTAAAACAAATGCAATCACCTGTGCAACCAGATAATCACTTTTCGGTAAAACTCCCGCCTTTTGAAACCCAATAAGACTGACAGCATACAATACATATGATATAACCGTGTTACTTACACCCACAATTCCAAACTTCACGAACTGCATAAATGCATCAAACTGACTTTGTGTCAGTTCTTTTCCAATTAATTTAAAAAACAGATTTAAAACAGCATGTGCAATTACCTCGATCCAATGCCATATCACGGTTCCTACATTTTGCATTTTTATTTTCAACCTTTCATTAAAATAAGGCACTCCACAGAGTGCCTATTCTGTTATAAATTCTTCAATTTGACGTTTCATACAGTCTGCTACATCACCATGCTGCAGATAAATATGTGACCATTCCACAATCTTTTCCATGGTTGTCTCAACGTTCCATCTTGGTTTCCATCCAAAGGTACGCTTCAGTTTAGAACAATCTAATTTCAAGAAATTTGCCTCGTGCGGTCCACCATCGTAGCGATCAATCCATTTTATAGAATCGCCTGTTGCCCTGTTCCATTTTTCACAGAAAAGAGTTACCAGGTTACCTGTTGTCCAACAATCAGTTTCATCCGGTCCAACATTATAATTTCCAGCATATTTTTTATCCTCATACTGGGCTTTCGCAATCATAAGATACGCAACAACCGGTTCTAAAACATGTTCATATGGTCTTGTGGAGAAAGGATTTCTTACAATGATATCCTCCTTTTTCTCCGCTGAACGGATGCAATCAGGGACAATACGATCTACTGCAAAATCACCGCCTCCAATTACATTACCGGCACGCGCTGTTGAAATTGCAACATCCATATCTTTAAAAAATGAATTCAGATAACTGCTGGTTACAAGTTCGGAACATGATTTCGAATTTGAATACGGATCATATCCATTTAATTCTTCATTCTCTCTGTATCCCCACTCCCATTCTTTGTTCAGATATACTTTATCTGTCGTAACATTTAAAAATGATTTAACTGATGAAGTTAAACGGACACATTCTAAAACATTTACGGTTCCCATCACATTCGTTTCATAGGTATATACAGGATTCTTATAGGATTCTCTCACAATTGGCTGCGCTGCCATATGAATCACGATCTCTGGCTGTACCTCATCAAAAACTTTTTTCATATGGTCTAAATCACGCACATCCCCTATGACAGACTGCATATGGTCTGCAAGATGACACATTTCAAATAAACTTGGATCTGTCGGTGCTTCAAGCGCATATCCTGTTACTTTAGCTCCTGCCATAATAAGTAACTGACACATCCAGGATCCCTTAAATCCTGTATGCCCGGTAATCAATACCTTTTTATCTTTGTAAAAAGAAACATCAAGCATTTGATTTATCCTCCTGTTCCTCCGTAAAATTCAAACGTTCTTCTTCAATAACCAGCGGACGATTCATGATACGTTTGTTCATACTCATAACATATTCACCTAATAAACCAATAAAAAATAACTGTGCCGACCCGAGAATACATACTGCAAGTAAAATCGGAATTGTTCCAGCAACAAACCTGTCCCAAAAAACTAATTTCATAATCAGATAAACCAATGCAACTATCAAACTAACCATTGAAAATATAAATCCAATAATAGTGGCAATTCTTAATCCTACTTTCGTGTAAGATGTAAAGCTTAACATAGCTGCATCGTATAATGTTGCCCAGTTATTATGTGTCTTTCCTGCCTTACGTTTTGGCTGAGTATACGGTATATCTTTTCTTTTATATCCTAACTCAGCAACAATTCCCCTGATAAATGGTGTCGGATCCTTTAAATTGCGTAATACTTCAATAAAACTTTTATCATACAGTCCAAAACCAGTAAAATGCTCAATTTGTTCAACATCAGACATCTTCTTAATCATTTTATAATAGCAGGTTCTTAAAAACCGCATTATTTTATTTTCTTTACTTCCTGTCTTAATTCCACTTACAATTTTATAACCATTCTCCCATTCTTTTACAAATACCGGTATTAATTCTACAGGATCCTGAAAATCACAGCAAAGACTAATTGTACAGTCCCCTGTCGTCTGACACATTCCATAAACTGGTGAATTAAACTGTCCAAAATTCTTAGCATTAAAAATTGCTTTCACTTTAGGATTCTTTTTACACATTTCTCTCAAATATTCTCTTGTCTTATCCTGTGAACAATTATCAATAAATAAAATTTCGTAATCATATGAAGACAATTCTTTTTCTAATACATCAATAACTGCTGCACATATTTCCCTTACATTTTCCTCTTCATTATAACAGGGAATCATCACACTTATTTTTTTCATCTGTTCTTTTCCTTTTTATTCACAATGCACCATTACTTTAACCAAATCTGCTGGCTTATCTCTCATAAGATAAAGTGCTTCTTCCACTTTGTCAAGTCCATATAAATGATGTGTAACCAATGGTGTCGGATCAACTCTTCCAAATTCAATCATGGACATGATCCTTTCAATACGAGCCCGGCCACCTTTTGCCAATTCCATGTGCAATGTTTTTCCGCACATACCTCTTCCACCTGAAAAAATTGGAAGGGGCAGATACCCGGTTCCTCCAAAATAATTAATATTGGAAATAGTTCCTATGCCATATCTCGTCATATCATATGCCTGTGTCAGCACTTCTGCAGTTCCTCCTGCAATAATCGTCGCATCAACACCTATTCCATTTGTCAATTCTTTTACCTGCTGTACAATATCCCCTTCTTTGTAACTTAAAACATCTGTTGCTCCATAGTATTTTGCTAATTGTACACATTTAGGGCGTGTTCCTACTGCAATAATACGAGCTGCACCTCGTAATTTTGCTCCTGCTACCGCCATTAAACCAATAGGTCCAATACCAATCACACATACAGTATCACCAATCTTAATATCAGCATATTCTGCCCCGGTAAATCCTGTCGTTACCACATCTACACTCATCAACGCCTGCTCTTCTGATATTTTCTGCGGAATATGTGCCAATGTAGTATCTGCATCCTTAATTAAAAAACGTTCTGAAAAAACACCTGGCTGTGTTCTTCCCAACTGATGTCCAGAAAATGGCGCTGACGCATGTCTGTCATTTCCCTCCTGAATACTTTTCTCTCTCCAATCAGGTGTAATAGCAGGTACAGCTACACGATCACCAGTTTTAAAGTCACATACATTTTCACCTACACTTACAACTTCGGCGATACACTCATGTCCTAACACTAAATTATCCTGCTTTTTAGAACCACCACCAAATACTGTATGTACATCAGACGAACATGGAGTCACAGCAACCGGTTTTAAAATAGCACCATATGGCACTAATTGCGGTTCTGGTGCATCAAACCACTTTACCTTTCCTGGTTCTGCTAACACAAACGCTTTCATACAAAACTCTCCTCTTCAATCCTTTTCATAATTTCTCTTATTCCATCACTAAATGTAGTTATTTTATGAGTACCAATTACACTATCTACTTTTTTAATCACTGGTTCTAAATCAGGTGTTCCCTCAGGATTTACTATATTATTTCCAAATTCATAATTTCCTGTTTGATTTGATAAATGATATATCTCCGTTACAAACTCTCTCAAAACCCGGGTATCTACTCCAGAAATATTATATATCCCTGTATCTATGTTTTTTTCCATCATACGACTAATCATATCAGTAAAATCATCAATATATAAATAATTCCACTTTTGAGTGCAATTACCTAACTGCACAGTTTCACCGCTATTAAACTTACGCACACATGTATCCACCAAGGTTCCAGGTCTGTCATCGGCACCATAGATACTAAAAATACGAAGATGTATAAAACGAATTTTTTTATCTCTGCAAAATTCTTCTGCCATATTTCCAAATTTCAACTTTGATTTGCCATATTCTGAAACAGGATGACATTCCATTTCCTCGCTAATTGGCTCATGTTTAACTCCATATTCCGCCTGCGAACCTGGAAACCAAAAACTTTCACACCCCAGTCTGTCTGCAATTTTTAACGCCTCCATAGAATACCAGACATTTTTGCTCTGAATTTCATAATTTGCTCTTCCTGCATTTCCCGATCCATCCCATGCAAAATGTACAAAATAATTTGCTTCTTTTATATAATCCTCAATACATGTCAAATTCTCTAATGAACCATACATCAAATGAAATCTTTCATTTTCTTCAGGCAATAAATGAATCGACGCAGAATTTTTTCTTACTAATGCAAAAACTTCATATCCCTTTTTTATAAAAGTTTTAACTAAATTTCTACCGAGAAAACTGGTTGCACCGGTCATCACAATTGTTTTCACTGTTTAATATCCTCATACATCTGTAAATTTTTTGCTTTCATCACTGCAATTTCTGTACCCTGTCCAAAATCTCTCTTAATGATCGCAGCTATTTCATCCGTATATCCAGGTGCCATAATAATAATAGCATCTACAGAATGTAGTAACGCATCTGCCGGTGAAATAATTGGTATATGCGATGCAGGCGCATATTTTCCCTGTTTAAACGGTGCTGAATCAATAATATATTCAATTTTTTTTGTAAGTTTTGCTGTTGCAGCAAGTGTGAATCCCTGATGACTTGCTCCCCAAATTGCCACTTTTTTCCCCTGCTTCTTTAATGCATCAACGTAATCATTTATCTCTTTACAGACAACGTCATAACTCTCTTTTATCTTACTAACATCAATCTTTTGTTTTTTCCGAACAATCACGGATAATGTATCCCTATTAACCATTTCCTGCTCTAACACTTCAAATCCATTTTTTTCCAACACAAACTGAAGTGTATCAAATGTATAATATACCAAATGATCCCTGATCAGTTCATAATAGCCATTATATTCTAAAATATATTCAAGACTTGGAACCGTAATAAGACCCATTCCATCTTCTTTCAAATTCTCATAAATCCCCTGTAACATTCCATTCGGATCCGGTTGATGTTCCAAGAAATTAAATGATAAAAATACATCAAACGGTCCATTTTCAATTACCGTATTCTTATTTTCAACAAATGCCTCACTAACATTCAAACCACGTTTTCTGGCAATCTCAACCAAATCATGCTTATGTTCCACTCCATATGCATCCACTGGAAATTCTGTCAAAACTGACAAAAATTCTCCCTGTCCACAGCCCACTTCAATAAATTTCTTATTTTCTAAATGATATGATTCTATCAAATGTCTATACTGGCTTTTGCGCAACTCAACCATTGTGGAAGAAAATCCACCTGAACGAATAACATCCCTATAATAATCCACTGGCTTACAATCAAACTGGACTAAACCACAGCCTTTACACTGATATAACTTCAAGCGAATTCCCTTATCCTGCTTTATTTCCTCTTCATTTGGAATATTCTGAGCAGATTCCGGCATATTATTAAAATCTAACAATGGCTCTTTCAATAACTCCGAACCACATACTAAACATTTTTTCATCTTCACACTCTCTTTCTAACAACTTTAGCCAAAACATAAAAATGTTTTGGCTAAAAAAATCTATTCTTCAATTACTGGTATAAACATATTTTTTATGATCTCTTCCCTTGGCAAAAATGGCGCAAGATCTTCCAATGGAGGACTCACAAGTGTTCCATCCTCTAGACGCTTAGTAGCACTCTTTGGCTCAAAATTCTGTTCTGCCGATACAAATATCTCGCAAAAAACTGCCCCATCTATTTTCAATGCCTGATCTACCATTTTCTTCATTTGCGCATTGGAATGAGCCTCCAGATAAGTATATCCAAACGCTTCCGACAATTTGGAAAAATCAGGGAATGATAAATCTCCACTCTCCGGTCCAATACCAATTTTACAATGTTCTTTAAACAGATTATTCTGTGTCTGACGAATAGAATGATATCCCTGGTTATTAATCACGAATATCTTAATTGGAAGCTGGTTTGTCAGAACCGTCTGTAACTCCTGCAGATTCATCATAATACTTCCATCGCCTTCTAAGCAGATAGTCGTCTTTCTTCCTGTTGCAATACATGCTCCAATTGCCGCTGGAAGACCATATCCCATGCTGGCAACTGCACTATTAATCAGGAATCGAGCCTCTTTTTGGATCACATAGTTATGGCTTCCCACAACACAGGCACTTCCGTTCGACACAACAGTCATATTTCCCTGTGGAAGATTCTGACTTAAATATTTGATAAACGCATACACATTTGCATACTTTCCATCTTCTTCCCAATGTTTTGGCTGTGTAACCGGGTAGTTTTTCTTCCACTCCTGACATTTACGGATCCATTCTTTACCAGCAAAAACGGGTACGTCCTCATCTGCAAGTTGCTCGTTCATCTGTACAAAGAAATCTTTTGCATCTGCACAAACCGGCAGCTCAACATGCAATGTCGTCTTTTTCAATTCTGCCGGATCTACATCAACCATAATCACATATGCTTCTCTTGCCCAGGTTTTCCAACTATACCCTACCTGGCGGATAGACAGACGGTTTCCAACAGCCAACACCAGATCAGCATTCTGTACTGCGAAATTACCTGGGCGGTCTCCCATGATACCGCCTCTTCCAACATATAAAGGATTTTCATCCTCAATTGCATCAATAGAATCCCAACAGGTTACAACCGGTATTCCCAGTTTTTCAACTGCTTTTCTAAACGCTCCATATCCTTCTGATAAACGGATTCCATTTCCTGCATACAACACCGGTCTCTTCGCATCTTTGATCTTCCCGATGACTTCTGCTATGACTGACTTTTCCACTGGCGCCGGATTTTCGTTTACATCCTCTGACGGATCATACCCACGCAGCTCGTCTGTTTCAATATAACATCCCTGGTAATTTACCGGAATATCAATCCAGGAAGGTCCTCTTCTGCCCGTCATTGCAAGATGATATGCCTTTTCTAACGCATATCGGATATCCTTGGGATCTTCAATCATCACAGCATATTTGCACATACTAGAAACCGATTTTGTAATATCGTATTCCTGATCGCCAACTGCACGCAATGGCAACCCATCCGTATACTGACTCATGTATCTTGCAGTCGTATCATAACGCACCTGACCAGAAATCACCAACATCGGTATAGAATCCAGCCAGCCACCTAAAACACCCGTAATCGCATTCGTTCCACCTGGTCCGGTGGTCACACATAAAGCCGCTATCTTATTATCGACTCTTGCATATGCTTCCGCTGCAATTGCACATGCCTGTTCATGATGATTGTAAGTGCAGTGCAATCCCTCTTTATGCCCTAATGCATCATTCAAATGCATGGCCCCACCACCAACTACCATAAAGCAATCTTTTATTCCGTGATTTACCAGAAAATCTGCCACATAATCCGCCAGTCTCTGTTTCATATCTTTTCTCCTCGTACTCTAACTTACTGGTTTACTGCTTCCTTAATTGTTTTTGCCATATAGTCAATCATTTCATCTGTCATTCCCGGATATACACCAACCCAGAACGTATTATTCATTACACGATCTGTGACACTGAGATCTCCAATCACACGATATCCCTTTCCTGACGCACGCATCTGATCAAAGCACGGATGTTTAATCAGATTACCGGCAAATAACATACGTGTCTGAACTCCATGTGCCTCGATATACGGAACCACTTTATTACGATCCACACCCTCTTTGCAGGTAATTAAAAATCCAAACCAGCTCGGTCTTGCATTATCGCAAGCCTCTGGAAGAATCAGTTTATCCTCGCATCCTGCAAGTGCTGCTTTCAGACGATCAAAATTATGAATTCTCTTCTCTACAAATGTTGGAAACTTTTTAATCTGTGCACATCCAATTGCAGCCTGCATATCGGTTGCTTTCAGATTATATCCAAAATGAGAATACACATATTTATGATCATAGCCTAATGGAAGTTCTCCATACTGCTTATCAAATCTGTGTCCACATAAATTATCTTTTCCTGACGGGCATACACAGTCACGTCCCCAGTCGCGGAAAGAACGGATACATTTATTTAATAATGCATTATTAGTATAAACAGCTCCCCCTTCTCCCATTGTCATATGATGTGGTGGATAAAATGATGATGTTCCAATATCACCAACTGTACCTGTAAATTTCTCTTCTCCATCAATTGTATATTTTGACCCAAGAGCATCACAGTTATCTTCAATCAACCATAAATTATGTTTATCACAAAACTCTCTCACAGCCTTTAAATCAAATGGATTCCCCAATGTATGTGCTGCCATTACAACTTTTGTCTTGTCAGACAAAGCCGCCTCTAACTGTGTCACATCCATATTATACTGTGGAATTGTAATATCAATAAAAACAGGAACCACACCGTACTGGATCGCCGGAGTCACCGTTGTTGGGAATCCAGCCGCAACTGTAATCATTTCATCTCCCGGTTTTACCTGACGTTCTCCAAGTAAAGGAGATGTCAATGCCATAAATGCATTTAAATTTGCAGATGATCCGGAATTCACAAGGGAACAATATTTCACGCCAAGATACTTTGCAAATGCTTTTTCAAATTCATCGGTATATCTTCCTGATGTAAGCCAGAATTCCAATGCAGAATCTACAAGATTGCACATCTCTTCATGATCATAAACACGCGATGCGTATGTAATACGATCTCCCGGCTCAAACTCTTTCTTCTTATTGTGAAATGTATCGCAATACTCTGCTACCATATCCAGTATCTCTTTTTTTGCCTGCTCTTCTGTTTTATTTTCAAACATCTTTTTCCAATCTCCAATCTATTTATTCCCATGATTTCCAAGGTGCTTTTCCATTGTCCCAAAGTTCATTCAGCTTATCCATCTCACGCTTTGTATCCATACACTGCCAATAACCATCAAACATATATGCTTTTAACTCACCCATTTTGGCAACTGTTTCCAATGGTTCTTTTTCAAATACCGTCGTATCACCTTCTATAAAATCAAAAATCTTTGGTTCCAATACCATATAACCTGCATTGATCCGCGCTCCATCATCCATGCTTTTTTCCCGGAACGAAGTAATTGTTTCATCTCCTGTAATATCTAAAACTCCAAATCTCTGTCCCATTGCTGCAGCCGTCAATGTTGCTATTTTGCCATGCTTTTCATGAAAAGCTACCAAATCCTTGATATTGATATCGCACACACCATCTCCATATGTCAGCATGAACGGTTCATCTCCGACATATTTTTGAATTCTCTTTACACGTCCACCTGTCATAGTATTTAATCCTGTATCTACCAAAGTTACTTTCCATGGTTCCGCCACATTATTATGTACAGTCATTTTATTATTGTCACTAAAATCAAAAGTGACATCACTATTGTACAAATAGTAATCCGCAAACCACTCTTTAATTACATGCTGTTTATACCCACAACATATAATAAACTCATTAAATCCATAATGTGAATATTCTTTCATTATGTGCCAAAGAATTGGTTTTCCACCAATTTCGAGCATTGGTTTTGGCTTTAAGTAACTTTCCTCACTGATTCGGGTACCGAATCCTCCTGCTAAAATTACGACTTTCATAATTTTCCTCTCTTTTTCCCATGATATTGCCATGAATGTTTATTTTTATCTTTTTCCCAAAAAATATTTAGAATATATTGGCATTTTACGCAAAAAATATTTAGAAATAAAATATACTAGCCATACAATTCCAGCTGCATATACTATAATATAAATTATATCAACTATAAATAATATTAACAAAAACCACACTAATCTTGCATATACAAATATATCGATAAACTGTGTTCGTATTATATCTCCTATTGATATTCTTTGGCTCAGTATATCAATCACAATATTAGAACAAAATGCCACTGCTGACCAAAGTATAAATGGAACAAGTAAACTCTTTACCATTTTATTAATAAGATGATATGAGGGTCAAAAGGTATTTTGCCCCTCATTTATGATTAATCAGATTACTACATGCTACGCATTCCCGTAATCTGACTACACCTCGAAATTCGCTAATTTCCTGCGTCCCCGCAGCAAATTGCTACTTTCTCGGTGTAGTGCGGGGCACTAAGGTATACATCGAATTGCATGCAAGCATGCATCGATGATACCTTTTGACCCTTTAATCATAAGATTATAATAACCATCTTTCTGTATACTTGACCCTATGAAAAATCCACTTACAAAAAAGAGTATAGGCATATGAACCAATGAAATTAAATATATACTCTTTCCTGCCACTTAATCTAATAAATGTTCTAGCACAACAAGATATATTGCTATTCCTTTCAAAACATCAAATGTATTATCTCTTTTTTACTTCTTTTTATCATAAATTCCTCAAAAGTTTTTCAAATCATATGATATCACTCCGGCACACCACTTTGCAACCTATTATATCCTAATTTCCACTTATCTCTTTATTTTTAATTACATTTGTTAAATTAATAAACTGATTAATGGTTTTGTCCCAAAATAGCACTTCTTTATTTTCTAAATTCTGTATATTTTCTAACTCATTAACAGAAGCTATTACCTGAACTTGTAATTCATATTCATCATACACATCATACTGTTTCATTAAATCTTCAAACGCATTATTGGGTTGTACATCTGTAATAATAACCCATGATTTTGAATACATATCATCTCCATACCTCGCATATGTACTATCTGTCAATGCATTGGCGATTGTATAATTTCCCCAATAATACAAATTACTATAAAAATTTCTAGAAAACATATTAAAAAATATCATACCTACAAAATATATTATTAATAATATATCTTTTACAATCGACTTTTTTCTATCTGTTTCCAGTTGTGCCGTATATATTAATAATGCTATTACAGCCGTGTATGGCGCATACATCCATCTCAATTCTACACGTATTGTAGCAGAAGATATTAAAACCATCGCACCTATACTTAATATGAAAAATAACATTATACATAATTGTTTTTTTCTTTCTTGAAGTTTTATATTTTTTAATATATCCAGCACTCCAACTATTATAATCGTGCCTGCACAAACTATCGAAGCAATTACTATTCCTTTAATCCATACTGTATAAGCTGACCAAGCAACCATCGTTAGATAAATATCTGAAGCACTACCATTAACACCAAGCAAATAACCTACTGATTTTGCCACATTTTTTAACATTTCTGTGACACTAAACGTACTTGAAACACTCTGTCCACCAGTTCCCATTAATATATCTGCAACCATCAATTTAAATATTAGCATTATAATGGCAAATTCACATATTGTTCCGATTAGAAGCCCATATTTTCTCCGCCCTGTTTGTTTTTTTAATTGTCCTTCTGTCACAAACCATGCATATATTAATATTGGAAACATAATCGTATATCTTTCATGGGACATACTACATAATCCGTAACTTATTAATGCATAACAATAATATTTGCTATCTCCATCCTTCATATAAATATATAGATTTCGTATTATAAGAATAAATAAAATTGTAGATACTGTTTCCATTACCCCAATCTGTGTTGTTATCTGATAATACGAGAAGCGTGAAGTCATATATACTAGAGCCCCAACCACTCCATACCATTGTGATTTCGAATTTTCATTGATAAAAATATAAACAAGAAACGTAGCAATGGCATTAATAAAAACATTTAGATAGCCATATAAATATATATTTTTCTGACAAATTTCTGCTGCCATCCATAATGCGCCGTTCGAAACAGGTCTGAACTTATACCCTCCACTAAATACTGATCCCCAAAAACCATTGTTACAAAAATTTTTAAAGAAATTTAAATCATCTAATATTGAGCATCTCAACAAGTGATTTTTCTCCAACAGCCAAATAGACAGATATATTAACAATAATATTCCTGCATTTTTTGCTAATCTGACAATTTTTTTTCTAATATCTGTATTCAAATACTTTATATTCATATATCAGCTAAATTCTCCTTTACCAAATCATTATTAATAAAACTGTATTTCACTTATTAATGCGCTAAACTCTCTAATATCTACATCATTTTGTTTTGGTTTTCTTATACCATCAAACTGAAAAACTATATTATTTTTTTTATTTCTTTTTATGTAACTAGAAATATCCTGTGTAACATTTAATTCCATATCATTCGACACAGTCATCTTACATACAATTTCATTATTTATTTTAATAATAAAATAAGATGCTCCCTCCACATTTGCCGGTATATATCCCTTGATACTAATTGTATTCTGATCCATCAGCATAACATTTAACTCCGATTCGTTCTGCACCCATCGATACTCTTCGTTATCACTCTGATCCAACCATCCTGATCCATATTCCGCTATATGTTGTTTATCCGGGAAATGTATTGTAACTGTTCCGCAATAATTACTCATTCTTCCTATAATCAGAATACCACCTATTATACATAATATTATAAATACCACTTTATCTACTTTTTTTCTATTTATTTTGGCAATATGCTTTCTACACTTGTTTACTATTTTCTCAACACTATCAAAAGTATTTTTATTTTTTTCTTTTATTTTTCCAACCGTACTATTGTAAACGTACAATGTTATATCTTTAGCGCGATATCCTCCCAACAAAAAATTTAAAGTTTTATTTTTATTTAATAAATTCCACATAACTATACTGAACCATATTGCAACAATTACAATTAACCACCACCATTGCGAAACGGACGCTCCTGGTGTCAAACAATATAGTTCACTCCAAGACATAATTTTCATACAACATAAACAAACATACGCCACTTTAAATCCAATAAAATGGAAACACATAATTTCCATCGTCCGTTTTCCAAGATAACACAAACATTTTTCAATTTGAGATATCCTGGAAAGTAATACTGATACTATTGCAACCAAAAAAACTCCATAAACTGGTATGTATAAATCAATTATTCCATTAAATTTTCCAGATGGCCAATCTACAATTGCACCTGAAATATATTTTCTACTTAAATACCACAATACCCCTATGATACAAACGGCTATACCTCCATGTACATTAGAAATTTCATTTATTTTTATCCTTTTGATCAAAATTCCACAAATCATAAACCATTGAGCAATACCAACGAGCATCCATTGACTTTTCAACCCATTATTTATAATAGAATTTTCGGCTAGAACAAATATTACTAAACTAAATATTATTATTCTAATCTTAGATTCACCAGCTAAACACATAATTATTTTAACACAAATAGTTGTTGCATAAAGTATTGGTAAAAACCACATTGCCCCAAACCAATCTGCATGAGTATGTTTCACTATTGTTTCAGCTAATGTCTGCGGCATTTGTGTAGTAGAAATATACCTCAAAGTGTCCATCTTTTGCAGTATCCAAAATAGTATTTCTCCTATAAAATTAATAAAAATATATGGAAGCATCAATTTGTAAAACTTTTCAATTATTATTTCAAGCAAAGATTTTTTATAAATATTTCCTGTATATCCTGAAATTAAAAAAAACGCTGCCATATGAAATTGATATATATACTGATTAAATTTCCCTGTTGCATGTCCTACAACCACAAGTATTATTACAATTCCTTTATATATATCACACCATGAAATTCTATTCTTTTTTTCCATTACACTATTCAACACCGCTTTCGTCTCTAATACCTCCACAATCTATTCAAACATATCCTCTGAATACCTTTTGCCATAAACATAATCATACTCTACCAATTCCATAGCACTGTATCCTTCACTTTTCTTTAAATAATTTACCAATTGACATAATGCTTTTGACGAATTATCAATACCTGTCGAAAAATCTGCCAATTGTTCTTTTAGTACATTATCTATTCCCAGTGCCAAAATGTCTACCTGTTCCTCCTTTGAATATGTTCCAGCACTATATGGTTGATGGTTTTGAATTGTTACAGCAAAAATAAACTGTGACTCATCTCTTTCTAATGCTTCACTATAAACCTCCTCTATTTTATTCATCACTGCATTATCACTAATTACCCATCCTCTTACGATATCCTGTTCAAATTCATCCTCAAAAATTGTTTCTTTAAACCCTAAATTACTGTATACCTTTTTCCTGTTATAATAATCACTAGAATTTGGATGCATTGCAATTGTATTATAACCATTTCCCCCAAGTATTGTGCAATAGACCAAAAATCTTTTTTATTAGTCCCTGATATGGCATTAAACCATTTTGGATATAATCCATAGAAAAACCTGTTAATGCTTCAAATTCAACATTGCATGTTCCCCCTCCAAACTGTGGTGATAAAATATTTGCAGTTATCCCATCCTGTTCTATTCTCTCATAATCCTCCATAAAATTATCTGGATATGTAACATTCTCTAATATTTTAGGATTCCAAAATGACTCACTCATAATCATAATAATATCAGGCTTTGCCACCTCATTCTCTATACCACGCTCTTTTGACATATTATAATCAGAAACTATCTTTGCCATATTTCCCTCTGAATAGACGTCTGGTTTACTAACGCCTGCATTTTGGCAAAAATATAAAAAGCTCAGCACTACTCCGCTCCTATTGTAAGATTCAGCAATCTGATACTAATAAATTTTATATGTATTTCTAAATTTAAAATTATAATTAGTCCACCCTATCCCAATTAGAACCAATATAATTGTAGCTATTATTCTTGAAACTCCAGATACCTTTATTTTTGTCTTTTTGCATATTACGCATATCATAAATATAACGTATACACTCATCAACACTAAAACGAGCATTTCTTTATTCCATGGAAGCTGACCAAAATCGACAACCCCAACTGCTTCATTAGCTAATCCTGTATCCCATGGCACAAAATTTTCGCCTCTTAAAATAACGTCAAAATAATTTATTATCTCAAGTAAAATACATAAACCTGCAGTTACTGACAAACTAATTCTTATACCACATAAATTCTTGATGCATAAAAGCATTAACAATAACACCACTATATTTCCGATTACAACCTTACAAAAATGCAACATTGTACCCGAATGAAAACTACCACATGCAATATATTCAAACCATAAACAACATACCACCCAAAATAGTACTGAGAATAAAAGTATCATATATTCTGTTTTTCTATCTAATGATTTTGCTGTTAAAATGTATTCGAGTATCCATAATGCAACGATTGTTCCTAATGCTATCATTATACAAACAATCTGTTTCTGAATATTCATTATTGAATGTTTAGGTACTTGTGAAAGTTGCATACTATAAATTGAAAACGTGTCTTCTATAATTATCCCATAACACACATTTTTCTTCATTTAAGTAACATCCATATCTTCCGTATACGTTACCAAAAAGTTCTTCAATCTGTTTTGCCTCTATCCGCTTAATATATTCATCATGCTCTATTTCAATAGCATATATCTCAATATCTGTTTTTTGAGATGTTTTAAAATCAATAAATAATTAATTTTCTGTTCCATTCGGCACAATGTATTGTATTTTATTTATCAGCATTTGCCTGTTGCGCTTGGCAAAATCCACCCTCTCCCCATGGGAAATCATTTTCTTTACCATTATCAGCACACAATATAACATCCATATCTTGAGAACATCTGTAATATATATTTATTTTAACATTTGCATCCAACATACTTCCATATATAACATTTGCTATCAACCAAATTGTTAAAAAAACACATTCCCCAAAAATTTTCTCTCTTTTTTCTCATTTATCTCTTCAAAAATCTCTTTCTTTCGTATACTTAAATATAATCTTCAAAAAAACTCTCTCTCCAACATCAAACACAAACAATGATACACTGGCAAGTGCAATTCCTGTATCTTAAACGTTTCTTTTTCCGGAACTTTGATCACAACATCAGAAAGATTTGCTAATTTTCCACCGCCTTCTCCAGTCAAGCCAATCACTTTCATTCCTTTTGCTTTTGCAACAATGGCAGCATTCAAAATATTTTTTGAATTTCCCGATGTAGAAATTCCTAAGAAAACATCTTCTGCCGTTCCATAACCATATACTTGCTGCGCATAACATAATAATCCATCCACATCATTCAAATATGCTGTATTCAATGCATTATGATTATCTAATGCAATCGCTGGTAAAGCCCCCTGTAATTTTGCAGCCAAATTAGCACCCATTTCCTGATCTATCTCTTTTAATACATCTGAAAATTCTTCTGAAACTTTTCTCTCCAGGCAAAAGCCTTTCATCAGTTCACCGACGATATGTTCTGAATCCGCACAGCTTCCACCATTCCCTGCAATCAAAAGTTTCCCACCGTTTCGATAGGCGTTTTTAAGCACTTCGTAGCTCTCTTCTATCTCTTTCCTAACAACAATTAATTTCGGATATCTTTCCACAAGTTCACTTACAAAATTTTCTACATTTTTCTCCTGCACAACAAACCTCCTGTATTATCTCTGCTCAAACACAGCCTTTATACACTCTAATAGACTATTATATCTAGGTACATTGTTGATTTCAACATCGCCGACTGCGCACACCTTACACCCGGCATTCTTTCCAGCTTCAATGTCATTTTCTCCATCACCGATCATCCATGACTCACTCAGATCTATATTATACTTTTCTGCTGCTGCAAACAACATACCCGGTTTCGGTTTTCTGCACTCGCATTCAATTTTATATTCCGGTCTTTCCCCCTCATATCCTTTATGAGGGTGATGTGGACAATAAAAAATATCATCAATATATGCTCCCGCTTGCCCCAATAAAGTTTCCATTTTATTATGAATTTCCTGCAATTCTTCTACCGAAACTTCTCCTCTTGCAATGACCGGCTGATTTGTCACAACTATTGCAAGATATCCGCTTTCATTGATCATTTTAATTGCTTCTGTCACACCATCTAATAATTCGAATTCATTAATATCTGTCAAAAATCCAACATATTTATTGATTGTACCATCCCGATCCAAAAAAATAGCTTTCTGTTTATTTTTTAAATTCTTTGCACTTACTTTTCCACTCTTTATATCTTCAATAACAGCATAATAACGATCAGGTGTTCCCATATCCTTAATATACTCTGGTGAATCATATACACTTAATTCACCTTCTTTAATCAATGGTTTCAAAACATCTCTATCCAAATCACATTTTTTGGCCTCATGGAAGGATTCAAATATTCTAGGTGAAAACATATGTAATCCGGCATTGACACGATTTTTATACCATAACCGCTCATCCTCTTTATGCAGCCAGTTTGTCACTCGATTCTTATCATCTGCTATAATAATTCCGCTATCATATGGATGGCTATTTGGATGTGTCAAAATGGTTGCAGCTGTTCTCTGGTTACAGTGATATTCTAAAAATTTCTGAATATCAACGTCAAATATAATATCACCATTCAGCAACAAAAAGTCATTCTGAATCTCATCCTTTAAAAAATACAATGCTCCTGCTGTTCCTAATGGTTGTTCCTCTACAATATAAGAAATCTGTACACCAAAAGCTGATCCATCACCAAAATACTTCTGAATCACATTTCCCATATGTCCAACAATTAATATAATATCTGTATACCCCTGTTTTTTTAACGTTTCAATCTGATACTCTAAAATTGGTTTTCCTTCTATAGGAATCATCGGTTTGGGTACAGTTGCATTTACCTGAGCAATTCGTGTACCTTTACCACCTGCCATTATCACAACTTTCATATATATATCTCTCTCCACTCTTATCTCGGTTCATAACTTTCCGGCGTATAATGAATTACCTGTGTTCCAGCCGTCTCAAACTCAAACGGAACGTATAACAAATCCTCCAGTGCCTCATGTACATTTTTCTGTTTGTCTGCCTCAACATAAAACAGCAAAAATCCTCCACCACCCGCACCAAGCAATTTTCCACCTGTCGCTCCTGCTTTGATTGCTTTATCGTAAATTGCATCAATGGAATCTGTTGATACTTTACTTGTAATTCCTCTTTTCAGTTTCCATGTATAGTCTAATAATTTTCCAAACTCTGTCAAATCTGTCTTTGACGTCAAAACCTGTTCTGCTTCGTCTACCAACTGAAGCATCTCCAAAAGCTGTGCCTCCTTACTTTTAAGACTCTTCTCAGCTTCCACCTGAATATCCGATGAAAACCTTGAAAATCCAGTAAAAAACAACATTAAATTATCATTTAATCTTAATTTTCTTTCCGGTGAAATAATGACAGGACTTACCGTGTAACCATCTGCATTAAATGATATCTTATTAAATCCACCAAATGAAGCTGCAATCTGATCCTGAATCCCACCACTTTCTTTGCACAATACACGTTCCAGATAAATGGCATCATCCGCAAGTTTTCTTTTATCAGCATATTTTCCTTTTAAAGCATAAAATGCATTTAGCATTCCAACTGCAAACGAACTGCTTGTGCCTAATCCTGATCTTGCAGGCAGATCTGCCTCATATGTCAATCGTATTTCATGCATATCCAACATTTTCATAGCTTCACGAATGGCCGGATGCTCTATTGACTCAACATCTGTTACACGTTCTGTTTTCGCATAAGATAATTCCGTCGTATAATCAAAAAAACGTGGCAAATGTCTTACATTGACATAACAATACTTATCAAATGTAGTTGATAAAACTGCTCCTCCATGTTCCCTGTAAAATCCTGGGAAGTCCGTTCCCCCTCCAAAGAAAGACATGCGAAAAGGTGTTTGTGTAATAATCATTCTTTATTCCTCCATTTTCTCACTCAAAGTCCTCTTTTACAATATCCCATACAGCCTCTGTACTAAATTTTTCTCTCACATAACGTTGACTCTTTTCCGACATTTCTATCAGCTTATCATCATTTTGATAAACTTCGCAAATTGCATTCACCAGCTTCTGTTCCTGATCTTCTACTATTGCTATATTCTCAATTCCTCCAATGCCCTCAGCACCAACGGAAGTAGTAACAACCGGGATTCCATAATATAACGCCTCTACAACTTTTCCTTTCACTCCTGCACCATACCGCAACGGTACTACAACCAACCTGCAGGAATTATACAATTGTTTCAACTCTTCTTCTGAAACGAAGCCTTTTACAATAACTCCTTCTGTCGTAATATGTGTAATCTCATCTGGTGCTTTCGAACCCACAATATAAAAATTGGCTTTGATATTTTTATATACGTCCGGATAGATTTTATCTAAAAACCACTGTACTGCATCTAAATTTGGTGCATGTCCAAATCCACCGACAAAGAGGATTCCTTCGCGTTTTTCAGGCTCATATGTAACATTCATAAATTTTTCATATACATACGCTGTAATAGCTTTGACAGGAATCTTACTGTCAATTTCATGTATGGCCTCTTCTTCAACTATTGATGGATAGTAATTCATATTCGATTGACGCATAATATACAGTTCCTGCTTTTTCCACTTTTCTGATTCTTCCAGTTTTTCTTCCCGTCCATCCAGTTCGTACTCCCTTTGAATTCTCAGAAAATGTAGATCATGTCCATAATAAATAATTTTTCCACGCGCATGCTCTTTAATAAAATCAATATATTTAATGGTTATGTGTGGTCTATTTAAATAGAAAATATCAAAATACTGCATATTTTCCATCAACCATTCTTTCCAATGTTCCGCATATTTCGGACCATATAAAACAAAAATACCCATTTGCTGTAATTCGGTCGTATATGGTTCATGCTGATAAAAATTATCTCCCAAAAACGTTATTCGATATCCTTTGCCGACTAACATTTTCAGATACATAAACGTCGTCTTACTACCCGCATCTTTATCATACTGTGGAACATAGTGATCAATTACCAAAATATGTTTCTTACCTTTTCCACGCTCTCTGGCAAGGAAAACATCCTGACCATTTGGAAAATGATTTTGTTTCAGTTCATCTTTCCATTTTTCATAAAACTTTTTTTGATTTTCCACCTGATATTTCTTCTGACCTGTCGTAACATCCGTTCCATTAGAAATACCTTCAAAATGTACCACAACGGACTTTGGCTGATAAACCACCTTATATCCATGTTTTCTTACTTCAAATGCTAAATCTGAATCTTCACAATAAGCCGGAACAAATCGCTCGTCAAACCCGCCAATTTCTTTCCACAGTTTTGTCCGTATCATAATTGCTGCTCCAGAAATATAATCGACTTCATGAACAAAATTAAATTCTGAATCATTTGGATTCTGCCTATTTCCATAATTCCATGCAGACGCATCATCCCAGAGGATTCCACCTGCTTCCTGTAAATATCCATCTGCATAGATCAGCTTGGAACCAACCATTCCAATAGTAGTATCTTTCTTCATCAAATCAATCAATGGTTGTAACCAATCCTGTTGTACCTGTGTATCATTATTTAGGAATAAAAGATATTCACCCTTTGCATATTTTGCTGCATTGTTGCAATTTAAGAGGAATCTTAAATTATCCTTATTGTTAATAATATTAATTCCCTTTGCGACATCTCCAAGCTGTGTCGTCAAATCTGTTGAACAATCATTTGCAATAATGACTTCATAGGAACATTCTCCACTATTCATCAATATAGACTTCAAACAATTATATGTATATTCAAACTGATTATATACTGGTATCACAATTGATACCAAAGGTTTTTCATATTGTTTAAAGTGAAGGACTTCATATTCCTCAATCGTCTTTTTGTTTTCTGTAACCGGCACAATATCAACGTTCTCTACCGGAATATCTCTAGATTTTTCATACTCCTCAACTAATCGGAAATGATTCAGTGCACTTGCGGCATCTTCCGTTCTTAATATGGTAAAACAATTTTTTATGCGTCTTACATTTATCATCTTTAACATTAAAATAGGATGACGCATTCCCTTTCCAATCAAGCGAGCAAAAAATCTTCTCTTGCTGTCAACCGGGAAGAAAAACGTACTTATCTTACGGAACGTAAGTGCCATACGATATGTACGGGAATTTTTTTCTCTTTCATATTCACGTTCTACTTCCAGGAGTTGCTCTATGTGACCTTCTTTATTACAAATAGTCTGCTTGAGATTCTTTATTTCGTTTTCCGTTTTAACAATCCTGCTGTTTTGAAAAATAATTTCTTGTTTTTTTTCTTCTAATTCCCGTTTCTTCTCTTCTAATTCCCGTTTCTTCTCTTCTAATTCCCGTTCTGAATTATCTAAAACCCCCTCCACTTTTTCACATCTAGAAATAACTTCTTGATATCCATCAGCAAATTGTTTTTGCTTAAATTGTAAAGTTAATGCATCATGATACATATTAGGATCAAACATATCACATTTCTGTTTATCCATCATTGCCGATAGCATTTCATTTTCTGCATTATCAAATGACTGTATCATATTCTCATCAATGCCAATATATTCATTTATTTTTTTTAAAGAGATGTTTTGATTTTCCCGATATGCATACTTTACAGCCCTATATAATATATATTTCAAGGGAATATCACTATAATTCCATTCTTGATCAAAGAAAACAAGATTTTCCCCATCCCAGAAACTATTGACAAACGTCATATCTATATAGCCATTTGCCAATATCAATTCTTCTTTTTCAAATGAAATATCTTTACCAAAAATACTGCACCTAATATCCTGATAATTTTCAGATGATCTTATTATACTCTCTTTTAGTTTTTCAGCTAAATCACATACCCCGTTCCAATCTCCATCTTTTAATAACAATTGAAATACTTTGTCAGTTCTCACAAGTGACTGCCATTGATGAACAATTCCCAGTTCTTGTTCTTCAATTGGCACCATTTTAATTCCTCTTTTTTGTAAAACTTGAGTATTAGCCTGGTATTCTCTCAAATGTTTCTCTGCGGATGCATTTAATCCTTTTTTTATCACTTGATTAGAAGTATCAATTAATGTTGCAAGCCTATATTCTTTTTTATAATCTCGCTTTAATGAAGCATATGAAATATGATTGATTATGCCTTCATCATATTTTTTACTTACTTCAACAAAAAATGAATTTGCAAAAAATGGGAACACTTTATTTGATATAATATCTTCATATAACTCTTTTTCATTTGCAATTAACTCTGATTCCATAGGATATGTAAATTTTATCGCTTCTATATCACTTTGAGCAGGCAAATGTTCATCAGAAAAAACTGCCATAGGAAATTTATAATCTGGCAACGGATAATACCATCTTGCATTTTCAAACCCACATGTCGTAAAAAAAACATTTAATTCATCTTTACTAAATGTACATACACCACTCTTGTTATATCTGGTCGTATAACTATTATTTTTATATCCAGAAATACCATCAAACGAAATGCCTGTATGATCTTCTGCAGCTCCACACCAGTACTTCAAGCCAAATCGATTCTCAATTGCTAACAAGAGTTTCCCTGTCGGCTTTAAAAGTTCATGTATTCTCTTTAACAATGTATGATATGGCTGTTCAAATTCTGAATTAATTCCAACATATTCCAATACACCAATTAGCAAAATATAATCAAATTTTTGCTTAAAATCATGTGTATAAACATCATCACAAATTACCTCTAGATTATGTTTTGACTGATGTCTCTTTCGAATAATCTCTGCTCTTTTTGGAGATTGTTCTAGTGCAATTACTTTATCAGCATTCTGACACAAAAGGCCTGTTAACGCCCCCATGCCAGCACCTATTTCCAATATAGCTGATGACTTTTGAAACGGATACCAATTTATGAGATTTTCCCTGGCATCTGTAAAATTATGAAAAGCTGCCCCTCCCATGTTGCAAATACTTCTATCGCTCTTTCCTTCATTTAATGCCTCTATAATTTTATTTTCAATATCACCATCAGAATAAACTTTTTCGTTTTCTCTCATATCTATACTCTCTCCCAAATCTATTGTTCCGTTCTTTCCCAGTGGTGCTCCATTGTTAAAATTCCTCTCTCGTTATACGGATTTGATTCCACTTCTATTTGCATCAAACTAAATATGCTGTCATATTGGACTCCATCCGTGTTTTCAACCCATAAATCCAACATGTATTTTCCTTTCAATAATTTATTTTCAAAAATAAACTTTACACATCCTGGTTTCAAATTTTCAGTTTCTTGTTTTGTTAATTTCATTGATGTTCCATAACAATATGTTCCATCATTCCTTGTTATTCCAACCACAAACTTTACTTCTTCATCTTTTCTGCCACACCCATCATAATTTAATACAATTTGATATTTTTGCCTTGTCCAAATTTTTGTTACTTCATTTCCATCCAAATCTTCTATTTTTACTTTTGTATAAAATATATCTTTTCCACCCAACCGTCGTGCCATCGGATAACAATGAGTACATACTGTTCTTAGAGTTTCATTTAATTCCAGCTCTCTTTGCTTTCTTTCTAATTCCAAAAGTTCCTCTTGCTTTTTCCTTTTCTCTTCCTCTTTTTGTCTTTCCGCTTCTTTTCTCTTTTCCTCTTCCTTTTGTCTTTTTTCTTCTTCCTGTCTCTTTTTCTCTTCTTTTTCCTGTTCTATTCTAAGACGTTCCTGTTCTTCTTTAATTTTTCTTTCTAATTCTTCTTTTTTCTGTTGATTCTCAAATTCAATACGATCTAATCTGCGCCCCTCCATTGCAGCAAGGTATGCTTCGCCGATAAATTTAGGAGTTCCTTCATCTTTTATTAAACCATTCTCAATCCAGATCAGTTTATCGCAGATTTTATACATCTGATCCATGGAATGAGATACAATAACGATTGTTGTTCCATTTGCTTTTATCTCTTTTAACTTATCAAAACATTTTTTCTGAAATGCTGAATCTCCCACTGCCAGAATTTCATCAATTAGCAATACATCTGCATCCACATTTATTGCCACGGCAAAAGCCAAACGCATATACATACCAGAAGAATACGTTCTTACTGGATTGTCAATATATTCTTCCAGTTCAGAAAATCGAATAATATCATTTAATCGCCTATCTACTTCTTTTCTCGTAATACCAAAAATAGACGCGTTCGTATAAATATTCTCGCGTCCTGTCATATCTGGATGAAATCCAGCCCCTAATTCAATAAGGCTGGATACTCGTCCTTTAATTTCAATCTTTCCTTCATTTGGATATAAAATACGGGTAAGCATTTTTAATGTGGTACTCTTACCGCATCCATTTTTTCCTATAATTCCAATTGCTTCCCCCTTGTGTACCTCAAAACTGATTCCTTTTAATACCATCACATCCTCATGTTTTCCACGTGATGGATTCACAAACCTCTCCTTAAATGAAGTCGCCTTGTCTTTATATGATTTAAAACTTTTTTTTACATTGTCCACACGAATAACAACTTCCCGTGTATCTATTTCATTATTTTCTTTCACTACATTTCCTCCGCAAAATTTCTATCCATTTTTGCAAATATCACAAAACCTAAAATCAAAACTATTATACTTTCAATAAATGCAAGTAACAAATAATTGGTTGTTGGAATAATTCTATAATATAAAATCTGATGATACACTTCCACAATCGGTGTCATCGGATTCAAAACTACTAATTTTCGATATTGTTCTGGCACATAATCCATATTATACATAATAGGAGTGACATATATCCACGCCATCATCACTACGCCCATAATTTGCTCTAGATCTCTAAAATAAACCGTAATTGCAGAAACAATAAATGCTATTCCAAGAGCTAACATATATTCAAAAATAATAATCAACGGAAGGAATATCAATGCTTTAAAATTAAACCAATATCCAGATATCAACACTGCGAAAAAAACAATAATAAAGCTTAAAAGCATATTAACAAAAGCACTGGTAACATACGAAATTGGAATTACTTCTCTTGGGAAATAAATCTTTTTAACCATATCCGACTGCGCTCTAATACAGGTTGAACCACCTTGAACCGATGTATTAAAAAAAGTCCATGGCATCATACCAATAATCAGATATAAATAAAACTTATCAATATTTACCCTGAAAATTACAGAGAAAACCATCGAATAAACAATTACCTGACATAATGGATTAATATAAGTCCATAAAAATCCAAGAACAGATCCCTTATATCTGCCTCGTAATTCTCGTCTTACCAAACTATATATCATATCTTTATATGCATAAATATTACGTATTCTTTGTATCACGACATTCTCCTTTTGCATAATATCCATAATCTAAAAAAATATACCATATTTGGGATGGAATATCAAGATTATACCTGTACTTCACCAAACTTTCTCCACCGTATGCGCATACACCAACGTCTGCATTTCCCTTGTTCTCTCTGTAAACTCCTCACTGCCACGAACATACACATTTCCATTTACATCTACAATCCCAACACTATTAATTACCGGAAGTTCTTCGTACTGCCCTAATACATAGTGTTGATAATCACTCATGTTAAGTCCGGTGTCCTGCAACAAAAAAGGTGCAAGATAATTCAGGCTGATATCTCCGATATTCTCTGAATCTGCCACATAGTTATGCCAGATCAAAAGCGGTGTCTTATACTGGTTTCTCTGCTGTGTCAGATCCCATTGATCTCTGGTGTTTCCTGTTACATAAGAATAAAACTCTTCTTCTAACTTCGGCTGATGATCTCCGAACATGACAACGACCACCGGTTCCTCATAATTTTCAAAATACTCAAGAAGCCCTTTTAATGCCTTATCACTTTCCCGGATCAGACTTAAATACTGCTCTGCCTGCGGAAATTTTCCGGCAGCGTCCCCCCGCAGATGAACCGTGGTTTTAAAATTATCACCGTCGTAAGTGTATCCGCTGTGATTCTGCATGGTGACATTAAAGAAAAACTGTGGTGTATTTTTTTCTTTCTGGTCAAAATACTGACGTATATATGTATAATCGCCCTCATCACTCGTGTACAGCCGCATGGTATCTAACGGCTGCTCTAAATCTTCTAAAAAAATGATATGATCAAACTGCATTGCACGGTATACCTGCGTCCTGTTCCATCCACTTGACAAATACGGATGAAATGCTGTTGTCTCATAACCCTGATCTTTCAAAACACTCACCATGCTTTGATAGACATCTGTCTGTTCAAAATAATTATTATATGGTATCACAGGATTCTGATACAATGCGGTAGCATCAGAACTTAAAAATTCATACTCAGAATTTGCTGTTGTTCCACCAAACACCGACACATTCGCCCATCCCTTGATACAATTTTCCTCCAGTGAGTCCCAGTATTCTAAAAATGGCTGATCTGTTTCAATCTCTCCCAAAACACGTAAGTCAGAAAATGCCTCATTCATAATTACCACAATATTTGGCATCTTTTTTGCTGTACTTACCATTTCCTGTTTTTGTAGTGCCTGTGAATTAAAATCCTGCAAGATTTTTTTTGCGTTTTCTGCCGAATACCCTTCTGGATAACTTTCTATTTTTCCTTCTGCATCTGCAAGCAGCTCCGCCAGATAACTGTCCTTTGAAAACTGTCCGGTTTCAGAATATATTTTCTGATAAGTTCCATTTACAAGCGGAATGCAGGCAAAAACTGCGGCCACGGTCACAATTGCATCCGGAATCTGTCTTTTTTTCAATTCCCGTTTTTGATATTCCTGTTTTATCAATTTATACCAGACAAACAGATCTATAACCGTAAACAACATATACAGATCTGGCATATAGTCATAATTCAAAAAGACATTTCCTGCTGTCTTAGCTGCCTTAAGATCTGATATCTGAAACGGTGCTCCACGGAACCTCATCAGATAGTGATTCGTAATTCCCATCACTGCGATCACCAGATTACCGACAGCCACTGCTGTTTGTCCTTTTCCGCTGATCAGATAGAAAATCCAATATAATAAAAAACCAAGAAACAGATTTACAATCTGAACTTTATTGATCTGCGTTAATGTAAGATAAAACGTTCCCTGTGTCAGGAATCCAAGTATAATAATCCCATGAAAGGAACTCCACATCAAAAGATATATATTTTGGACTGCCTTATTTCGGACAAATTTTAACACAATTACTCCGCACAGGCAAACGAACAGATACGCCGCCACCGTCTGATATACTGTAAGCAGATAATATTTTCTTAACATTGCAAGGAGAATTACCTGCAGTAATCCATAAATCAGCAGCATATTATCTTTACAGATATTCCAGCAAAACTTTTTTCTATCCAATATTTGCGTTTCCTTTCTGCTTTACTATCAAAAGTTATGACATTTCTAACTCTATTTCCGATATCACTTTCCCATTCATCATCTCAAAAGAATATTTATAACGAATCTCTGTTTCTTCCGTTCCAAGATATTCCTCACTGCCATCCCAATGTGCATATCCTTCCACCAGAATATCTAGTCGCATTTCGCCACTCACAGTCTCAACACCGTCGTCACATTCTATTTCCATATCCGTAATTTTCAATTCTTCAATTTCATCCAAGCTTGCATAATCCACCAGATAATCTGTAAAAATTATTTCCAATTCATCTGTCCCTAATTCACTGACACACTCTATTGTAAAAGTTTCTATCTCGTCCCAGAAACATTCTTCCATCAATGTCAGGACACTATTTCGATCCAGCACTTTCCTGATCCTTTCTCAATTGATACAAAATGGCATTACAAAAAGGCACCCTTTTTCCATCTGCCGGATTACTATATTGCTTAATCAGCGTTTCTCTTTCCTTCTCCCCCTGCGCATAGAATACTCCTGCTGTCCACATGGCTTCTTCTCTTGCTTTTTTCAGTCTCTCATCATTTAATGCAAGTAGTTTTATCGTATATTCAGCTCCCTGATCTGACAGATCACTCGGTTCAATTTTACCGTTTACCGAATAGGCAAATCTTTTCTCACAGTTCTTATCCAATGGTGAAATCAATAATGCTTTATCATAATCATTTCCTTTCGCATGACCACAATGTTTCATATCACCATTTTCGCCCTGGCAGGATGCATGCAGATTTGAGTATTCTAATGACAAACCACTATCCTTACTCTGTGGTACAAAATGCTCAATATGGGAACTATCATCTGATATTCTGTTGCAGCAATAACAGCACAAATACTTCTGTTCATGAAGCAAAGCTTCCTTTAACTGCTGTTTTTCCGGCTTGCTTTTTATATCTTCATAACATGGTTTCCGCTTATTTTTATTTTTAAATTTCTTTTTCCAGCTTACTATCTCATCCGGCTCTTTGTCTTTTTGTATATATATCATTTACCTTCCCCTTGCGATCAATACCCTTGCCCTGACTACACTCAGATTTTCTGAATCCGTTATCTGCTCTATTTCATTCGCTATCTGTTCTGCCTCATCGTACTTTTCTTCCTGAATCAACTCAAACATATGATCAATTTTATCCTTGGTACCAAGATTGATAGAACTTGTTCCCATATATTTTTCCAGTATAGTATTCACATCCCACCCTTTTAATGATGGTATTTCATGTGCCTCCACCTTATCTTCATCCTGCATTTCCAGCTTTATTATTTTTACATCATCTCCAGTTTCTCCGAGCACTTTTGAAGAATGTGTTGTCACAATAAACTGAAGATTCGGAAAAGTATTTAATAATACCGGCAGAATCACTGCCTGCCAGCTTGGGTGAAGATGCAGATCGATCTCATCAATCAAAACGATTCCTTCCCCTTCTAAAATATTTTCCGCAGATGCATTAGCAATAGACAGCCTTCTTGCAATATCTCCTACCATTGCCATAACATTTTTTTCTCCATCGGATAATTGTTTGACACATAGTTCACATCCATTTTTTACAAGAACAAGTTCTGCCTCGTCCTCCGTTACTTTTATCCTGAGATTAGAAAAATTTTGCCCCAATGCCTTTAATATTGCCGCTCTCGCTGCCTCTGATTGTTTATCAACAAATGTACCGTCTTCAATCTTAACACTATTCTCATATTCCTGGCGACTGCGAAACCACTCAAAAAACAGTGTAAAATCAGCTTTTCCTTCAAAAATATTATCACGCCATGCATCTAATTTTCCTGCACTTCCGGTATACTTTTTGCGAACTGCGGATCTGCTTTCCGTATTGCGGTTCACTCCATAATAAACATATATCGGCAAAGCACTTTCATTTAAACATAAAACGCCTCTTTTCCCTATCCCAGCCTTATCTTCTTCGTCTTCTTCTTCTGATACAACTTCCCCTATATAATTTTCCCGAATCCTTTGTACTACTAATTCTAAAAGTTCACCTTTATGTTTATTTTGACTGTCCACACGTTTTCTATAATATGTGTAACTTTCGTTACCATCTGAAATATGTGCTCTTATTTCCGTTTTTGTCTCGCCAGCTTTTACATCTTTTTTTGTGATTACACAACTTCCAATATGGCTATCCATAGCCGCTTCACTTAAAATCTTAGAAAATAAAATATTGCAGGCTTCTAAAACGGCTGATTTCCCCATGCCGTTAATTCCATATATAACCGTTGCTCTTTTATCAAATTCTATTTCCATGTCTGATATGCCACGAAAATTAATTATTTTTATTTTATTTAATTTCATATCTGTCCCCATCTTTCTGCTTCACGATCAAAAGATCACATACCAGTGTTGCCCCTCTGACTTCTCCCCTGTATCTCCACGCATTCTTCAATACACTCACTATTTTCCCTGAAAGAAGTGCTTCCTGTCTGCCTTTCATAGATTTCTGTTTCTGTTTCAGCGCCAGCAGCCCATCTTCCGTCCGCATTACCTGTTCTCTTTCAAATGCATCCAGTATTGTCCGGTAATCTGAAATTTCTTTTAATTTTCGTTTCTTATTTAACAGTTTGTGTATCCGGTGTTCTTCTCCACCTGTATTATGTTCATGTCTTCTATGATATGCAAGTACTTCTCCCAGTTGCCAAAAACCGTGCTCTTCTGCCGCCTGCGCACAGATTTTAAAATCATGTGGAATAGAACTCTTCTCCTTTTTTCTCTGATACCATGCATTGCGGTATGCCAACACCATTCCAGGCCATTCACATTTATAAAACACCTGACGAATGGATACTTCGTGAAAGTTGCCTCTCTTTTTTCCCTCTGTCGGAGCCATCATAGAATGGATCTCTTTCGCTTCACTATCGATCAGTCCAAAGGTGCATGCCAGTACCTTTACATCTTCATGCTCATCCAGCATTTCACACATCCGTTCTATCTTGTGCATGTCCCAGATGTCATCCTGATCTGCCAGAAATACGATATCCCCAGTGCAGCAATCCATCACATGATAAAAGTTTTCCGGATATCCAAGATTCTTTTCGTTATGCAAAAAAGACCAGCCTGTAAGTTCTGAATGTTCTGTCAGATATTCATCTACTACCTGACAGGTTGTATCTGTCGACCTATCGTCACACAGAATCACTTCATCCGGCTGTCTGGTCTGCAGACGAATGCTTTCTAACTGTTCTTTGATATATTTTTCACCATTATAGACACCCATACAGACTGAAATACGCATTGTTTTTCTCCACTTTTCTTTTCTACACTATGCCATCTGCAATCCGACGATTTTTTTCTGGCATAGTATTATCCCAATAACCATGATAACAGTTACCATAATGACAACGGAAAGAATAGTATCTTCCGTTTTTCTTTGCTACCAAATGACTTTCTTTTTCATCCACTGGCAGTGCTCTAAGCAACAATTCCTGTGCCTCTGCATCATTCAGATCCATTTCCGTTCCCCACCCTACATTCACTTTGTGTTTAGGATTAAATTCATACTTGCGGATTCCCAACCTTTTTTGATGAACTTCCAGATGTTCTATTTTTGACAAATTTGGAATCATAACATCTTTTTCTTTGCCATCCGCCAAAACGAATTTACCGCTTAAAAACTTTTCTTCCATATCCGGTTCTATGGGAATACTAAAAACCAGACCTTGATGCATATGTACCCATACACAATTTTTAGATTCTTTTCCCCTGTATATAAATTTACCCTCCGGCAATTTAATCATATTAAAATTTACCAGAAGTGTTCGCAATAATGCTTTATCTTTTTGTGGTAACAGTTCTATGTTTTCATTGAAAAGTTGTTCAAAATAATACCCTTCTGCCAATTCCATCCCCCGGAATACATTCGCCGATGCCGACAATTTTACAAAACTTGTTTTATTTCTTATCTCCGTCAGCATCTTTAGACATTCTCTTATTGACTTTATTGCCTCATATTTATTTTTGAATTTTCCATCAGGAATCATATCATTCGTAACAATTTCCACTTTTTCACCTTATCCTTTTAGTATAAATCCATAAGTGCCTTATCCCATTCATCAAAAAATCCATTCGGCCATAAATCAATATTTCCCTCCTGATCAATATTAGGCGCATATACATTCACATGATATCCAATTCCAATATTTTCACGTGTAAAGAAATAATTTTTTACCTTTTCCGGACTGTCAATGATCCCCTGTTTTATTCCTAAACGAATACCATTTAAAACATGATCACTATGTGTTTCTAGAATTACCTGAACCCCTACAGAAGCTGCACGCAATATAATTTCTCCCATAATTCTCTGCGCCTTAGGATGTAAATGAGCCTCTGGATTTTCAACAATAACCAAATCCCCTTTTTTCGCTTTTAATAATGCAACAAGAACCGGCAGTACGTATGTGATCCCAAAACCGACATTCACAGCCCTGCGATATGCACTCATATGATTTTCTCCTTTTTCCTGATAATGTAAATTAACAGAATCAGCTTCTGCAAGTTTTGTGATATTAAGTCGAAAACCATCAAATAATTTATTCAGCCATTCATCCACCTGAAACAATAAATAATCCTGCTCTGATCCATCGACACATAAATTTTTTTCAACATGTATCGTCAGCCCCTTTTTTTCCAGAAAGCTCATAGTGTTTTCTCCACGATTTCCTAATTGATCATCAAATGTAATGGCTGAAAATATATTTTGTGGAACAATTCGTTCTGCTGAAACATATTCAAATGCAGGTGAAAAAATATTAAACTCAGAGAAATCTCCTTTTTTTTCTATGTTGGTTGTTAAAATATATTTTTCTGCATCATATTGGGGAAATACGCCAAGATATGCATTATCCTCATTCCATAATTCAATTTTCAATTCATTGTTTTTCGCATCTTCATAGATAATATCTTTTGCTAATCCCAAATTAATGTAATGACCATATAATTCTAATGACTGCAGATCCTTGTCCCTCTCTATGGACTGACGCAATAGCAGTAATGCCTGTATAAAAGAGGATTTTCCACAACCATTTGAACCAGCAAGAAGATTTACATTTCCAAGTTCAAATTCAATATCTTCAAAACATTTAAAATTCTTTAATTTAATTTTTTTAAGCATACTCCAAAACCTCCCTTACCATCTGTCTGATTGCTTCATTCCGCCTTACAAAAGAACGATATTTACCAGAACTGATATCATTGTTAAATGTACTTCTTTTCTCTATTTCTGCAATGAACTTTTGGATAAGAATTTCCTTTCGTTCTTCTAATATCAGTCTTTCCTGTTCTGACAATTCTGCAACAGCATTTGTCCACCCCTCAAACAATGCTGAATTAAATGGTTTTTTTTCTGTTGGTCTGCTATAAGATATCCTGCGAAATGCCAATCTTCCAAAAATATGATAACAACATTCCAACGCTTTAAAAAACAATTCTTTATTATCCCGAAAAAAAGGCTCTTCCTGTGAATTCAAAAAATCCATAGTCTCACATAAATATTCGTTCAATGTATTATTCTTATATGCTCCCTCCCCCAGGCACCTTAAGGCCAAATATCGCAATACCATCTCTCGATCCAACATTCTTTCTGTCAAAACATCACCATCCGTCGCCGTGGTAAATATTTCATTTTCCGCAAGTTCCTTTAAATATATGGTTGCTTTTCCCTGGTATAGTGCATGTCTGATTTCTTGTGGTTCTAACTTTAACCCAGGCGTATTAATCCTTTTGAACAGACTATATTTCACATTCTCTGGTGTATCTGGTAATATCAAATAAAAAGCAATCTGAGCCTCCTCCACTCTTCTTTGATAAATTCTTGGTAAATCATCAAATGTGCACCCATTATAATCTGCAAGATATTCCATATCAGACAATATCAATGTCTTATCTAGCAAAAACTCCTTTAACGTACAAAGGCGCTGTAACCCATCAATAACAAGCCAACTGTTCGCATCCTTTCCGTCAAAATACATCGGAGGCACCGGCAACTGAACCATAAAAGACTCAATCAACTGACTCTTAACATCATTTTTCCACAAGCTTCTTTTCCTTTGAAATTCTGTGTCGAGATTAATTTCTTCATATCTTATTTTTTTTACAATTGATTCCACACTCAATGTTTTTGGCACAATGGCAATTTTGCTTGAATCCAGAAACAATTTATTTTCAGAATCATCCGTATTAAGCCCAATATTCTTTTCTTCTACATATTGAACAGCATCTTCAAAATCTTCTTCTGTCTTTTTATTTAAATCATTGAGTAACTGTTTTACGGTCGACGTTCGTAACATTCCACTCTCATTTCCAATAATTATTAACTTGTCTAATTCTTCTTTTACTTTTTTTTCCATTTTCCAATCCTCTAAATAAAAACCTCACTTTTTTCACGTAACAGTTCGCGATATATTTCTTTGTAAGTTTCCGTCATCTGTTTAATCGAGTTATTCTGTCTGATCTTTTCTGCCAGTTCATCACCGCAAAGCAAACCGCTTTCAGAAGTAAGTGCCTTACGGACTGCCTCTGTCAATGCCCCCTGATCTGCCGTTTTTACGACAATTCCTTTGTTTTCTGTCAACTGTTCCGGTATCCCGCCTGCATCAAATCCCACCACCGGTGTTCCGCATGCCATGGACTCTAATGTAACGGTTGCATAGTTTTCTGCCAGAGATGGTATCACAAACACGTCTGCCAGACTATAATATTCCGCCAAAGCATCCGTATCTTTCGTGTTTGGCACTGTAATTACGTTAGAAATTCCTTCTAATAAAGAATTATTCTTTTCTTCCCAGCCAACTAAAATGAATTTTGCCTCATTTTCCATCGCTTTTGCAGATCCAATCAGGAATTTTGCGCCTTTTCTCTCATCAGAAAATCCTGCTGCCATGCCAAGTACCAGTTTATCCTGCATTGTAAATCCATATTTTTTTCGGCATTCTGCTTTATCTCTTGGATAAAAAGTGTGCTCGGCATCAATTCCATTCCGGATCGTAACACAAGGATATTTTCCAAAAAACGATTTTTTTGTCTCCTCTGTCAGCCAGTCTGATGGTGTCACGATGATTTTCCTGTCACCTTTTGTAAACCATTCTTTTTTCTTTTTCCACATATAGCGGGAAAAATCAAAGAACTGGCTTTTCGGATATCTCTTTTTGTCCGGACAGCTGCCACAGCCATTTTCCCATCTGCGACATGCAAAATAATAGCCACAGTTTCCCGTAAATGCGTGACAGTCATGGAACGTCCATACACATGGTATATCGTGTTTATTCAGATAGTTCCATAATATTTGGAAATTCATGTAATAGCCATGAAGTGTATGGATATGCACAATATCCGGCTGTATTTCATCCATCAATGCAGTCAGTCTTCTTGCAGCCTTTTGATTCCACCAGCCATTCAATCCTGTGATCCGGCACAACAATGCAGACAGATATACTTCATAATTTTTATCAATGCGGATGACATTTTTTTCTTCCTCGCCCGTGCCTCTTCCATATACGACATAGGACTCTTCGCCATCCTCTAAAAGTTGACGGTGAATACAGGCTACGATACGAGCTGCACCGCCCTGATTATAATGACTGTTGATCTGTAGTATTTTCATATCAGTTCCTATCCAAGTATAAATTTTGCAGCTTCAATCGCCACACATTCGATCATGTACCACCTGCTATAACCATTGATGCGATAACAATAACGATATCTGTCTCTGATCCTTTTCACTGCTGCTCCCAGATCTTTATGATTGCTGGCTCCGCCCATATGAAAATTTGCAAGTATCTGATCCACAATGACAATTTTCCGTTTCTGGCTTTGCATTTGTAAAAAAAAGCCATAATCATCATGAATGCCTTTATTTCGAAATGGATACTTTTTGTACAGTTTCGCTTTGACAAACGTTGTCGGATGATTCCAGTCTCTTGATGTCTGAAATCTGCGCAATCGTGCTTTTTTTACAAAAGTACTGCCATCTGCTTTATACATCCTGATATCAGCAAACATCAGATCACATCCGGTCTTCTCAAAAGTATGAACTGCAGTCCCAACAGCATTCGGTTCATACCAGTCATCACTGTTTATAATTCCAATCACATCCCCTGTTGCCAGCCGTATTCCCTTATTCATGGCATCATAAATGCCACCGTCCGGTTCGCTTAAAATATGATATATAATTCCCTTTTGTTCCATAGCATTGCAATATGACTCTGCCAAAGCTACCGTACCATCGCTGCTTTTTCCATCAATGATCCAGTATTCTATGTCATCATATGTCTGTGCTAAGACAGACTCTATCGTATGTGCAATTGTTTTTTCGCTGTTGTAAGATACTGTAATGATGCTTACTTTCATGTTTTTCCTGCCTTTTTATCTGCTTTTCCATACATTTCATTCTCTTCTGTCAACCATTCAGATGCTTCTTTCTGCTTTCTGATATCCTCAAACACATCTCTCCACACTCTCCTTCAATCCGAACCGCTGATATCCATCAATTTTTTCTCTGCTCAGTTCCTGGTCGATCACCATAGATCCGAACGCCTTTCCTGCCATACCGCCGATCTTCCCCGGCATTTTTTTTGCCAGCGCCACAAACGGATTCATCCAGTTACACAGATGTACGTTTTTCCCTTTTGCCGTAGCAATCGCTGCTACCATCTGTGCCGTGGTCACGCAGGAAGCATTCTGCGGCAGAAAGACTCCTGACTTCTGACTCTCCACAAGAAGGCATAAAAACTCTGCGAGATTCTCCACATAAATCATGCTCCGCTCATTTTTTACATTTGGAAATACCGGTACCTTATCCGCTAACTTTACAAGCATCTTAAAATTACCTTTGCTGTTTTTTCCATAAATCATCGGCGGACGGACGATTGCAAGTGCAGTATTGTTTTTTCCATCATCTTCCTTAAGCTCCTCAAACAGTACCTGTAGTTTCTGCTCAGCCTGCCACTTGCTGTCCCCATAAAAATTTGACGGAGCAGGCTTTGTATCTTTTGTGATATGTATTGCCCCTCCGCCATTACTGCTGTCTCCGTATACAATTACACTGCTCAGGTAAATATATTGTCCCACGCCATCCTTTACAGCTTTTTGGGCAGCTTCACATGCCAGATCACAGTTTACGGCATAATATTCCTGTTTTTGTTCTTCTGTCAGGATGCCAATATCCGCATGTGCTTTGCCAGTCACGTTTAAAATACTGTCATATCCTGACCAGTCATCCTCTTTCCATGCCTCACCACGCAGACTGACTTTATGAACCTCATACTGGTCATTATAATTTTCTCCAATATATTTTTGAAATGAGTTGCCAATATAACTGTTGGCGCCTAAAATCAATACCTTTTTCATTTCCCCTTCATGCTCCCTGTTCCACCTTCAACCACTCCATCCTGTCTCAAAACGCTTAAGAATGTACCAAAGAAACACCGTACATCCATTGTAAACCCATATTTTTTCACATACTCGCCATCTAATTTTGCCTTGACCGGAATTTCAAGTTCGTCACGTCCGTTGATCTGCGCCCAACCGGTTAATCCCGGTGTCACATCATTTGCACCGTATTTGTCACGCTCTGCGACAAGGTCATCCTGATTCCAGAGTGCCGGGCGAGGACCTACGATACTCATATCCCCCTTAAAAATATTAAAGATCTGTGGCAGCTCATCGAGGCTGGTCTTACGAAGAAATCTGCCGGTTTTTGTAATGTACTGTTCCGGATTTGCCAGCATATGTGTCGGCATATCTTTCGGTGTATCGGTGCGCATGGTCCGGAATTTATAAATCTGGAAATATGTCTTGTGGATGCCGACTCTCTTTTGTGTAAAGAAGATTGGTCCCGGTGAATCTAATTTGATTGCAATGCATAAGATCAAAAGCAGCGGGGACAATATAATAATCGCAAGTCCGCTGAGTAAGATATCTATGATTCGTTTTATATAACGGTATCCTGTCATTTTCTGTCTGTCCCTTCTAATTTTTCAAACTTTTTTACAAACAATTGTTCAAATTGCTCTTTGGTATATGTATTGGTTTCATCAAGAATATATCCCTGAAGCTTTTCAAGTTCAAAAAGGCAGAATAATTTTTCCTGCTTTTGCTCTATATGCCGATGGATCTGATTTTTCGCACTATTTACCTTAATCTGTTTCTCCTGCATGATTTTTTCTTTATTATACACAAGAATATAGCTTATATTTTCTCTGGAAAATTGATAATCAGGGATCATTCCTGCTTCTATCAGCATAATAAGACTGTCATATATTTTCCGGTAAATTTCATCCTTTTTTATGCTGCCATTTTTAAACTCCACAAAATACCACTTTCCATCTTCTGTACAATACAATGCATCATTGGTTTTCGGTTGTTGTGCTATTTTAACCACCTGGCAATAATACTTTGAAAAACGATCAAAATTGACAGCAAGTAATCTGCTTTCCGTCATATAATCAGAACTTGCATCGTCCTTAGAACAGCGTTTTAATGTTGCAGTCATCGACTTCATAACTTCCGGAAGTTTTTCTATTGCCTCTTTTGTCATTATATCCCCATTTCTTCAAAATCAAATTCTTGCCTGCTTTCTGCTATCTAGACATCTGAATACTTTCTAATTTTTCAAACGGTTTTGCTAACAACTGATACACAGACTGCAGATTTTCTGTAACATCTTTCATAACCGTTTCTTTTCCATCTGCCTGTGTAAGGTAATAATTCGTAATATGATCCACATTATGTTTTTTCGTATATGTTTCAATCGCCTCTAGAAAATAAGGACTGTGTGTAGTGATTAGTATCGTAAGATGAAGATATTTTTCCAGTAATACGATCAATTCTGCATATATAAGCTGCCATTCCGGATGTAGGTGTATTTCCGGCTCATCTAGCACCATCACATCTTTCTCATGGATTTCGCCTTTTTCTAACAAAGTGCGAATAATTGTAAATGCCTTGATTCCCATGGATAAATTTCCAATTTCAAAATAATGCATTTCTTCATCTGCCAGAAAAAAATCCCCATCCTCATTTTTTATTACTTTTCCGATCGTTACCTCAGATAACATTTTCAGTATATCACTGATTTTTTCTTCTGCCATCAGTTTTCCAATCGCATTGTCCGGTATATTCGCACTTAATTTCTGAAGCAAGTGCAAATCCTGTTCACTCAGCCCATCACTGTACTCCCACGAATTCATATAATCCATAATTGCCGGCGAATCAATTGAGATTGCTTCATGCATGACAGATATTTCTCTTTCTATCATATATTCACTATTCTGTTTTATCCCAACCTGTATTTTTTTCCCTTGAATAAGCAATATTGCTTTCGCCTCGCTTTCTGGCTCATACAGATCATTCATCTGACCATAAAAATATCTGCCAAAAGTGTCTGCTATCAAGGTCTGCTCCACAGCCTCATTTTTTAAATTTAATATACTATTTACTTTCTCTAAAACTTCATGGCACAATGCATCTCTGCTTTCATCATCAATCACATTTCTGAGATTATCATATAATTCAGAAATAATTTCTATTTTTCTCTCCTCATCTGCTGCCATAATCAATTCTGCTGCATTTGCATATCTTTTTCTGCTGGTTCGGGAAGGTACATTCACAGTTACTCTCTGATCATCATTTTTCAAATTATGATACCAGCTATTCTGCCAGTTATAACGGAGCAGTGACTCTATCTGTTCTTTCTTCTTCTGTGAAGCTTTTTCATCCACTTTATACATGGAATTAAACATACATGACAAAATCTTTCCTACCGTACTCTTTCCCGTATTATTTTCACCGGCAATCACAGTAATTCCGTCAAGTTTGATAGATGCCTGTTTAATTTTGGAAAAATGCTGAATTTCCAGTCTCATACTTTCCCCTTTCTACTCCTCCTTCGGCTGATACGTCGGCACAATTTCTTTTACCCATTCCCTGATATCAGAAGGTTCTGTCACAACATACTCTTTTAATTTTTCCAGCTGATCCAAAAACTTCTCTTCATCCAGTTCGATCGGTTTTCCGATGTGGATCAGGTTATTCTCGGTATCCTGCAGTCCCTCCTCATCCATCAGCATCTCTTCGTATAATTTTTCCCCGGGGCGCAGTCCGGTAAACACGATCTGGATATCTTCATCCGGTTTATGACCGGATAACAGGATCAGGTTTCTCGCAAGATCAAGGATTTTGACCGGTTCTCCCATATCAAGGACGAAAATCTCCCCACCTTTTGCATAGGCGCCCGCCTGCAGTACCAGAGATACTGCCTCCGGTATTGTCATAAAGTAACGCACGATATTGGGATCCGTCACCGTTACAGGACCGCCGCGTTCAATCTGCTTTTTAAATAACGGGATCACGCTTCCATTGCTGCCGAGCACATTTCCAAAACGTACTGCCACGTATTCCGTCTCAGAGCGCTTATTGTAAGTCTGAATGATCATTTCACAGATCCTTTTACTTGCGCCCATGATATTGGTCGGATTGACCGCCTTATCGGTAGAGATCATCACAAACCGTTTTACATGATAACGGTCTGCCGCCTGCACGATTTTCCATGTGCCAAGGACATTGTTCTTGATTGCTTCATTCGGGCTCTCCTCCATCAACGGCACGTGTTTATGAGCTGCCGCATGGTAAATGATCTCCGGATGATAGGTCTCAAAAATCCAGTTCATTCGATTGGTATTCCGCACAGAACCGATCAGCACAACCAGATCAAGATCCGGGAATTTTACCTTTAATTCATTCTGTATATCATATGTGGTATTCTCATAAATATCTAAAATAATCAGCTGCTTTGGTTTGTGTCCCGCGATCTGTCTGCACAACTCACTTCCGATAGAACCACCCCCACCGGTTACCATGATAACTTTCCCGGACACATAACCCATGATAGACTCAAGATTCACCATGACCGGTTCTCTTCCAAGCAGATCATTCACATCAACATCTTTTAATTTGCTGATACCAACTTCTCCATTAACAAGCTGGTAAATTCCCGGAAGACGTTTTAATTCACAGCCGGTCTCTTTACAAATATCAAGAATCCCCTTCATCTGTTTCGGGGAGGCTGATGGCATCGCTATAATGATCTCATGCACATGCAGTTCCAACACCTTATCCCGGATGCAGCTTCTGTCACCGATCACCTTTGCTCCATGGATATAATTACCAATCTTCGTCTTATCATCATCAATTACACCGACAACTTTTTTCTTTACATAACGGCTATTGTTAATCTCTTTAATCAGCTGATTACCAGCCTCACCTGCACCGATTACCAGTACATTCCTACGATATGTGCCGTCTCTTCGCATATTCCGGATTGCCCTAAGTCCACGATAGGAATATCTGCATCCCATGATCAGCACAAGTAAAAATAACCCATATAAAATATAAAAGCTTCGTGGAACCGGGAACATATCTCCCCAGTTACGTACCAGGATCAATGCAGCTACCACAATCGCATCCAGTATACATGCCGAAACAACATACATCATTTCAAGTGCCCCTGCGTAACTCCACAGACTTGAATATAACCGGAGTGCCCAGAAGATGATCAATGTGATCACCATCATATACGGAAGTGTTCTCCATACTTCATTCAGATATTCTATCGGTACATTGTAAAAGTTCAGATCAAACCGTATTATCAGCGCAAACATACTCGCAACAAATACAGCAAGCATGTCATAACACATCAAAAAAATACGGCGCATAAATAACTGTCTATCTTGAATTAACTGTTTCATCTATTGTTATTGTCCTTTATATTCAAAATGCTGTTATACCCAAGGGTATAACAGCATTATTATAGCATATCTATTCTGTTTGTGTAAACCGATTCCCTTTTTTCTCAGGGATTTCGCTTTTAACTTTTTTATCTATGCATTTTTATAAATAATCCAGTTATCAGCATTCCATCTGCGGTTACCCTTCGTTCCTAGTCAATACGCGCAAAATTCCCCCTGCTTTTTCCCTATATATTTTTTCTGCTGATTTTCTATCCGCCTTTTTCACATAAAATCTGTTTCACTTTTTCTGTTAGCAGCCCATCGCAAAAAATCCGGTTTATGCTCTTTCGGCTTATACCACTTCCTGCAAAGTTCCGGCTTCTTCGGTACAAATATAACTCTCTTACATTAAAGCCTATGCTTATCAGATTAAATATGGTTTCAACCGCATCTCGACAGTAACAGTGCTTTGCGTGATAATACGTTTTCAATTGATGGAAACCATTCTCCTCAATGTCCCACCTGCGGTGCATCATTTCCCATAAGACCCGGTAGTCCGCCGCTTCCAGTGTCGTTACAAGCCACATGAAACGCTCTCTTTCTTTTCCATTTTCTTCCCACTGCTCATGATACCGCACCACACGCAGTTTATATGGACACCCTTCCAGACCATTTTCCTTCAGAGTATTGATAAATGGAGCATTCAGATATAACGCATCCGCCACAATCACATCCGCAAAATGTCCATGCCGTTTCTTCAGCCGCTCAATCAACCTTTTTCCGCCTATCGTTCCTTCCCGGAATACCCGGTTACGTTTTATGATATCAATCATTTCTTCATGTATGCTGCGTATTTCATCCGGGTTTATTCTGGAGAGAAGGTCGCGGACTGCAGCATCAGAAAAAGCAGTACCGGCATGACAATGTTAAACAATGGAATAGATTTTCTTTTTCTTTCGTCCGTTAAACACTTGATTTTTTGCGGGATTTTATATACACTCTTCATATAAGTTAGCAGTTTCTTCAATGCTAATTTTTCATTCAGGACACCTTCTTTCGTATGTTTTGTTCCATAACATAATTATACAATAAAAGGTGTCCTTTTTGAGTGATTATACAGAAAAAAACAGTAATTTGATACCCAAAATTGATATCCCCTGCTTTACCTGGAATTCACAGGCAGAACAGGGACTTTTATTTTTTAAAGCGAAATCTCTGCTGTTATCTACACTTTCTCTTCCTCCCGCATAGAAAACAAGAACCCCCCTAACAATATAAACACAAACCATACAATCCAATGGAATGGAATATCTACATTGTCCATCATGTTCTCTAAGAAAAATACAACATATATGATCAACGGCAGACATGCATAATAATTTCTATTTTCCGCACTTTTACAATACCTGACCGCCCGCGAAAAATATCCAACAAACATCATTATATAAGGAACTATTATATAAACTCCATACATATGTGCATATGCCAATACTCCATTATGAGCAGAATTAATATTTGATCCATAAACAGTTGCTCTTTTTGTATGACCAAACAAATTCATCTGACTCAGATACGTCGAATAGTGGTATAGCCTGCCTGAAAATAAACCATTTATCGAATTCGAATTTAATAACTTTTGTCTGATTCTCTGTGAAGTTTGGGACATATCCTCTCTTTCTGCTGCATAAACATGTATGGTTCCAGTTAAATCATCTAAATCTCTGACAGATGCATATTCATAATCCACCGGATATACAATCTGCGTTCCGATTGCCTCTGATATATTGGTAATTCCCCACTGTAACCCCATTGAAACGGGAATATAACATATCACAAAACACATCACTGCGATCATAGTTTTTTTCATGTGTCTTTTCAGGATCTTTTCTATTCCCCAGCACAATGCACCACACAGAATTGCTAAAGTAGCTGTTGTGCTTTGTGTTTTTTTCAGGAAAAAAAATGCTGTTGTCAAACCAATGGCATATGGAAGAATCTTTAAAATTTTAACTTCCTTACATTTTATGTAATAGTCTATTTCACATAAAAAGACACCTATCATAACAGCCATATATAATCCAAATGGATTTGGATTGGTATAAAATCCTTTATATCTGTATCCATCTGTTTCCGGGCGAAACATCAGGCAATACACCACACATAATACAAATGTTATTTCCAGTGCCTTTAATAATTGCCACAACATCTTCTCCCTGTTTTCCTGATTATTCCATACAAAAAACAGAAAACCTGTCGGGAACAGTATAAAATATCCATAAAAAGAGAAATACGCACTTTTTTTTGTTACAATAAAGTCCGAAATACAAGCCAGTACCCATAATACGATCCAAGATATTACCAACAAATTATTCCAGTTACGATATTTCAAAGGTTTTCGTATATTCAATCCAGCTATCAATAACATACATCCAATTAAAACAAACATTGTATATGCATGTGTCATTTTTTTAAAGAATAGGCCATATACATTTATAAATGACAAAAAAATAAACATCACCGAAAAAAGAAATATACTAATAAAATTTCTCATTTTTTCCGGTACATTTCTAAGCTTTCGCCAAATCTCATTTCCCACCAATATATAAATACTTTGTAATCCCCTTCCCCATTTATAATTACCTTTTCTGCCATATCTTATTTTCAGCCAATATAAAATTCCTGTTATGATCATACAGATTATTGAAAATAATACACTTACAGCTGGCAGCTTTTCATCATCCTTCATTTTATCTGTAGAAATTTCAAATTTATTAATTGAAAATTCTTTTCCTTGTTCATTTTCAAAACAAAATACCACTTTTGAAAAACTCTCTCCATTTAGCTGATATAGATTCTCTCCCTCCATTAAATTCAATTCTTGTTCCCCTACATTTTGCCATGTCCGATCATAGAAAACAATTTGTGCAGTTATTGAGTCACAGTTCATATTATACAAATCCGTTTTCAAGTAATTCCACTGGTTATTTTTATTTAAACTGTCAAAAATAATTTGTGCAGTGTCTCCCTGTATAATAAATTTTTCATTTTCAAATGATATATTCTGCAGATTGTTTACAATTTTTTCTGTATAAAACTGCAAAGAGTCGCCCCTATTATAAAATTGGGTTATATTTCCTCCTGTTACATACCAGGCTGCACAGCTAATCCCTGTAATAATTGAAAATAATATCCATATACAGATTTTTACCAAAAATATTTTTGTTTTCATCAAAACATCTGTATTTCCTGACATAAATTTCTCCCTGTAATGTATTGCAAACCTTTCACTCTTTAAAATAAACACCATTAAAAAGGAAATAACACCATACTGCTATGTTTCCAAAATTGACAGACGCATTCCCAAACACACAAAATACTGTAAAAATAATATTAACACATAGTACAAATATATACGGATTTTTTTTGTCAAAAAATCTTCTACATTTTTTTAATGATATACAAAACCCATAAATTTGATATAATACAAATGGAATTACTGCAAAAATACCGTAATGATACATCAAATCCAGATATCCATTATATGCCTGAACGGGCTCCCTGTTTCTATATATCTGCGTTGCATTTCCATATAACCCCATCATTCTTGCATAATTTTTCCAACTTCCCATAACATTGATAGTGTCTTTCGATGTCACATTTTCCAATGTTATTGGAAACATCTGCTGATAAAGCTGCAATTCATCCTCTGGTAGTACACTGACCAATTGTTCATCCTCAAACACAACCGTTGTCTGCAAAATATCTGGCAAATATTTGACCGAAATATGTATAACTACCACACATAAAAATGAAAATACAATTGCCGTCAGTATTTGCTTCCACCGATATCTAAAACTAACCCTTTTCTTCACCCATATATAAACGCACCCATATAAATATGTTATGGCTACAAGAATCAATGCAATTTTTGCCACTACTCCGCCTGATCTAAGTACAAAATATAGTGCTGACGCTGCCCCCATCCCATAACCTATCCACTGAAGATATGACGCATCATTATCAATTAACCCATATATCTTCCATACAAACAGGGCAAATATTAACAGGGCATACATCGCAAAATCCTCTGGACGTCTGCAAATTCCATTATAATAAACTGTTATAATCTTAGGTCTAAAAAAGACACAAAACAATACAACCAGAACATAATCTATTTCTAATGCCCTTAAAAACAGACATATCACCGCATCCGCTTTAAATCGCTGATTATACGCAAAAATAAAAAAGCCTGCTGAAAATATCATCACATAAGAAAAAAACTTTTCCCCATCCTCTTTAAAGACATCTGATAATGCCATCATGATCCATAATCCGTACCATGATTTCAGGACTGATGACATAACTCCTGTATTTTTCCATTCTTTTTTCCACAACAAACATCCACAGGCAAATAAAATAACAGCACATCCCAATGAAAAATAACGATAGCTTTCCCCTTTTGTCCATCCCATTATTTCAAAAAACAAAATCCATGCAAAAAAAACACATAACAAAATTTCAACTGTCACTTTTCTGTCTATTTTTCTGCACTTCTGAATTGCCTTTTTTCCAACAATATTCCCCTGCAGCACATAAAGACTCTGCAATATATATAAGAGTCCAGTATTTTTCTCCAAAGCATAATTTTCTGTATTAACATATTTTTTTCTAACAGAATATCCCATGAATATCACACATCCACAAATAAGTAGACTCATTCCCATACATTCATAAAACTTCTGCCACGAAAATCCAGCCTTTTCACTTCGTATCTCCATTGAATTCATAGAAAAAAAGATACCTTTCGCATCACGAATACGTATGCCTATGCGATATATCTCTATAGTTTCATCAAGCTCTATCTCATTTTCTCCATTGTAAATTACAATGGGCTGTTCTTTTAATATATTTTTTTCTTTATCGTAATATTCTAATATTGCGTGTACTTCTGACACTGAACAATTGCTAATTGTCAAATATAAATATTTCCATGTCCTGACATAGCGATCTACACGATATTTATTAACCGCATTATTCTTGACAATATAATATCCATTTTCTTCTTCATGATATTCCCATCCTTTTGCATTTTTTATCATATCGGTTTCTGGGAAATCATATATTGCTTCTGATCCAAGAAAATACGTCAGACTTTTAAATCCTCCCAAATACATCAAGGTAAACATCAGACATATTGTACATCCAAGCAGCGCAACAAACAGGCTTTTTTCATTTTTGTAGTTTTTCATTTTCTATCCCTCAAGTTATTCCTTCAATCTGTACCTTTTCCCCTCAAATGCAATTCCAAAATAATGCCGTTATTTTCAATCAAAATCTGTAACGCCTGTATTCCGCTTGCTGCTATTCTTTCCATGATTTCTCCAATATAACAGATAACTAAAAATATCCTTTTGATTCTTTGCTATCCTCTGACTTAGTATATCGGATTTCCATCCAATTTACAATATTTATTCCTCCCCGCACATTTTACATTCCATTCCCCATCTTTGACAGTTGAAAAGCAAAAAAGCGGTCGTAAAGCCAGTAAAATCAAGGCTTACAGCCGTTTTTTGTTTCGCAGTGATATGTGTTATTGTGCTATATTTTTTACACTATGGTAAATCTATTTCTTTTGTTTGCTTGATGATGCTTCGCATCGTAGATTTTTTTATAAATTCATAGTCTGTCCGAAAACCAAAAGTTTTGTGTAAAGAGTTCGTTATTTCAGTTCGGGTGTAGGATGGAACATAGCCATTAGCGGTATTTAACAGTGTCATTTTCATGGATCGCAGAGTCTCTATGATCTGCTCTGTTGTATAGCTGTTTCCTATTTTCTTTTCTAACAGACGGTAGAGAAGAAGGCTGATGTAACAGGTCATGAAATGTGCCTTGATCCGGTCATCTCTTCTGACATAAACAGGTCTGGCTTCGAATTCTGTTTTCATGATTCTGAAGTTTTCTTCAATTTCCAAGCGCTGCTTGTTAATCTTTATGATTTCCTCGATATTTCCCTCCAGATTTGTCATAACCGCGTAGAAACCATCGTAAAGTTCTTCTTTGGCTATCTGTTCCTCATCAATCTCATATACTTTGTTTTCTGCAATCTCACCATCGTTTGTTACGGCAGTATTTTTCACAAAACGCATTGGATCATTTTGATTTTTGCCCTTTCGTTTTTTGCAAGGAGAGTTAATAATCATCTCTGCACGCTCGATTTGACATGACCGTATTCTTTGCTGATAAGCTTTATATTTCGGTGAGTATGTAACGATCAGCGTCTCATCCAAATCTCCGGTAACAACAGGGACTTCCTTGTAGTAAATGGAGTTAAAAACTTCATCATCAGTTTCGTCCAAAGTCCTGATATCTATAAAATCTGTCGAACCAGCTTTTCTGAACTGTGTTGGATTCAGGGCAATATCACGGTCTTCCTGCTTCATCTTTTTAAGGGAATGCGTGATGACATAAGCCCGATTCCCGATGCTGTTAAACGCTCGGTTATTTGCACTTCCAAGACCGGCATCTGAACAGAAAATAAATTCACTACAGTTAAAATCTTTTATGATTTTCTTCTCCAGAGGCTTAAGCGTTGTCTGCTCGTTTTGGTTACCTGGAAAAACATCAAATGCAAGTGGAATGCCATCAGCATCCATAAACAGCCCCATACCAACAATCGGATTTGGACGGTTCTCCTTGCCTTTTCCATAGTGCTTCAAACCGCTTTCTTCCTCAATCTCAAAGTAATAATTCGTACAGTCATAGTAAAGTATCTTCTGATTTCTTGGATGGATGAAGTTTGAATTTTTGTATAGTTCACTTTGGATAAAATCCGACTCTTCCGCGATTACAGATAAAGCTCTGTAAACATCCTGAATCTCATACTTTGGTGGTTCAAGAAGCGTTTTGCAAAAGTTATAACTGCTGAGCTTGCTTAAAGGAGAGAGAACACTTGCGTAAACGAGATCAGTCAGAATCGCATGAAGATCATACTTAAATTTATGGCGCCCTTTAATCACACGGCAGATGTTATCAAGGCGTAGCTCCGTACATAATTGTTGAAGAAATAGATAACCGGCATGAAAAGAACGTGTCTCGTTCATAGGAATGCAGGCAGCTTGAGGGAATTCAACCGTTACTTTCCCCGTACGCTCATTGTAGAGATCTGTTTCTTTGGCAGCTTCGCTTTTCGCCCAAGCCATAAGTTTTTCATTATCACCATCAAACTGTTCCAACAAGGCGTTATATTTTCCAAGCTTCTTATAGATACGCGATGATGATTTTCCGTCCTTTTTTCGGAATGATTGATAAATGTAAACATCTTTATTATTTTTACTACCTGTAACTGCAATATACATAACACAAACCCCTTTTCTTTTAAGTATACCACACTATTGCAAACAAGTACATATCAAAGTGAAAAATTTGACATAAAAAACGCAGGTTTTATGCGACCTGCGATAACTTTTTTTAATATTCAACTGTCAAATTCCCGTGATTATCTTGTCACATAGTACCTCAGGTGGTACACTAGCACTATAATATTATTTATGGAGGTATATTTATGAAAAAGAAATGTTTTTTTAAGACAGTATGCAGTTGTATTCTGGGTACAGCTTTATTACTGTCATCCACTTCATCATCATATGCATCACCGAATATTCAAGATATCGATTCTATTGCGGATACAGTATCTGAAATGTTCAAAAAATCCGAGGAATTGAAAACAACTGAAGTGTCGGAAATGACCGAATCATCAGAAACTACTGAATCATCAGAAACTACTGAATCATTAGAAACTACTGAATCATCAGAAACTACTGAATCATCAGAAACTACTGAATCATCAGAAACTACTGAATCATCA
>ENA-OPWX01000235-OPWX01000235.1-human-gut-metagenome-genome-assembly--contig:-NODE-235-length-52958-cov-2.636089_pt1 | contig 52958 bp, 40 predicted proteins | sample MGYA00241514_ERZ502020 | MGnify/ENA primary metagenome ERZ502020 (study PRJEB25962, sample SAMEA2042105) | human gut metagenome | biome: human gut; feature: human-associated habitat; material: faeces... | reverse complement strand
TTTTTGTTCTGAATTTTCTCAAAAATCCAAAGGTCTAAACCAGACCTTTTATTTTCTGAATTTTCAGGGTTTTACATACTGTTTAATCTTCAATTATCAAGGATCTCATTTCGTTGTCAGACTTGTTTGCTGCAACGGTTATTTATTATAACCGGTTGTTTTTCATTTGTCAACAACTTTTTTAATTTATTTTTTTGTTTCTTTCGAAACATTTGCTGCTCTCTCAAGCGCGAAGATTATAATAGCAAATCCCCAACCGTTTGTCAACAACTTTTTTCAGGTTTTTACAATTTTATTTTGCAGACATGATTTGTGTTTTTTGTTTCCCTACAAATTATGTTATAATCAAATACGAAACTTTGCGCCTTCCTTTAACGGTAGAATGGAGATCTCCATGAAGATTACAAATGAAAAACAACAATACTATGGACTGGATCTTTTAAAGTTTATTATGGCAGTTCTGGTAGCTGCCAGACATGTGATCCAGATCTATTATCCCGCTGAAAGCAAATGGCGTCTGGTGATCGGATGCTGGCTGTCCAATCTGGCGGTTCCCATTTTCTTTCTGATTGCAGGATTTCTTCTGTTTCAGAAGATACCCGCTCAACTGCCTAATGATACAAACACAACTGATACCGATATAAAAAACAGTTGGCCCATTGCCAGGCGTTATATATGCCGCATCCTGAAACTGTATATCCTCTGGTGTATGATCTGCTGGCCTATTGACATTTACAACTGGGTCCAGGGAAATGAGACCATTGCCCAAGCAGTCCTTTTTTATCTGCACTCTTTCTTTATGTCAGCTACCATTACCCAGCTGTGGTACCTGCCAGCTCTGGCCATAGCCAGTTTTATCGTCTGGCTGTTTTACAGAGCGAAATCCAAAACCTGGATGCTGCTCCTTTTTACAGGGATCCTTTTTATTTTGGGATGTATCTGTGACAACCGTGTTCTTTTAGAGCATACGCCTGAAACACTTCAGGCAATACTTCAAGCTTTTGTCCGGTGGTACACGCCCCGGTTCATGACTATGCGAAACGGCGTTTTTTATGGAAGCTTTTATGTAGCTCTTGGTGCCTGGTCTGCAAAGAGGGAACGGCATCTGTCACCTGTACCGGCCGCTTTGGGAAGCCTTTTCTTTCTAAGTGTAATGTACATAGAAGTTTCCCTCTGCTCCAATGCCAATATGGTATTATCAGCAGCATCTGCCGTCGTCTGCCTTACAGAACTGGCATTAAACCTTACCGGAACTGGTTCCAGATTTTTCCTTTTTTTACGGGAACAAAGTGAATGGATCTATTTCTCCCATTACTATTTCATCCATTTGTTTACCTGGACCATTCATTATAATCCACTTCCTATGACTAAAACAAACATTATGCTTTCCGTTCTGGTCTCCATGTTCCTGTTTACATTGCTTATATCATTTCTGTCCCACAGGAAGCATGGCAAATGGCTGAGGGCACTCATTTAGATCAGCGGATGCGCCACTGGCGTCTCCTCGATATGCCTGGCAACAATTAAGGCTGATGCAAAAAAGATCCTATCTCTTCTGCATCAGCCTTTTCCTGACTTTATTTACTTAATTCTACTTACTTAAATGCTGCTACCAGCTCTTCTGCATCATCATATCCCTGTCTCTGCAGTTCGCCGATATACCATTCGGTTACAGGTTCTACGATTGCCTTAAAGGAGTCGATATCCAGTTCATCATTATCAACCACTTCTACGCCATTCTTGGACTGCCACCTGGATAAGATCTCGTCATCTCCGGCGCGGTTGATCTCACGCTCATACTGAACAGCTAATTTTCCGCACTCATCTACTACTGCCTGCTGCTCAGGAGTTAAACTGTCATAGATATCCTGATTAATGCAGAAGAACAGACAGTCATAGTTTGCATTCCAGAGAGATACATATTTCTGTACTTCCTGTACACTGGCTGCATCGATTGCTGGAAGCGGGTTTTCCTGGCCATCTACGGTTCCCTGCTGAAGAGCGGTGTATGTCTCGGACCAGTTCATATTGGTGGCATCTGCGCCCCAAAGCTCATAGCACTTCATCAGAAGGTTAGAACCTGCTACTCGCAGCTTCAAATTCTTCATATCTTCTACAGAATGTACCGGACGGACACTGTTGGTCAGCTGGCGGAAGCCATTTTCTGCCATTCCCATACAATGTAAGCCATAGGAAGATAAGATCTCATCCATTTTCTGTCCTGCTTCCCCGTCCAGTTTTGCGTCTGCATCTTCTACAGAGTCGAAAAGATATGGCAATGAAACTACGTTAAAACGTGGATCAAAGGCAGAATAGATCAGGTTGCTGTGCATGGAGATCTGTACCGGGTCACCGTTCATCAGGGCCTGGATGCCTTCGGACTGGTTACCGCCGGTCAGCTGGTCTGCTGCATATACTTCTACTTTTACTTTTCCGCCGGTTGCCTGATCCATTAACTCGCCGAATTTACGTCCGGCCTGGGCCCAGGTACTGGTTTCTGTGGTAGAACAGGTGAAATTCCAGGTCATTTCCGGCCAGTTTAAGTCACTGTGGTCTTCTACCTGGTATGCAGATGTACTTCCGGTGCTTTCTGCACCTGCTGCTTTTGCTGCATTATCGGTGAAAATGTGTACCAGGTCTTCTGCATCTTCATATCCCTGGTTCTTTAACTCATTGATGAACCATTCGGTTACAGGCTCTGCTGCATTCTTAAAGGACTCAACATCCAGATCCTCGTATTTTACAACTTCTACGCCATTCTTCGACTGCCAGCGGTCTAAGATCTCCTCGTCACCGGCGCGGTTGATCTCACGCTCATAAGCAACTGCCTTGCGGCCTGCTTCGTCAACTACCTTCTGCTGCTCCTGGGTCAGACTGTCATAAATGCCCTGATTGATACAGAAGAACAGGCAGTCATAATTTGCATTCCAGAGAGATACATACTTCTGTACTTCCTGTACGCTGGCTGCGTCGATCGCTGGAAGTGGGTTTTCCTGTCCGTCTACTGTCTTCTGCTGAAGAGCAGTGTAGGTCTCAGACCAGTTCATATTGGTGGCATCTGCGCCCCAAAGTTCATAACACTTCATTAAAAGGTTGGAACCTGCTACACGAAGCTTCAGGTTCTTCATATCTTCTACAGAATGTACCGGGTGAACGCTGTTGGTCAGCTGGCGGAAACCATTTTCTGCCATTCCCATACAATGCAGGTCATAGCTTTCCAGGATACTTACCAGTTCTTCTCCTGCAGGTCCGTCTAAAACAGCATCCGCTGCTTCTACAGAGTCAAACAGATATGGCAGTGAAACTACGTTAAAACGTGGATCAAACGCTGAGTATATCAGGTTGGAATGCATGGAAATCTGTACCGGGTCTCCGTTCATCAGTGCCTGGATACCTTCGGACTGGTTGCCACCGGTCAGCTGGTCCGCTGCATATACTTCTACTTTGATCTTGCCGCCAGTTGCCTGTTCCATTAATTCACCAAACTTACGCCCGGCCTGGGCCCAGGTACTGGTCTCTGTGGTAGAGCAGGTAAAGTTCCATGTCATTTCCGGCCAATCCAGATCACTGTAATCTTCAATGGTATTAAAATCGTCATTATCAGTTGCTGTGGTACCGCTGTCACCGCCTGTGGTCGTTCCATTTTCAACCGCTGCCGCACTTCCTAATGCTGCTGGAAGGAAAGTGGAAATTCCCGGGATATAGGTGATCATAAGCAGAACCACGATACATGCAGCTACCATAGGTACAACTGCACGGGAGATCTGCTGTAAAGTTACCTGTAAACCATTCTTCAGCTTTACACCGATGGCTACAAACAGGTTGACACCAACTGGCGGTGTTACCTGACCGATTGCCAGGTTGACGGTTGCCATAATACCAAAGGCGATCACATTGTAGCCCAACTGCTTGCATACAGGAAGCATGATCGGGATGAAAATGTACATGGCTGAGTTTGCGTCAATAAAGCAGCCTGCGATCAGGAAGATCACATTGCAGATCAGCAAGAAAGTGAACTGATTGCCTGCTACTTTTGCCAGCAGCTGGGAAGCTGCAGCAGAGATACCAAAACGGGTACATACAAAGGAGAACAGGGACGCACATGCTACAATAAGCATGATGCCGCCGGTAGTCTTTGCAGAGTCAATAAGGATATCCCAAAGGTCTTTTAATTTTACTTCTTTATAAATTACCATACCTACAAAAAGGCCATATACAACAGAAACGGCTGCTGCCTCAGTAGGTGTGAAAATACCGCCGTAAATACCGCCAAGGATGATAACTGGCATTAAAAATCCCCAGAATGCGTCTTTAAATGCGTCCAGACGTTCTTTTGCAGATGCCTTCTGTACATTGGACGGAACGACATGGTTTTTACGCACTTCTAACATTACCACTATGATCAGTGCAAGTCCCATGAGAATTCCAGGAACAATACCAGCCATGAACATGTCACCAATAGAAACGCCGGTAATGGAAGCATACACAACGAAGGCGATACTTGGCGGGATGACAATGGCAATGGAGCTGGCAGTTGCCATTAATGCAGTAGAGAATGGAGCGGAAAAGCCGCCTCTTTCTACCATAGCCGGGATCAGAACTGCGCCTAATGCTTCTACCATTGCAGGGATCAGTACGGCGCCAAGGGCTGCAACAGTTGCAGGACCGGAACCGGAGATCGCGCCGAAGAAGCAGGCAACGATGATACATACATTTGCAATGCCGCCTTTGCGGTGTCCAACACAAGTGTCAACGAAACGGATCAGTCTGGTGGAAATACCGGCCTTTGCCATAATGTTTCCGGATAATACGAAAAACGGGATAGCAAGAAGCAGGAATTTGCTGATACCGGAGTAAATGTTAGTTGCTACAATGGTTAAAGAAGTTCCTGAATACAGAATCGCTGCTGCGGATGAAAGTCCCAGGCAGATAGAGATCGGAACATTTAAAACCAGTAAAACGAAAAAGGTGATAAAAAGAACTGCACTTACCATTTATTTATCCTCCTTTTTCATATCATTCTTTTCTGCTGCGTTTGTTTTTGCACATTCATCCACACAATACTCAATAAAGTGCAGGACCATGCACACGGAACCAATGGGGACGAAGGACCAGAAGATCCATTCCGGCCAGTTTAATACGAAGGTTCGTTTCTGGTTGGCAAGCTGTGCCAATACCTTGTCCATACCGTAATAGAATAAAATTCCCATAAAAGCCACGGAAAAAAGTGTGATGAGAATGATCACTGGCTTTTTACATGACTTTGGCAGGCGCTCTGTTACCAAGTTTAAACCTACCAGACCTCCCTCTCTTGCAGACAATGCTGCGCCTAAAAGGGTGATCAGAACAAAAATTGCAACCACCAGTTCCTCTGTAAAAGACCATGACTGGTGGATCACTTTACGTGAAAACACGTTTCCTACTGTCAGTACAAGGATCATGATCATGGTAGCTGCCAGAACTGCTTTTTCAACCAGCGCTACAAAGTCCATAAGCTTTTTGTACCCTTTCATACTGCTCTCCTCCTAAATATGTAATGCTTTTACCTGTGTAAGATCCTGTGTTATTTCCGCTTTTTCTATATCATTCTTTTGCATGATGCATCAGTGAATATAAAAAATCCGCCCCTTAAGATCTAAGGGACGGATGATTAACTGATCCTGTCAGAAGTTTTCACTTTTCACGGAAAGTAAAACACCTGTAGTATCGTATAAACATACGCTGCTGCCGCTTATGCGGATCTTATGAAAATACAGGTCCTGTGGCTCTTGCTCTCAGTCAATCGAAGCCTGCCTTTATTTTCATAACAGGTTATTAATAATGTACGTATTATTGTACACGTATTCTCAAAAAACGTCAACCGCTTTTTATTTTTTAAAGATGGTCTGTAAGATCTTCCTGTATTGACAATGCAAACATTTAGATGTACCATCAACTATATAGATGTATATACATCTTCTTTTTAGAAAGGATCGTTAAATCTATGGATGATACACAGCGTAAAATAACAAAAATAGCCAGAGAAGCTGCCAAATTTACAGTCCAGACCATGAAAGCCGAGGGCATCGGCACAGCTGAATTTGACTTTATCCATCTGGTCCGCCACAAACCGGGAATCACCCAGGCAGAAATCCGTGAAACCTTAAAGATCGACAAAGGAGCCGCTGCCCGCCGGGCTGCAAGCCTGGAAGCAAAGGGCTATCTGGTACGAAAACCAAATCCTGAAGATAAACGCAGCCAGCTTCTTTTTGCCACAGAAAAAGCGGAAGAGCTGAAAAACTCCAAGGCAAACATTGAAGACGCTTTTTATGACTGGCTCATTGCTGATCTCTCAGAAGCAGACCGCAGGGAATTCTGCCGCATCCTGGATATCCTTTACTGGAAATCCAAAGAAGAACGGAGAGCCGACTTTACCCATGTATCGGCATGGACCAATGAAAAACTTTCCCGGATCCCCAGCGAAGAAATGACCGATCAAAAAATACCAGATAAAGAAATACTAAATAAAGAACTGCCCCCAAAAAAGGCTCCGGAAAAAGAACCACAGGAAGGAGAACTCTCACATGAGTAAACAATCTGCACCCCCCATATGCAAACATCCAGACCATGTCACCAGTTATTTTTCCATGCAAAAGGGAATTTTAGCTGTTATCACAGTGTCCGGTCTTATTTACAATCTTGGACTTATGGCCCGTCCCTGGTTTGAAGGCCAGATGATACAGTGCCTGTTTTTTATCCAGAAAGGCCAAAGCCATTTTTCAGATATGCTGAAACTGGCATCTGCTTATTTTATTGCCATTTTTACGGTTCAGATCTCCCGTTTCATCAAACGTCTGTATGTGCGCCGCTTCGCCAACAATATCAACCGCAGTATGAAACAGACGTATTATAACAACCTGGTCCATACGGATACCTGCGATCTGAAAAATGTCAATACCGGAAATGCCATGACAAAAGCTTTATCCGACGTAGACGCATGTTCCGAAGGGATCCGTAAATTTACAACTGAGATCTTCGATACAGGTGTAGCACTGTTTTCCTATGTTTTTATGCTTTTCGCCTACGACTGGAAACTGGCTCTTTTGTGCCTTATCTTCCCTCCTGTTTCCTATGTGATCGCAGAAAGGATGAAAGTCGTTGTCCTGAAAACAGGTGCTGCCTGCAAAGAAAGCGCCGGACGTTTAAATGCCGCAACCTTAGACCGCATCCAAAACGCCATAACCTACCGTATTTACGGCTGTGAGACCCAGAGAAATAAAGATTATGAAACCCACCTGGCTGATTACGAAAAAGCCTCTGTACGTGCAGACCTGCCGGTAGCGGCCCTGCCTCCTATTTATAAACTTATTTCCATGACCGGCGTCCTTCTCATCTTTTATTTTGGAAGTAAAAATGTAATGGGAACCGGCTGGACTTCCTGGGATATTGCCGCTTTCAGCGCTTTCCTTTCCTGTTTTTCCAGGCTGTCTGTAAAATCTTCCCATGCAGCCAAGCTTTTTAATGCTATCCAGAAAGCCCAGGTTTCCTGGAAGCGTATCCTTCCTTTTATGAAAGCAGGAAAAGAAGACAAACCTCTGCCAGCTTCCAGCCTTGGACAGGTAAACGCAAGATCCCTTGGATTTTCCTATGAAAACAGTGCTCCTCTTTTCAAAGATCTGACATTCCAGGCTTCTCCTGGTGAGATCATTGGTATTACCGGCCCGGTTGCCTGCGGAAAATCCACATTAGGACGGATCTTCCTCTGCGAGCATCCTTACACCGGCTCCCTCACCTTTAACGGTAAGGAATTTTCTTCCCTTTCACCAGATGTGCGCAATTCTCTGGTGGGATACTTAGGACATGAACCGGATCTGTTAAGTGATACCATTAAAAACAATGTTTTACTTGGGGATCAAAAGGATCTGTGGAAATACTTAGAAGCTGTATGCCTGGAAGATGAGGTACGTCATATGCCTCAGGGTGAAGATACAGTAACCGGTGAAACGGGCCTCCGTCTTTCCGGCGGACAGCAGAAGCGGCTGGCTCTGGCCCGTACACTGGCCCATCCCCGCCCGATCCTGATCTTAGATGATCCATTTTCCGCCTTAGACAAGACAACAGAAGTAGAAGTGTTTGAACACCTGCGTCAAATGGTGCCGGACAGCGTTATCTTTCTCATCTCCCATCGCCTGTATCTGTTCTCGGAAACAGACGGCGTGATCTGGATGGATAATGGAACAGCAGAATTTTCTTCCCATAAAAAACTGTTGAAAGATAATAGTGCTTACAGAGAATTATATCAGCTTCAAACCGACTATTCCGTTGCAAAACCAACGGAAAGTGCGATTGAAAGGGGGATCTGCTGACTATGAAAACAGAACATTCTGTCCTTAAGGTTATTTTACGCACTGTAAAACAGAATAAGGGAATGTGCGTAACTTTATTTGCTGCTGTGTTGGGATCTGCTGTCTTTGCCCTTCTCCCGCCGCTGGTACTGGCAAAAGCCATTGACTATCTTACAGCCGGCCAGACCTTTCCTTTTGCTCTGGCTCTGTCCTATTTTGGACTGCTTTTATTAACAAATGCTGCCACCTCTTTGCGTGAAAGCCTTTTGACGATCTTCGGGCAGCGCATTACGCATGGACTGCGCACTGTTTTATGCCAGAAGATCAGCCTTCTGCCTGCAGACTCTTTTGTTTCCCATGACTCAGGAGCCATTGCTTCCCGTTTTGTAGGTGATGTGGATACAGTAGAGGAACTTTTTACTTCCGGTATCATCAGCATGTTTGCAGACGCCTGCCAGCTTTGCGGTATTTTCTTTGTGATCTTTACGAAAAACCGCGGTCTGGCTATTCTGCTGCTTTTTGTGCTCCCCGCTGTATTTTTCTACACCCGTCATGTACAAAAACGCATGCTTGCATCCCAGTTAAGTAACCGTGCTGCCATTGCAAAAGCCTCTGGTCATGTACCGGAGACACTGCGCTGTATCCGCACCATTCACAATCTTCACAAAGAAATGTATATGGAAGAAAAATACAGTAAATTTCTGGAAGACAGCTATAAGGCAATTGATAAAACAAATTTTTATGATGCTATTTATTCACCGGTCATCCTTATTTCCAATTCAATTACCATCGCCATTGTTATGATCTTATCTGCTTTTGGAAATGGGGAAGTCCAGCTGTTTTTCGGAATGTCTGCCGGTACTGCTGCCGCTGTTATTTCCTATATTACCCAGGTATTTACACCTCTTGAAAGTATTGGTATGGAAATACAGACCATTCAGTCTGCTGCTGCCGGAGTACACAGGATCAATGAATTTTTGCAGCTTCCGGAACGTACCAAAGCTAGGGAAACAAACACTTCCAGACCGGATCCGGCTGCATGCCCGGTAGAACTTCAGAATGTAACCTTCCGTTATGAGGAAAGTGACCCGGATATTCTACAGTCCCTCAGTTTTTCTGTAAAAGAAGGGGAACAGGTTACTTTGACCGGACGTACCGGTGCCGGAAAAAGTACTATTTTTAAACTGCTTTTAGGACTTTATACACCTCAGAAAGGAAACGTTCTTATTAACGGACAGCCTGCCGATGCACTCTCTGAAAACCAGAGACGAAAGATCATCAGCTGTGTAGAACAGAATTTTTCCATGGTTCCCGGAACGATCCTGGACCAGATCACCTTGTTTGACCCGGATATCACATTGGAACAGGCCCAGACTGCCGCAGGTCTTACAGGACTGGATGAAGTTATACGCAGTTTCCCGGAAGACTACAACACTCCCTGCAAACCAGGTCTTTTCTCCCAGGGACAATGGCAGCTGCTTTCCATTGCCAGGGCTGTTGCAACCAACCCCCGCATCCTTTTATTAGATGAGATCACGGCAAATCTTGACGCAGACACAGAACAGACCGTTCTTTCTGCTTTAAACCGAGCCGGAAACGGACGTACCGTGCTTTCCATCAGTCACCGGTTATATGAAAAAAATGGCGGACGGCAGATTGCGATCTGACGCCCGCTGGGATTTCATTTTTCAGCTGTAGAATGATCCGGGTCACTCTGGCAAATCCTACAGCTTTTTTCTTATATTTCTCCAAAATACCGCTGAAAGGACCACCGCGATATAGTCTGTAATTGCCTGACCGTATATCACGCCTTCTAATCCTGCGATCAGCTGCAGGATGTAAAGCAGCGGGATCAGGAGGACGCCCTGACGCATAACGGAAAGGATGGTTGCAGGCAATGCGTAATTTACAGACTGCATACAGTTCATATTTACAAAAAGCATGCCGATCACAGGACCGGAAAGCATGTATGCAATCAGCATCTTTACCCCATAATAAACCACCTCATCATCACTGATGAACATGCGGATAATAGGCTCTCTTCCCACAAAATACAGCAGTGTGGCCGCAACTCCGGCTATCAGGCAGCAGATCTTCGTAAAGCGTTCTACTTCCCGGAAGCGGCTGATATTTCCAGCTCCATAGCTGTAACCCAACAATGGCTGTACTCCGTTTGCCAGTCCCATTTGCAGGAAAGTAATGAACATATTGGCTTTAAAAACAATACCGATGGCTGCCACCGGTGCATTTCCATATTTTACCAAAATCTGGTTGACTACAATGGTGGAAACGCTCATGAGAACAGAAAAGATAGCAGTTGGGAAGCCGGTAGTGCAGACTCTCTGCGGGATATTTTCTCCTAAAGTAAAGTCTTTTGGAAGAATGGACAGCTGACCGGATCTCTTTAAGAAATACCATACAAAGTACAGACTTGCCAGGATATTTCCGATGGTAGTTGCAATAGCCGCACCGGCAGCTCCCATATGCAGACCATAGATAAACAGGGGGTCTAATACAATATTTGCAATGGTTCCCACCATGCTTCCGATCATAGCTTCTTTACTGGCACCTTCTGCCCGGACTACAAAGCTGGCTGCCGCAGACCAGATGATAAAGGGAGCGCCCCAGGCAATGTAATGGATGTAACCTTTAGCGTATTCATAGGTTTCTGTATTTGCGCCAAAAATATGTAAGATGGGGGACATAAATGCAAATAAAATAACTGCAATTATGATGCCTACTGCTAAACTAGCATAGGTGATAAATGCGGTAGTGTTCTTTACTTTTTTGGGTTTTCCTTCTCCCATTGCCATGGATGCCACGGCGCTTCCGCCCATTCCAAACATATTGGCAAAAGCCATAAGGAGAATGAAAATAGGGTTTGTCAGACTGACTGCCGCTACCTGAAGTGCATCTCCTGTCTGTCCTACGAAAAAGGTATCTGCCATGTTATAAACGACTGTAACCAGACTGCTGATCACACTTGGGATCGCCATGGCGGCTACTGCTTTTGACACCTTCATAGAACGCATCAGTTCCTGGTCTGTACCCGTTTCTTTTGCTTTTTCCATTTTGCTTTTCTTCCTTTCTCTATCCTATTTTCTTCTATCCTGTTTCCTGGAAACTTCTTTAAGGATCAGCTTCCTTACTGATTGATCTCCTTATTGATTAGCTTCGTCCAGATTTTTTAGCATTCGCTCTCCGATTGCTATAAAGATCTGCCTTTCTTCTTCTGTAATACCTTTTAATAAAATGCTTTCCGACTCGCCTATTTCAGCAGCGATCAGATGACGGATTTCTTCGGCCTTGGACGTAAATTCGATCCGTTTTAAACGGGCATCCTGCTTTTCACTGACACGGCAGATCAGTTCTTTCTTTTCCAGGGCCTTTAATACTTCTGTAGCCGTAGATGGACGGAGACCAAATTCTTTTTCTATATCTTTCTGATAAATAGAATGTTTCTGTCCTTCCACTAAAATAAAATTTAAAATATTCCCCTGCGCCCCGCTCATTCCCAGTGTTTCCTGTAAAGCTGCAGATCTGCGGCGCAGACGGTTAGATATACGGTTAATGACTTTTCCTGTTTCCATATGACTGTACTCCTGTGTTTTTGCAATTAGTTCGGTTCCTAAGTATTTTAGATAAAAAAATTTCAGAAGTCAAGGATTATTTACTGCTGTTATATCTCTGACTTCTGAAATATGTTGTCGTTTATTACTTATAAATACCGCACATTTACGATCCTACGCCTGCGCTAACAGGCGGGATCTCCTATTGATCACTGTTCCAGATACTTCTTCACATACTTTCCTGTATAGGAAACCGGGCTTTCTGCCACTTCTTCGGGAGTTCCTTTGGCAATGACAGTTCCTCCCTTGTCGCCGCCTTCGGGACCGATATCGATGATATAGTCTGCTGTTTTGATCACATCCAGGTTGTGTTCAATGACAACAACAGTATTTCCACCGTCGGACAAGCGGCGAAGGATCTCGATCAGCTTGTGGACATCGGCAAAATGAAGGCCTGTAGTTGGCTCATCCAGGATATAAATGGTCTTTCCGGTACTGCGCTTGGAAAGTTCGGTAGCAAGTTTGATACGCTGGGCTTCACCACCGGAAAGTTCGGTAGATGGCTGTCCCAGACGGACATAACCAAGACCTACATCATATAAGGTCTGGATCTTTCTGGTAATGGAGGGCACATTTTCAAAGAATTTCAATGCATCTTCCACTGTCATATCCAGGACATCATAAATGCTTTTACCCTTATATTTTACTTCCAGTGTCTCACGGTTATAGCGCTTTCCGCCGCAGACTTCACAGGGCACGTATACATCCGGAAGGAAGTGCATCTCGATCTTGATGATACCATCGCCGGAGCAGGCTTCACAGCGACCACCTTTTACATTGAAACTAAATCTGCCCTTGTTGTAGCCCTTTGCTTTTGCATCTGCTGTAGAGGCAAACAGGTCACGGATCAGGTCAAATACACCGGTATAGGTAGCCGGATTGGAACGTGGGGTACGTCCGATCGGGGACTGGTCAATAGCTATAATCTTATCTAACTGCTCTACTCCTTCAATGCATTTATGCTTTCCAGGAATGGTCCTTGCGCGGTTTAACTTCTTTGCAAGGGCTTTATATAAGATCTCGTTTACAAGAGAACTTTTACCGGAACCGGATACACCGGTCACACAGGTCATCACGCCCAGCGGGAAGGAAACATCGATCTTTTTCAGGTTATTCTCTTCTGCTCCCCGCACCGTGATCCAGCCCGTTGGAGTTCTGCGCTGATCAGGAACCGGGATCTGCAGACGGCCGCTGAGATAGGCACCGGTTATTGACTCCGGGTTTTTCATGATCTCTTCTGCAGTTCCCACTGCAACGATCTGTCCACCATGTTCCCCGGCTCCAGGTCCGATATCCACAATGCAGTCTGCTGCACGCATGGTATCTTCGTCATGTTCTACTACCAGAACGCTGTTTCCCAGGTCACGCAGATGCAATAAAGTTTTTAACAATTTATCATTATCTCTCTGGTGAAGTCCTATACTTGGCTCATCCAGGATATAGGCTACTCCCACCAGACCGGATCCGATCTGGGTAGCCAGACGGATTCTCTGGGCTTCGCCGCCGGAAAGTGTGCCTGTAGCACGGGAAAGGGAAAGATAATCCAGTCCCACATCAATAAGGAAACTGATACGTGCTTTAATCTCCTTTAAAATAGAGGCACCAATGGTCTGCTGCATAGGTGTCAGCGTCAGCCCATCCATAAATTCCTTAAATTTCACAATGGACATATTAGTAGCCTGGTAAATATTCAGACCGCCTACTGTAACTGCCAGAGACTCCTTTTTCAGTCGCTGTCCCTTGCAGGCCGGACATGGGGTGATCCGCATATAGGTTTCATATTCTGCCTTGGAAGCTTCTGAAAAAGTCTCTTTATAGCGGCGGTTTACATTTTCGATCAGGCCCTCAAATGCTACATCGTAGATGCCTTCACCTCTCTGGCTCTTATAGCGGACTTTTACTTCATGACCGCCGGTACCATAGATGATAATATCGTGGATCTCCTTTGGATAATCCTGAAATGGAGTATCCAGGCTGAAATGATATTCCTCTGCCAGTGCGTCTAAGATAGCCCTGGTAAAGCTTCCTTTGTCCGTACAGGACTGCCATCCCATAACCACAATGGCACCCTGGGAAATGGAAAGGGATTTATCCGGGATCATCAGATCCTCGTCAAATTCCATCTTATAGCCTAAACCGAAGCACTCCGGGCATGCTCCAAATGGGTTGTTAAAGGAGAAGCTTCGGGGCTCTACCTCGTCAATACTGATACCACAGTCCGGGCAGGAAAAACTCTGGCTGAAATTCACCGGTTCCCCACCGATCACATCTACAGTCATCAAGCCGTTGCTTAAGGACATAACCGTCTCAATAGAGTCAGTCAGACGATTTTCAATCCCCTCTTTTACAACCAGACGGTCTACAATAATATCAATATTGTGCTTAATATTTTTCTCTAATTTGATCTCTTCGGAAAGTTCGTACAGATTTCCGTCAATGCGCACACGCATATAGCCGCTTTTTCTGGCCTGCTCCAGCACTTTTACGTGTTCGCCCTTTCTTCCACGGACTACAGGTGCCAACAGCTGGATCTTGGTCCGCTCCGGCATAGCCATGATCTGGTCTACCATCTGATCAATGGTCTGTTTATGGATCTCCCTTCCACACTTTGGACAGTGGGGGATACCGATGCGGGCATAGAGAAGACGCATATAGTCATAGATCTCTGTCACGGTTCCCACTGTAGAACGTGGATTTCGGTTGGTGGATTTCTGGTCAATGGAAATGGCCGGAGAAAGGCCTTCGATGCTTTCTACTTCCGGCTTTTCCATCTGTCCTAAGAACTGTCTTGCATAGGAAGACAGAGACTCCATATAGCGTCTCTGGCCTTCTGCATAGATCGTATCAAACGCCAGAGATGACTTGCCGGAGCCGGAAAGACCGGTGAGAACCACCAGTTCATTCCTTGGGATATCTACGGATATATTTTTAAGATTATGTTCATTTGCGCCGCGTATTTTTATATACTGCTTTGGCATGGTATGACTCCTTTTTCTGCTGTTTCCTGAAAATATTTACTCACTTCTATACCTGGTTTTTCCAGGCAATATAATGCTGAAAAGCGCAGGGAAAATTTCTCCCTGCGCTTTTTAGTATACCACATCCCTATTTATTTATCAAACATTTGTTCGATAAAGTTTTTTAATACAGCCGGCGTTTTTTCATACAAACTGGCTTTATTTACACGTTCCCAACGGGTATGGATATCTTTCCCCCATGGTCCAAAGAGCATGGAGGGGATCTTTAATTTCGCCATTGCTTCTATATCCATGGCATAGGCACTGCCCCATAATGGGGTCTGGGCTGCATAGGCAGCCAGTTCTTCTTTGTCCATTCCGCCACAGTAGCTTAAGTCGGAAATGCCGCAGAAATATTCATGGCATTTCAGGGAAACATTCTCCTTCTCTGCTGCTTTTTTCATCTCTTTAAAAAGAATTTTTCCCTCTTTTCCACTGTCTACAGCCGGATAAAATGGAGGTGCAAAGCCAAGGATCATGATCGGACCGGAGATTCCTGACTGGTTTAACAGCTGCTCCATAAAATCAAGGGTGGCTGATGGGAAGTTGGTCTCGCCTTTGTCCAGGTGGGCTTTCTGAGTCTTGTAGGCTTCTAAAAGCCAGGCAGTAAAGGCTTCTCCCTGTTCTTTGCGGCAGTATGCCAGCAACTCACTGACTGTAAGAACTTCTGCTTCTGCAACGGCGGCTGCGCTGGGACATGCCAGGGGATTGCCTTCACTTGTCAGACCAGCTTTTTCTTCTGGAACCTCTGCTTTTTCCACAGCCTTCCACTGCGCTTCCATTCTCCGGGCATATTCTTCAAAACTTTCTTTTCCCAGTTCTTTCAATCGCTTTATCACTTCATCCGGCGTTTTTTCAAACCCAAGCATGCTCATGTATCCACCAGCCCTGAAAGGCACGGACACATCGTAGCCTTCTTTCCGGTCACGAAGACAAAACCAGGTTGGCGGTGGGCAGATTTCCGTAGCACTTTTTTCTGCAAATTCCGGTGCCAGTTCTGTTTTCATGAAAAAGCTGCTTAAAACTCCTACAGAGCTGACACCCTGGAAACAGTTTAATACATGGGCCTTTACGCCCTGGACCAATACAGCAGGCATTGTTTTTCCAACAGAACCTGTATAAATGGTCTTTGCCCCATTTTCCATGGAAGCCGGTTCCAGATCGATCAGTGCTGTATATTCCAGGTCAAAGCGTTCTTTTAAATCATTTAAAAATGGCACAGCATGGCGCATTCCGGCAGAGTAGCCTTCTTCATCCGGTACTGTTACGAACAGGAGATTTCCAGATATTTCAGGCGTCTCTTCTGTTCCAGAAGCAGTTTTTGTCTCAAAGGCAGCCGTACCACACTCTTCCGCTCTGCCTCAACCACCAGCTTCCCATACCAGTCCAGCAGCGCCAGTCCAACAGAAAGTCCGCCCTTCATATCTGCGGTCCCTCTGCCAAACATCCAGTCACCAGAAAGGAAATCTTTTTTCACTTCCTCTGGCATACCAGGCAGAGCATTTCCAGATTTTACCAGATCTTCCCATTTTTCCACATCATAAGCAAGAGCACGCTCATTTCCATACTCTTCTGTGTCCACCACGTCATAATGGCCTGTAAGGATAATGGTCTTACGGGATCCGTTCCTTCCTTTTACCAGTCCCCATGGTACAGACCGGCCAAAGCTGTCTTCCGGCAGGAGATATTTTCCTGTCTGCTCCGGATACTCCTTAAAGTAAGGCTGCTTTGCCAGCTCCTCTGCAATATAGTCTGCGCAGCTTTTTTCTGTCTCTGTATTGGAAGTGCTGGGGATTTTTACCAGTTCTCTTACATACCGTTCAATTAATTCTCTCATCGTTCCTCACGGAAATATGCCAGTCCCAGACTTGCCGGCGGCTGATATTCCCTCTTCTTTCTCAGACTGGTAAATACCAGTACAATAATGGTTACTACATAAGGCAGTGCCTTAAAGATCTCCTGTGCCCCGCGGTCCAGTCCCGGAATATAAAGATACAGGATATAAAGGCCGCCAAAAAGGATAGAACCCCCGATCGCATTTACAGGCTTCCAGAGAGCGAAGATAACAAGGGCAATTGCCAGCCAGCCTCTGTCACCAAAACCATTATTGGTCCAGGTTCCGCCGGAATACTCCATTACAAAGTACAGACCGCCAAGGCCGCTGATACCGCCTCCGATGCAGGTTGCCAGATATTTGTATACAGTAACATTAATACCCGCCGCATCTGCTGTAGCCGGGCTTTCACCTACTGCCCGCAGGTTCAGGCCCTTTTTGGTCTTTGAAAGGAAAAATGCCAGCACCAGAGCCAGAATAATGGCCAGATAAGTTAAAAATCCATAGGAAAATAATAACTGTCCCACTGCACCAAGACCGGAAAGTACGGGGATCTGCTTCTTAAAAGCTGCACCGGTCACTGCAACGGAGATCTGTCCAACACCGCCTGCCAGCTTGGAAAGAGAACCGCCGAAGAAGTTTCCAAAACCAACACCAAAAGTCGTAAGAGCCAGACCGGTTACGTTCTGATTGGCACGTAAGGTAATTGTCAGAACACTGTAGATCAGACCGCCTAAAGCAGCACATAAAAACGCGCACAGGAAGGAAATAAGAACTCCCACAGCCCCATTTGGCGCAGCGCTGCTGTTTTCATAAAGGAAGGCGCCGATCAGCCCGGCAATGCCGCCCATATACATCATCCCAGGAATACCCAGGTTCAGGTTTCCGGATTTTTCTGTTAAGATCTCGCCTAATGCGCCATAGAGGATACCAATTCCCTGTCCAATGGCTTTTTGCATAAAAATGATCAATAATCCCATATGTTCACCTCCTATTTACCACTCTTTTTCCCGCTTCTAAATCCTACTTTGTAGTTGATAAAGAACTCACAACCAAGGATAAAGAACAGGATGATACCAGTAATGATATCCGATGCATTTTCATTTAAGTTAAACTGGGACGCGATCTGTCCTGCGCCCTTTTGCATGAACACCAGGAAGAAGGATACCAGGATCATTACAAAGGTGTTGAATTTACTCAGCCAGGAAACGATAATGGCTGTAAAGCCTCTGCCTCCTGCTGTACTGGTAGAAATCGTATGGCTTGCGCCGCCTACAATGATAAAGCCTGCAATACCGCAGATAGCACCGGACAGAGCCATGGTGCGAAGGATAACACGTTTTACATTGATGCCTGCATAGCGGGCTGTATTTTCACTTTCGCCAACAACAGCGATCTCATATCCCTGCTTGCTGTATTTTAAGTAAATGAACATGGCAACAGTCAGAGCCAGGACGATCACCAGGTTCCAGCCATAGTCCAGACCGAAAAGCTGCGGGATCCAACCGCCCTTTGTAGAGGAATTAATGGTTCCTACTGAGTTGGAGCCCTTTGGATTTTCCCAGAAAATAATACAATAGGTAATGACCTGGGTGGCAACATAGTTCATCATCAGGGTAAACAGTGTTTCATTGGTATTCCAGTAAGCCTTGAAAAAGGCCGGGATCACGCCCCAGATCATGGCTGCTGCTGCACTGCCAAGGAACATAAGAGGGAATAATACCACTGGAGGAAGGGAATTTCCCAGATAGATCATCATAGCTGCGGAAGTAACACCGCCGATCAGCACCTGGCCTTCTGCACCAATGTTCCAGAAACGCATTTTAAATGCCGGGGTAATACCAACTGCAATACATAACAGCACCAGTGTATCACGAATGGTCATCCATGCACGGCGCTTGGTACCAATGGCACCGTCAAAAATGCCCTTATACACTTCAATAGGATTCAAACCGGTCAGAGCTACGATCACGCCTGCACAGACCACCAGTGACAAAAGCACTGCGATTATGCGGATCAGCCAGCTTTTCCATGTTTCAATTCCGTCACGCTTGGAAATATGCATCAGAGGCTCTTTATTTGTAACTGTACTCATTTCCTTACTCATCCTGTTCGCCTCCTGTCTTTGTCATCATAAGTCCGATCTCTTCTTTTGTAGCTGTTCTTCCATCTACAATACCGCTGACCTTGCCGCCGCAAAGCACCAGAATGCGGTCGCAAAGCTCCAGGAGCACATCCAGGTCTTCCCCTACGCAGATCACCGCTGCCCCCTGCTTTTTCTGCTCATTTAATAAGTGGTAAATGGTATAGGAAGAGTTAATATCCAGACCGCGCACCGGATATGCTACCATAAGCACACGGGGATTGGATGAGATCTCACGTCCTACTAATACCTTCTGTACATTTCCGCCGGAAAGCCGTCCAACAGGTGTGGAAACACCGGGCGTTACGATCTCCAGCTCTTTGATCAGCTGCTCCGCCATAGCTTTTGGCGTTCTTCTGTCTGTAAAGAATGGGATGCCCTTTTTATAGCCCCGGAGCATCATATTGTCAGTCATGCCCATGGCTGCCACCAGGCCCATTCCCAGACGGTCCTCAGGAACAAAGGAAAGCTTGATGCCCAGTTTGCGGATGGCCGCCGGGCTCATGCCGGATAAGGTCTCTTCTCCGCCTTCCGGAGGATAATACCGGATGGTTCCGCCTTCCATTGGCTGCAGTCCTGCAATGGTCTCTAACAGCTCTTTCTGGCCGCTTCCTGCAATACCTGCAATTCCCAGGATCTCGCCGCTGTAAGCTGTAAATCCTGCATCATCCAGTGTTTTTACACCTTCTTTATCTACGCAGGTCACATGTTCCATTACCAGACGTTTCTGTGGATTTACCGGTTCCGGACGCTCAATATTTAAGGCAACCTTCTTGCCTACCATCATCTCTGTAAGGGACGCTTCTGTGGCATCTTTTGTCTGGACTGTACCAATATAGGCACCTTTTCGCAGAACAGATACCCGGTCAGAAAGGGATAATACTTCATGAAGCTTATGGGTGATAATGATAATGGAATGACCGGCTTCACGCATATTGCGGAGAACAGTAAACAGCTTTTCTGTCTCCTGTGGGGTCAGAACAGCTGTAGGCTCATCCAGGATCAGGATATCCACCCCTCTGTACAACAATTTCACGATCTCTACGGTCTGTTTCTGTGAAACGGACATAGTGTAGATCTTCTGGTTGGGGTCCAGATCAAAGCCATAACGGCTGGTCAGTTCATTGATCTTTGCCGCAACGCTTTTCATATCCAGAACTTCTTTTCCAGGAAGTCCCAAGATAATGTTTTCTGCTGCAGTCAGTACATCTACCAGTTTAAAATGCTGGTGGATCATACCGATGCCTAAGGCAAAGGAGTCTTTTGGAGAACGGATGGTCACCTCTTTTCCATTTACCAGGATCTGTCCTTCATCCGGATAGTAGATACCGGATATCATATTCATAAGAGTGGTCTTTCCACTTCCGTTTTCTCCCAGAATGGATAATATCTCTCCCTTCTTTACGGACAGACATACTTTGTCGTTGGCTGTTACTTTGCCAAACCGTTTTGTGATGTTTTTCAGCTCAATGGCATATGTTTCGCTCACCAGGCAAGACCTCCTTTTTCAGTGCTGTGTTTATATTTTTGTGTGGGTCTGTGCTGCTATTTCGCGGGTACATACTCAAGAAGCGGAGCCAGACAAAGGGTGACTCCGCTTCCAAAACGTTACTCTAAAAGAGCAGCTTTATGATTTGACTTATTAGTTGTCAATGGTTGTGATACCGTCGATGAGGATATCAAATGCTGGTGCAGAAGCAAATTCGGACTCATGGAAGTATCCGTCAGAAATGTATTCAATGTCGCTTCCGTCTTTCTTGTAGGTATCTAATGTCTCACCATTTACAGTCCATGTAGAAGTATCAAATACATGAAGTTCGCCGCTTGCTAACTTAGCTTCTACTTCTTCTACTTTTTCCTTGGTTCCAGGAGCAACTGCCTTGTCATTTAATTCCGTTACAAGAACTGCGCCGTCAGAGAAGCCCTTGCACCAGTCAGCAGGAATTTCTGTTCCGTCCAGTACAGACTGTACAGCGTAGGTCATGTAAATGCCCCAGTTGTTGCTTGCAGAAGTAAGTGCCTGGTCAGGAGCAGTTGCGATCATGGAAATGTTGTAACCTACACAAGGAACTCCCGCTGCCTCGCAGGCTGTTGGAGCACCGGTTGTATCTGCATGCTGGCTGATCAGTACGCAGCCGTCAGAAATCAGAGCGTCTGCTGCTTCTTTCTCCAGATCGAAGCTTGCCCAGCTGTTAGTGTATTTAACTTCCATGGTAGCGGATGGGCATACAGAACGTACACCTAAGAAGAAGGAGGTGTAACCACTGATAACCTCAGCATATGGATAAGCGCCTACATAACCGATCTTGCAGGCATCTTCTTTTACAGTGCCATCTTCGATCATCTGATTTAACTTAAGGCCTGCAACTACACCAGATACGTAGCGTGCCTCAAAAATAGATGTGAAGAAGTTGTGCATATTGGAAAGTCCGCTGCCTGCTGCCTGGAAACCGGTTGCGTGACAGAACTGAACTTCCGGATATTCTTTTGCTGCTTCTATTACATAAGACTCATGACCAAAGCTGTTTGCAAATACGATCTGGCATCCCTGGTCAGCTAAGTCCATTGCTGCGTCTTTTGCTGTTTCATCTTCCGGGATGTTCCATTTTACGATCAGCTGATCGTCATTTAATCCTAATGCTTCCTGCATTTCTTTTGCGCCCTTGTAATGAGCGGCTGTGTAACCTTCGTTTTCATCACCGATGAAAATAAAGCCAACTTTTAAATCTTCTTTTGCTACGCCTTCACCGGTAGCTGCTTCTGAGCCTTCTGCTGCAGCGGTGGTCTCTTCTGCTTTGGAGTCAGCTGCCGGAGCTGCTGTTGTTTCCTGTGTAGAACCGCCTCCACATGCTGTTAATGAGAGCGCCATAACGCCTGCTAATGCTGCACTGATGATCTTCTTTCCCTTCATAATACATCTCCTCCATTTGATGATATATGATCACTAAAGTCTCAAATACAGACTTTATTATAGCATGCTCTCTTAAGTTGTCAATAATCTTTATGTTTTTCTGACACTTTTTTTACAATTGTACAATTTTAATTATAAAGTCACACTTATTAATATTTATAAGTGACCATTTATTAATTAACTCCACAGGACCGTTCTTTAAAGACCTCACACATAATACCTGCTCCAATACGAAATCCATCACAGAAGGACTGGCGTTTTTCAAGATATGTTAATTCCAGGTAGGTGTCTAATATGTTCTGAAATTCTTTCCGGTTTTCTTTGTCCAGCTTTTCTGTAAAATTTTCTATTTCTTTCAGGGATCTTCTGCAAAGTGTCTCGTATTCTTCGTTTCCTTCTATTTTTAATTCTGCGGGAACAAGTTCCCCTGCATACAGCTGTTCTAATATGTTTTTCATGCCCCTGCCTCCTTTTGTTTTTAGAATAGCACAGCCCTGTCGCAAATGCAATCGAACAAAATCTTACGATTGCAAATGTGACGAAGCTATATCATGATGTATTATTATATTGGGATTTAGTTCAATAGGGTCCAAAATAGCTCTTCCATGTATAAACGCATTCACGGCAATTTTGTCCATTTTGCTCCGCCGCCGATCAGGCAGGTCTCCGGCAAACTCGCTCACTGCGTTCGCTCAAACAGTGCCTCCAACCTGCCAGCTATGCTCACAAAATGGACAAAATTGCCTACCGAATGCTTATTATACATGGAAGAGCCATTTCTACTGTATTGGATATGTCACATAAAAAATGCCGTACTTATGTACAATCCCCCTCCTACATGAAAACTGCTTATTGGTTTGCTCCTACATTTTTTATTGCCAATAACGTAGAAAGCCGCCGGTGCACATGACAGAATAAGCATTTGTTTGAAAATCCGTGAGTGGGCGCGCATAGCGTCAGAACGGAGAACCACTGTTTGAGCACGCAAAGCGTGCGAGTTTGGTTCGCAGTTCTGACAATAGGCGACGCAAGCCCACGAACAAAGGATTTTCTCCCAAATGCGCATCTGTAATGCGTACCGACGGCTTTCGGACCCTTCGGAAATCTTTCAGACCTTAGTCGATTAAATCCTAATTTGCATCTGCGTCATTTTTTTCATAAATCTCCATAAATTCTTCTCCTGTGATGGTTTCCTTATCCAGAAGATATTTTGCAATCTCATGAAGCTTATCTTCGTTTTCTTTCAGGATATTTAATGCCTTTTCATGCTGGGTACGGACGATCTTTACTACCTGCTCATCGATCATTCTGGCTGTTTCAGGGGAACAGGTTAAAGAGGTGTCTCCGCCTAAATACTGGTTGTTTACCGTTTCCATTGCTACCATATCAAATTCATCGGTCATGCCGTAACGGGTGACCATGGCTCTGGCGATCTTGGTAGCCTGTTCAATATCATTGGACGCGCCTGTGGTAATGGAATGGAAGATCAGCTCTTCCGCTGCACGGCCGCCTGTAAATGTAGCAATCTTATTCTCCAGTTCTTCCTTAGTCATCAGGAAATGTTCCTGCTCATCTACCTGCATGGTATATCCCAGTGCACCGGAGGTACGTGGAATGATCGTGATCTTATGGACCGGTGCAGAATCTGTCTGCTTGGCAGCAACCAGTGCATGACCAACCTCATGATAGGAAACGATCAGCTTTTCCTTATTGGAAAGTACACGGTTCTTTTTCTGATATCCGGCAATAACAACTTCGATGCTTTCTTCAAAATCCGCCTGTGTGGCAAATTTCCGTCCGTCGCGGACTGCACGGAGAGCTGCCTCGTTGACAATATTGGCAAGCTCCGCACCGGAGGCACCGACTGCCGCCTTGGCAATTTCATCAAACCGGACTGTATCCGCAATTTTGATCTTTTTGGCATGAACCTTCAGGATTTCCTCACGCCCCTGAAGATCCGGAAGCTCAACCGGGATCCTTCTGTCAAAACGTCCCGGACGAAGAAGTGCAGGGTCAAGGGAATCCGGTCGGTTGGTAGCTGCCAGGATCACAACACCCTTGGAACCGTCAAAACCGTCCATCTCTGTCAAAAGCTGGTTCAATGTCTGCTCACGCTCATCGTTTCCGCCGCCCATTCCGGAGCCGTCACGTTTCTTACCGATCGTATCGATCTCATCAATAAATACGATACATGGTGCCTTCTCATTGGCCTGTTTAAAAAGATCACGGACCTTGGCAGCACCCATACCCACAAACATCTCCACAAATTCCGAACCGGAAATTGAGAAAAACGGAACCTCCGCCTCACCGGCAACTGCCTTGGCAAGAAGAGTTTTACCGGTTCCGGGAGGGCCTACAAGAAGGGCACCCTTCGGCATGGAAGCACCGATCTCTCTGTATTTCTCCGGATTATGAAGGAAATCTACAATTTCCGTCAAAAGCTCCTTGGCTTCATCCTCACCGGCAACATCTGAAAATTTGATTCCCGTAGAGGATTTCACATAAACCTTGGCATTGCTTTTGCCAAAGGACATCATTCCTCCCGGTCCTCCGTTTCCCATGGAACTCATCATCTTCTTGCTGAGCCAACGTCCCAGGAGAATAAAGATTGCGATCGGGAATACATATCCCAGGATCAGAGATAAAAGCAGGGACTGTCTCTGCGGTGCAGTACCCTCTATACTTACGCCCGCATCGTAAAGATGGGATACAAGATCCTGATCCTCTACAGATACCGTCTTACAATAGACATCATTTCCATCTACCTTCATCGTATAATAGATATAATCAGAATTAATAGTTGCTTCATATACTTTTCCTCTGTCTACAGCTTTCAGGAAGGTGGTGTAATCGGTCTCTTTTACACTTCTCTCAGAAAGAGCAGGAAGAGCAAAAACATTCAGCAGAACAATAATTACGACCGCAATAATGTAATATACATACAGCGGCCGCTTCTCTGGTTTTTTTGAATTCAGATTCATGCAGTCTCCTCCGTTATCTTATAGTATATTGCTATATCCACAGTGCTATATCAGGTGGTACAGCCTTGTAGTACACTCTACCACTTTTTTCAGTCAATTTCAAGGATGCCTCATCCGATTTCATAAACTTTTTAGAATTGGAAATATTTCCAAATAATACCTTTATTCTGAAAAAATCCTTGCAAGCCACCTGATACTGTGCTATTATAATAAATGGTTATGCCGCTGTGGCGGAATTGGCAGACGCACTTGACTCAAAATCAAGCGGAGCGATCCGTGCCGGTTCGAGTCCGGCCAGCGGCATTCGCATAAAAGACCTGATGGAGAAATCTGTCAGGTCTTTATTATATACTACCAAAAAACACGAAAGGAATAAAAAAATGAAAAAAGACAAAAGCTTTTTAGGAACCGAGTCTGTCGGAAAGCTTCTTCTGCAGCTTGCACTTCCTACCGTTGCCGCACAGCTCATCAATATGCTCTACAATATCGTCGATCGTATCTATATTGGTCATATTCCCGGAGAGGGTGCTCTTGCCCTTACCGGTGTAGGTGTATGTATGCCGCTTATTATGGTCGTATCTGCCTTCGCTGCTCTTGTCGGAAACGGAGGCGCTCCCAGAGCCAGCATCTTTATGGGTAAAAATGACACGTCGAAAGCCGAACAGACTCTCGGAAACTGCTTCACCATGCAGATCATCATCTCCCTGATCCTGACTGTTATCCTGTTTCTCGGAAACCGCAGCCTTCTCCTTACATTCGGCGCCAGTGCAAACACCATCGACTATGCGGTTGGTTACATGAATATCTATGCAGTAGGAACTATCTTTGTACAGCTGACTCTTGGCATGAATAATTTCATCACAGCCCAGGGATTCGCAAAAACCGGAATGCTCTCCGTACTGATCGGTGCGATCTCCAACATTATTCTGGATCCGGTTTTTATTTTCGGATTCCACATGGGTGTCCGGGGCGCTGCTCTGGCAACGGTGATCTCCCAAGCATTTTCCTGCATCTGGGTCCTCTCCTTCCTCTTTGGAAAAAAGACCTTCCTGAAGCTTCGGAAAAGCACCATGAAACTGAAAGCCGATATCATTCTGCCCTGTATGGCTCTTGGCTCTTCTCTCTTTGTCATGCAGCTCAGTGAAAGCGTTATCTCTGTCTGCTACAATTCCTCACTCTTAAAATGCGGCGGGGATGTTGCCGTAGGAGCCATGACCATCCTTACCAGCGTCATGCAGTTTGCCATGCTTCCTCTTCAGGGACTTGGTCAGGGTGCACAGCCTATCATCAGCTACAACTATGGTGCACGTAACGAAAAACGTGTACGTTCTACATTTAAGCTTCTTATAAAAACAAGTGTTTCTTATTCCGTGATCCTGTGGCTGATCATTATGATCTTCCCGCAGATCTTTGCCGGAATGTTTACTTCGGACAGTACATTACTTGCTTTCACAAAAACAGCGCTCCGGATCTATATGGCAGTTGTGTTTATCTTTGGTATCCAGATTGCCTGCCAGATGACCTTTATCTCCCTTGGCAGAGCCAAAGATTCCATCATTGTGGCTATTGTCCGGAAATTTATTCTGGTCATCCCGCTGATCTATATCCTGCCCAATATTTTCCGTGCTGACCGGACAAATGCAGTTTATATGGCCGAGCCGGTTGCGGATATCCTGGCCGTTACATTTACTGCCATCCTGTTTTTCTTTGAGTTTAGAAAAGCCCTGGCAGAAATCTCCGGCAGCCGGAAGCTGTAACCCTGCATTTGACCACCTTCCGCCCTGCTCGCGATCTTATACCTACCAGACACTTAAACATAAAACAGCCTTCCGGCATCATTACCAAGATGCACAGAAGGCTGTTTTTATATATTTCCGCTATTTTATTTCAATTCGTCTTCATCCTGAAGAAGTTTCTCAAAAACAGGGAAGCAGTCAAAGGTTGCAAAATAATCTCTCGGTGTCTCGGCACGACGGATCATCTCAAAGCTGCCGTCCTCATGAAGAAGGATTTCTGCAGATTTCAGTTTACCATTGTAGTTATAACCCATTGCAAAACCATGAGCACCTGTATCATGGATCACAAGAAGATCTCCCTTGTCGATTTTCGGAAGCATACGGTCAATGGCAAATTTATCATTATTCTCACAGAGGGAACCTGTCACATCATATTTATGATCGCACGGCTCTTTCTCCTTACCCATAACCGTAATGTGATGATAAGCACCATACATAGCCGGACGCATCAGATTTACTGCACAGGCATCTACGCCGATATACTCTTTATGTGTATGCTTCTCATGGATTGCTTTTGTGACAAGGCAGCCATACGGTCCCATCATGAAACGGCCAAGCTCTGTATAGATCGCAACATCACCCATTCCTTCCGGAACAAGTACTTCTTCATAAACCTTGCGGACACCCTCACCGATCACACGGATATCATTTGGCTCCTGATCCGGTTTATAAGGAATTCCGATACCACCGGAAAGGTTGATGAATTTAATGTGTGCACCTGTCTCCTTCTGAAGCTTCACGGCAAGCTCAAACATAACCTTTGCAAGCATTGGATAATAATCATTGGTCACTGTGTTGCTTGCAAGGAATGCATGGATTCCGAACTCTTTGGCACCTTTGGATTTCAGGATACGGAATGCGTCAAAGATCTGCTCGGTAGTCATTCCGTATTTTGCATCTCCGGGATTATCCATGATACCGTTACTGATCTTAAATACTCCACCTGGATTGTAACGGCAGCTGATCACTTCCGGGATTTTTCCGAGAGCTTTCTCTACGCTCTCAATATGTGTAATGTCATCAAGGTTGATGATCCCACCGATCTCATCTGCATATCTGAACTCTTTCTCCGGTGTGTCATTGGAAGAAAACATGATATCGCCCTTTTTGCAACCTACTGCCTTGGCCATCATAAGCTCTGTTTCTGAGGAGCAGTCGCAGCCACAGCCATACTCCTGCAGAATATTGATCAGATATGGATTCGGTGTTGCCTTTACCGCAAAAAATTCCTTGAATCCTTTGTTCCATGCAAAGGCCTCTTTCAGGGCTTTTGCATTCTCACGGATTCCCTTCTCATCATAGAGATGGAAGGGTGTCGGAAACTTTTCAGTAATTTCGTTGAGTTTCTCAAGTGTCACAAATGGTTCTTTTTTCATAATAACTGCATCTCCTGTTTTTCCGACTGCTGTTCCCGAAGAAAACTCAGTCTTATTCTGCCTCGATCACGTGCATCATATTTGTCACTGCACCACGACCGTTTGTCATGTTGGTCGCAGGGTCTCCTGCTGTAAATACAACAAGGTCTCCTTTATGTATCAGATGACGGCTGCGGACAACATTCATAGCCTGAGACATGATATGGTCCGTGGTATCTCTCTGATATCCTTTCAGAGGTGTTACACCCCAGATCAGCTGAAGTTTATGCTGGATGGTTGAGTTTGGTGTGATCGCATAGATCGGAACCTTCGGACGGAAATTGGAGATCAGTCTGGCTGTATTTCCACTCATTGTCGGTGTTACGATAGCGTTCGCCTTCAGGTTCTTTGCAGTACGCACCGTTGCAAGTGCCACCGCACTGGAGATCTTCTCTCTTCCATCCATGGAACGATGTTCAATAAACACTTTATAATCCAGATGCGGCTCTGTCATCTCTGCGATATCTGCCATCATCTTAAGAGCATCAACCGGATATTTACCAGCTGCTGTCTCTCCGGAAAGCATGATCGCATCGGTTCCGTCGTAGATCGCATTGGCAACATCAGCTACCTCTGCACGTGTAGGACGCGGATTACGGATCATGGAATCAAGCATCTGTGTTGCTGTGATAACCGGTGTATAATGTTCATTACACTTACGGATGATCGCCTTCTGGATGTGAGGTACCTGGCTTGCAGGAATTTCCACACCGAGATCTCCTCTGGCAACCATGATACCGTCAGATGCTTCAATGATGGAATCAATATTCTCAACACCCTCTGCATTCTCGATCTTCGCGATAATACCGATATCCTTTCCACCATTATCATTCAGAAGCTTACGGATCTCACGGATCACCTCTGCGGAACGAACAAAAGATGCCGCGATGAAATCAAATTTCTGCTCGATACCAAAGATAATATCCTTCTTATCCTGCTCTGTGATTCCCGGAAGATTTACTTTTACATAGGGAACATTTACACCCTTCTTCTCTCCCAGCTCACCACCGTTTAAGATATCACAGACAATATCGGTTCCCTTGATCGCCTTAACCTCCAACTCGATCAGACCATCATCAATGAGGATCCTGTTTCCCGGTTTTACATCCTTGTAAAGTGTCTCATATGTGATAGCAACCTTTGTGCTGTCGCCTTCAAAATCGCCAATTCCAAGTACAAACTGTTTTCCCGCTTCCAGCTTAACCTTCTGTCCGTCCTTTAAAAGTCTAGTACGGATCTCCGGTCCCTTTGTATCAAGAAGCATGGCAATAGGCATATCAAGCTCCTCACGAAGCTCCTTGATCATATCCACACGGCCCTTCTGCTCCTCGTGGTCTCCGTGAGAAAAGTTGAATCTGGCAATATCCATTCCATTCTCCATAAGAGCCTTCAGAGTTTCCCTGTTATTGCTGGCAGGTCCAAGTGTACAAATGATCTTAGTTTTTTTCATAATCAATTATTCTCCTTCTTTTTACGTTTTACTGTACGTGTTTATGTGTAAATAAATGATCCTGACAATATTCATAATTTCCGTTGCACTTTGAGCAGAAACGAAACTCCAGGTTTGGGTCATCCTTTTCGGTACGTCCGCAGATCGCACATTTATGCTTGGCGATCCCATCCGGACCGGACCCTGTTCTGGAAGGAGCCACAGCCTTCTTAAACTGCTGCCTCCTGTGGATCTCCTTCGGATTGTATCGGTTCATATCACGGGTACTGAAATAAAAGATCACAAAGTTTAAAAGTGATGCTACGATCGGTACTACACCTACCCAAAGCCCGACTCGAAGATAAGATACGATATCCCACGCAATGAACAGTCCGTATACAAAGGCCATCCATTTCATCCTGATCGGGATCACAAACATAAGAAGCAGCTGAAGATCCGGATATGTGACTGCATAGGCAAGGAAAATAGAAAGACTGATATAATATGTGGTAAAAATATTTCCGCCAAGAGAATAGGCGATCCCGTTCATCACCACATAACCACCTGTAAATACATGTAAAAGCACTGCTGCGATCACAGTAAACAAAACACCTGAAAAAATATACAATGTGTACCGAAAAGTTCCCCAGGTACGTTCCAGTGAAGTACCGATCGGATAATAGAAAAAAAAGATTGCGAGAAGGAACATCACAAGATTGCCGGTTCCTCCCACACTGGACGGCGGATAGATCACCCATGTCACCAGTCTCCAGATCTGTCCCTTCATGACCATGGACATATCAAGACTCAGCATATTCAAAACTCCCGGAGCAAACATAGCCAGAAAATACCCCAACACATAACATCCGATGATGTAAACAGTCAGATTCGGAACCCCGAATCTTCCGAATTTACGTTCCAGTTTGTCGATAAATTTCATTAAAATCTCCTTTCAGAAAACTTTTGAAAATCAGAAAAATCGCTTCTTGGAAAGAATGATCGCTGCCACAACACTGATTGCCACAGAAATCAGGATAATGATCAGAAATCCCAATGGGCTCCTTGATAAGGGCATACCGGAACCAGCCACATTCATTCCGTAAGCACTGAACACAATAGTCGGAATACTCATGACAATGGTAATGATCGCCAGTACCTTCATAACGATATTCATATTATTGGAGATGATCGATGCAAAAGCATCCATAGTTCCGTTCAGGATACCGCTGTACACATTGGCCATTTCGATTGCCTGCTTATTCTCAGTGATGACATCCTCCAGAAGATCGGTGTCCTCCGGATATTTCTTGATGCTGTCTATCTTCAGAAGCTTCTCCAGCACAACCTCATTGGACCGGAGTGACGTAATAAAATAAGTCAGGGATTTCTGCAGCTCCAGAAGCTCGATCAGCTCCTCATTTCTTGTGGAAAGATGCAGTTTTTCTTCCACCTGCTCACTTTTTTTGTCAATGATACGCAGATAACGCAGGTACATGCTCGCATTTCTATAAAGGATCTGAAAGATAAAACGGGTCTTCATATAGGTAAAAAAGCTCCGGACTCTTCCCTCCATAAATCTGGTAAGAACCGGTGTGTCCTCCAGACAGATGGTAAAGATCATAGACCCCGTCACAATGATGCCAAGCGGTATTGTCCCATACCAGTCCTTGTCATTACGTTCCTCGATCATAGGAACATCAACCAGGATCAGTGTATAATTATCCTCAACTTCGATACGTGACCGTTCTTCCTCATCCAAAGGGGATCGTAAATCGTCAACCTCTATATCAAACTTCTCGGAAAATTCAAAAATCTCTGTTGCCGTCGGATTCGTCAGCGCAATCCAGCAGCCTTCCTCCGGTTCCTGTATCTGGTGGATGGCTCCGTCTATTGTCTTGTAAATCCTTACCACGATTCCCACTTCCCTTCTCTTGCTTTTCTTTTGCCAGGGCAAAATTCTTTTTTATTATAAATAGTCAAAATAGCTTTGTCAATTCATACCTTTTCTTTTTAAAAGAGCTTTTAAATAATTTCACATGATCTTTACATAAAAATTCATTCTGCCTTCCACGTTCTTTACATTTTTTCCGGCTTCCTATATAATGATTCCAGAATTCCAACGAAAGGAAGTTATACAAATGAGTCAGTCATCATTCGGAAAAAAATTCGTGGTTACCACCTGGGGAGAATCTCACGGCAAGGCTATCGGTGCCGTTCTCGACGGCTGTCCCGCAGGTCTTTCTCTCTGCGAAGAAGATATCCAGGTTTTTCTTGACCGGAGAAAGCCCGGTCAGAGCCGTTATACAACTGCCCGTAAGGAAGGAGATCTGGTGGAAATCCTTTCCGGAGTTTTTGAAGGAAAGACTACCGGTACTCCAATTTCTCTTCTGATCCGCAATACAGATCAGCGTTCCAGAGATTACGGAAATATCGCATACTCCTATCGTCCCGGTCACGCAGACTTTACCTTTGACCAGAAATACGGATTCCGTGATTACCGTGGAGGTGGACGCTCCTCCGGAAGAGAAACCGCCGGACGTGTGGCAGCCGGTGCCATTGCCATCAAGCTGTTAAACGAACTTGGCATTACATTTACTACCTACGCAAGATCCATCGGTCCTGTAGAGATCCGGTCCTTCTCAGAAGAAGAGATCCGAAATAATGCACTCTGCATGCCAGATGCCGACGCAGCCGCAAAGGCATCTGCCTATCTCGAACAATGTCTGAACAGTCAGGACAGTGCCGGCGGTGTGATCGAATGCCGCATCAAAAACGTTCCTGCCGGTCTGGGCGATACGGTTTTTGACAAGCTGGATGCTACCCTCGCTCATGCGATCATGTCCATTGGTGCTGTAAAAGCTGTTGAGATCGGTGACGGCATCAACGTGACACGTCTTACCGGTTCCGAAGACAACGACGGTTTTGTACAAAAAGACGGCATTATTTCCAAAACTTCCAACCACGCAGGTGGTATTATGGGCGGTATGAGTGACGGCAGCGATATCATTCTCCGTGCACATATCAAACCTACTCCTTCCATCAGTCAGTCTCAGTCTACTGTGACCAACACCGGAGAAAACCTGGAGCTTGAGATCAAGGGCCGGCATGATCCGGTGATCGTACCGCGTGCAGTAGTCGTTGTGGAAGCTATGGCAGCACTTACCATTACAGATGCACTTTTTAACAATATGAGTGCACGGATGGATCGTATCCACGAATTTTATCAGCGGTAATTTCACATTTTGACCTGTCAGATAAAAAAATATAAATGCGCAAAAAAACAGACTCAGGGAAAGTTCCTACTCGTCCCTGAGCCTGTTTTTGTCTGCCTGTGCAAGACTTACTTTGATCAATCCTGTTCTTAATCCAACTGCTCCCATGTATCCGGTACCGGCCAGATATGGATACAGTTCGGTGTCTCGATCTTTCTCGGTTTTTCGTTCATCATGATGATATTCTTTTCATAATCCACAGTGAAAACGGTAATACTGTTGCTGGCATGATTGGCAATAGCAATATGCTTGTTATCCGGGAAGATCATAAGATCCTTCGGGTAATCACCACTAATCGGAAGTGTAAATTTCTTGGTCAGAAGGCCTGTTTCCTGGTCTACTGCATACATAGTCACAGTATTTTCCCCTGCTGTTGTACAGAAAAGATATTTACCGTCCGCAGAAAGAGACATACCGGAAGCTGCATTATGGAGCGCATCATTGGAATCCTCTTTTCCAAGAGTGGTAATGCTCTGAAGCAGCTGGAACTCCGGGTTCTTACCGCTTCCGTCATAGCTGTATACCTTCACCTCATTGCTGAGCTCAAAAAGAAGATATGCAAATCTTCCGTCATCACTGAAACGGATGATACGAGGGCCGCTCTCTCTCGGGCAGCGAAGAATGTCAACCAGCTCCAGTTTGTCTTTCTTCTTATTGATACGATAGATCTTAACCTGATCGATACCATTATCTACCGCACAGAGATACTTATTATCCGGTGTCGGACGTACACAATTAACATGCGGACGGAAGTTACGCTCTGCCACGCTTCCAAGTCCCTTGTGGAAAACGCCGTCCATAACACTTCCCAGACGGCCGTCTTTATGTGTATGTACAACCGTTACCTTACCATCATGGTACCCTGCCACATAAAGATATCTTCCGTCCACATCTGTTGCAAGATAGCAGCCTCGCATTCCGTTGATATCCACACTGTTGAGGCGGGTAAGATCACCGTTCTTGTCTCTTTCAAATACAGCTACACCCTCATCCTCAATGGAATACAGATATTTACCGTTTTTTGATACTGCCAGATGAGAAGCATTGCTAACTTCCACTTCGCTTCGTTCTGTGAGTGTTCCTTTTTCTACATCTACATCGTATACCTGAATTCCCTTACTGGTTCCATGGGTATATGTTCCCACGTAAGCCACGTACTTCTTTTTTCCCATAAGTTCTGGCCTCCTGCTTTTTACATTGGTTACGTATTTTTGTGTTTATTTTATCACAAAGCTTCTGCAAGAACAAGTTACCATCCTGTTATCTTTTGTGCAATTTTTTATGCAAAGCTGCCGTTCACTATGGCGTTCACACATGATCCACGCAAATGGATCGGCTCCTGCGCATCCATTACGCCTCTTTACAGATCTCCCAAAGCGCCTCTCATTGCTTCCAGAGTTTCATCAATTACTTCATCTGTATGCGCTGTGGAAAGGAACATCGCCTCAAACTGGGAAGGTGCAAGATGAATGCCTCGTTTCAGCATTCCCTTGAAATATTTTGCAAAAAGCTCCAGGTTGGATGTTTTTGCAGAAACATAGTCTTTTACCTCCTGGTCTGTAAAGAAAATACTTGCCAGAGAAGAATCATAGTTTACCTGATATGGAAGACCTTTTTCCTCCACGATCTTCTTCAAGCCGCCGTAAAGCTTCTCACCTTTGGCAGCCAGATCTTTGTAGATTTCCTGATGCTCATAGAGATATTTCAGCTGTGTGAAACCTGCAGCCATGGCAACCGGGTTTCCGCTTAAGGTACCTGCCTGGTATACAGGACCACACGGTGAGATCAGATCCATGATCTCCTTACGTCCGCCATAAGCACCTACCGGCATTCCTGCGCCGATTATTTTCCCGTAAGTGACAAGATCCGGACGGATACCAAAATACTCTGCTGCTCCGCCAAAGGCAAGTCGGAAGCCTGTGATCACTTCATCAAAGATCAGCAGACAATTATGCTCATCGCAAAGCTCACGAAGCCGCTTTAAGAAGCCTGGTTTCGGAGGAACCACACCCATGTTTGCTCCTACTGCCTCCACGATCACGGCTGCCACATTTCCCTCTTCCTGTTTGAGAAGTGCTTCCACACTGGCGGCATCATTGTAGGTAGCCGTCATGGTATCCTGTGTACAGCCCTTCGGAACACCGGCGCTATCCGGAATACCACTTGCCATGACACCGGAACCGGCACTTACCAGAAGGCAGTCACTGTGTCCGTGATAGCAACCTGCAAATTTGATGATCTTGTCTTTTCCGGTAAAACCTCTTGCTGCACGGATGGCACTCATAACAGCTTCTGTTCCTGAGTTTACCATACGGATCATATCTACATGTGGAATATGTTCACAGATAAATTCTGCGATCTCTACTTCGATTCCTGTAGCACAGCCAAAGCTCAGGCCATTTTCGCAGGCCTTGATCACACTCTCGCGGATCTCCGGGAAATTATGTCCCAGGATCATCGGGCCCCAGGAATCAATGTAATCCACATAACGGTTTCCATCTACATCATAGATGTAGCATTTATCTGCTTTTTCAATAAAACGAGGTGCCTCACCGATGGCTCCGTAAGATCTTACCGGGCTGTTTACGCCTCCCGGGATTCTTTTTACCGCACGCTCAAATAACTGTTCTGATCTTGTCATCAGCCGATCCTCCCTTCATCCATAAGTCTTGCCAGAAGCTCCGCATAATAGGTAAGATAGATCTGCGCACCGGAACGGAATGCTCCTGTAGCCATCTCACCCACGATCCTTTCTTCGTCGATCCAGCCGTTTGCAGCTGCTGCTTTTACCATTGCATACTCACCACTGACACTGTATGCGGCAACCGGAACGTTTGTGATCTCCTTTACCTGCCAGATCATGTCCTGGTATGCAAGAGCCGGTTTTACCATGATGATATCTGCACCCTCTTCCACATCTGCAAGTGCCTCTTTCAGCCCTTCTCTGCTGTTGTGAGGATCCATCTGGTAGCTTTTTCTGTCCCCAAAAGACGGAGCAGAATCTGCTGCCTCACGGAACGGGCCATAAAATGCAGAAGCATATTTTACTGCATAGGACATGATCGGTGTTGTATAATGTCCGGCCTTGTCCAGACACTGGCGAATCGCTGCAACACGACCATCCATCATATCAGACGGAGCAACCATATCTGCACCTGCCTCCACGTGGGAAAGTGCTGTTTTTGCAAGAAGCTCCAGCGTCTTGTCATTGTCCACATCATGACCGCAGAGAACGCCACAGTGACCATGGGAAGTGTACTCACACATGCATACATCTGTTACATAATACAGTTCCGGAAATTTCTCTTTTGCAATGCGAAGAGCTCTCTGAACGATCCCCTCCGGATCATAGGCACCGCTGCCCACTTCATCCTTATGGTCAGGAATACCAAAAAACATCACACTTCCTACACCGGCTTTGGAAAGCTGCTCCAGTTTATACGGAAGACGGTCCAGGCTGTAACGGTACTGCCCGGTCATGGACGGAATTTCCTCTTCCTTATTTTCTCCTTCCATTACGAACATAGGATACATAAGAGAAGATTTATCCATTCTTGTCTCACGTACCATCTTACGAAGGTTTTCGCTACCTCTTAATCTTCTTGGTCTTTTTGTCAGTTCCATGATCATTCGCTCCTTTTCATATCCTCCACCAGCTTGACAAGACTGTCAATGGTGGCTTTTTCTGACATATATGCTTTCATTCCAAAGCTCTCAGCAGCCGCCTTCGTCTGTCTGCCGATGCAGGCCGCCTTAACCTTTGAATAATCCAGTCCTTTTGTTCCCTCTACAAATCCCTTCACAGTGGAGGCACTTGTAAACACCGCACAGCTGATCTGTCCTGTTTCAAATTCCTTCTTCTCATCGATGAGCTGGCTCTTTTCGTAAAGAGTCTGATAGGTCGGAACATCCTCGACCACAGCGCCTGCCTGTGCAAGAAATGCGGTGAGCTTTTCATTACCCTTTTCTGCCCGCGGGATAAGTATCTTTTCTCCACCGGAAAGAAGCTCTGAAAGTTCCTTTCCAAGAGTATCCCCGTCATATACCGACGGCACAAAATCTGCCAGCAATCCTCTTTCCTGCAGGGCCTTTTTTGTTCCCTCCCCGATCACGGCCAGACGGGCATTTCCCATGGCACGGATATCTTTTCCATGGCGGATCAGTTCTTCAAAAAATACCCTTACACCTGTAGGGCTGGTAAATACAAGCCACTGATATTCCTCCAGGTGATCCAGCGCTTTATAGAGACGGCTCTGGTCTTCCATGGGGACAGTACGGATCGCCGGAAGCTCCAGAACCTCCGCACCTTTTTCACGAAGCTTGTCCGCAGTTCTGGAAACAAGCTCTTTCGGTCTTGTGACAAGAACCTTCCATCCTGAAAGCGGCAGTTCTTCATACCAGCCAAACTTCTCTGCCAGTGTACATACCTTACCCACCACAATGATCGCCGGTGTCTCGATCCCCTGGCGTTTCACCTCTTCTTCCAGGGTAGAAACTGTTGCTACGATCCGTTTCTGACCTGCTGTAGTTCCCTTCTGCAGGATCGCCGCAGGCATGTTCTTTTCCATTCCTGCACCTATCAGACCCTCGCAGATATCCGGAAGTGCGGACACGCCCATCAAAAATACAAGCGTTCCCTTTGTATCAACAAGTGCCCGGAAGTCTATATCATATTCTTCTCCGGCCCTCTTATGTCCTGTAATGATGTGGACTGAAGAACAGAAATCCCTGTGTGTTACCGGAACCCCGTTATATGCCGGTACTGCAATGGAGGAAGTAACACCCGGAACAACCTCATAAGGGATCCCATTCTCCCGAAGAAGCTCCAGCTCCTCTCCTCCTCTTCCAAAGAGGAATGGATCTCCGCCTTTCAGGCGCACCACACGAAGACCCCTCTGTGCCTCCTCAAGAAGTACCTGATTGATATTTTCCTGACGCATGATATGGTGACTGGCACGTTTGCCTACATTGATCAGCCTGGCATTTTCCGGGATTCTTGACAGAACTCCCTGACCTACCAGACTGTCATAGACGACCACATCTGCCTGTTCCAGCACTTTGAGGCCTTTTAATGTAAAAAGGCCGATATCGCCAGGACCCGCTCCTACCAGCCATACTTTTCCTGTTTTCATCTGTTTTCTCCTTTTTTCCGAAGAGTTTCTGCCAGTTCCCTGCCTAAGCTTTCCGCATCTGCCTTATTGCCACGCAGTGTTCCTGTTACATAGGAACCGTCTTTTTCATTATAATAAAGCCCTCTGAGATAGATCTCATCCCCGAGAATTTCCGCATGGGCAGCCACCGGAGAAGAGCACCCTCCATCCAGGAGCTTTACAAAAGCACGCTCCGCACTTCCCGCGGTCCAGGCATCCTTATCACAGTAGCCCTCCAGGAAATCATAAGCTTCCCCTTTTCTTCCCTGTACAGCAAGGATTCCCTGACCAGCAGCCGGAATGATCTCATCTGCTGTAAAATACCGGTTAATCCTGGATTCCAGTCCAAGTCTCTTAAGGCCGGCAGCAGCCAGGATCAATGCACTGTACTGTCCTTCATCCAGCTTCCGGAGCCTTGTCTGAAGATTTCCGCGGATACTTCTGACATCCATATCCGGATACAGTTTTTTAAGCTGTAAGGTTCTCCTTAAGCTGGAGCATCCAAGGGGCTTGCTTTTATCAAGTTCAGAAGCTCCCTCAGGAAGAACCAGTACGTCTCTCGGATCTTCTCTTTTGGAAAAAGCCAGAAGCGGCAGCTCCTCCGGAACCTCCATAGGCATATCTTTCAGGCTGTGTACAGAAAGAATACTTCTTCCATCTATCAGTGCTTTATCCAGCTCCTTTACAAAAAGCCCTTTTCCGCCAACCTTATCCAGTGTACGGTCCAGAATGATATCCCCGGTAGTTTTCATAGTGAGGATTTCCACTTCCAGATCCGGATTTTTTTCTTTTATGTAGTCACGGACCATTTCGCTCTGCAGCACTGCAAGCTTACTCTCTCTGCTGCCGATCACGATCTTATCTCTCTTCATCTTCATCCTGCTCTCCCAATACTTTTTCCAGCGCATTCTGGATCTCTTCCCTTACACGCTTTGCTTTTTTGTGATCCAGTCCGCTGGCTGTAACTCCAACTACCATTTCATCCCGCATATATACGCCTGGGAAATAAAAATCACAGGCTTCCCGGTCGGAGGCTACATTAACATAAATGCCCTCCTCCTTACAGACACGGTGGATCTCATCATTCAGCTTCCAGTCATTGGTGGCTGCGATCACCATATATGCATTGGCAAAATCAGAACGTTTCACGGGACGGATATACAGAGTCACGGTTCCTGCTTTCCCGAGATCCATAAGCTCCTGGGTCACTTTTGTAGCCACTACCGTGATATTTCTTGTAAATTTCAGAAGAGTTTTTATTCTTCTGGTAGCAATATTACCACCACCTGCCACAACGATATTTTTATCGGACAGGTCTATAAACATGGGGAAATAAGGTTTATTCTTCATAAAGTTTCTCCAGTCCTTCCACACATTCCAGAAAAGCATCCTGGTTCAGACTGTCCCGAAGCCCGAAGATCAGCTTGTTCACAACCTTTCCGGCTGCAGTATCCACTGCTTTTTTCAGGTTTTCTCTGTCTGAATCCTCCATAGGAGTTTTCCGGAAGATTTTTTCGATCCTCAAGTTCAGATCTTCCACAGCATCCGCTTTGATCTCCTGGATGCGCGGGATGATATCACGACCTTCCAGCCACTGGAAAAATTCGTTCATCTGGGCCTTCACAATGGCTCCTGCTGCTTCTAGGTTATCTGCAAGTTCCTTCGGTGTCTCGCCGGTTCGGAAGCTGTCCATATCATAAAGTGTGATGTTATCTTTTTTTCGGATCTCCGGATCAATATCTCTTGGAACTGCCAGATCGATAAGGATCATAGGTCGTTCCACACGTACATCCTCAAACAATTCTTCCGTCAGTGTATAATTGGGGCTTGCTGTTGCGCTGACCACCAGGTCACACTCCGGCAGATAATCCATTCTCTCACCATAATTGATCCTGCTGCATCCAACAGGAATGCTCACAACACCACTTCTGTACTGACGGATCGTAACCGTCACATCCGCTCCTGCTTCACGCAGTGTCTGGGCAGCCATCTTCCCCATCTCACCGTTTCCGATCACCATACAGACTTTATTGCGAACATGATAACCGCCCTCTTCCAGAAAACGGATGGCCTGATGGATCACAGAAGGATTTCCATGGGAAAACGGCACTTCCGTTTTGATCTTCTTGCCTGCAGTTACCGCCATACGGAAAAGCACCTCCAGAACACTGTCTGTGGTAAACTCATCCCTTGACATACTCAACGCATCTTTTACCTGGGTCAGGATCTGATCTTCCCCCAGGATCTGGGATTTCAGTCCGCTGGTAAGATAAAACAGGTGTTCCACCGCCTCTTCGTTTTCTCTGCTGGTAAAATACTTCTGGTATTGTTCTCCCTGCACACCTTTCAACGAGCAGAGCCACTGATACAGGTCCGGCTTCTCCTCATCTGCAGTACTTACCCACAGTTCCAGCCGGTTACAGGTCGACAGAATAATACACCCGCAGATCCCAGCTTCTTCTTTCAGCCTGCGCAACGCCTCTCCGGTATTTTTACGGGTAAAAGCAAACTGCGCTCTGACATCTACAGGTGCCATATTATGATCGATTCCAATCATGAATATACTCATGTCCTACGTTTCTCCTTTGTTTCCACAATCTTTTATAATGATAAACATTTCCGTAAGGAAAGTCAACTACGATTGACAATGTCAGCCCTCCCTTTTATAATATCTTATGGTAGAAATTGCGGATCATCTTTATATTCCAGCGGAGAAATATAAAGAGTTTATCATAATCACCATAATTATCAGGATGGAGGAAATCCCCGTATGAACTCAGCTTCAAAAAAAGCGATCCTAGTAGTAAGTTTCGGCACAAGCTATGAAAACACCCGTAAGCTTACCATCGAGGCCATCGAGCACGATATTGCCGATGCATTCCCGGCCTGTCCCACCTACCGTGCATGGACAAGCAAAATGATCATTGCCAAACTGAAAAAGCGGGACGGTCTTACGATCCACACGGTAAAGGAGGCTCTGGAACAGATGCTTCTGGATGGTATCACCGATGTGATCGTACAGCCGACTCATGTGATCAACGGTATCGAAAATGATCAGATGAAAGCCGATGCGCTTTCTTTTCGTGACCGTTTTTCCAGTATTGTTTTCGGAAATCCTCTTCTCACAACAGAAGAAGATAACCAGGCGATCGTCCGGGTAGTTGCAGATGAATTCCGGGACATGGATCCGGACACTGCACTTGTACTGATGGGACATGGAACAGAACACTACGCAAACACGGTTTACGCTGCTTTGGATTACCGTTTTAAAGATACCGGACATAAAAATATTTTTCTTGGAACTGTAGAAGCCTATCCGGCCCTGGACTCCCTTCTCCGGGCTGCCGACAGCTTTCATCCGAAAAAGATCGTGCTGGCGCCTTTCATGATCGTAGCCGGCGACCATGCACAGAACGATCTGGCCGGTGCAGATCCGGACTCCTGGATGAACCGTCTTTCTTCCGAAGGATATGAAGTCACCCCTGTACTGAAGGGACTTGGAGAATATCCCCAGGTCAGGCAGATCCTTGTGGAACATGTACAGCAGGCCATGAACGTTTCGGTCTGACAGAGATCAGATGATCCATATATCCCTCATAAAAAAACTGCACCGTGATCCATCCCAGGATCTTCCGGTGCAGTTTTTTATTTTTTATGAAATTACTTGAAGTTCTGAAATTCCTGTTATTTATGCCATCAGTTCATCCAGTTTTGTCTTTACAGCAAGGATAAACTCTTTGCTGTTCAATACCTGTACCTCTTTCAGGGAAGTGATCAGTGCAAGATCCTTGGTCATCTTTCCGCTTTCAATGGTATCCAGTGTTGCTTTTTCCAGTTTTCCTGCAAAATCAGCAAGTGCTTCATTTCCGTCCAGCTCGCCTCTCTTGCGGAGAGCTCCTGTCCATGCAAAGATCGTTGCAACGGAGTTTGTGGATGTTTCTTTTCCCTCAAGATGACGATAATAGTGTCTCTGAACTGTTCCGTGGGCAGCCTCATACTCAAAATATCCCTTCGGGGATACCAGTACAGAGGTCATCATGGCAAGAGAGCCAAATGCGGAAGATACCATGTCGCTCATAACATCTCCGTCATAGTTCTTGCATGCCCAGATAAAACCGCCTTCTGCCTTCATAACACGGGCTACGATATCATCGATCAGACTGTAGAAATAGGTCAGGCCGGCTTCCTCAAATTTATCCTTAAACTCTGCATCAAAGATCTGCTGGAAAATCTCTTTAAATCTTCCATCGTATGTTTTGGAAATGGTATCCTTGCTTCCGAACCATACATCCTGCTTTGTGTCCAGTGCATAATTAAAGCAGCTTTTCGCAAAGCTCTTTACGGAATCATCAAGATTATGCATGCCACGGAGAACACCTGCTCCATCAAAATGCTGGATCAGCTCCTTACGCTCTTCTCCGTCTTCGCCCTCAAATACAAGATATGCATCTCCCGGCTTGTCAATATAAAATTCTGTATTCTTATAGATATCTCCATATGCATGACGTGCAAGTGTGATCGGTTTCACCCAATTCTTTACACATGGCTCGATTCCCTTTACAACGATCGGCGCACGGAATACAGTTCCATCAAGAATAGCACGGATCGTTCCGTTTGGACTCTTGTACATTTTTTTCAGGTCATACTCTTCCATTCTGGCTGCGTTTGGCGTGATCGTGGCACATTTTACGGCTACTCCGTATTTCTTGGTTGCTTCTGCTGCATCAATGGTAACCTGATCATCTGTCTCATTTCTGTGCTCAAGACCAAGATCATAATATTCTGTATTCAGTTCCAGATACGGTGTGAGAAGTTCATCCTTGATGATCTGCCACAGGATACGTGTCATCTCGTCTCCGTCCATCTCAACTAAAGGTGTCTGCATTTTGATTTTTTCCATATTATTTTCTCCTTTTGAGGTTTATTCTCCTGTTCGGATTCCAGGTGCTCTTTCCTTTAGAATCTTTCTTCAGCACTTTTACTGTACATTGTACTCATATTTTCCGGTTCCGTCAACGCTTTTGTGCTTTACCACACTATGTTTATAAGAATTGTATAATAATTCAGCCTGCCAACAGTTTTTCACAGTTAAATTTTCCCCATCCCTGCTGATTTCTGGGAAGTCCCATATCTTCTGCATTTTCTCTTAACAACATCTTTACCTCTACATTAGAAAGCCGGGGATCTTTTTCCAGAAGGCAGGCGATCCCTCCTGACACCAGAGGCGTCGACATGGAGGTTCCGCTTTTGAGCCCATATGAGTACGGCAGTCCCGGTGCACAGGCAATGACCTGGCTTCCCGGCGCTACCAGATCCGGTTTGCACACACAGTCAAAAGTAGGGCCTCTTCCGGAAACTGCCTTTCTGCCATTCAGCATATCACTGGAGCCTACGGTAATGATTTTCCGGCTGCTTCCCGGTGCTGTTACCGTGCCGGCCCCCGGTCCCTGATTTCCTGCTGCAGCTACCACCACAAATCCCAGATCCCAAAGTTTTTCCACTCCTTCAAGAAGATCTGTCTGTTCCTTATGATCCCGGGATGTTGTTCCCACTGAAATATTAACGATACGGATATGATAAATGCTTCCAAACTCCATGATCCACCGAAATGCCCGCATCACATCCTCCCTGCTTCCGTTCCCGAAACGATCCAGAACCTTCAGAGCAGCGATACTGCAGCCAGGTGCAGCCCCTTTATATTTTCCACCTGATGCAGTTCCGTCCCCTGCAAGGATCCCGCTGACATGAGTCCCATGTCCGTTATCATCATATGGGCTGCGTCTGACTCCTGTAAAATCACGAAACACGGAAATACGGCTGCCAAAATCTATATGAGGAAAAATACCGGTATCCAGAACCGCCACGCCTATCCCTTTTCCTGTATACATCCTTTTATACCTTTCCAAAGCTCTCCCGCCGGACAGCTGACCTTTCTTTAGCTTATTCTGCGACCATCTTTCCCGCTACTCGTTTTATATAAAAAGACCCCGGGATCTTACATCTGAATCCCCGGGATCTTTGCTGTATATTTTATTTAGTTTCCTCTTCCTGTACGGAAATTAACTGTTTTCCGGATCTGATTGTCCATTCCGTAGCTGTAGCTTCCATAAACTCCGGTATGCCAGCCCTTAGCCTGTCCTTCCGGGTCATAATGAAGTCCGTTTATGATCACCCAGCTATGTCTTGTAAAACCATCTCCAGCTCCATCTCTGGTTCCCGGAACACGACCGCATACCACATAGGGATCATATCCGATCTCTCTTGCCAGTGCAGCAAATGCACAGGCATAGCCATAACAGTTTCCCTTTCCTGTAGCAAGCGTTCTCCACGCAGTCATTCTCCACCAGTCATTCTGATTTAAATCCGGATAATAGGCAGATGAATAATAGGTATTATTTATCACATAACTCCAGCACGCCTGCAGCTTCTGGCTTTTGGACATTCCACTTCTTGTAATATTTTGGACCACGCCTATACAATGCAGCTTCAGACTGCGCATATCATTTTTTACAGCCTGCCCCTTTCCGTTAAACCGGATTCCCTCCAGAGTACGGTTTTTGTAAAAACGTCCCCAGGAATCCGCATAGTAAAGATTTCTATCCGGAAGGCACAGCCAACCCTTTGAAGGATTTCCATATTTATTTACGTAATAGGAATATTTTCCTACATTTACGATACGTGACGTCTTTCCGTTCAAAAGGCGTCCTGCAGTATCAAACACATAGATCCTGGAACCGATCTTGTTATGGTAAGTTAACGCATAATATTTAGGCCCGAAATAATACCGTTTTCCCTTTACGGTCTTCCATTGGTTTCTGATCTTTCTGCCCTTGGTGTAGTAGTAATATTTTCCTTTTTCTCTGTAGAGACCGGTTTTCTTCTTTACAGTTGCCGTAGTAGTTGCTGCCTGCGTCTCACAGGTTACGGAAACCGTGCAGATCTGCACCGCAAAAAGCATGACCATCGCCATAAAAAACAATTTTAATCTTTTCATACGTATCTTTCCTTATCGTTCATTCTAATCAATACTCTTCGTATCTCACACTTCCGTCAGAATAGGTGATCTCATAGTAGCCATGGCCACTTCCGTCACAGTCATCATAGGCCTGACGGCTAAACTCGGTAGGTTCTGATGCTGCTGCCTCTGCTGCTGCCTGTGCCTCTGCCGCTGCCTGTGCGTCTGCCGCTGCTTGTGCGTCTGCCGCTGCCTGTGCGTCCGCTGCTGCCTGCGCATCTGCCGCTGCCTGTGCGTCCGTCGCTGCCTGCGCGTCTGCTGCCGCCTGTGCCTCTGCTGCCGCTTTTGCCTCTGCCGCTTTTTTCTCTTCAGCTGCTTTCTGCTCTGCTACCAGCTTGTCGATCTCATCTTTATTGGAAGTGAAGTATGTATGTGCCGCATATCCCTTAACACCATCTCCTTCAACCTTCAGCCATCCAGGGCATACACCGGTTACCTTGAACTCGGTTCCAAGAGATGTTACTTTCAGGGATTTTGATTTTGTATCCGCTTTTTCACGGATATTTACATTGGATTTTGCATAGGTAGTGGCAGCTTCTTCCAGCTCAGTCTCCTTCGCATCTTCCAGCGCTTCCTGAGATTTTCCTTTTTCATCCGTGTAGGAAATATAAAGGATCTCATACTCATTATAAAAAACAGGTTCTTTCCAGTCATCCGGTGTCACATTCCGGAAGGTATGCTCTGTACCATCTTTCATGGTGATCACTAGATCCTGACCTGCCGCATCCTTGGAGTCTTTCTTTTTGCTGTCATCCTCTTTTGCATCCTGAAGCTCTGCGGATTTCACCTCAAGTCCGCTCTGATTTTTTACTGTAAGCTCTCCGATCTGAAAATCCTCTGCGGTCTCTTTTTCTTCTGCGGAATCTTTATCGCCAGTTTTCTCTGCGGTTTCCTCCTTTGTCGTTGTCTCGTCTGCAAAAGCAGCTGTCGGTGCCCCCAGACACATCGCTGCGATCAATGCTGCCCCTAAAAGCACCTGTACTGTTTTTTTTCTCATTTCTTATATCCTCCTTTATAGTGTCAGTCCGCCTATTATACGGGCTGAATCTTTGTTGCCTGTAAGAATTTCGATCTGATTTCCGTCTGCTGCAAGAAGTGAACGGTCCAGATATAAGCAAAAACCGCTGCTGTCCGTTTTTCCATCTTCTGTGGAAACATCCATCGGAAATGCTTCATAAATCTTATCATGGTTCAATCTTATATAAATCCTGCTGTCTATATCCAGATATTTTTCTTCAATACAACCTGTGATCTTTTCCAGATTTCCCTGGATCTCGCACTGAACTGCTCCGGCACCGGCAGGAACCGTATCTTCTTCCGTAACATTCACCTGACACTCCGGTCCTTCCATGATCGGCGGTGACTGTGCCATTTCCGGGAGAAAACGCTCTGCCCGTTCCACGATCACAGTATCTGCATTCTTCTCATCCACTTCACTCATCTGGTAAGGTACTCCTCTGGAAAAATACGCACTGGAATAAGCATCTGCCATAAACGGAAGCAGTGCATTACCAAAAGAATCACGGAACATGACCAGACTTCCTTCCTTCACAGGATTTACCGTTGTGATCTTCGGATCAAAATTACTTACCACTTCTCCCACATAGGCAAATGTTGTCTGTCTGTCATAATAAACTTCCTCTTCCGGTGTCGTTGCAAGAGGATACAGCATCTCATCCAGATCTCCTGTGAAATCTGTTTTTATAGTATAGGGTTCCTCCTTATAGGAAACATGCTCCTTTTTCAGAGAAGACAGCAATGTTTCCGCCGCAACTGCAGCACCCTTGTTGTTCCAGTGTGAATCTCTTTTGTGATAAAGAACTTCTTTCTCTTCTGAAAGAGTCTCATACAGATCTCCATAAGAAACCTGCTCCTGCCTGAGATATTTCTGAAGATTAACAAGGTTTTTGTCCGATGATACCTTCAGGCTGTCATAGTACGGCATGTTCTCTCCATAGAGTGAGTTTTTATTAGGTGCCACAGTAAAAAGAAACTGCACGCCTTTTTCATTCAATGTCTCCTGCATCATGGCCAGTGTATGTGCAATATTAAAAAGACTTCTCTCGGAAAGAAGCTCCTCTCCAAGATAATCCTCCAGCGAATCCTTATAATAAAGCCAGTTATCGGTTCCCTGGATCACACCATCTGCAGTAGATACTCCGAAAATCTTCCCGTTCAGAAGGGCATTTGCCGTTACCAGCTCATTTCGAAACGCAAAATGTTCCTGAAAATATTCGCCTGCTTCCGGCAGCCAACGGGTATTGATCTCGTTTTCTTTTTTCAGTTCAGGAAACTCAGCCAGTCTTCGGTTTTCAGACGATGCTTCCTGCTTTGTCACCGCCATCCCCAGAGATGGCACAAGACAAGCTGCAAAAAATGCAGTAATATAAAGCACCTGCAATTTTTTCATGTTTTCTGCCTCCTCTTAAAATCGAAAATAGATGAACGGATTATAGGTTCCGCCGGCAAGGCTCAATACACAAAGCGCAAAACCAGCCAGACTTAATACATAGGTAAAGCCTTCATACCATTTATACTTTTTCAGCATGCTGTTTACCGGAACTGCTGCGACCAGTGCTGCTGCCAGCGTTACAAGATATACCGGTGTCAGCTGCTGCAGTGTAAGGCTCATTGCAGAAGCCTTCCATCCAAAATCCGTAAACATTTCTCTGATCCAGAAACATCCCTGCTTCATAGTGTCCGCACGGAAAAATACAAAGCCAACACAAACTACCAGAAGTGCATAGACATGCTGAAAAAAGCTCTTGAGTTTTCCGCCCTTTTTCCCGATAAATGGGATATACTCTTCCAGCATCAGGAAAAAGCCATGATAAATTCCCCAGAACAGAAAATTAAAGGAGGCACCATGCCAGATACCTGTACACACAAAAACGATCATTTTATTGACCACTGTACGGAATTTCCCTCTGCGGTTTCCCCCTAACGGAATATACAGATATTCCTTAAACCATCCTGAAAGAGACATATGCCATCTTCTCCAGAATTCACGGATACTGGCAGAAATATAAGGATAATCAAAATTCTCATGGAAATGAAATCCAAACATCATTCCGAGTCCCAGCGCCATATCACTGTAGCCGCTGAAATCAAAATAGATCTGCAGCATATAGGAAACTGCGCCCAGCCAAGCACCCGGACCGGTGATTCCGGTTGCTGCCGCACCAAAGAGATTATCCGCCACAAGTCCCATTGTATTGGCGATAAGAACCTTTTTGCTCAAACCTGCAATGAAACGCCGGATTCCTTTTCCGATTTCCTCCGGCGTCTGCTTACGATTATTGATCTCCGCCTCCACATCATGATACTTGACGATAGGTCCCGCGATCAGCTGTGGGAAAAATGAGATATACAGAAGCACCTTTCCGAAATTCTTCTGAACCGAAGCATCTCCCCGATAAACATCGATCACGTAGGAAAGTGCCTGAAAAGTAAAAAACGATATTCCGATCGGCATCCGGACCTGCGGAACCGGAATTCCGGCACCGGTAACAGAATTAAATGTATCCACCAGAAATCCGGAATATTTAAAGATCACAAGAAGACCGAGATTTATCACCACAGCCAATGTCATTGTGAGCTTACGGATCTTCGGACATTCCCCTGTCAGGCGCGCTAAAATATAGTTGCCCGCCGATGAAGCAACCAGTAATATTACATAAATCGGTTCTCCGTATGCATAAAAGACCAGACTTGCCACTACAAGCAAAAAATTTTTGGCCCGCATCCCAGGTAAAAGGAGATGCAGACAAAAAGCAGCCGGAAGAAATACACACAGAAATACCATTGAACTGAAAACCATAATTATATTTATTTATCGGTCTGGCGAATCTTATTTGCTGATCACGTCCAGTACGATTTCCTTCCCTTTTTTGTCTTTGTATGTATTGACCCAGAATCTTGTGTATTCCAACAGATATTCCTGTCCGTCACCATAACAGCCATCTGTCTTTCTGGTACGAAGAGGTCTGCCAAGGGCTTTCCGCAGTGCTGCAGAACTCTTTTCTCTTACAAATGCTTTCCTTAATCTTGAAGATGTTCTGGCATCGTATACACCGGTTTTTGTATTAAAAGCATAAAATCCGGCTCTGGACTGTCCATATGCGGAATAATAAACGCCTTTTACCATCTGTGCATACCGGTTAAATCCATAGTATTCCCCGCCGATCTTTTTTACAAGGAGATAGTTCTCCCCGAAGAATGTTCCACCTTTATAAGCCTTTCCGGTGTTGGAAAAATAGTATCTGTATGTCATTTTTTTGCCGGTAGTCTTATTAGCGACAGTCACGGTTTTCCATGTATTCTTTACTTTTTTTCCCTTCACATAATAGTAGTATTGTCCGCCCTCTTTTTTGAGACCGTTTTTTACCTTGGCTGCCTTGGCTGTAGATGCTGCCTGTACAGTCTGAACCGCAATAAGTGGTTCAGCTGCCGGCATCTGGAGCATCATCAGACAAAGTACTGCTACCAGGATCTTCTTTGTCCACTTTTTCATGATCTGCTCCTATTCTTTAGAGAACGATATCTTCTCTTCCTTCAGTTTTATAGTATTTTTTCATGGATGAAGATTTCTGCATATAATATTTAACATCTTTTCTGGATTTGTTTCCTGCTGCATTTGCATCAAATGTATACCAGGTATTTCCGATCTTGATCTCTGTCCATCCATGTGGCTGCCATTTATTTTTATTAAATACATTACTTTTTCCCCAGCATACACGGACCGGAAGTCCTGTTGCACGTTTAGCCTGTACTGCAAAGGCTGATGCAACACCGTAGCAGTTTCCTTTTTTCATTCCCATGGTCAGATATGCAAACATCTGGCTTTTACCTTTTGTAAACTGCAAAGGTTTTCCGTCAAAGCCCTTCATTCTCATATATCCGTATTTTTTGGAACAGTTAAACAATTTCTGAAGAGCCGTTTTTTTCTGCGCAGTTGTAGTCAGACTTGCAGAAATCTTCTGGCTGCGAAGCACTGAATCTGTCATCTTGATCAGTTCTGCATTTGCTTTTTTGGATTTCCCAGTGTATTTTCCGTTGGAAGCAAACTGCATGGTTTTGTAGGTATTTCCGGATTTTACTGTATACCATCCGGTCTTTCTTGCACCATTCGAGCCTAAATAATATATCGCACCATTGATCTTTTTTAATTTGTTGGTAACTTTTTTACCTTTGATGTAGTAATAATACTGACCGCCCTCTTTTTTCCAGCCATTTTTAACAGCTGCTTTTGCGGTTGTTGTGGTTGCTGTTGTTGCCGCCTGCGCACACACTGTGCCAAATGTCAGGCAAAACAGCATTGTGATCATAAGAACAAGCTGTGCGAATCTTCTCTTTTTCATGGTTTCTTTTCCTCCTGTTTTAAAAATCTTCATACCCGGTGATAATTATAGCATTGCTCTGATTTTCTTGCAATATAATGTATAAAATACATTATCTCCTCCAATACTTAACATATCTGAAAAATAAAGGAGGTTTTTCTATGCTTCTCTTTTTTCTTGTATTCTTCGGACTCCAGATCTTTGTTCTTTTCTGCTGTGCCGCTGCAGGAAATGACGCCGCTTCCCAGGAACTATCTGACCAGGAACAGCTTCAGTTTATCGCAGAATGGAAAAAACAACATCAAAAAAAGGACGTCTGCTGAAGAACGTCCTTTTTGCTTTGCAATTCTATTCTCCATTCATATGATGATACACACCAGTCCGCCTTTGCTGTCATTTACGATCTTCTTCATAGTATCCTGAAGCTTCACCTGACTTTCTTCGCTGATCATGGCCAGCTTGTTCCGGATTCCGTCTTCCACCAGCTGCTGGATGGATTTTCCGAAAATATTGGTCTCCCAGATACTTTCCCCTCGCTCCGGGCTTTCTCTGATATACTTTATCAGGTCCTCCGCCTGCTGTTCTGTACCAACGATCGGAGCGATCTCCGTTTCGATTCCCGCCCGGATCATATGAATGGACGGACTTTTTGACCGGATCTTTACTCCGAATTTATTTCCCTGACGGATCACCTCAGGTTCCTCAATAGTGATCTCGGAAAGCTCAGGCACCACAACCCCATACCCTGTTCCTTTTACCGCTTCCAGGGCAGCCTGGACTTTTACAAATTGTTCCTTCATACCGGCAAGCTCTTTTATGGTCTGGATCAGTTCATATTCGCTTTCCATGGATATCCCGCTCATTTCACTGAGCATCTGATAATAATAAATATCTTTTACTGCGATCCGGATACGGACTTTTCCATCGGAAAGACTGACCTGCTCAAGCAATGTATCTTCCACATATGGACTTTCCAGATATACTGATTCTCTGCTTACATCACGCACATGAGTAAGTCTGGTCATCTTTTCCCGAATCTCATTTAACAGAGCCGCCTTTACCTCATGTTCCGGAGAAAGCATCTCCACCCATCTGGGAACAAAAAGCTCTATCTCACTGACCGGGAATTCATAAAGGATCTTCTCCAGGATTCTGGTCACATCCTCTTTTCGAAGCTGTTCACAGTTGACTGCCAGAACGGATACTCCAAATTTCTCTTCCAGATGTTTTACAGTTTTTCCGGTTTCCTCACTGTAGGGAGTCTGGGAGTTTACCAGGATCAGAAAGGGTTTTCCCTGGACTTTCAGTTCTTTTATGGTCTGTTCCTCTGCCGGAATAAAATTTTCTCTGGGAATCTCCCCAAAACTTCCGTCTGTTGTGACTACAATCCCAATGGTGGAATGCTGGCTGATCACTTTTTCCGTTCCAATGCGGGCTGCATCATGGAACGGGATTGCTTTTTCCTGCCAGGGAGTTTTGACCATCCGCTCCCTGCCTTCTTCCACATTTCCGGATGCATCCTTTACCAGAAAGCCTACACAGTCAATGAGTTTTACCCGGATTTTCTGGTTTTCCCCTATGGATACTTCCACTGCTTCTTTTGGAATAAATTTGGGTTCTACGGTGGTGATCATTTTTCCGGCACCGCTTAATGGCAGTTCATCCTGAAGTTCTGCTCTTTTTCCCTCGCTGATCGATGGCAGTGCTATCAGCTCCATAAATCTCCGGATGAATGTGGATTTTCCTGTACGGACCGGTCCCACAACCCCTATGTAGATATCCCCGCCCGTCCGCGCCTGGATATCACGGTAAACCTGAAAGTTTTCCATATAAAAAAGCCTCCCTGCATATACTGGCCTGTAAGTTCCGGGAAACGTCTTAAAAAAGACAGTTCCCGCATACCACAGTATATGCCCGGAAGGCTTCTTATATGCTGCTGTTCACCGGGAACAGCAGCCCTTTGTATTCCTCATATCAGTCTTTGATATAGAACTCATTGTGAAGCAGATGATGCTCTTTGCCTTTGAGGAGTCCCTCATAAAGCTCCAGAACCAGTGGGTTCTCATCGGATTTCTTGATGATCATGGTATTGTCTGCATTGTACAAACCTCTTGCTCTGGCTGCCTTGGTTCTGTCACCGGATCTGGTCGGCTGACCTCCACCCATGATACATCCACGGCGGCATGCCATAACCTCGATCAGATGATAGTTTGCCTCGCCGTTCTTTACACGTTCCATAACGGTTCTTGCATTTGCAAGGCCACTGGCTACGCATACATTGATATCCATTCCCTTGTACGGTACGGTAAATTCCTTGATTCCCTCTTCACCACGAACACCGCACTCTGCAATCTCATGCATGGCTTCCTTGCTGTGATCCGGGCTCAGTCTTCGAAGAACTGCCTCGGTAACACCACCGGTAACACCGAAGATAACGCCACCGCCGGAACCAAATCCAAACGGCATATCGCATGCTTCCGGATCCAGTGTTGCAAAATCAAGACCAAAGTTATCGATCATGCGGAGAAGCTCTGTGGTTGTGATAACGATATCGGTATCTTTCTCACCATGTGTATAGCTGTTCGGACGAACGGCTTCTGCCTTCTTAGCCGTACATGGCATAATGGAAACCATTACAGTCTTCTTTCCCTGAGCATGTTCCGGATCACGGAAGTATTCTTTAATAACAGCAGAAAGCATTCC
>ENA-OPWX01000191-OPWX01000191.1-human-gut-metagenome-genome-assembly--contig:-NODE-191-length-57993-cov-4.239256_pt1 | contig 57993 bp, 54 predicted proteins | sample MGYA00241514_ERZ502020 | MGnify/ENA primary metagenome ERZ502020 (study PRJEB25962, sample SAMEA2042105) | human gut metagenome | biome: human gut; feature: human-associated habitat; material: faeces... | reverse complement strand
TTAATCCTGTGATAGCCCTTTGCATCCCGGAGATTCTCCCCTCCAGATGTTTTAGAGTCTTATCAATATCCTCCGGCTTTTCTGAGTACCAATATCCACGGCAAGAACTACAGACCGGGTATCCGTCACTCCTCAGACAATTTACCACAGCCCTCAGACTCTCTTTCTTTAAATTAAATAACTCACATATTGCTCCACTCTTTACCGCTATACTCTCCTCATAGTGAGTAGTCTTGAGATATTCTAAAACCTCAGCCGCTTGATCTGAGATCCACACGTTTTTAGTTTCTTCCATGCCTTACACCTCCTTATAGTGATAACCAGAGATATAAGATTTTTTAGACAAAAAGAGAGCTAAAAAGAAACTTTTTTCTCCTCAGCTCTCCAGTTATTTACTCAACTAATTCAAATCTGTATAATTGTTTCGCATCAGGGTATTTATTGTGATCCACCTCAGATAAGAACATCCATAAAGGTCTATGCCAGACCTTGCCATCTGTACACACATAAACTACACTGTAACTACCTACGCTCTCTGTATCCTGAGATACAGCTAATATCCTTACTTTTTTCCCGGTCTTAAAGTGTTTCCATATTTGCCCCGGCTTTACTTTTCTATTATTGTCTACCTTATGTACATTTGCTTTAAAATACTTTTCACACTCTGCAAGATCGCAATTTCTATAGTTGAGTGGGTTCTCATCATCCCAGCCCTCTACCTCTGCTGTCTCAACGTGTAAATGTTGAGAGCTCAAATCCAGCCGCTCCTCAAGCTCTGTTACAATATCCTCCTCAAAATACTCCTCATTTATATCTACCAGATAACCACTTATTTTATGTAAAAATGCCATGTTTATAATCCTCCCATCTCTTCCCGGATACTTCTCTCACAAGCTCCATCAATGATCTTACAGATCTGAATATACTCAGCCTTTGTAAGAAAGACTCCTCCCGTAATATCATGTACTATAGCTCTCAGGTTCCTGTTATCTACCATTGTTACCATCTCTTGATCCAATTTCTTTTACCTCCTCATAATTCCATACACAAACACATTCACCGTTCTTAACCGTACACTTAACCCTTTCTAAAATTACGGCTTTCTTCGGAATTTCACCAAAGTGTACACAAAAATAAATAGGAACTCTATCAGCTATAAACTTCTGTACCTCATTTGATAACAAAGTGTCTCCCCAGAAATACACATCATGTCCAAAATATGAAAAATCTGCACCTACAACAAAGATACCAGAAAAAGTACATAAAATTTCTGACAATAGTTCTTCAACATAATTTCTTGAAAATACCATTCTCTACCATACCTCCAACTTTCTCATAAAAACCTCACAACCATCCTCCCCCAGCCATTCTACACTCATTGCCCCAGTTTCCTCCTTATCAATGCTCTTACACCACTTGCTTTCAAGTCTGGTAAATCTACCAATGAATCCTCTAAGCCTCCCAGAGACTCAATTACAGCCTCCAGAGCCGCTCTACTCTTATATAGATCCTCCATAAGACTATCCTCAATCACATAATAGTCTTTCCCATCTCCAAAAGAGATAGCTAAAGCATAGTCTTTCTTTCTCATGCTGTAGGCTTGCTCCTGAGCCTTTTCTAACCACGCTTTTTTAACTGAGATAGATTTACTCTCTACTGCCTTTGTCTTTGCCTCTATAAAGAGATCTGAGGTAATTACATCCCCTTTCAGGAAAGGAGTAGAGCCGGATCCTATCACCTGTCTCCCTCCTATATTCTTAGCAAGTCTTTTTTCCTGTGTATTACTCAGTTTTCTTGTGTTCACGCCTTACCCTCCCTCAAATCTTTAATTCGTGAAATACTTACTCTCTGTACTTGTCCTCCAGCTTCTACCAACGCATAAGATCCAAACAATGTATGAACAAAATCCAAAATTTTATACTCTTGAGTATTGTATGTACAAGTATTACAATCAGGCATCTGATCCACATTTCCGCTAAATGTCTCCCATGTATCAACGCACATTCTACAAGCTCCAACCGGAGGAGTTAATTTACAAAATTTCATCCTCAGCCTCCTGTAAACCTTTCTCCATAATCAGTAAATAAGAGTATCCGGCATAGTTTGTATCAGTGCCTCTCTCAACTACTTTCTTTCTTCTTTTCTTTTCAAATCCCAGATCTTTCAATTTCTTAATGAGATCCTTGTTACCCTTTTCTTTTACAGTAAGCCCTACAGACTGTATAACCTTATCACCTCCGGCTGTGATCCGTGTGATCTCTAAGTCCTCTCTTATGACTCTTAACTTCTCATTGATCTTATCCAGCTCTTTCTGATTCTTATAACCCACTGTCTTTTCCTCCAGTCTGATACCACCAATCTCCCACAGATCCGCTCTCAGTTTATTTATATCAAGCTCCCCATTCTGCCAACGTGTATACTGATCCAGAACTGTATCAAGAAACTCCTGTACCTTTTCCGGCTCATCTTTCCAATATTTATCTATGAGCACATTACATGGGAGAGTAAGTAAAAGCATCATAGCTGTATTGATAGCATCCGCTGTAGCCTCTTCTCTAACCTTTTTGAGCTTCTCTCTTACGTCAGCCTTTGCCTCATAATCAAGCTGATTTCTTAAGGTTCCGGGAGTATAGTTATATACAGGCGGCTTACTTACTTTCTCACCTTGTCTCTTCGCTCTCCGGTGTTCTGCCCTGTTCATGTATTCCATGTAAAACAACCCCCACTCTCTTTAAACTTTCCTGTACATCAATAACTCTTTGGTTCACTGATCCAACCCATTTCAGAGAGGTATCTCTAAGGTATTCCACATACTCACCATCTACCAGTACATCAATCTTTCTCAGGATCTCAGGATATAACCACAAGATTTCCTCCCACATATACCCTGTATAAATCCATATTGTTTTCCCCGGATACTTCCCTTTTATCTCTTCAATGAGCTTTCCTACCTCAGGAGCATTGTAAGGAGCTAACGGATCTCCTCCAGAGAATGTAATACCTGAGATATAGTCTTTCTCTAACAGCTCAAATAACTCAGCCTTTGCCGCCTCATCAAACTCTATACCACCTTTAGGATCCCATGTAATAGGATTCTGACAGCCTTTACAATGATGTTCACATCCGGCTAACCAGAGGACAGCTCTTAAGCCGTCCCCGTTTAACATATCGTCCTTAGTTATGTTATGATATCTCATTACCCCTCAGCCTCCAGATCATAATATACAAGCTCCTCTCCCTCAGGTAATGGACAATCATCCATACTCCACTTAAGAGACTTAACCGCCGCCCAGCCATAGCTCAGACTGTCTACATAATCCTGATTAAATACCCGGCTATCAATGTATAACCTGTCTGATTTACCGGATCTGTCAGACTCTTTCAGGTATGTATCTAAATGTCTCAGATCAGTGAGATCCCTCTTTACAGTCTCCATCTTTCCATGATGAATTGTATAAGTAATACCATCCACAGCATCAATCAGCATCTTACAAGCCCAGTAGCTTTTTAACTTTCTGCTACTTGCTGTATAGAGCCAGATCTTACCTGTATATCCCTGTAAACGTAATCTGTGGATCATTTCCACTACACGCTCAGACATTAACATAGGCTCCCCCCCAGTAATACAAATCTCCTCATACTTGAAAAGATCCTCAAAGCTCACCTTATCAATTAAGCCCAGTCTCTCATTACAGCATCCCTTACAATTCCGGTTACATTTCTTTGTAACAATCACTCTTGCTCTCATCTCATACCCTCCTACAGGTTATTATTTATATTTTGACGAATCCGCTTTAACTTAATCAGGATCTCCTTTTTACCCAGTCCAGCCTCTCCTTTACTGATAACATCCTCCAGATCCTCTCTGGTAGTTCTAAGGAGTGATAAATACCCATCAGCGGCTACCTCTGCCTCTTTCTCCCAGTTTTCCCGAAACTCATCTACAGCCTCATCCTTTGCCGCCTCAGTAAATCCCTCTATATCCTCATACACATCCTCAGGGACTACCTCTCTGAGATCCTCTAACTTAAAGATCCACTGAGTTTTTCCATCTTTCCCGGTTACTGGTAAACAGTCAGTGTTATTAAATCTATCATTCACGCTCATACCTATCACCTCCTCACGGCTTTCTTGCTAAAAGTACAATCTGATTAAAGTAAAAATGTCTGTCCATTGTATCCTTATAAGCCGCATACAGCCCGGATCTCTTAGCTACTGCATTTCTCACTTGTTCAATATCAAACTCTCTGTCAAAGTTTCTTAACTGAGTCTCCTCATGTTTATCTCTGATAATTACCAGTCTATCAATCTCCCGGTCTGACTCATCCATGAGCTTTTTCAGTCTCTCACCCTGTTCTTTTAATGTTATGGCTTTTACCTGTGCCAGCTTTACCGCCCTAAGCCATGTCTCAGGATCTCCTGACTTAATTACCTCATCAGGATTTAGCTTGTGATCCATACAATAACGCTCAGCATCATATAGATATAGAAAAACCTTTTCTCCGGCTCCTGTATCTATCAGGAAATAATGTTTAGCCTGTAGCTTTCTTAATCTGTCTCCTGAGTATAAATGTCCATCACTCCAGTGAGCTCTCATTTACTGCCTCAACTCCTTTCTCATAAAGTAGTAACCAGAATCTCCCCAACTTTTAGACAAAAAAAAAGAGGATCTCAACTCTTTTTCTGAGATCCTCTTTACTTATATCATTTTACTTTCCAACTCTTACCACACTCATGACATACTGCAATTTTCTTTTGGTGGTTCACAGTTTTATATTTCTTAGGTGCAAAGATTTTTACAATCAATGCCGGAAAAAACAAGAATATCCACTTTAACGGAACCCAATACCAACCGACACAAAGCCACCATAAAAACCCATGTTTTTTCTCCTTAAGCTCTGTCTCATTAACTACCTGTACAGTCACATTTTCACTACCGCATTTAGGACACTTCATACACCTTTATCCTCCTTAAATTTTGAGTATATTATACTACCTATTTACCGCCGCATCAATCACAAAACGAGCCCACGCCCTACTATCATCCTCCCCATACATTCTATAAATACAGTCCTGATATGGTACTCTCCAGTATTCTCTCCCGGCTCCCTCAGCGGTCAGCCCACGCCTCTCATACTTTCTCTCTATGTTCTGTAAGTGGTGTCTAAACTGATGTAAGAAACTCTCAAGATCAGGCTCAGTAAGATAGATCTCCCCTGTAGCCTGTACATAGTTATCATCCCTTACCCAAACTGTTATAACCGGGATAGATACTTGATAGAGGTCTGAGAGATCTGTATTAAGCTCTCTCAGTGCCTCCAGTTTCTCAAAAGGATCTCCTGTTACCCAGTCTGTTTTATTCATCAGGTTTACTACAGGATCTATAGCCGGACTGTCTTTATAGATTTTCTTATACAGTTCCTCTCTTTCATCTATTCTCATGACTCTCCTCCAATTTCAACTCTTTGTGACTAAATTTCATCAACCCACCATTATCAGTCTTACCTTTTACATAAACAATAGTGTTTCTGCCAAGAGGAGAATTAAACTCACTAATAGAACACACTGTTAAAGGAAAACCATGAGGAGTTATAACAATGTCCCCCTCTTTTAACTTTTTTGCTTCAGATATTCTCATACAAAACCCTCTCTGTCTCTTATTTTTTTTTCTCATTATATCATAAATCTCTACAGTTTAAATATAAACCATTGCTGTGTATCCCCGACTATTATAACCAAATTTACAACCCAGATCCTCACACAACTTTTCTACGTTCCAATCTGCATCCCCTAAGTATAACTTAAGTTTTCCCTTTCTCAAGAGCTCCAGAATTAAATAAACCTATATAATATCTTATCATTAAAGCCTTAATACTGCAATATCTTTCTGAGAATTTCTCCCACATCTACACGGGATCCTTTACCCTCAACTACTCTGTCAAAAAGAGCCTTGTTATCCCTCAGCATCTCCTCAATGCCCTCATCTACTGTATTAGTGGCTACCAGAGATACCACGTTTACTGTATTTGTAGTTCCAATTCTGTGAGCCCTGTCCTCAGCCTGTTTATTCTCAGCATCCCAGTAGCGTTTATCTACAAAGAAAACATAGCTTGCCGCTGTCATTGTAAGACCTGTTCCCATAGCTCCTATAGTTCCTATAGCCACTTTACAAGTAGAATCATTCTGGAACCTATCAACCTCTTTCTGTCTGTCCTCAGGATCTACAGCACCCACTATATAAGCCGGATTATAGGCTTTTAAGGCTTCTTTATATACAGAGGTAACTTGCTCCCACTGAGAGAAGATTAAAGCCTTATGACCGCTTTCTGTGATTTCCTCCAGCATATCCTTTACTCTCTCTAACTTAGGGTTATCATCTCCAAAGACTCCCCCGGTAAGCTGTCGGAGTCTTACTGTACAGCTCAAAGGGTTAGGAATCTCAAGGATATTCTCCAGATTATCCACGATACCCTGACGGATTTCTTTATAGAGAATCCTCTGTTTTCTGGTAAGCTCAATGTACTCAGTAGTGTAAATTTTCGGAGGGAGATCTAACACTTCCTCTTTCTTTCTCCTCAACATAACAGTATTAAGCTCTTTATTTAGCTCATCCAGATTTCTGTGAGCAACTACCTTGTAACCATTAAAGCCTCCCATGATACAGTATCTATTTTTGAATTGATAGTAATTTCTCTTTTCCACTCTGAGCCATGTGAGGATATTCCAGAGATCCTCTGCTTTATTCATTGGAGTACCAGAGAGCCCTATCCTGATCTTGCTGTTGAGCTGTCTTACAGATCTACCCTGAGAGCACATACCATTTTTAGCTTTATGGATCTCATCCACGATTACAGCCCCTATAATATTATCCTTACAATCCACATAAATCCTGTCCATGATCTTCTCATTTCTCAGGCTCTCTATATTGATGATCCCAAAGTAAGGACTACCATAAATCCACTGATCTATCTGTTGGATCCTTTTATCTACTGTCTTTCCATCAATCACAACACAGCTCTCATTTGAGTGTACTGATACCTCTTTTTTCCAGTTATATTTTACTGAGTTTACTCCACAGACTATCAGACATTTACCTATCTCACCTTTCCGGGCTACTGCAATATCAATACTCTCTTTTGTCTTTCCAAGTCCCTGATCGTCTGCAAGTAAAAGATTCTTACACTCATAGCCCTTATTAAAAGCCTCTATCTGATGAGGGAAAGGCTTTGTTTTAAATGGATAGTCAACAATAGGCTTAATATCTTTTAAGCGTTCCTTGATATCCTCAGGAGCCTCCTCAGCCTTACTCTCTTCTTTCTCAACTAAGCCCTCCAGATATTTAGCGTTTACATTGATATCATCAACCCCAAAGAGATCTACTAAGTGCTTAAGCTCACTTGAGGGGATCTCCCACGCCTTTTTATCCGGCACATACCTTTTGTATTTGAGTGATCTCATCTTGTTTAAATAATCTTTGTTGTACCTGTAGGATACAAGAAAAGCATCCTCAAAAAATTCACCTTTTTCCAGTTTTTCAAGTTTAATCATAAAAAAAACCTCCTTAGCTATTACTTTGAATATTTAGTAATAACCAAAGAGGCATTGAGATTTTAGACAAAACCTGTATAAATTGTTTTTATGCTACCAAACTGTAATAGATTTGGTAGTCTTTGTGGCTTGAGTGATATTCTCCGGCGGCTCTTCTGTATTCAGTTAGTATCTTGCAAGGTTGGAGCCGATCAGTCCAAAAACCTCCCGTTCCCCGATATCCATGGTAACCTTATTTACTGCCTGTATCTTACCAAAAGCTTTGCTGCAGTTTTTTATCTCAATCATTGTTTCCCTCCTTATAGCATAAGCGGATCACACCGATCATTTCTTCCTCCCCTACTCCCAGAGCCATTCCCTTTTCTGTGATCTTTTTCAGCTCACTTAAGGTTTCTTCCATACCAATCTGCCTGATCCTGCTGCTGTCTGTGACAAAACTGCCTTTTCCCTTCACCGGACAGATCAGCCCCTGCTGCTCCAGTTCCATATATGCCCGCTGGATGGTATTGGGATTGATGGATAATTCCACGGCCAGCTGCCGCACAGACGGCATCTTGGAAGATGGCTCCACAGCTCCTGACAGGATCAGCATCCGGAATTTCTCTACGATCTGCTCGTAAATGGGACGTCTGTCCTGATAGTCCAAGAATAACATACGACGCTCCTTTCTCTGTAATCTGTGTATTAAGTGTATTAATTCTTTTAATACACTTATGATAGCACATGATACAAAGGTACGCAAGAAATGGTCTCTTAAATAAATATAAAATCTATATAAATTTACCGGCAGCAAAAGATTCCGGCATATTTTTATAAAAAAATCTGTAATGGCATCCTTATACTATGATTCCACTACAGATTCTCTGTAAAGCAAATATTCATCTATCACTCTGCCTGATCCAGTAGCAGGCAGACATTCGTGTTCCACATTGGATCAGACAGCCCGGTAGCCACGTTTTTCTCCCCGGCGTGCAAAATACTGATATCCTCCAATCATCGTTGCCGCAAAAACGCCATAGATCATCAGAAGGCTTCCTGCTCCGGCTTTTTCCACCAGAGTCTGGGCGTATTCACTGAAAATAAGTATCCAGGTATTGGCTCCGATGTGCATCAGCACACTGGTCCACTTATTACCGCCCATCTCCAGAAACCACGCAAAAATCCCTCCCAGAACAAACGCATACACAGCCTGCAGGACATTTCCGTGATAAATTCCGAAAAACGCCGCAGAGATCACAGCGGAAAACAGTACAGAAAAGTGATCCCGAAGTCGCAGATAGATCAGCCAGCGAAAGATCATTTCTTCTGCAACAGGCGCTATGATCCCCATCCAGAAGATCATCATAAACAAACTCTTTCCTGAGGTAATCTTCGTCATCGTCTCTCCATAGCTGGATGAGATCCAGTTCTGCAGGATCGCCACCAGCACATTGGCATACTGGGCAAATCCGGCTCCAGCAGCAAGAAGAAGCAGCATTTCAGGAATAGATAGCCTTTGTTCCTCAACGGAAGTCAAACCGCCGATCAGCCTTCCTATACGATCCTTCCGGTAAAAATATACTGCCGGAAACATAACCAGCACTCCGGTAAGTCCGGTGATCACCAGCGTATAACTATAGTACCTTTCCTGTGCGTTGCCGACATGCCCTGCCAGCCAGAGAAGCACGGCGCTTCCGAGGATCTGTCCGATAAGATAATGGATTCCTGCCGGATAAAGCTCCCTCCACACTATTTGAAAAATATTCTGTCTGTGCAGAGGGGTCAGACGAAAAAATTCAGAAGTTCATCTGCGGAAGCTACGATCTGAAGAGGCTGTGCATTTTCCAGTTCTTCTCTGCTTCCATATCCGTAAGATACAGCCACACACTGGATCCCGCATCGTCTGGCTCCGAGAATGTCATGTTCTCTGTCACCCACCATGATCACCTGGTCACGGTGGTCAGAAAGGCTCATTCTTTCCAGAGCTTCCTCGATCACCTGAGATTTGGTTACTTTCGGTCCATTGAGGTCCGTCCCGGCGATCACCTCAAAATACCGGCTCAAATTAAAATGGTCCATGATCTGTGTTACGTAAAAGGTCGGTTTCGCAGACGCCACAGCCAGCCGGTAACCACGACGTTTCAGTTCTGCCAGAGTGTTTTCCACACCGGGATAAACGGTGTTCTCATACATTCCTTTTTCTGAATACCGCTCTCTGTAATATTCAATTCCCTTCTGTGCTGTCTCTTTATCAAATCCCGCATACTTCATAAACTGTTCCAGAAGCGGCGGACCCACAAAAACCTTCAATGGCTCCAGCTCCGGTGCCGAAACTCCAAGCTTCTCCAGTGCATACTGTACAGATTTCGTAATCCCCTCTCCGGATTCTGTCAGTGTTCCGTCCAGATCAAAAAAGATTGCCTTATACATAAATTCCTCCTGTTGTATAAAATAATCAGTAAGTATGCCTATTGTATCACTGTTTTTCTGGTAAGTCCATGGTTTCATAGTACAGCTTCCCGGATTTCACAAAACCTATGAGTTCTACTTTCCAGGGATTTCTACTTTTTTTCGGTAATTCCGCCAGAAGCTTTTTTCCTTGCCAGTAAAAATCACATTCTTTTCCATTGATCCGAAATGAAAGGATCTGGAACGGAATATCCGGACTGATCTCTATCCGGATCCTGTTACCGTCTGTTTTCATTCGGATCACCGGTTTTTGCTCTTTTTCTTTTTTCCTATCCGACGTTCCTGTTGGTTCTGTCCGATAGTAAGATAATGCCGGATTTTGCTTTTTCTCCCTCTTTGATGCATCTGTCACTGACTTTCGAACTGGTTTTTGAGTCAACGTTACAGATGGACTTGCTGTCACTGTCTGTATGGGGATTGGTTGTTCAGTCAGTATTGGCAGTTTTGTTGGTATCGGCGTTTCCGTCAGTTTTTCCGCAAGCGTATCAGCTATCTCTGCTTCTTCCGGAATAGTTATCCCCGGATTTTCATCTTGTCTGATATCCGGTTCCTGAACTTCATAGCCTTCTCCCCCGACCCCCGGATCTTCTCCATTTTCCATAAAGCTTTCTTCCTGAGAACGTACCTCATCTGTCTGAAAATCTAAATTCCATTGTGCAGACTCCTCCTGATCATTCTCCGATTCTGCCCAGGCAGCGGAATACTCCTCAGTATTTCCTTCTTCTCTGTTCCAATTACTATCATCACTTCCTTCTCCTGCATAGCTTTCTTCCCAGTCTTCCGGCAGCTGTCCGGTTCCTTCTCCCACATTCATATCAAATCCACCGGTATCAGAACTATCCATTCCTGACACATCAAATCCATAGACAGCAATGGAAGGGATCATCCAGCTGCATAAGACCAGCAGAAACAAAACAATAAAACAGGTTTTCCTACTAGGAATTTTCATTTCTTTTGGTTTTTTCTGATCACTTTCTCTTCTTTTTCTCATTGATCTCCTCCCAAAGCTGCAGATTTCTGCTTTCACTGTCATCCAGTAATTCCGCTTTTTCTTTCTCTTTATAATCTTCCCACAGCTTTCTGCTGGCCTCTTTCTGACCGGTCCGAATAAGAAACATCCCATATTCCCCGTAGGCCACAGGATATTCTGCATCATACAGAAGAAGATTTTCATAATATAAAGCCGCTTTTTCCGGTTCACACAAAAGCTCCGCATTCCATGCCAGCAATAGCTCAATACGACGCTGCTGTTCTTTTTCCCCATAATTTCTACTTAACCTCTGGAGTCTCTTTTCCGCTGCCATACAGCACTTTTCCCGATTTTTTGAGTCTTCCGGATACTGTCTGGCTTCGTAATACAAATCTGTTACTTCTGAGATCGCCACAGAAAATTCTTCCGTTTTCAGCAATCCTGCTATCAAGATCAGTGTTCCTATCAGAATCCCTGCAGCTGCCGCTTCCAGAAATCGTTTTCTCCAAGTGATCATCCGATATCTGTTTTCCAGCTTTTGGATTTTCTTCTGAACCACTGACATATCCGAATATCTGTATTTTTCCTGTTTTCTGGTACATCGGAACAGAAGCCAGAAAAAATCCGGATATAAAAACCACTGCCATTTCTTTTTTCCGCAAAGCTTTTCCAGGGTCTTCCCCAGAGCATAAATATCACTTCCCGGTCTTAAGTAGCCCTGATACTGCTCCGGCGCCGCATAGCCTTTCGTTCCTTCACAGATCTGTTTTCTTTTTCCATGATCGAACATGGCACTTCCAAGATCTATCAGATACAGATGCCCGGTTTCAGAAAACATAAGATTATCCGGTTTCAGGTCCCCGTAACAGACCGGTGGCTTCCGACTGTGAAGATATTCCAATACTCTGGCAATCTCCTTTCCCAGAGCAAGGATTTCCCGTAAAGAAAACCGTTTTCCTGAACGGAGAAGTTCTCCCAGCGACTGACCCTTGATATATTCCATGATCAGATAACAATACTCCCCTGTTTCCACATAATCGATAATCTTCGGTATTGCAGGATATTCCAGATGCTGCATGAGTCTGGCTTCTTTTTTCTTTGCGATCGGTATCTCTTTCACTGCACGGCAGATACCAAGCTCCATATCTTTTGCCAGATAAAGGCTTCCACCTCCGCCATGTCCAATTTGTTCTACAATGCAATAACGTTCTTTCAGAACATTTCCGATCAGACAGATCACCTTCCTCTCATTTCTGTCAGACAATATTTATAATTACGTTTCTTATTGATTTGGGATAATCCGGTGAATTCCGGTTTGAAAAAAATCAGATAACTTATAGTCAGGCAGAAATTCGTGATCTGCCCTCGTTTAGGATAAGTCCTATTATAGCACGTCCTGTTCTTTTTGCAAAGAACTTTCTATATAAAAAAGTCCGCCGAATATAGCAGACAAAAATGTCTCTTTATCCGGCGGTCTGTCATTATTCATAGTGTTTGTATCTGCAAAGCTATACCTTACATACGATCCGGTGCAGAGAATCCAAGAAGATCGATGCTTGTCTCAAGCACTCTTCTTGTAAGCTGGAGTAGCTGAAGGAAGGATTCCTTCTGTGCCTGATCCTCTTCGCTTAAGATCTTGGTCTCATGGTAAAAGCTGTTAAATGCATTGGATACCTCATAGATATATGCACAGATCTTATGTGGTGCTTTTTCTTCAAAAGCGTTCTCAACCATTGCCGCAAAGCCGGAAAGCTGAAGCATCAGGTTCTTCTCACTGGCATTGACTGCCGGAAGGATCTTACCTGTACTTAAATCTCCTCCCTCCTGTACATAACGGTTCAGGATCGACTTAATACGAACGATAGTATAAAGGATATACGGACCTGTATTTCCCTCAAAGGATGTAAAGCGGTCAACATCAAAGATGTAATCCTTGGTCGCCTGGTTGGAAAGATCTCCGTATTTGATTGCGGAAAGTCCTACAATCTTGGCAGTATCCTTTGCATCTTTATCTTTTACACTGCGATTCTCCACGATCTTACGATACATTTCCTCATCAATATCTGCGATCAGGTTCTCCAGACGCATAACACCGCCTTCTCTTGTCTTAAACGGTTTACCGTCTTTTCCATTCATGGTACCGAAACCAAGGAAGGAAAGCTTGGTCTCCGGATTTACAAGACCGGTTTTTCTTGCGCAGCGGAATACCTGGATAAAATGCAGCTCCTGACGCTTGTCAACAACATAAAGGATCTCATCCGGCTGAAAGAGTTTCATACGCTCTACTATAGTAGCAAGGTCTGTGGTCGTATAGAGAGAAGCTCCGTCTGATTTCAGAAGCATACATGGAGGGATCTCCTTGGTATCACTCTCTTCTTTTACATCTACAACAAGAGCACCCTGGTCCTCATAGGCAAATCCTCGCTTCTTCATATCCTCTACCATATCCGGAATGTATGGCTGTGCATCGGATTCTTTTTTCCAGAGGTCAAAGTCTACGTTCAGATTCGCGTAGTTTCTCTTAAGGTCTGTTACAGATACATTCATGATGTGGTTCCAGAGAGCCATGTATCCGGGTTTACCCTGCTGAAGAAGGTGGGTTGCCTCCAGTGCCTCATTACGGTAAGCCTCATCCTCTTTTGACTTCCCACTGGCACATGGATAGATCTCTTCCAGCTCGCTGATGGTAAACGGTGCTTCTGCCGGATATTCACCGGTAAAGCTGTCATCAAAATATACCAGCTCCGGTTTCCGGTGTTTCAGCTCGGTGATGATCAGTCCCATCTGAAGGCCCCAGTCTCCAAGATGTACATCACCGATCACCTTATGTCCTACAAAACGTCCGATACGCTTGATGCTCTCACCGATGATCGCAGAACGAAGATGTCCTACGTGAAGCGGCTTGGCAACGTTTGGTCCGCCATAGTCGATAATGATCGTCTTCGGATTCTTGGCAGTCTCAACAGAAAGCTTCTCGTCCTCTGCCATCTTATTCATGTATTCTGCAACAAATTCCGGGTTCACATCCAGGTTGATAAATCCAGGCTTTACAACTTCTGCTCTGGAAAAGATCCGGCTGTCTGACAGCTGTGCTACCACATCATCAGCGATCATAAACGGTGCTTTGTGATATGCTTTGGCTCCTGCCATAGCACCGTTACACTGATACTCACATAAGTCCGGTCTGTTGGAAACAGTAACTTTTCCGTAGGACGGATCATAACCTGCTTTTTCAAATGCTGCGGAAAGTTCTTCCGCCATCTGTTCCATAATCTTCTTCATGTTTCAAACTCCTCATATCTTTGTTTCTGTATTTTATGCTTATAACGTCACTTTTCTTGAACATGCGACTGCAAGGGCACCATAACCGATATGGCAGGCAACACTTAAAGAAAGGGGATCCATATGTATCTCCATTCCCGGAAATACCTCCTGGATCTCTCTTTTAAATTCTTCTGCTTCTTCCAGATTTCCTGTATAAGCAGCCTGAAGACACATCTCACCGTCAGATACGTATTCCTTAAAACGTGTTTCCCAATCATTCTTCATTGCCTTCAGCATGGCACGTTTGGCCTGCTTCTTGCCACGGACCTTGGCGTAGGCATCCAGCTTCTCTCCCTGGATCTGAAGTACAGGCTTCAGGTTCAGAACCGTTCCGATGGCTGCTGCTGCCGGTGTGATCCTGCCACCTTTTTTCAGATATTTCAGGGTGTCAAGTGTGATATAAATACTGGAATCGAGTTTCTGATCTGTAAGGATCTTCTTGATCTCTGCAGCACTTTTTCCTGCCTCGGCAAGCATCTTAGCATCCATTACAGACTGTCTCTGTGTTACGGAAATCCGCTGATTGTCCACTACCTGAACACGACCATTATAATCAATAGCAAGTCCCATTGCAGTAGAACAGGATGCACTCAGTCCGCTTGACATCGGAATATGAACGATTTCCTCATAATCTCTCAGAAGCTTGTCCCACAGATCACAGAGATCAGCCGGACTTGGCTGAGATGTGGAGATCGGTTCATCCTTCTTAAGCTTCTCATAAAACTCTTCCTGTGTGAGAGTTACACCTTCAAGATACATTTTTTCATTAATATAAAACGGCATCGGTATCACATAAACGCCAAGCTCTTCGGCCTGGGCCTGTGTGATACCGCTGTTGCTGTCTGTTACAATGGCAATTTTGCCCATTCTTTTCTCTCCTCCTGGTCTGTTATCTCACAGTTCAAAGAATTAATGCATCAGCCCCTGATGAACTAATTCTTTGAACTGCTGTAGAAAGCCATGATGTTAGTGTATCATATTTTTTTCTATATCACAATTGGAAATTTTATGTGACCTTCGCTCACAAAAAACACCTCGCGGAATATTACCAGTGAACAGTAACCCCTGTTTTTCTATTTACATCCGTTGGCGGGAACGTTATAATCATAAAGCGAAAAGGATCAACAGAGAAATAATGAAAACTGCCGGGGAAAGAAATTATCCGACAGAAGTTAGGAGAATATAAAACTTGAAAATCTTACTTGCAGCATGCAATGCAAAATATATCCATTCCAATCTTGCGGTATATAACCTGAAATCCTGTTCCGGAGAATACAGCTCCAGGGTTGTGGTCAAAGAGTATACGATCAATCAGATCAGGGATGACATTTTAAAAGATATTTATCTGGAGCAGCCGGATGTGGTCTGCTTTTCCTGCTATATCTGGAATATTTCTTTTGTCAGGGAGCTGGTGCCGGATCTTAAGAAAATCCTTCCACAGGTGGAGTTTTGGGCAGGAGGCCCGGAGGTATCCTACGATGCGGTGGAATTTCTGAAAAAGAATCCTGCGTTTTTTGGAGTGATGGTGGGAGAAGGAGAGGAAACCTTCCATGAACTGGCAGGTTATTATATAGAAAGAAAACCGGAAACTTTGAGCGGGATCCGCGGAGTGGCTTTTCGTGATGAAAACAAAGGCAGGGATGTTGTACACACGGGCTGGCGGGAATTGATGGATTTAAGTAAAGTTCCGTTTGCATACAGCAATCTTACAGAGTTTAAAAACCGCATTATTTATTATGAGAGCAGCAGGGGATGCCCCTTTTCCTGCAGTTACTGCCTTTCTTCCATAGATAAGAAGCTTCGGTTCCGTGATATTGAGCTTGTAAAAAAGGAATTGCAGTTTTTTATTGATAATAAAGTTCCTCAGGTCAAATTTGTGGATCGTACCTTCAACTGCAAGCATGACCATGCCATGGAGATCTGGAGGTATATTACGGAGAATGATAACGGGATCACCAATTTTCATTTTGAGATTTCAGCAGATCTTCTCCGTGCGGAGGAGCTGGCGCTGATGAAAACCATGCGTCCGGGACTGATCCAGCTGGAGATTGGTGTACAGTCCACCAATCCTCAGACCATCAAAGCCATTCGGAGAACCATGGATTTTGAAAAGCTGAAAGGGATTGTAGAGCAGATCCACAGCTTTGGAAATATCCACCAGCATCTGGATCTGATCGCAGGACTTCCCTATGAGGGATACGACAGCTTCCACAAGTCCTTCTGTGATGTTTACGCACTGCGTCCGGAACAGTTTCAGCTTGGTTTTCTGAAGGTGCTGAAGGGCTCACACATGATGGAAATGACAGGGGAATATCAGATTCTTTACAAGGAGCGGGAACCCTATGAGGTACTTTCCACAGCCTGGCTGACCTACGGGGAGATTTTAAGGCTGAAAATGGTGGAAAGTATGGTGGAAGTGTATTATAATAGTGGGCAGTTCAAAAATACCCTTGTATTTCTGGAGAAGTATTTTGACGATCCTTTCCGGATGTATGAGGCACTTGGCAGATTTTATGAGAAAAAAGGATACTCGGAGATCTCTCATTCCAGGATGAGGCGCTATGAGATCCTTATGGAGTTTGCCGGAGAACAGAAAGAGATTCCGTCGGAAGCACTTTCCGATGTAATGCTCCTGGATCTTTATCTTCGAGAGAATTTAAAGAGCAGGCCATCCTTTGCTTCAGACCAGAAGCCGTATGAGCGGCTGATCTGGGATTACCGGAAAGCGAAAAAAATCCCGAAAACTGCCCATATCGAGGTGTTCCGGGACGGAAAGAAGCTTCTTTTTGATTATACAGACAGGGATCCTTTGACCAACAATGCGCAATTAACGGATATTACAGATGAGGTGAATGATAATTATGGGAATGTTTGATCCGAAAAAAAGAAAAGTGATCACAGCGATCATCGCAGTTATTCTGGTACTGGCAATGGTAGTTCCGACTGTGCTTTCGCTTATCCTTTATTAAGGCGGCAGTTATGAAACTTGGAAAAAAAGCACTGGAGGCGCTTCAGGCAGAGATAGACGGACGGCTTATGCCGGGAGACGAGCTGATCGTGGCAGGCCCTGTGGCAGCAGAAGGAACTGCATGGATCACAAAGAATTATTATGACAGGCTGCGGGAGTTTTTTGCAGAACGGTTTCTCGAGGATGCTGTAAAGCTTCCTGAGGTTTACGGAACAGGAACAGAGAATGATAAAATTTGGAAAATGGCGGAAGAATCCGGAGCCAGTGCCCGATATCGGATGGGAGAAGGCGGCTTTCTTGCTGCCCTCTGGAAAATGGCGGAGGCATCCGGAGTAGGTCTTAGTGCAGATCTTCGAAGTGTGCCCATCCGACAGGAAACCATAGAGATCTGTGAGATCCTTGATGTGAATCCGTACAAGCTGCTTTCCGGCGGAAGTATTCTTATGGGAATCCATGGCGGTGATGCGTTTGTGCAGCAGTTGCGGCGAGAGGGGATCATGGCAGCAATGATCGGGCAGACCGATTCCGGAAATAACAGGCTTCTTTACAGCGGCGGAAATGTCAGATATCTGGAACGCCCGGCAGAAGATGAGACCAAAAAGCTTGGCTTTTTGATCTCATGAGCAAGCAGCGAAGCGGATTGCGAATGCATATTTTGTATATTTAATGCTATGTAGAAAAGAGGAAAAAAATAAATGGGAGTTTTGAATATTGTGCTCCATGAGCCGGAAATTCCGGCAAATACAGGAAATATCGGCAGAACCTGTGTGGCAACAGGAACCAGGCTGCATCTGATTGAACCGCTTGGTTTTCGCCTGAATGAAAAGGCCATCAAGCGTGCAGGTATGGATTATTGGGAACATCTGGATGTGACCAGATATCTAGACTATGAGGATTTTCTCAAAAAGAATCCGGGAGCAAAGATTTATTATGCAACCACCAAGGCACCTCAGACTTATACAGATGTGCAGTATGAGGATGACTGTTTCATTATGTTTGGCAAGGAGAGTGCGGGAATCCCGGAGGATATCCTGGTAAACAATCAGGAAACCTGCGTGCGGATCCCGATGATCGGAGATATCCGTTCCCTGAATTTAAGCAATTCAGTTGCCATTGTGCTTTATGAGGCGCTGCGACAGCATAATTTTACGCATATGAATCTGGAAGGCCATCTGAGAAATTACGACTGGAAATAAGCCTGCAAAGAGTAAATAAAAACCTCTGATCCGGAAATACTGTAGGAGATATTGAGAGATATTTCTTTTACAGCCTTCCGGATCAGAGGTTTTTTGATGTTTTATTTTGCTTTTTCCAGTGTAAAGATAAATTCTGTTCCAACACCTACGGTGCTGATCACATTGATATTCTGCTTATGAGCGTTGATGATCTCTTTTACAATGGCAAGGCCAAGCCCGGTACCCTTGCGGTCTTTTCCACGGGAGGCATCGATCTTATAGAAACGATCCCAGATCCTGGAAAGACTTTCCTTTGGAATTCCGCTTCCATGGTCTTTGACTGAGACAAAAACCTTGCCATGATTGACTGTGGTTTCCAGTGTGATAGAAGAATTGTCGCTGCTGAATTTTACTGCATTGTCCAATAAATTGTACAGTACCTGCTGGATCTGTTCCATATCTGCACGGACAAAAAGCTCTTTTCCCGCAAGGAGGAGCTCCAGACGGATGTTTCGTTCCGAACAGGTTCCCTCAAAGGTGGCGGCTGTGGTACGGATCGTTTCATTGATATCAAAACGCCGCATATGCATCATACGCTTTTTGACATCCAGTTCGTTTAAGGTAAGGAGACTTCGGGTAAGCTTCTCCAGACGGGTGGATTCAAAAGCAATGACTTTCAGATAACGTTCCTGCATTTCCGGTGGGATGGTACCGTCCAGCATGGCTTCCACATAGCCTTTGATGGAGGTCAGAGGCGAGCGGAAATCATGGGACACATTGGAAATGAATTGTCGTTGATACTCTCCGTTTTTGTTCAGCTTGTCTGCCATGTAATTCAGGGAGTGGGAAAGATATCCCATCTCATCTTCAGAATCTACGGGGATCGTGTAGGTAAGATTTCCGTTGGCAAATTCCAGGGCACCCTTTAAGATTTCTTTCAGAGGTTTGTGGACCCTGTAAAAATAGATCAGAAGAAAACTGAAAAACAGTGCATAGATCACAATAAAGATCAGGATCATAACCTCTACGATATTGCTGCGGCTTTCGTAGAGGTTTTTCATAGGGTAGTGGATCACCAGATAACCAGTCACCAGATCCGTATCTTTTATGGGAACGACTGTGCTTAGCTGTGTGGTTTTTAATGTCCCGTAAAACGTACCGGAGGAATAGCAGGTATCTTCGTAATCTTCCGGTCGGAAGTTCCTGACGGTGATATCACCGGAATCAGAGGACTGCTGGTTTGTGTTTATCAGAACGTTCCCATCTGTATCCATAACCCAGAAATCTGCATTTTGAAAGGCTGCTGCAGAGGAAAGAGCCAGGGTGAGGGATTCGTTTTTGGGGTTTTTTACAGCCTGACGAAGTTCATTTTTGGAAACCAGCTGGCTGGCAGTGCGGTAAAGGGACTCTCCGGTAGAGCGCTCCAGCCTTTTTTCTACCAGGTAGGAGCCACCGGAGGAAAGTAGCAGAAAGCAGATTCCGCCCAGCATAAAGTACAGGATCAGCAGTTTAGTATAAAGATGCTGTTTCATGAATCCTTTACCTCAAATTTGTAACCGATCCCCCAGACTGTGGAAAGAGCCCAGTTTGGATTATCCTTGATCTTTTCACGTAGACGTTTGATGTGAACGTCTACGGTTCTGGTATCGCCAATGTATTCATAGCCCCAGATGTGATCCAGAAGCTGTTCTCTTGTGAAAACCTGATTGGGAGAAGCTGCCAGGAAATAGAGAAGCTCCAGCTCCTTTGGCGGCATATCGATCTGGTGTCCCATATAAGTTACAGAATAGTTGGTCAGGTTGATCACCAGATCCGGATAGGAAACACATTTTTCCTTTGGCGCGGCAGACGGAGATTTTACATGAAATCTGCGCAGTACCGCACGGACACGTGCCACCAGCTCTTTGGAGTCAAAAGGCTTGATGATGTAATCATCCGCTCCAAGTTCCAGTCCCAGGACTTTGTCAAAGGTTTCTCCCTTGGCGGAAAGCATAATGATCGGTATATCGGAGGTGTGACGGATCTCACGGCATACCTGGTATCCGTCAATGCCCGGAAGCATGAGATCCAGAAGGATCAGATCCGGGTGAAAAATATGGAACTGCTTCAGGGCTTCCTCGCCGTCATTTACGATCTTAGTCTCAAAGCATTCTTTTGTGAGATAGAGAGCAACCAGCTCTGCAATGTTGTTGTCATCGTCAACAATGAGGATTTTCTGTTTTGTAGCCATGGCTTCAGCTCCTTTTTATTTCTTGAATTCTACAATGGTCACGCCGGCATCGCCTTCTCCGAATTCGCCGAGACGGAAGGAAGCTACGTGCTTTTGGCGCTTCAGGTAATTGTGGACACCTTTGCGGAGGGCACCGGTACCTTTTCCGTGAACGATACGGACGGATTTCATGTGTGCGATATAGGCGTCATCCAGATATTTATCCAGCTCTGCAACTGCCTCATCTACGGTTTTTCCGAGAAGATTGATCTCTGTGGAAATGCTGGCTGCCTTGGACATACGGATCTTTCCGGCGCCGGTACGCTGCATGGACGGAGTGGTGATCACCGGCTCGTCCACAAGTTCCAGATCGGAGATATGGACCTTGGAACGGATGATACCCATCTGTACAAAGAGATATCCTTTGGAATCCGGATGACTGGAAACTGTTCCCTTGAGATTCAGGCTGAGCACTTTTACGGTATCGCCAAGAGAAAGATCGGATGGCTTCAGCTGTTTCTTTGGCTTTTGCTTCTGCTGCCTGGAAGACATTCCATTTTCGGCTTTTGACATACGTTTTTTCAGGTTCTGGCGCTCTTTTTCCACGGAAGCGGTATCTACGTGATCCTTCTGGAATTTATGGAAAAGCTTCATGGTCTGATCTGCGTATTCCTTGGTATCGCGGAGAATCGCATGTGCCTGTTCATTGGCTTCTCTGAGAATCCGCTCTTTACGTTCATCCAGCTTTTCTTCTTTTTCCTGAAGAGATTTTTTCAGATCTTCTACCTGTTCTTTGTAACGGGCAATTTCAGCACGCTCGTTTTCGATGGTGACACGGCTCTGCTCCAGGGATGTCAGAACATCTTCAAAAGATTCATCCTGCTCGCTGATCTGTTCCTTTGCTTTGTCGATGATGAAATCCGGAAGCCCCAGCTTGGAAGAAATGGCAAATGCGTTACTTTTTCCCGGAACACCGATCAGAAGGCGGTAGGTCGGACGTAAGGTTTCTACATCGAATTCACAGCAGGCATTTTCCACACCTGGAGTGGAGAGGGCATAGATCTTCAGTTCGCTGTAATGGGTGGTTGCCATGGTACGGATACCCTGCTCGTGAAGATGTGACAGGATCGCAATGGCAAGAGCGGCACCCTCTGTAGGGTCCGTACCTGCACCAAGCTCATCGAAGAGGACCAGGGAATCCTGATCTGCGGATTTCAGGAAGGAAACCACGTTTGTCATATGAGAGGAGAAGGTACTTAAGGACTGTTCAATGCTCTGCTCATCTCCGATATCAGCATAAACCTCGCGGAAAAGTGCAAGTTCGGAACGATCCAGCGCCGGGATATGGAGACCCGACTGTCCCATCATGGTAAGAAGACCTACGGTTTTCAGAGAAACAGTTTTACCACCGGTGTTTGGTCCGGTGACAACCAGGAGGTCAAAATCATCCCCGAGACGGATGTCAATAGGAACGGCTTTTTTCTTATCGATCAGTGGATGACGGGCCTGGCGAAGCCGGATCCGGCCTTCTGTGTTGAAAACAGGTTCACTGGCGTTCATGTCCATGGCAAGTGCGGCACGGGCAAAAATAAAGTCCAGCTGTACCATGATGGAAAGATCTGCGTGAATAGCCTCCAGCTCAGCAGCTACCTGCTGGCTTAAGGATGCAAGGATCACTTCGATCTCTTTCTGCTCTTTCAGCTCCAGCTCGCGGATGTCGTTGTTCAGCTTGACAACAGCCATAGGCTCAATGAAAAGAGTGGAACCTGTGGCGGACTGGTCGTGGATCATACCGGGAACCTGGCCTTTATATTCAGCCTTTACCGGGATACAGTAGCGACCGTCGCGCATGGTGATAACGGAATCCTGAAGATAATTCCTGGCACTTCCTGCAACCAGAGAAGAAAGCTGGGTGTGTATCCGGTCATTGGTGGCCTTGATGCTGCGGCGGATCTGGCGAAGCGTGCTGCTGGCATCGTCACTGATCTCATCCTCGGAAAGGATACAGCGGCGGATCTCTGTGCTGAGTGGTGTCAGAGGTTCCAGTGCCGCAAACATTCCGTCAAGGGAATCGGTCATTCCGTCATCACGGTCACTTCTGGAATAGGCCTTTACACGACCGGTATTCTCAAGAAGACTGCAGACAGAAAGCAGCTCCGGTGCATTCAGGGCGCTGCCAACAGTAAGACGTTTTAATGTGCCGCGGATGTCCTTGACGCTGCCGAAGGAAATGCCGCCTTTTTTGAACAGGCGTGCAAGGGCATCGTGTGTCTGCAGCTGCATGGACCGGATCTCTTCAATGTCTGTGGAAGGGGTAAGCTTCCGACAGAGATCTTTTCCCATGGGGGAGGATGCCTTGTCTGTGAGCAGATCTATGATTTTATAGTATTCAAGTGCTTTGTATGCTTTTTTGTTCATTGTTGCTATAGTTACTCCTTTTTGTTACTTCTGTTACTTCTGTGCTTTTCTGCGTAACACAGGATATGCAAAAAAACACTTCGTTTCCTATTTTACATGATTTCCATAGCAAAGGAAAGTAAAATGTGTTATGATACTGAATAAAGCCCGGAAGTAAGTGGAAACTGTGCAGAAATGCCAGAAAGCCTGGACCGGGATGCGGCCAAAGATCATAAAGAAAGTCTGGCTATGAATGCAAAGTGTGAAGCGGATGTGTTCGTGAGTATGTCTGCTTTGAAAGTAAAAAGAACAGAAAGGCAAGAATTTTATGCGTTTTTTAAATGAATTACATGAGGGAGACAGAGTAAACGGGATCTATCTCTGCAAACAGAAACAGGCAGCTACAACGAAGAATGGCAAGCCCTATGAGAATCTGATCCTTCAGGATAAAACAGGTGTGATCGATGGTAAGATCTGGGATCCCAATTCTCTGGGAATTGATGAGTTTGATGCGCTGGATTACATTGAGATCATGGGAGATGTGACAAGCTTTGCAGGCGCCATGCAGCTGAATATCAAGAGAGCACGCAAGGCAGGAGAAGGGGAGTATGATCCGGCAGATTATCTTCCTACCAGTGAGAACAGTGTGGATGATATGCAGAGCCAGCTGCGAGAACTTATCAATAGTGTGAAGAATCCCTATCTTTCCCAGCTTCTTAAGAAGCTCTTTGTGGAAGATCAGGAATTTATGAAGATATTTGAGGGACATTCTGCAGCCAAGACCGTACATCACGGCTTTATCGGCGGACTGATGGAGCACACTCTTGGAGTGACCCGTCTCTGCGATTATATGGCGAATGCATATCCGCTATTGAACCGAGATCTTCTGATCACAACCGCACTTCTTCATGATGTGGGCAAAACGAAGGAGCTTTCTGCTTTTCCGATGAATGATTATACAGATGAGGGACAGCTTCTTGGACATATTGTGATCGGGGCACAGATGGTACATGATCTTGCAAAAGAGATCCCGGATTTTCCTGAGAAGCTTGAAAATCAGGTGATCCACTGTATTCTTGCACATCATGGTGAGCTGGAGTACGGTTCTCCCAAGAAACCGGCACTTGCGGAGGCAGTTGCCCTGAATCTGGCAGACAATACAGATGCAAGGATGGAGACACTGACAGAAATTTTCCACGCAGACAAAGGCAAAAAAGAATGGCTTGGTTTCAACCGGCTTTTTGAGTCCAATTTAAGAAGAACAGGAGATATTTAATACATGGAATTCCGTAAAAACGATATACTCACTTTAGATATAGAGGATTGCGGAGTTGACGGTGAAGGTATCGGGAAAGCCGATGGCTTCAGCGTTTTTGTGAAAGACGCCGTGATCGGAGACCGGATCAAAGCCAAGATCATCAAGGCAAAAAAGAACTATGGCTATGGCCGTCTGATGGAGGTGATCACACCGTCTCCATACCGTGTGAAACCTGCCTGCTCCATTGCCCGCCAGTGCGGAGGATGCCAGCTTCAGGCATTATCCTACGAGCAGCAGCTGAAATTTAAAGAGAAAAAGGTTCGTGGACATCTGGAAAGAATCGGAGGTTTTCAGAATCTTGATATGGAACCGATCATGGGGATGGAAGACCCCTATCATTATCGAAACAAGGCACAGTTTCCGGTAGGAAAAAATAAAGACGGAAAGATCATCACAGGCTTTTATGCAGGAAGAACCCACTCCATCATTGATAACCGAGAATGTATTCTGGGAGTGAAACAGAATAAAGAGGTTTTGGACCGTGTGATCGGACACATGGAAAAATATCATGTACAGCCCTACGATGAGGCCACGGGAAAAGGTCTTGTACGTCATATTATGATTCGTTATGGCTTCCATACAGATGAGATGATGGTCTGTCTGATCTTAAATGGGGATAAGATCCCGGCAGAAAAAGCCCTGGTGGACTCTTTGTGTGAAATTCCGGAAATGACCAGCATCACCATCAATGTCAATAAAAAACGGAACAATGTGATCCTGGGCGACCAGCTTCGTCTCCTCTGGGGACAGTCCTATATAACGGACAGTATCGGGAATATTTCCTATCAGATCTCGCCACTGTCCTTTTTCCAGGTCAATCCCATCCAGACCGAAAAACTGTACGGAAAGGCCCTGGAGTACGCCGGTCTCACCGGAGACGAAACAGTCTGGGATCTGTACTGCGGAATCGGAACCATCTCCCTGTTCCTGGCCCAGAAAGCAAAATTCGTCCGCGGCGTGGAGATTGTACCACAGGCGATTGACAATGCGAGAGAAAATGCAAAGCTTAATGGTATTGAGAACGTGGAGTTTTTTGTTGGAAAAGCGGAAGAAGTACTGCCGAGGGAGTATGAGAAGAATGGCGTCTACGCAGATGTCATCGTTGTGGACCCGCCGAGAAAGGGCTGCGATGAGGTACTTCTGAATACGATCCTTAAGATGAAACCGGAGAGGGTTGTTTATGTGAGCTGTGACAGTGCTACTCTGGCGAGAGATCTGAAGGTATTGTGTGCGGAGGATTATGAGTTGACGCGGGTTTCTACTACGGATATGTTTCCGCAGAGTACGCATGTTGAGACTGTGGCGTTAATTGCGAGAAAAAGGTAAACAATAGTTAAAATAATAAGTAATTTTGTTTTTTTCTGTAAGGAAAACATTTCAGAAAAGCTTAGGCTTTTATATGAAAATATTTCTGCTGTAAAAACAGTCGATTGGTTTTAGAAAAAAAATCAATGAGAATACAAAATTTAAATTATTGAACAAGCATTGTGTTGAAATTGATAAATATACTTACAATACATGGAGGAAGAATAGGATGATTCAATGGCTTTTTGAGATTATAGGTCCTATAGCAAAATGGCAAACAGATGTATTGGTTGCAATAATTGGCTTAGCTAGTGCTGTTGTAGTGGCTTCAGTTGGCTTGTTTGGTTCATCATTGACTATTTTAATAAATAAAAGAAATGAGAGAAAAATTGATTTACGAAAGATAAAAGAAAAACAATATATTGATTTTTTAAGTTGTTTAGCATTAGCGAAAATTTCCAATGAAAATGAAATACATGAAAATAATTTATTATTATCATCAAGAATTCAAACAATTTATTTAGTTGGAAATAGAGAAGTACAAATGGCATTGTCTGGATTTCTTAAAATGTTTACTAATGGGGAACATACAGCAGAAAAACAAAATATTTTATATGCGAATTTAATATCTGCCATGCGAAAGGATTTATATGGGAAAAATAGTAAATCTTTAGAAAAGGTATCTTTTACGGTTTTTACAGACAGATAATTAAAATTTATATAGAGAATTATTTGGCTAGAGATATTATTAAAAAACTGTAAATGTGTTAGCTGATAATATATCTGATTTTAAAGGAGAAAATGATTTTATGAACAAAGAAAAACCAGATATGATTATTTATACGACAGAGGATGGTCTGACGAAAGTTGAAACAACTTTTGATGGTGATACAGTATGGCTATCTATTGACCAGATGGCTGAATTGTTTCAGCGAAATAAATCAACTATTTCCAGACATATAAAAAATATCTTTGCAGAAGGTGAGTTACAGCGAGATTCAGTTGTTGCAAATTTTGCAACAACTGCTGTTGATGGGAAAACGTATCGAGTAGATTATTATAATCTCGATGTGATTATTTCTGTAGGCTATCGTGTAAAATCAAAGAGTGGAACACAGTTCAGAATCTGGGCAACAGGGATTTTGAAAGAGTATATGCGAAAAGGCTTCGCTTTGGACGACGATAGATTAAAAAATCTTGGAGGTGGCGGATATTTTCGAGAGTTACTGGAAAGAATCCGTGATATTCGTGCATCCGAGAAAGTATTTTATCGTCAGATTCTGGAAATCTATGCAACGAGTATTGATTATGATCCAAAAGCGGAAATATCCATTGCGTTTTTCAAAAAGGTGCAAAACAAAATCCACTATGCAATTCATGGACAAACTGCGGCAGAGATAATTTATACCAGAGCTGATGCTGAAAAGGAATTTATGGGTCTTACTACTTTTAAAGGCAATCAGCCGACACTAAAAGAAGCAGTAGTTGCAAAGAATTATTTGTCTGAAAAAAAATTGCGTGCAATGGGGCAGCTGGTGTCAGGATATCTTGATTTTGCAGAACGCCAAGCAGAGCGAGAACAGGTGATGACAATGAAAGATTGGGCAGAACATTTGGATCGGATTCTAACGATGAGCGGGGAACAGCTTTTGCAGGGAAATGGAAGTATATCACACAAACAAGCTATTGATAAAGCAACGGATGAATATAGAAAATATAAAGCTCGAACGCTCAGTACTGTAGAAGAAGATTATCTGAATTCAATAAAATTATTGGAAAAGAAAATCGATAAAAAGTGTTAAGATAAAATATCTTATATGCAGATCAGAGAAAAGGAGAGAGAATATATAAATGTGGTTTATTTTAGTTGTAATTATAGCGATTATAACATTTCAAATCGTCAGTAAGCAAAAATATAAAAAATTAGAAACAGAAGTATTAAAAAAATTAGGTTTTTCTAATTGGAATATAGTTTCTTATTTGGATGAACAAGTAATTGTAAAAAGCCGTCAAACGTTAGAAAAATATGATGCTGTTAAATTTTTTAAGGAAAATAAAGAAAAATTAGAACATGCTGAAATGATTATTGCAAGGAAAAATGATGTGACAAATGTTTTGAGAAGATTTCTTGAACATAATGAGTTTGAATCACGTTTTCAGTATAAAAAGATACAGAAACAAATTAATGAAGTATTAAAAAATGCAGCGGCTTATAGAATTAATGTAAAATATATAACATCGGCTGGAAATAATTTGGCTTCAAAAGAAATAGCGTTAAAAAAACCAAGTATTGATAGATTTAGAGACGACCCATCTTTGCTTATGGGAAAAGGAGAATACAATAAATATCTGAAAGAAAAACAAAAAGCAGCGTTAGAAGAAAAACATCATGAGTATTATGGGAAGGTAAACTGCATTGTAGATTATGCAAATGAAAATAGAGATTTTCTAGTCCTGAATGGAAGCCGTGAAGAGATGGATGAATTGGTTATTCAACTGTTTGATAGGACGGTTAACAGTATAAAAAAAATCAAGACAATTGATAGTGAAGAATGGAATCTTATAAAGGAATTTATTGCTCGAACTGAAACGGACATAGAAAAGATAGTAAACAATAATCAGAGAATACTGGATTATTACGAATCATCGGATTTCCTGAAAATAAAAGATACTTGTGAAGCGTTAATGAGTACACAGCGAGAATTTAATGAGTATATCAATGAAAAAGTACAATCGATTTCTCAACTTTTTGGAACTAGAGTTATGCGTACTGAAACACTTAATACGGATGTGAATAATTATATCCGCCCATATAAAAAGACAATTACACCATTTACTGCTGAAGTTTCAGCAACAGTATTTGCAAGTGCAGAGAATAATTCTCTAGAATATGTAGTAAAGAATTTTTACCCAAACAAAACGATGTATCCTGAGCAAATACAGAAACTGTATCGACTTGTGGAAGAACTTGAAACATTAAAAGATGCAAAAAAGATTATTGAGAATTACAAAAAAGAGTATCAACAGTATCTTGGTGATGTTCCAGAATTTGTTATGAAAAATGATGAAGCCGGATTTTATTCAAGGCTTGGATTTGCAAATATAGATGAAAGTGCACTTACTGTAGAGTATAAATTTTCATATACATCTAGTGGTGGAATGGCTCAAAGATCATTTACTGTACCAATGACAGAAGAAACAATAATAGAACTTATCAAGATCTTAGAGAGTAAGCTTACTGCAAAGGCATTTGCAAAAGAACAACGTAATTTGATGACAACAAAATTACGAGAGCATATTAAGGCTCGAGACAACTTTACCTGTTGTATTTGTGGAAATTCTATTCAAAAAGAACCTAATCTTTTATTAGAGATAGACCATATTATTCCTGTATCTAAGGGAGGATGTACAACAGAAGAAAATCTTCAGACATTATGTTGGAAATGCAATAGATCAAAGAGTTCCAAAATAATAAGTTAATAAAAAAGAATTTTTACTAATATAATATAAGCCTTAACAGAGATGATATAACTCTGTTAAGGCTTGTTTTCTCTATAAGAAAATAGATGGTAATTTATGTAGCCTGTACATTTTGCTTTTTAGCGGAGGTACAGCTATTTTATAAAGATAGTATTTTCAGAATAATAATCCAAATAGAGTAGAAATACCCACCATATATATGATATGCTCTACCTATCAATCACAAGAAAAGGAGGAACAAAAAATGAACAATAAAGGCATAGGCGCTGTTTTCTGCCTGATATCAGCAATCCTGATTTCTGCGAAATACCTATCAGCTGCAATATTTATGAGCGGCGGGAATACCTGGGATGCTACATTATTTGCTGCTGGTCTGTCATATGTGGGACCGGTCTTATCGATTGCTTCGTTCGTTGCACTGATCGTCGGAATTTTGTTTCTCGGATATGGGGTATATGAGGAGATAAGAAAAAACAAGAAATAAACAGGTTGCAGACAAGGGGGAATGTAGCAAATGTTTTTTACACTGGAAAAACTGGAAAGAAACACAAAACAGTTAAAAGATCTCCGTTACAGAGAACGGATGGAGATCCCGTCATTTGACGCGAGCACGCAGGAGGAGGAGCCGGTGGGAAAACGGCCGGAAAGCGTGGTCTACACGGGAACTCTGAAAAAAGGTGATTTCTGGATCGGAAGAGGTCCTTATCTGTGGATCCGACAGTCCGTAGAGATCCCGGCGGAATGGGCGGGGAAAAAGATCGCCGGGCTTTTTAATATGGGAAAAACCGGCGAGGGCCTGAATTCCGGGTTCGAGGGACTGATCTACGTCAATGGTTCGCCATACTGCGAAACCGGCTCCTATCATGAAGAAGTGATCTTTCCTTCAGAGCTTGCCGGTACGAAAGTGGAGCTGGCTATCCGCCTCTGGGCAGGACTGGAAGGCGGCGGAGTACCAACACAACAGACTCATCAGTTCAAACAGGCAGAGCTTGCCGTTCTGGATGAGGTTGCGGATGATTTTTATTACAGCAGCAGAGCGGCTGTTGAGACTGTGCGTATGCTGGATGAGAACGATTCCATAAGAACAGATCTTCTGACAGCTATGGATCGTGCACATCTGGCTATAGATTGGAGAAGGCCTGGTTCTGATGCCTTTTATGGATCTCTGAAAAAAGCTCTGGAAGTCTGGAAGAAGGAGTTTTCCAGAATCTCGTGGACCAGCCCGGTAACAGTCCATACTGTGGGCCATTCTCATATCGATGTGGCCTGGCTCTGGCAGCTGAAACACACCAGGGAAAAAGCAGCCCGCACTTTTTCAACGATGTGCACTTTGATGGAGCAGTATCCGGAGTTTACCTTTGTCCAGTCCCAGCCACAGCTTTATGATTATATTAAGACGGATTATCCGGATATTTATAAACGGATACAGAAAGCCGTAAAAACCGGAAACTGGGAACCAAACGGAGCGATGTGGGTAGAAGCTGACTGCAACATTTCTTCCGGTGAGGCTCTGGTACGTCAGATCCTGAACGGACAGCGCTTTTTCAAAAAAGAGTTCGGCGTAACGGCCAATGTTCTTTGGCTTCCCGATGTATTTGGTTACAGCTGGGCACTGCCTCAGATCCTGAAGCGTTCCGGAATTGACAATTTTATGACCATTAAGATTAGCTGGAACCAGTACAACCATATGCCTCACGATACTTTCCGCTGGATCGGTGTGGATGGTTCCGAAGTACTGACGCACTTTATGAGCACTCCGACTTTTGGCGATGATGGTGGTTATACATATAATGGGCTTATCGATCCGGCATCTGTAAAAGGGGTATGGGATCTTTACCATGATAAAGAGATCAATAAGGATCTGCTTCTGGCTTACGGAAATGGAGACGGAGGCGGCGGAGTGAACCGTGATATGCTGGAGATGGGACGCCATCTGAAGGCTATGCCAGGACTTCCGGAAGTAATTCCTGGAACGGCCTATGATTATTTCGAAAATCTTCAGAAGACCATTGCGTCTACAGACCGTCATGTACCAACTTGGGATGGCGAGCTGTATCTGGAATATCACAGAGGAACCTACACTTCTCAGGCACGGAATAAGAAAAATAATCGTAAAACCGAACTGAAACTGCGGGAGGCAGAATGGCTGGCCAGTGAAGCAGCCATAAGGACCGGAGATTTTTCTTCCTATCCGGAAAAAGAGCTTCATGAAGCATGGAAGATCGCACTGAGAAACCAGTTTCATGATATCATTCCCGGATCTTCCATTCATGAAGTATATGAGGATTCCACGGCAGAGTATGCAAAAGCCAATGAAATTCTGGATACCATCGAGGAAAATGCTCTGAAGGTTCTGGTAAGAGAATCAAATTCCATTGTAACTGTAGTAAATAACAGCAGTTTTGCAGGCGAAGGTATTGTAACAGCAAAAGTAAAAGCTTACGAGGGCAGAAAGGGAAGCTGGTTTTCCGCGGATGGAAAAGAGCTGCCTGCTGTATATACGGAAGATGGCTGGTTTGTAAAAGTTTCTGGTATAGAGCCTGCCGGATTTACAACCCTGACTTATAAAATTGGAACCAAGGCGGAATGTTTTTGCACAGAAGAATGGACTGGGGAAATGGATACGCCATTTTATCATATTGTCTGGGATAAAAAGGGCCGTATGACTTCTATTTTTGATAAGGAAAATGACCGCGAGATCCTGAAGGCAGGTGAATTAGGAAACCACCTGGTAGTTTATGAAGATCGTCCGATGAAGTATGATGCCTGGGATATTGATATCTATTACCAGGAAAAAGGATACGAGGTAGATGATCTGAAAACGGTTTCTGTGGAAAAATCTTCTTTGATGACAAAAGTAAAAATGGATTGGAATTATCAGGATTCCACGATCTCACAGGAAATCCGTTTTTATAATGACAACCGCAGGATCGACTTTGTCACCCATGCAGACTGGCATGAGCATCAGCAGCTTTTGAGAGTTCTTTTCCCATTGGATATCCGTACCAGCGAGGCAACTTTTGATATCCAGTACGGAAATGTAAAACGTCCGACCTATGAGAATACCAGCTGGGATATGGCAAAATTTGAAACCGTTGCTCACCAGTGGGCGGATTATTCCGAAACCGGATACGGAGTCAGCCTGATGAACGACTGCAAATATGGCTACAGTGCCAAAGGATATGTTCTTGGCATGTCGCTGATCAAATGTGGAATCCATCCGGATTATGCGGCAGATCAGGGAATCCATGATTTTACCTATGCACTTTATCCACACAGTGGTAGCTGGCAGGAATCCGGTGTGCAGAAAGAAGCCTGGAGACTGAACAATCCGCTCTGGACTGTGGAAGGGGCAGTGGATGCAGAGGTACAGTCTGCATTTTGCAAGGCAGATACAGATCATGTAGCCATTGACTGTATAAAGAAGGCAGAAGATTCCGAAGATCTGATCATCCGTTTCCACGAGTACGCAGGCATGCGTGGCCCGGTAACGCTGAATTTTGGTTTTCCGGTAGACTCCTGGCAGGAGACGGATCTGATGGAGAATCCGGATGGCGAAGAAATGACAGGAGAACTTAAGGTAACGGTACGTCCTTATGAAATCCGAACTTTCCGCGTGACTCCAACTCTGAGTAATAAATAATAACTGAAATATGGCGCCGGTTTATCTTTGGATATGTACCAGAAATTCTGGGTATATCTTCAGGATTACCGGCGTTTTTATTACAGGAACCTGAAAATATTTATTTTTTTGCATCCATCCCCACTCCTCCCACGTCTAATAAACAGAAGCACAGAAACAAATGCTTTCAAAAAACATTTCCTGAGGACCGGTCCGTGCAGGAGAATGGAGATTACCAATGAATGAGATTTTGATACGAAAGGCGAAAAAAGGGGACAAAGATGCTTTCTGCCGGCTTATGGATGAGCAGATGCAGAGTATGTACAAGATTGCCATCTCCTATGTGAAAAATGACGAAGATGCTGCGGATGCCATCCAGGATACCATCCTTTCCTGCTATGAAAATCTGAAAAGCCTGAAATATAACAGGTATTTCAAAACATGGATGATACGGATCCTGATCAACAAATGCAAGGACATCCTGCAGAGAAAAAATCGAATGATCTGTACAGACGAGATGCCGGAGATGCCTTTCCATGAGGCGGAATATGCCTCGGCAGAATGGGCGCAGATGCTGGAACCGCTGGACGAGAAATACCGGATGATCGTTCTTCTGTACTACATGGAAGGATTTAATACCCGGGAGATCAGTGAGATCCTGGATATGAAGGAAAGCACAGTGAAATCTCGTCTTCAACGCGGAAGAAAACAGATTGCGAAGATGTACGAGTACAAGGTCAGGGAGGGACGTGTTTGATGATGACATTAAATGATAATGAAAAAAATTTTCAGGAAAAACTTCAGAAAGATACAGAGATACCGGTGATTGTGCGGGAACGGGCAAACCAGGCATATCATCACATTGAGAACAATACTGCCGTACAAAAGAGAGAAACGAATGATAAAAATGCCCTCCGCTGGATGAAAACAGGCGGGAAGGTCGTGGCGGGAACAGCAGCAGTACTGGCAGCAGGTATTCTGTTCTGTGCGGCAAATCCGGTCATGGCAAAGAATATCCCGGTGGTGGGAGATCTTTTTGAAACATTACAGGATAAAGTAAGCTTCTTTGGAGATTTTGCAGATCATGCGACGACACTGGAAGATACAGAAAAATCTGCCGGAGCGAAAACAGCAGATGGAAACTCTGATCAAACAACGGATCATACAGCATCAGATAATGCAAACGCAGACACCACCTACACAAAAACATCCGGCGGCCTCACCATCACCTGCTCCGAGATTTTTGCAAACAGCCAGGCTGTCTATGTGACCATGCAGTTTCAAAGTGAGGAACCATTTCCTGATACGTTAAAAGGACTGGATGGGAAGCCTGCTATGGAAATGTATTCAACAAGACTTCTGGATTTTAATCCGGTGGACGATGGGGTGATGCTCAGCAATCTGGAAGGAGAATTTCTGGATGAGAATACATATGCCTGCATCCTTCGGGTAGATCTTGCAGAGGCGACAAAAGACTACAGTGAATACAATAAAAAATACGAGGAAATGTGCCAGCAGGTACGGGATGAAATGGGCATCACCCTGGATGACATAAATGATGAGACAGAAGAAGGCAGTGCACTTCTTGGAGAATATATAGAAAAAATATCTGTCAGAGGAGGCGCACTTCAGTCTTATATCAAAGAGATCGATATTCCGGAAAAGTTTAACATGCATCTGGGTATCAGTGAGATCCGTGGAATGCGGCCGGATGAAGCTTCAGATCCGAATGATCCGGATGCGGGATATTATAAATTCGAAGGAGACTGGAGTTTTGACATTCCGGTAACAGTCGATGATTCAGAAACGGAAGTTCAGGAGATCAATGAGACAAATGAGGCAGGAATCGGTCTTAAGTCCGTGATCCGGACTCCATATGAGCTGACGGTAAATGAACTTTATGAGGAAGGTTCCAACAGCGACTGTTTCATGGTTGCGCTGGATGCCAATGGAAACAGGCTGCCATATAATGAGTCCAATGGAAACTGCAATAATTTTGCCATTCAGGACAGAGATATTTCCACCGTTGATATTTATATCCTGGATTACGTGCAGTATATGGATGAGCTGAAAGGAGAAGAAAATTACAACAATAACGAGAAGAAACCGGAAGGTGAAAAATGGAGTGATCTTCTGGATCAGCATGCGAAATATCACAAAACACTGCACTTTAACCAAATCAAGTAAGTCCCCTGCGGGGTTGCGAAAGGCAATAAGCAGTGGGTGGGGACTTGCTTGTATCAGGAGGAGTGCAAGCTCCTCCTGATAAACTGCGGAGCAGTTATTTGGTGTAGAGCTACGTAGCGAAGCGGATTGCGAATATCCGCTTGACCTGATAATGCCTGAAAGGCATGGAAAGCTATATAAACTGGGTATTTTACATAATTCAAAGAATCCTTTACAATAAAAGTACAACATATGGAGCGCACACAATGATACAGGGAGGGATTCATTATGGAATATGCAAAACTTGGGAACACCGATATCGAAGTATCAAAATTATGCGTAGGATGCATGAGCTTTGGAAAGGCCGGCACTATGCATAAATGGACATTGGATGAAGAACAGAGCGGAGAAGTAATCCGCCATGCGCTGGATCTGGGAATTAATTTTTTTGATACAGCCAACGGATATTCCGAGGGAACCAGTGAAGAATATCTGGGACGGGCTCTGAAAGAAAGCGTAGCCAGAGATAAAGTGGTGATCGCGTCCAAGGTTTATTTTAACCCGGGCCGTCTTTCCAGAGAGGCCATTATGCGAGAGATCGACGGAAGTCTGAAACGTCTGGGAACAGATTATCTGGATCTGTATATCATCCACAGATTTGATTACGAGACACCTGTCGAGGAAACAATGGAAGCACTCCATGACCTGGTAAAAGCAGGTAAAGTACGCGCACTGGGCGCTTCCGCCATGTACGGATATCAGTTCTACAACATGCAGCTTGCAGCCAGGGACAATAACTGGACACCATTTTCCGTAATGGAAAACCATTACAATCTTCTTTACAGGGAAGATGAAAGAGAACTGATCCCGATCTGCAACCAGATGAATGTTTCACGGATGCCATACAGTCCTCTTGCAGCCGGGCATCTGGCAAGGCCGCAGTGGAAGTCTGATTCTCTCAGAGGAAAAACAGACCGCGTTGCAGTGGGAAAATACGACCGTATGGAACAGCAGGATATCAAGATCGTAAAACGGGTTCAGGAACTTGCTGAGAAACATAACTGCAAAATGTCCCAGATCGCCATTGCATGGCAGTGGGCAAAGGGAGTAACATCACCGATCATCGGAGCCACGAAAACAGAATATCTGGATGATGCGGCAGATGCACTGAACGTAAAACTTTCTCCGGAAGACATTGCATATCTGGAAGAGATGTACGTTCCCCATCCCATCGTAGGTGCAATTGACAAAAATCCGGCAGAGGGTGTGATCCTTCTGGACGAGAAGAAATAAGAGGCGCCGAAATGTTTTCCAATAAACAGTTAAAAGATATGATACTTCCGCTCCTGATGGAGCAGTTTCTTCTGATGCTGGTAGGCCTGGCAGATACAATGGTTGTCAGCTATGCGGGAGAGGCGGCAGTTTCCGGAGTGTCCCTGGTAAATTCATTTAATACCATATTTATTAACCTATTTACGGCACTTGCATCCGGAGGAGCAGTTGTAGTCAGCCAGTATATTGGCCGGCGGGATATGAAAATGGCATCGGAATCATCCAGTCAGCTTCTGATGGTAGCTACTGTATTTGCAGTAGTGATCTCAATTCCGGTACTGATCTGGAAAGTCCCTCTTCTGAAGGGATTATTTGGCAAGGTAGAACCGGATGTAATGGAAGCGTGTAAAACATATCTCAGGATCTCCGTATATTCTTTTCCGGCTCTGGGAATATACAATGCAGGAACCGCACTCTACAGAAGCATTGGAAAGACAAGTGTGACCATGAAGATCTCAATTGTATCCAATCTGATCAATGTGGCAGGAAATTTGATCGGAGTTTTTGTTTTCCGAGCAGGAGTAGCAGGCGTTGCTTATCCATCCCTGATCGCCAGAACGTTTTCAGCAGTGGTGATCACACTGCTTTGCTTCCGGGAAAAGGAAGTTCGCTATGTGGGCCGATGGATCTTTCAGTTTGTAAAAGTGGCACTTTCCAGTGTGGTTGCGCTGTTTGGTACTTACCAGATCGCGGCAAACGGAATTTCTCAGAGTATCTGGAGTGTGGCAGCACTGATCAGTGTGACCATGGGGCCGGTATTTATTACTGTGATCGGTCAGTGTATGGGAGCTGGAGATATCAGGCAGGCGGAATATTATTTTCGGAAATTAACGAAAGTGACAGTCTGTATTTCAGTCGCCTGGAATACACTGATCTTTCTGATAACGCCACTGCTTATAAAGATCTTTGCAGTTTCCCGGCAGACAGGGCAGATGATCCTCTATCTGGTGCTGATCCATAACATAGCCAATGCAGTGGTATTTCCATTTGCAGATCCTCTGGGAAAAGGCCTCCGGGCAGCAGGAGACGCCATGTTTACCATGGGAATCTCTTTGTTCACAACCATTGGCGTGAGACTGATATTATCTATATTGCTGGGAATTGTCCTAGATCTGGGAGTGATCGGGATCGCACTGGCCATGTGTCTGGACTGGACGGTCCGCGGAGTGATCTTCTGGATCCGTTTCCGCCAGGGAAAATGGAAAACTTATCGTGTGATCGGTGAATAACCGGAACAGAACAATAAACAAGAAGAGAAAACAAATGAAAAAGCAATCGGCAGAATGCACAGATATCAACAGATCAGAGCTTTCAGCAGGTTGCTTTTTTTGGCGGATAGCGGTAAGATAACAAAGACTTGACTTAAACGCGGATCGTTTTTATCCGCCTGAAATGCAGACATAGGAAAACATACGGAGGAATATCTTTGGCAAAAAAACGAAAACCCAAAATGGAGCTCCGGTATTACAAAATGCCGGAAGGGAGTCCGATTCTTGCATTGCTTGGTCAGAAATGGATCCAGAATTACGGAAACGATATCGATTATCTTCATTTTCATAATTATCTGGAGATTGGTTTCTGCTATGAAGGTCAGGGGTTCTTAATTCTTGGAGAAGATAAGGTACGGTTTCATGACCGGGAATTTACAGTGATCCCGCCCAATTATCCCCATACCACAAACAGCGACATTGGAACTGTCAGTCGGTGGGAGTATCTTTTTATTGACGTGGAAGGATTTTTGAATAAATTTATTGACAATTCCGTGAAAAAGGAAAAGATCGTTCAGCGTATCAACTCCAGAGCACTTTTTCTGAATGAAAAAGAAAACCGTTCCATGGCGGATAAGATCCTGAAGATCCTAGATATCATGCGGAATGGAGAAGAGTTTTATCTGGAAGAAGCCAAGGGGATCCTGGCATCGCTTCTTGTGGAGATTGCAAGGATCAACCGGGATTCGGGGGAAGAGCGCTACAGTGAGGGAAGAGGAAAAGTCATGGATATGATCTCCAAATTCCAGGATTATATTTCCGATCATTACATGGAGGATCTTCGGATCGATGAGCTGGCAGAATACTGTCACATCAGTGAAACCCATCTGCGACGGATCTTTACGACCTACATGAAGATGAGTCCGCTGGAATACATCAATACCATCCGGATCCAGGCGGCCTGTGATTATCTGAAAAAGACGGATCAGCCCATTGCGGATGTGGCACATAAGTGCGGCTTTACCACTAATTCCACTTTTAACCGGAACTTTCGCCAGGTTATGGGGATGACACCTCTGGAGTGGAGAAAACGGCCAGAAAATTATGAACAGCAGCTTCTTAAGTTTGATATCCATTCAGAGGAAGGCTGGTAGAACAAAAAAACAGATCTGTGGATCTGGCACAACAGAAAAAATACAGGGTAGTGTGTCGGATCAGACAGATGGAAAGAGGGAAAAATGTACGACTACAGGATCGTGGAGCAGGTCTCCCGAAAAAAGAAACATATGTCAGGAGCTCTCAGAAAAGTAATGGTGATCTTTGCGGTACTTTTTGTACTGATGGGAATCACCATCTCCCAGGCATTTATGCTCCCGGGATTTCTTCTGGCGCTGCTTTATTTTGTATATGATATCTTCAGCCAGAGAGATTATGAATATACCATGGAGAATGGCCAGCTGACCATTGATGTGATCTATGGCAAAAAATACCGGAAAACAGCACATGTGCTGAACCTTGAGGAGATGGAAGTGACCGCACCTCACTATCACGAAAAAGTGGCAAAATACAAAAAGAATTCCGGTACAGAGAAACTGAAAAAATACGATTATACCTCCTATGAGGATGATGTGCCATACTATACCATGATCATCCGGGAAGACGGGCGGAAAATAAAACTTCTTCTGGATCTGACAGAGGAGATGTTACATACGATGAAAACACAGTTTCCGGAAAAGGTCTATTTTGCATAATATGTTAAAATGTTTGTGAAATATGTATAAAAAATAACGTAGAATTTTATGAAATAGAAACAAAAACCTTCTTTTTGGCGAAAAATATTCGCAGAATGTCGAAAAAGAAGGTTTTTCTTTGCCATGATGACCAATGAGAAAAATGAAAAACACTCAAAATGCATAAAAAAGTAGGTGCCTGAATCATGAAATAGTGCAAAATCAATAAAATGGTTGAAATTGCACATTATATGAACGGTTCTGCAAACTATGGCCGGAATACGGATGCTATAATCCATTCATAAGCAAACGGGAAATGCTTAATAAAGGAGGAAAAGTAAATGAAGAAAAAATTACTCGCAGTATTAATGACAGGCATTATGGCAATGTCTTTCGCTGCAACAACTACAGCAGTATATGCAAAAGGTGACGATGACAATACACTGACCGTATGGGCATGGGACCAGAACTTTAACATCAAGGCTATGAACATTGCAGGTGAGCAGTATGCAAAGGATCATGAAGGATTTAAAGTAGATGTAGTTGAGACATCTTCCGATGACTGCCAGACGAAACTTACAACAGCTGCAAACGCCGGAGATTACAGCACACTTCCGGACATCGTTCTGATGCAGGACAACAGCTATCAGAAATATCTGAAGAGCTATCCGGATGCTTTCACAGATCTCAAAGATATGGATATCAACTGGGATGACTTTGGAAAACTGAAACAGTCCTACTCCATGGTAGATGATACACATTACGGTGTTCCATTTGATAATGGTGCAACAATCGCCTGCTACCGTACCGATATCCTGGAAGAGGCAGGATACACCATCGATGACCTTACAGATATCACATGGAGTAAATTCGAGGAGATCGGTAAAGATGTTCATGAGAAAACCGGTAAATACCTCCTTACAAGTGAGGCAACAGGCGGCGATACTCTGATGATGATGATCCAGTCCTGTGGAGCAAACTTCGTAAATGAGGATGGAGAAGCTTACATTGTAGGAAATGATGTAGCTGAGAAATGTGTAGATCTTTATGTAGACCTTGTAAAGAACGATGTTGTTAAATTAGTAAACAACTGGGATGAGTACATCTCCACAATCACAAGCGGTGAGGCAGCAGGTATCGTTAACGGTAACTGGATCACAGCTACACTGATGGGAACAGAGGATCAGAAGGGTCTGTGGCAGATCACAACAATGCCGAAAGTTGACGGTGTTGACACAGCTACAAACTATGCGAACAACGGTGGTTCTTCCTGGTATATCACATCCAACTGCAAGAACGTAGAGCTTGCTGAGGACTTCCTTGCAAGCACATTTGGTTCCAGTACAGATTTCTATGATGCGATCCTTCCGGAAACAGGAGCAATCTCCTGCTACCTGCCAGCTGGTGAGTCTGACGTTTACAACGAGCCAAGCGAGTTCTTCAACAACCAGCCAATCTTCTCAACAATTGTAGAGTACTCTTCACACATTCCGGAATTCACAAAGACTCCGTATCACTATGAGGCAAGAGAGTGCATCAACACAGCAGTTGTTAATATCGTAAACGGCGCAGACAAAGAGTCTGCACTTCAGGAAGCACAGGATACACTGGCATTCAAGATGACAGAGTAAGATCTGAAAGCTGCATTCTGAAATGAATAAGTAAATACGAAGCAGGGGACTGCATGCAGTCCTCTGTCTTATGTAAAGGCTTAAGAGGTTTGAAAGGAGGAGTTCCTGTGAATTCCAAAAAAAGTGGCATGTCTCTGGTAGCGAAACAAAGAGCGGCCGGCTGGATCTTTCTGGCACCGGCAACCATTATGATCGCTGTCATGAGTTTTTATCCGATGATCCGCGCATTTATCATTTCTTTACAGACAGGTGCCGGAGCAAACATGAGGTTTGCGGATCCGATCTTCAGTAACTATAAACGTATCATGATGGATAAGGTATTCCAGCAGTCCATCGTCAATACTTTCCTGTATCTTATTATTCAGGTACCGATCATGCTGGTCCTTGCGATCCTGCTTGCACAGCTTCTGAATAACAAGGATCTGAAATTTAAAGGCTTTTTCCGTACATGTGTATTTCTTCCATGTGCAACATCTCTTGTATCTTATTCTCTGATCTTCCGTTCTATGTTTGCAACAGACGGTCTGATCAACAGCATCCTGATCAAACTTGGAATTTTAACAACTGGCTATAACTTCCTGGGTAACTCCACAAGTGCAAAGATCGTGATCATCATCGCACTGATCTGGAGATGGACAGGATATAACATGGTGTTCTATCTGGCAGGTCTTCAGAATATTGAATATTCTGTATACGAGGCAGCAAAGATCGATGGTGCCAATGGCTGGAAGACCTTCTGGAAAATTACCGTACCACTTCTGAAACCGACAATTATCATGACATTTATTATGTCGATCAATGGTACACTGCAGTTGTTTGATGAGTCTGTCAACCTGACAAAAGGTGGCCCGGCGAACTCAACCATCACAATGTCCCATTATGTTTATAATACATGCTTCATCAACGTGCCAAACTTCGGATATGCGGCAGCAATGTCATTTATCATATTTATCATGGTAGCGATCCTGGCCTTTATCAATTTGAAAGTAGGTGATACACGTGACTGAGAAAAAGAATAAATCCGCAATTCAGAGAAGATTGATCCCTACATATATTTTTCTGATCATCGTATCATTTATCTCTGTATTTCCACTGTACTGGATGATCTCTGCGGCAACCAATACATCCACAGATGTATCCAGAGGCCGTATCCTTCCGGGTACATATTTTATGCAGAACTTTAAAAACCTGACTGCACAGCAGCCGCTGTGGAGAGCTCTTGGAAACTCTCTGTTTTATGCAGTTCTTACTACAGTGATCTGCCTTCTGATCTGTTCTATCGCAGGTTATGGCTTTGAGGTATATCATGACAGATGGAAAGACAGACTGTTTTCCACCCTGCTTCTTGCAATGATGGTTCCGCAGGTTGCAACGATGGTTCCTTTATTTAAGATGTTTTCAAAAGCCGGACTCTTAAATACAGCGGTAGGTTTTATCCTTCCGATCATTTCCACACCATTTATGATCATGATGTTCCGTCAGAATGCCAGAGCATTTCCTATCGATATCATTGAGGCAGCACGGATTGACGGATTAAGCGAGGTAAGGATCTTTTTCCAGATGTTTATCCCGACTATGAAATCTACTTATGCGGCGGCAGCAGTTATCACATTTATGAATGCATGGAATTCCTATCTGTGGCCGAAGGTAATCATGACAGATAATAAGGCGATGACCATGCCGATGTTGATCGCCAATCTGATCACAGGATATGTAACGGATTACGGCATGCTGATGTGCGGCGTATTATTCTGTTCCATTCCGACCATGATCGTATTCTTCGTATTACAGAAACAGTTCGCAGAGGGTATTACTGGAGCTGTAAAATAATTTTAAAACAAAAAGGATGCTGCTGAAATCTTTAGGTATATTGTATAATATGCTTTAACTGGATTATGCAGCATTCTTTTTATACCAGATCAACTGTGGATCAGTTGTCTGGTATAAAGCTTCGTAGCGGAGCGGATGACTTTGTCCGCTTGATGCGAATAAATCATAAGGAGATAAAAAAATGGCAGAGCAGATCAGATACGGCCATTATCTGCACGGCGGCGATTACAACCCTGAGCAGTGGCTGGACAGACCGGATATTCTGAAAAAAGATATCGAATATTTCAAAAAAGCCCATATCAATACCGTTTCCATGGGAATGTTTTCCTGGGCTGTGCTGGAGCCAGAAGAGGGAAGATATAACTTTGACTGGCTGGAAGAAGTGATCGATAATCTGTATAAAGAAGGAATTTATACGATACTTTCCACACCATCCGGAGCAAGACCGAAATGGATGGCAGATAAATATGAAGAAGTTCTTCGTATGGATCCGGATCGCACAAGAAGATTTTTCGGTGGAAGACATAATCACTGTTATACTTCTCCAGTATACAGGGAAAAAGTCTACAATATTAATAAGAAGCTTTCTGAACGTTTCGGAAAACATCCCGCAGTGCTTTTGTGGCATATTTCCAATGAATATGGCGGAGAATGCCACTGTCCTCTGTGCCGGGAAAAATTCCGGGAATGGCTGAAAGAAAAATACGGGACCATCGAAAATTTAAATTCCAGCTGGTGCACAACGTTTTGGAGCCATACCTATAACAGCTTTGATCAGATCGAAAGTCCTTCGCCAAAGGGGGAAAATGCTCTTCATGCACTTACCTTGGACTGGAAACGTTTTGTTACAGACAGGACTGTGGATTTTATGAAGCATGAGATTTCTGCGATCCGTGCAGGTGGTTCCGAGCTTCCGGCAACCGCCAATCTGATGTATGACTACAACGGACTGGACTATAAAAAATTTAAGGATGTTATGGATATTGCATCCTGGGATAATTATCCAAGCTGGCATAAAAAAGACAATTATACCACAGCGTTGGACGGAGCCATGCAGCATGATCTTATGCGAAGCATCAAGAAAGCACCGTTTCTTCTGATGGAATCCTGTCCCTCTGCGACCAACTGGAAACCTATCAACAAGCTGAAAAAACCAGGAATACATCTGGCTGCCTCTCTGCAGGCAGTTGCTCATGGTTCAGACAGTGTTCTGTATTTCCAGCTTCGTCAGAGCCAGGGAGCCTCTGAGAAATTCCATGGTGCGGTGATCGATCACTACGGTGGGGATGATACTCGTATTTTCCGCGAAGTGACAGAGGTAGGAGAAGCGTTGGAGCAGATCCGGGAAACTGCTGGAAGCGTGACGAAGTCTCCGGTGGCTGTTCTCTATGACCGGGAAAATGACTGGGCGCTGAAGGATGCGCAGGGACCTCGAAACGAGGATATGCATTATCAGGAAAATGTACTGAAACAGTATCGTGCTCTCCGAAGAAAAGGCTATAATACAGATATCATCAATATGGAACATGATCTGTCCCGGTACCGTTTGGTAACGGCACCGATGGCCTACATGTTTTATCATGGATATGCCGAAAAGCTTCGCGCTTTTGCAAAAAACGGTGGTACTCTGGTAATTTCCTACTGGTCCGGACTTGTAGATGAAACAGATAAATGCTATCTGGAGGGAACCCCTCACGGGCTGATGGAAGCAGCCGGTATCCGTGCGGAAGAGATCGATGCACTTTATGACTGGGAAGAAAACGTAGGTATCCCGGAAACAGGAAATCATCTCAGAATTACAGAAAGCTATACCTGCAAAAATCTCTGTGAACTTGCAGAGGTTTCCGGTGCGGAAGTGCTGCTGCGTTATGGAAAAGATTTCTATCAGGGGTATCCGGTGCTGACTCACAAGAAATACGGAAAGGGCCATGTTTATTATGTGGCGGCAGATATGGAAGCAGCCTTTTATGAGGATTTTCTGGGAAGGGCAGCAGAGGAAGCAGGCGTGAAGATGCCGCTTACATTTATACCGGAAGGTATTTCTGTGACAACCAGAGAAAATGAGGATACGGAATATCTGTTTATCCAGAACTTCGGAGAAAAGACAGAAACAGTTTCTGTCTCGGGGGATTACGAAGTTCTCTACGGATCAACAGATGAAAATATTGCTCCGCTTGCCACCAGGATTTTAAAGCGGAAAAAATAATCACAGTAAAAAACACAGCAAAAAGTATAAAGCATATTTGTTTTCGGACGGTATGCTTTTTACTGCTGTCTGGGAAAGAGAAGGTAAAATGGCAGGTACACCAAAAGAAGAGATAAAAAGAATAGCGGATCAGTTTGCATTTACCGGAGAACTGGTTTCCTGCGGCCCCTGCGGAAGCGGGCATATCAACGAAACCTATATGCTTAGATATCGGATCGGAGAGATGGGGTCCATTAAGGTGATCCTTCAGAAGATCAATCGGGAGATCTTTCAGAAACCGGAAGAACTGATGGAGAACATTGCCGGAGTCATCGGGCATCTGAAAAAGAAAGTTCTTCAGAAGGGAGGAGATCCGGAACGGGAGGTTCTGAACCTGATTCCGACAAAGGACGGGAAGGCATTCCTGACAGATGAAAACGGAGAATGCTGGAGAGCTTATATTTTTATTACCGATGCAGTAAGCTATGATCTGGCAGAAAAACCGGAGGATTTTTATGAAAGTGCAGTTGCATTTGGAAAATTCCAGGAAATGCTAGCAGATTACCCGGCAGAGACTCTGCATGAAACGATAAAGGATTTCCATGATACAAAGAAACGTTTTCAGACTTTGAAAAATGCCATAGAGAAGGACAGCCGCCATCGTGCTGCATCCGTAAAAGAAGAGATCGCATTTGCGTTTCAGCATGAGTATCTGGCAAATGTATTCGGTGAGCTGCTGGCAAAAGGTGAGGTGCCCCTTCGGGTAACGCACAACGATACGAAGCTGAATAACGTTATGATCGACTTGGAAACAGGAAGGGGAATCTGTGTAGTGGACCTGGACACGGTTATGCCGGGACTTGCCATGAATGATTTTGGAGATTCCATTCGTTTCGGGGCCAGCACTGCATTGGAGGATGAGAAAGATTTAAGCAAAGTTTCCTGTGATATGGAGCTCTATGAAATCTATGTAAAAGGCTTTCTGGAAAGCTGTGGAGATAAGCTTAGTGCAAAAGAGATCGAGATGCTTCCCATGGGAGCTAAGGTGATGACTTATGAATGTGGCATTCGCTTTCTTACCGATTATCTGGAAGGAGATCATTATTTTAAGATCGACCGGGAAGAACACAATCTGGACCGCTGCCGCACACAGTTTAAGCTGGTGGCTGATATGGAACAGAAATGGGATACTATGCAGACGATCGTGAAAAAATATCAGAAATAAAAAAACAGGGATTTTTACAATGGAGGTAAAGTGATGAGCGAAACAAAAGGAAGAGTGACCATTCCGACAGATCTGGATGTGATCCCGGAGACACTGAAAATGCTGGATGAGTGGGGTGCAGATGCCATCCGTGACTGTGACGGAACGGAATTTCCGGCAGAGCTGAAGAAAACCGGCGCAAAGATTTATGCAACTTATTATACCACCAGAAAGGATAATGCCTGGGCAAAGGCCCATCCGGAAGAAATCCAGCAGATGTATATCATGACATCTTTTCACACGGCAGTGTCGGATACTCTGGAGATCCATCTGATGGATCATCTGTATCCGGATATGCTGGCGGTGAATACAAGAGATGATATCAGAAGATGGTGGGAAGTCATTGACCGGACTACAGGGGAAGCTGTCAGTACAGAGGAATGGTCATACGATGAAGAAAACGGAAATGTTGTGATCAGGCCGGCGAAAGAGTTTCATGAGTATACGGTAAGCTTTCTTGCATATATCATGTGGGATCCGGTACATATGTACAATGCAGTTGTCAATGACTGGAAAGATGTAGAACCTCAGATCACTTTTGATGTGCGTCAGCCGGCAACACGTGCACATTCCATGGATCGCCTCCGCAGATTTCTGGATTCCCATGATTATGTGAATGTAGTACGATTTACTACATTTTTTCACCAGTTCACACTGATCTTTGATGAGATGGCACGGGAAAAATATGTAGACTGGTTTGGATATTCCGCTTCGGTGAGCCCCTATATCCTGAAACAGTTTGAGCAGGAAGTGGGATATAAGTTCCGTCCGGAGTTTATCATTGATCAGGGATATATGAACAACACCTACCGTATCCCATCAAAAGAATTTAAAGATTTCCAGGCTTTCCAGAGACGGGAAGTGGCGAAGCTTGCAAAGGAAATGGTAGACATTGTCCATGAATACGGAAAAGAGGCCATGATGTTCATGGGCGATCACTGGATCGGTATGGAGCCCTTTATGGATGAGTTTGCTTCCATCGGGCTGGATGCGGTAGTGGGAAGCGTCGGAAACGGAGCGACCCTACGTTTGTTCAGTGATATTAAACATGTAAAATATACAGAGGGAAGATTTCTGCCGTACTTTTTCCCGGACACCTTCCATGAGGGCGGGGATCCTGTAAAAGAGGCAAAAGTAAACTGGGTGACTGCAAGAAGAGCTATCCTTCGAAGCCCGATCCAGAGAATTGGATACGGCGGTTATCTGAAGCTGGCTCTGGAATTTCCGGATTTTGTACAGTATATCAAGGAAGTCTGCCAGGAATTCCGTGTGCTCTACGACAATATCCAGGGAACCACACCGTACTGCGTAAAACGTGTGGCTGTTTTAAATTGCTGGGGAAAAATGCGCTCCTGGGGCAACCATATGGTACATCACGCCATCTATTACAAGCAGAATTATTCTTATTTCGGAATTATCGAAGCATTAAGCGGCGCACCGTTTGATGTATCATTTATCAGCTTTGATGATATCAAAGCAGACAAAGATCTTCTGAAGAAATTTGACGTAGTGATCAATGTGGGAGATGCGGACACTGCACAGTCAGGTGGCGAGAACTGGATCGACGAAACAATCATCACAGCAGTCAGAGAATTTGTATATAATGGCGGTGGATTTATCGGTGTAGGAGAACCGGCAGCACATCAGTGGCAGGGCAGATTCATTCAGTTAGATGATGTACTTGGAGTAGAAGAAGAACATGGATTTAACCTGAATACAGATAAATATAACTGGGAAGAACATAGAGATCATTTCATCCTTAAAGATGCAGAAGGCGAGGTTGATTTCGGTGAAGGTAAGAAGAACATTTATGCCTTACCGGAAACAGAAATCTTAATCCAGAAAGACCAGGAAGTGCAGATGGCTGTAAAGACTTTCGGTAAAGGAAGAGGCGTTTATATCAGCGGACTTCCATACAGTTTCAAGAACAGCCGCGTGCTTTATCGTGCAGTCCTTTGGTCAGCATCCGCAGAGGAAGAACTTCACTGCTGGTATTCAACCAACTACAATGTAGAAGTACATGCTTACGTAAAAAATGGAAAATACTGCGTAGTCAACAACACTTACGAACCACAGGATACAGTAGTTTACAGAGGTGATGGAAGCAGCTTCCGGTTACATATGGAGGCAAATGAGATCAAATGGTATCAGATATGAAAGATATCGGATAGATTTTATCTGTAAAATAGATTGAAAAGAAAGTCAGTGAAGAAATAACAGAACAGGTTCAGACGTGAGCAGAATGCTTTTGCCTGAACCTGTTTTGATGTGTCAATAAGTTGATTTTTGAACAATCTTGCGTTTGAATTTCTTATTTACGTATTGTTGTCGGTCGCTGTAGCCACCGGCATATAATTATTTAATTAAGCTGTTATCATCAAAGTAGTTGATCTGCATTGCTGAACGAACATCATGAAGTGTCTGTGCAGCTTTTGCTTCAGCAACCCTGCTTCCCTCTTTGAGGATATCATATACATCATCAAGATGCTGCTCCCAGTATTTACGTCTCTCGCGGATTGGAGAAAGCTCTGCCTGGAGTACTTTGTTCAGGAATTTCTTAACCTTGACATCACCCAGACCGCCGCGTGTATAATGGGCTTTCAGTTCATCCAGATTCTGATATTCAGGCAGGAACTCTGCAAAATATTCCGGTTTGCAGAATGCGTCCAGATAAATAAATACAGGGTTTCCTTCCACACGTCCCGGATCTTCCACACGAAGATGATTCGGGTCTGTGAACATGGACATAACCTTCTTCTTAACATCAGCTTCTTCATCTGAAAGGTAGATGCAGTTTCCGAGAGATTTGCTCATTTTTGCTTTTCCGTCAATACCTGGCAGACGTAAGCATGCTTTATTGGATGGCAGAATAATCTCAGGCTCTGTCAGAGTTTCGCCATAAACAGTATTAAATTTGTGGACGATCTCCTTGCACTGCTCGAGCATTGGAAGCTGATCTTCGCCAACCGGAACAGTAGTAGCGTGGAATGCAGTGATGTCTGCAGCCTGGCTGATCGGATAGCAGAAGAAACCGACGGGGATGCTTGCCTCGAAATTACGCATCTGGATTTCAGATTTAACTGTAGGATTACGCTGTACACGTGCCACAGTAACAAGGTTCATATAATAGAAAGTAAGCTCTGTAAGCTCCGGAACCATGGACTGGATAAAGATAGTGGATTTCTCAGGATCAATGCCGCATGCAAGATAATCCAGGGCGACCTGAAGGATGTTCTGGCGAACTTTCTCAGGGTGTTCAGCGTTATCTGTTAATGCCTGTGCATCTGCGATCATAATATAAATTTCATCATATAAGCCGGAGTTCTGTAAACGAACACGCTCGGATAATGAACCAACATAATGTCCAACATGAAGGCGGCCGGTTGGACGGTCACCGGTTAAAATAATTTTGCTCATTTTGCTCTCCTAAAAGTAAATTCCGATTTTCCAGAGAATATCTGGAAATTCTCAGTTATCCCTATTATAAAGCCTGCGGATGTTACCGTCAATGATTTTGGTGGAATAAATGAGGATATAATGTTACTGTGAACGGAGTGAACATTAACGATATAATTTCTTGAATAATTATGCAATAAATATATTTACAGAATTGATTAAAAGAAAAGATTCTGCTAGAATAATAAAGAGTTGTACATAAAAAATTACACACTGATTAAGGATAAAATAAAAGGAGTATTTACCATGCCAGTATTTGATTTCAGCGGTGCTTCAGACAAGAAACCAGGTGTACAGTCTGAATGTACCTACACTACTTTCCAGTCTAATGAAAAGGAGACTTCCCCTGAGAAACCGATCATGATTCTGGATAACAGCAGCCGTCAGTGGAAACATCATTCATGCGGTATTTTTACTAATCCAATCAAACGTACATCCTTTGAATTTAAAGAGGATGACGGCGTTTTCAGTGCAGATATCATCAGTATTGATTCAAGATTTGTAAGTCTTCTGAAATGGCTTGGGGAGAATCATATCAATGTGCGCCTTTCAGGAGAGAATAAAGAGAATGGTTATGCAGTTTATAAGATTCGTGAAACTGCTTTTGGCGGCGGCACGAAACTTTCCGCAGAGGACGGATTTCTTCAGTTTATGATCGAGAGACTTCTTGCAAGCAGTGCACCTGCAGAGATTGTTGAGGATGAAGATGAGGAAGAAACAGGGGATGAGATGAAGTTGACAAGCATTCAGAGCATCACTGATTTTATGACCTGCGCAGGCAGAACCCTGCCGGACAATATCCGTCTCTGGGCGAGAAGAAATCTTGCAGTTGCCCGCTCTCATGAGGTATCTCCGGAAGAGAGACGCCACGCTCAGCGTGCACTGTCCATTATGATGAATATTCAGTGGAAGAATAACTACTTTGAAGCAATTGATCCGCAGGAAGCCCGCAGGATTCTTGATGAAGAACTCTACGGAATGGAATCTGTAAAACAGCGTATCATTGAGACGATTATTCAGATCAACCGTACCCATACACTTCCTGCATACGGACTTCTCCTTGTAGGCCCTGCAGGTACAGGTAAATCCCAGATTGCATACGCGGTTGCCCGTATCCTGAAACTGCCTTGGACAACTCTGGACATGAGTTCCATCAATGATCCGGAACAGCTTACAGGAAGTTCCAGAATCTATGCAAACGCAAAGCCTGGAATCATCATGGAAGCTTTCTCAGCAGCAGGAGAATCCAACCTTGTATTTATTATCAACGAGCTTGATAAAGCAGCGTCAGGTAAGGGCAACGGAAACCCTGCAGACGTACTTCTTACTCTGCTTGACAACCTTGGATTTACAGATAACTATATGGAATGTATGGTGCCCACAGTGGGCGTTTATCCTATTGCTACGGCAAACGATAAATCTCAGATCAGCGCACCTCTTATGTCCCGTTTTGCAGTGATCGATATCCCGGATTATACATCAGAAGAGAAGAAGATCATCTTCTCCAAATATGTTCTTCCGAAAGTTCTGAAACGCATGAGCCTCAAGGCAGAAGAATGCGTAGTAACAGAAGAGGGTCTGAATGCCATCGTTGAATTGCATAAAAATACAAGCGGTATTCGTGATCTGGAACAGGCGGCAGAGCATATCGCAGCCAATGCCCTGTACCAGATTGAAGTAGATCACCTGACAGGTGTGACATTTAATGCAGAGATGGTAAGAGGGTTACTTTCCTGAAAAAAATCTTGACAGAGATAAAAGTTGAGAGTATACTGTCAGACATAAGCAAGGTAAATCGTATAAATTGCTGATAAAAATAAAATAAGATCTTCAGGGCAGGGTGCAATTCCCTACCGGTGGTAAAGCCCACGAGCCATAAGGCATGATTCGGTGCGATTCCGAAGCCGACAGTACAGTCTGGATGAAAGAGGATAACAGTAGAGATACAGAAGAATTAACTGATCTGTGAAAGCGACTGCTCTGGAATAATAAATTTATTCCAGAGCTTTTTTAATATCATCAAAGCAGTTTTAATGATGAAGCAAAAAGTCAGATTCACACGAAGATAATTCAAACAGATATTAATTTACAGGCCCTGGATGTTGAAAGACACCGGGGTTTTTTTGGTATCATCAGTACCATCAGAAGAACAGGAGATGAGGGATTGAAAGATATAACGGATATGGAAAAAGACAGGCAATATATGAAAATGGCGTTAGAACTGGCACAAAAAGGAATGGGATTTACAGCACCTAACCCAATGGTAGGTGCCGTGATCGTCAAAAGCGGAAAAGTCATTGGCCAGGGATATCACAGAAAATACGGTGAACTTCATGCAGAAAGGGAAGCTCTGGCATCATGTACAGAACAGCCAGAAGGTGCCTCCATATATGTTACTCTGGAACCTTGCTGCCATTACGGGAAACAGCCTCCGTGTGTCAATGCAATCCTGGAATCGGGGATCAGACGTGTGATCATTGGTTCCTCGGACCCTAATCCCCTGGTTTCAGGAAAAGGAATTCGGATTCTGAAAGAGCATGGGATCGAAGTAACGGAAAACGTTTTAAAAGAAGAGTGCGATAAACTCAATGAAGCATTTTTTTATTACATACAGAATCAAAAACCATATGTAGTCATGAAATATGCGATGACCATGGATGGAAAAATTGCCACTTATACAGGCGCATCCAGATGGGTGACAGGCGAAGCTGCCAGAATGCATGTGCAGAAACAGAGATTGAAATATACAGGGATTATGGCTGGAGTGGGAACTGTGCTGGCAGATGATCCGATGCTTACATGCAGACTGGAAAACGGCAGAAATCCTGTGCGTATTATCTGTGACTCCCACTTGCGGACACCACTGAATTCCAGAATTGTGAAAACGGCATCAACAATTCCAACAATCTTTGCAACCAGCAGTAAAGACCAGCAGAAGATAAAGAATTATGAAGATATGGGATGTAAAGTTCTGGATGTCCCGGAAAAAAACGGACACATAGATTTAAACAGACTAATGGAACTTCTGGGAGCTGCAAAGATAGACAGTATCTTACTGGAAGGAGGAGGCACTTTAAACTGGTCAGCACTCGAAAGCGGTATTGTTCAGAAAGTCCAGACCTATATAGCACCCAAACTTTTTGGGGGAGAAAGTGCAAAGACACCGATAGAAGGAAAAGGATTTCCTGATCCTGCCAGCGCAATATTATTAAAAAACAGCGAAATAATCAGAATAGGAGATGATTTTCTTATAGAGAGTGAGGTGAAGAGTAATGTTCACGGGAATTGTTGAAGAACTGGGAACTGTGAAAAAAATAAAAAAAGGAGCAAATTCAGCAGTATTTACGATACGGGCAGAGAAAATTCTGGATGATCTGAAAACAGGGGACAGTGTAGCTGTAAATGGAATCTGCCTCACTGTAACTGCATGTCTGGAAGATGGTTTTACAGCAGATGTGATGCATGAGACATTGAATCGTTCTGCGCTGATTCAGCTTTCTTTGGGACAGCATGTAAATCTGGAAAGGGCAATGCCTGCAAATGGAAGATTTGGAGGACACATTGTTGCCGGGCATGTGGATGGAACAGGAAAAATCACGGAAATTCGCAGAGATGATAATGCTGTCTGGTACACCATTCAGGCTTCACCACAAATTATGAAATATATTGTGACAAAAGGTTCTGTAACAGTTGATGGAATCAGTCTTACAGTGGCAAAAGTCTCAGAAACAGACTTTTCCATTTCTGCAATTCCTCATACAGTAAAGATTACAGTCCTCGGAGAACGCAAAGAAGGAGATATCGTTAATCTTGAGACAGACATAATTGGAAAATACGTGGAAAAATTAATAACGCCTGTGAAAGAACAGCCGACAAAAAGTAATATTACACGGGATTTTCTGAATAAGTATGGCTTTTGACAGAATTAATCACAAAGCGGTTATTCGATTGATGCAGAACTGTACAGTGGATGTTTTATCTGCCTGACACGAACCAGATAAGCAGCCAATACGAATGATTTTGCCCTCTTAACAACAGAAAAATATATTGTATCAGAAAAATACATTGCATAAGGAGAGAAAAAATGAACGGATTTGATTCAGTAGAAGAAGCTCTGGAAGAACTTCGGAATGGAAAAATTATTCTGGTAACGGATGATCCGGACAGAGAGAATGAAGGAGACTTTATCTGTGCAGCAGAGTTTGCCACAACAGAAAATATTAACTTTATGGCAACTCACGGAAAAGGACTTATCTGTATGCCAATGTCTGAGGAATATGTAAGAAAACTGCAGTTCCCGCAGATGGTAGCAGAAAATTCAGATAATCACGAAACTGCTTTTACTGTTTCCGTAGACCATATCAGCACCACTACAGGAATCTCTGCGGCAGAACGTTCTGTTACTGCCATGAAATGTGTGGATGAGAATGCAAAACCCGAAGATTTCAGACGCCCCGGACATATGTTTCCACTTCTGGCGAAGAAGAACGGTGTTCTGGAAAGAAACGGACATACAGAGGCAACTGTAGACCTGTGCAGACTTGCAGGGTTAAAACAATGCGGGCTGTGCTGTGAAATTATGAGAGAAGACGGCACTATGATGCGGACTTCTGAGTTACGGGAACTTGCCGGAAAGTGGAATCTTAAATTCATAACAATTAAAGATATTCAGAATTACCGTAAATGCCATGATATTCTGGTGGATCGCGTGACGACCACAAAAATGCCGACCAGATACGGAGAGTTTATAGCGTATGGATTTGTAAATCGCCTGAATGGGGAACATCATGTAGCACTGGTAAAAGGTGAAATCGGAGATGGAGAAAACGTCCTGTGCCGTGTGCATTCAGAGTGCCTGACAGGAGACGTTTTTGGATCACAGCGTTGTGACTGCGGACAGCAGTTTGCAGCGGCGATGGCCCAGATTGAGGAAGAAGGCAGAGGGATACTCCTTTATATGAGACAGGAAGGAAGAGGAATCGGACTGATCAATAAACTTCGTGCCTATGAACTTCAGGAACAGGGAATGGATACACTGGAAGCAAATCTGGCACTTGGATTTGCCGGAGACGAAAGAGAATACTACATTGGTGCGCAGATTCTGAGAAATCTTGGGGTAAAAGAGCTGCGGCTGCTGACAAATAACCCGGATAAAGTTTATCAGTTGGAAGAATTTGGCATCAGGATCAAACAGAGAGTTCCGATACAGATGAATGCCACAGCGTATGATCTGCGTTATCTTAAGACAAAACAATTACGAATGGGACATATTCTGAAGTATTAAATACAGCGGGGATTTTCATATATAACGATAACGTTCCCGAAAATAAAATTTACCGTATATAAAAACCTGTACAGGTTAAAAAATATAAATTTACAGATGAAAGGACCAGAAAAAATGAAAACATTAGAAGGAAAATTAGTATCAGATGGAATGAAAGTAGGAATTGTAGCAGCCCGCTTCAATGAATTTATAACTTCCAAGCTGGTAAGTGGTGCCATGGATGGGCTGACACGTCACAATGTAAAAGAAGAGGACATCCAGGTAGCGTGGGTACCAGGTGCTTTTGAAATCCCACTGATCGCGTCTAAAATGGCAAAAAGTGGAAAGTATGATGCGGTTATCTGCGTAGGTGCTGTGATTCGTGGAAATACCAGTCATTATGATTATGTATGCAATGAGGTTTCCAAAGGGATTGCATCAGTATCACTGGAAACAGGAGTTCCGGTATTATTCGGAGTACTTACCACAGAAAACATCGAGCAGGCAATTGAACGCGCAGGTACAAAAGCAGGAAATAAAGGCTATGACTGTGCACTCAGTGCCATTGAAATGGTAAATCTGATCAAAGAACTTGAAGCTTAAATAGACAACAGGTCAGACCCTGAAAGTGAAACCAGTTCACGAAAATCGAAAGGTAATGGTGTTTCCAGAAGGAGCATTTCATCTCTGAAAGGATGCTGAAAAGAAACTTTCCATGCATGAAGGGCTGCCCTGGAAAAGGAAGCACAGGAAGATATTTTATCGTCTGAATGATAAAGAGTATCTCCAAGCAAAGGATGTCCTGTGGATGCCATATGGACACGGATCTGGTGGGTACGTCCGGTATCCAGCTTAAGTGTGATAAGCGACCAGTCCTGACTGGAAAAAAGAGTATGATAATGAGTAACTGCTGTTTTGATTTTTCCCGATAATGCAGATGAATGTAAGGAAAGATCAGCAGCAGTTTTCATTTTCAGATGATTCTCCGAGTCCTGCATCAGCGGTAAATCTAAGGTATGCCAGACACCAGGCATATCTACAGGCAAAGTACCGGATACAGCGGCAAGATATTGCTTGTGAATTTTGCATGGAGATTTTACAGATTGAAGCCTTGAAGCTGCTACCTGATTTTTGGCAAAAACCACAATCCCGGAAGTCTCCTGATCCAGCCGCCCCACCGGGCGGACACAGACCTGTTCATTTTTCTCTCGAAAGTAACCGGCAACAAGATTGGAGAGGCTGTCTGTATAATGCATTCCCGTTGGATGCGTAACCATTCCTGCCGGTTTATCAACTGCCAGAATATCCGTATCTTCATATAAAATATTCAGAGAAAAAGAAGTTTCGGAAACTGGAGCTGAATCTTTGTTGGAATGGAAATCCGACAAATCTTTACTTTTGATTCCGTCATTATAATTTTCAAGATGCGCAGAAGCAGTCCCGGCTTCCTCCAGACAAACGCGGATCACATCGCCTGGATATATTGTCTCAGTTACACGACAGCGAACTCCGTTTCTGGTAATCCCGTCCGATCGAAACTTCGCCTGGCTGATCTGCCGTTTTGTAAGTCCTGCATTCTTTTTCAGAAATGCTTCCATTTTAAGTTCTGTAGTTTGTTCATCTATTCTAAATTCCAGATATCGTTCCATCTTAATACTTTTCCTGCGTAATATATTCTGATATTGATACCATTGATATTACAGGGCAAAAAATAAACTGTCAATGCAAAATTATGTCAGCGTAATGCATAAAATATACTGAAGAAAAATTGCAATTGTGCTATGATATAAGAATCAAAACAATGAAAGCGGGGCAGAAAATAAATATGAAATACTTAATCATTGGAGCCGGAGGAACCGGTGGTGTTACCGGATATTATATGAAAAAAGCAGGCAAGGACGTAACCCTGATCGCGAGAGGCGAACACCTGAAAAAGATCCAGAAACAGGGTCTTACATTGGAGAAAATGTGGGATAAAACAGAGGAAAACATAAGCATTCCTGCTACAGATATGGAGCATTATGCAGAGCATCCGGACGTAATTTTTGTCTGCGTAAAAGGCTATTCCTTACAGGAAACGATTACGTTTATCAAACGCATTGCCAGGAAAAATACTATCGTAATTCCGGTGTTGAATATATATGGAACAGGTGGAAAAATGCAGAAAGAACTGCCGGATCTTCTGGTAACGGACGGCTGCATCTATGTTTCTGCCAACATTAAAGAACCGGGAAAACTTCTCCAGCATGGACAGATCCTGCACATTGTATTCGGCGTAAGAGACAAAGCAGAATTCCGACCGGAACTGAAAGAGATTCAGAAAGACCTCTGTGACAGTCATATCGACGGGACTCTTTCGGAAAACATCCGCCGTGAAGCACTGGAGAAATTTTCCTATGTATCCCCGATCGGGGCAGCAGGACTCTATTACCACGCAACTGCCGCAGATTTCCAGAAAGAAGGCGAAGCCAGAGAACTTTTTAAGACCATGATAAAAGAAATCGCAGCACTTGCAGAAGCCATGGGAGTTCCTTTCCAGAAAGATATGGCAGAAGTAAATTTAAAAATCCTTTCCAACCTCGCACCGGAAGCAACCACTTCCATGCAGCGGGATATCATGGCAGGAAAACAGTCCGAAATTGACGGATTAGTTTACGAAGTAGTAAGAATGGGAGAAGAATATCACGTTCCGGTACCCGCATATGAGAAAGTGGCAGAAAAACTCAGAGCCCTGTAGCGAAGCGGATTGCGAATATCCGCCTGACCACCGAAACAACATGAAAAAGGGATGCGAATTACTCGCATCCCTTTCGTACTCATTTGGACAATAAAATTATAATTTAATTATAATTAACTTTAATTCAGCAATTATAATTATAACTGAGGACCAGCTGCAACAAGTGCTTTACCAGCAGCGTTTCCTTCGTATTTAGCAAAGTTCTTGATGAATCTTCCAGCAAGATCTTTAGCTTTTACTTCCCATTCAGAAGCGTCAGCATATGTGTCACGAGGATCAAGGATACCTGTGTCTACGCCGTTAAGTTCTGTAGGAACTTCGAAATCGAAGAATGGAATCTTCTTAGTAGGAGCGTTAAGGATATCTCCGTTAAGGATTGCATCGATGATACCACGAGTATCTTTGATGGAGATACGTTTTCCTGTTC
>ENA-OPWX01000162-OPWX01000162.1-human-gut-metagenome-genome-assembly--contig:-NODE-162-length-63226-cov-8.487550_pt1 | contig 63226 bp, 80 predicted proteins | sample MGYA00241514_ERZ502020 | MGnify/ENA primary metagenome ERZ502020 (study PRJEB25962, sample SAMEA2042105) | human gut metagenome | biome: human gut; feature: human-associated habitat; material: faeces... | reverse complement strand
GAAGCCGCAGCACTTTCTATATACACTTTGTCGGACTAACTTCAACAAACTTTTACACCTTAAAAGTAGAATGATGAGGAGGGAATGAAAATGAATGTAAATGGGAATTTCAAAGACAATCTGATGGGGAAGAAAAAGGTGATTTTCATCATCTGCCTTATTTTTGCAGTCGCTCTGATTGCCGCAATCCTGCACATGGTTTCAGGAGGGGGAAAGGATTCCGCGAAGAACATCCTCTACGCGGATAAGGTCAGCGTGATCACCGGAAACGGAAGCGGAACCGTGAACCGCTTTGCAGGCGTTGTGGAGGCGCAGGATACTTTGAAAATCTCACTTTCAGAAGGACAGAAAGTGAAAGAGATTTTCGTGGAAAAAGGGCAGGAAGTGGAGCCTGGGACGAAACTCTTTGAATATGATACAGAGGAGCTTGCGATGACACTGGAGCAGGGAAATCTGGAACTGGAAAAGATAGGAAACAGTATTTCCAATCTGAATTCACAGATTGCGGCCTTAACGACAGAGAAAAAGAATGCACCGGCAGGTGAGCAGCTTTCTTATACAACGCAGATCCAGGAGCTGCAGACGAATGTAAAACAGGAAGAATATAATTATAAAGTAAAAGAACTGGAAGTGAACCGGACGAAGAAGAGTCTGGAATCATCCACGGTGACATCCACGATTGCAGGAATTATCCAGGAGATTAATCCAGATCCTGGTTATGATGATTACAGTGGAGAAAAGCAGGCATTTATGAGCATTCTTTCTACCGGAAAATACCGAATTAAGGGAAAAATCAGTGAACAGAATATCGGTGAGCTTCAGCCGGGAATGGATGTGACGGTGCGGGCAAGGAATAACCAGGAGGAGATCTGGAGGGGATCTGTGGATGTGATCGACACAGAAAAACCGGAGAGCAGTTCACAAAGCGAGATGTATTCCGGTTCGGATTCTTCTGCCCGGGCAACTAAATATTCATTTTATGTAACGCTTGAAACCAGTGATGGTCTGATGCTGGGACAGCATGTATATATCGAGCCTGGAACCGGAGTAAATACAGAGGGATTACATCTGATGACTGCTTATATTGTAGATGCAGACGGGAAAGAGCCTTACGTTTGGGTAGCAAATAAAAAGGACAGACTGGAAAAGAGAAATGTAAAGCTTGGTGCTTATGATGAGGAGCAGGATACATGGGAAATCACAGAAGGACTGAAAGAGACGGATTACATTGTCTGGCCGGATGGAGAATGTAAAGAAGGAGCAGCCGTTCAGAAGAACGAAAATGTACAGGCAGGAGGCATGGAAGAGGGGGAATAAAGGATGACTTTTCAAAAAAGAAATAAGAAAAAAATTCTTCAGATCGGGATTGCTTTGGTTGTCTGTGTATGTTTCATTGGAGGCGGCATTATATTTGCAATGAAAAAAAGTGAAAAAGCGGTCAAGGTTGCACCGGTAGCCAGTATGAGTAATGGTGGATGGTATTCAGAATCGGATATTTATGATTATGCGAAGGTGCAGGCAGGTGCGAGCCAGGACATTTACCATGATGATACCCTTACGATCAAGGAGATTTATGTCAAATCAGGGGATACGGTGAAGATCGGCGATCGTCTGGTTGCCTATGATACTACGCTTGCAGGACTTGAGCAGGAAATGAAGCAGATGGAGATTCAGGGGATTGAACTGAATATTCAGAATCAAAAGGCAGAATTAGAGCAGCTGAAAAATGCAAAGATTGTTTCGTCTGTTGAAAGAAGCCAGGATGAGCTGCGGAAAATGACTGCAAAAGGAACCAGACCTGGAATAATACGGACTGCGGATGCAAAGAAAAATGAAGGGGAAAATCCGGATACTTCCGAAAATCCTGAGCAGCCGGAGACACCAGAAAATCCGGAAGGACCGGAAAAACCATCAATCGGGAAGCCGTTTCCGGAAGAACTGAAGGATAAGATCATTTATAAAGAGATTACAAAGGACGCTGCTCCTTATAATGAAGATGGAGATGGAACAAAAGAAAAGCCGTATCGCTATCTTTGTGCGCCGGGAGCAACGGTAAATGCGGAGTTCATGCTGAAAATGCTGGAAGAGAGGGCAGTCTGTATCTTTGATGTAGTGGATCAGGAGAAGGAACCGACGCTTCTTTTATACTCCTGGACGCTGGACGGAAAGACCGGACAGGTGATAAAGCCCGAAAATCCGGAGCAGCCGGGGACACCGGAAGAGCCGATAATTCCGGACGAACCGGATAACCCTGGTGGATATGAAGAACCGGATCCAGGAGAGGCAGATGGAATGACCAGGGAAGAGCAGGCAAAGCAAATCCAGGAAAAAGAACAGAAGATCAAGGACCTGGATCTGGAAAAGCGAACAGCACAATTGGAATTGAAAAAGCTGGATAAAAAAGTAAATAATGGTGTTGTAAAGAGTACAGTAGAGGGAACGGTAAAAGCTGTACTTGACGAAGAAGAGGCAAAGCTGGAGAATAAACCGGTTATATCTGTGACCGGAAAAAATGGTTGTTATGTAATCGGAGGGATTGCCGAAAGCAGCTATGATAAATTAAAAGAGGGTATGACTGTGATGGTGACTTCCTGGAATACGGGGAACTCTTATGAGGCAACGATCACCAGCATCGGTAATTCACCGGTTGAAAGTATGAAGAGCAGCGAGAATCCTAATATGTCCTACTATCCGTTTACTGCAGTGGTTGAGAAAGATGCAGACCTTTCATCTGGTGAGGGTGTCAGTATTTCCGTAGACGGACTTTCGGGTGACAGTGGGAATTCGATTTACCTGGAACAGATGTTCATAAGAGAAGACGGAAACCGCTCCTATGTATACAAGAAAGGAAAACATGGAAGGCTGGAGAAGCAGTATGTAGAGGTTGGAAAAAATATGTACGGTTCCATTGAAATCGTTTCCGGACTTACCATGGAGGATGAGATTGCATTTCCGTATGGAAGAAATGTAAAAGAGGGTGCGAAGACAAAGACAGTGGAGTCATTGTATGATTATAATTAATGAGGGGGTGAGGAGATGCTTGAAGATATCAGGCTGGCATTTCAGGGAATCTGGAGTCATAAGCTGCGGTCTGCGCTGACGATGCTTGGTATTATTATCGGAATCGGATCGATCATTGCAATTGTTTCAACGATCAAAGGAACCAATGAGCAGATCAAGAAAAATCTGGTTGGCGCGGGAAATAATGCGGTCAATATCCAGCTTTATCAGGGAGACTGGACACTGGATCTGTCTTATCAGGAGGTTCCGGATGGAATACCGGAGATTTCAGATCAGGTACTTGGTGAGATCCAGGCACTGGATGAGGTGGAAAGTGCAGCCCTTTATCATAGACGGAATGAATATGATGCTGTATATGCAGGCAGTCAGAAGCTGGCAAGCTGTAATATTTTTGGAATAGATTCCAATTATCTGGATGCCTATGGATTTCAGATCACAAAAGGGCGTGGCTTTTCCGAAAAAGATTTTACTGCAAACCGAAAAGTTGTGTTGCTTGATAAAACGACAGCCACAGCTCTATTTCCGGATGGAAATGTGATTGGAAAGATTATTGAGGTTAAAGGGGAGCCATTTACGGTGATCGGTATGATGGCGAGAAAAGAAAATTCGCAGCCGGTGATCAATTCGATGGAAGACTATTATCGTTATGTATCCACGGATGGAAGCGGAACGATCTGTATTCCGGATACACTGTGGCCGATTATTTATCAGTACGATGAACCGCAGAATCTGGTTGTCCGTGCGACAAGCACAGATGAGATGACTGCGGCAGGAGAAAAGGCGGCAGATATCCTGAACAGTTACCTGACCGTGTCTGATGAGACGATAAAGTATAAAGGGGAAGATCTTCTGGAACAGGCGAACCAGATCCAGGAGATCAGCAGCTCGACGAACCAGCAGCTGCTCTGGATTGCAAGCATTTCACTTCTGGTTGGCGGGATCGGTGTTATGAATATTATGCTGGTGTCTGTGACAGAAAGAACGAGAGAAATCGGTCTGAAAAAGGCACTGGGGGCAAGAAAAAGAAGGATCCTGACGCAGTTTCTGACGGAAGCGGCAGTACTTACCCTTCTTGGAGGTCTGATCGGTGTGGCAGGAGGGATTGCGCTTGCCTATATTATTTCCGCAGTCTCGGCAGTTCCGGTGGCAATCAGCGGAGTGTCTATTCTGGTCGGAGTAGTATTTTCCACATTGATCGGAATTATTTTCGGACTCCTTCCGTCGGTGAAGGCGGCGAACATGAATCCAATCGATGCACTGAGAAGTGAGTAGGTTTATGTAGAGAAGAATTATTTGTCGGATCCAAGATTGCAGATAAATGGATAGTATCTGTTCTACAGGAAAGTGGCGTGCCTTACTGGCACGCCATTTTTAAAAATTCTTCCATTGCCCTTGTCTGGTAGCGACCATTTTTCCAGTAGAACCGGATGTCACGGCTGCTTTCGCCTGCAGGAAGCTTATAGTACACCACATCAGAGGTAAGAGGTACTTTTGAGAGCATGATATCTCCGATAAAAGAGATTCCCATGCCGGAGCAGGTGATGTTGTAAGAAGTCATCTGCTGATCCATTTCCAGGATGATATTTGGTTCAAAGAGATTGTTCTGGCAGATCATACGGGCACGTTTTCCAGTGTCGTTTTCCGGTTTCAGCATAATAAAAGGCTCACTTTTAAAGCGTGTCAGAGGAACGGGAGGACAGGATTCTTCCAGAAATTTTTTGCTCAGGATATCTTCTACAGGAAGCTGATAGGAGCGCAGCGTATTATTGATCGGGAATGCTCCCGGAACAGCAAGGATCAGGTGCTCTTCCTGAAATTTACGGTAGCCGTAGATGGTGGCATCCAGAACACTGCTGTCCAGCATCAGATCCAGCTGCCCGTGTCGCAGCATACGGGCAAGATTGGCAGTGGTTTCTTCAACCAGGCTGATCTGGATCAGAGGATATCTGCGGGCAAAATCCGCGATCAGCGAAGGCAGGATCCAGGAGGAAAACAAGTTGCTTCCTCCGAGGGTGAGTGTTCCTTTTTTTAGGTCGCCCCAGTCGTTTGCAAATCCTTCAAATTCATTCTGGATACTTTTTATTTTTTCTACCGCTTTGATATACTGTACCCCACATTCGGTAAGGGAAAGTGGTTTGGTACTCCGGTCAAAGATCGGATATCCGATGTGATGCTCGACACGCTTTACGTTGGCACTGAGTGAAGGCTGTGAGATAAATAACTTCTCAGCCGCCTTGGAAAAGCTTTTTTCCAGATAAACTTCATAGACATATTCCATTCCCTGAAACATAGGTATTCTCCTTTGACATAGTTTTAAAATTATAGTTACTATAAAAATATATGTATTAGATTATATTGTAACACAGAGCTATAATGAAAACAACAAAGGCAATACGCCAGAGAAAAATGGAAAATCGAGGGATTTTGAGATGGAAAATGGAAAAGAAAACAAAACAGGTTATCGTGTAGAACAGGATTCAATAGGGGCAAAAGATATTCCAGGAGATGTATATTACGGGGTACAGTCACTGCGTGCTGCGGAGAATTTCCGTATTACCGGGCTGAATATGCATCCGGAGATCATCAACAGTCTTGCGTACATAAAGAAAGCATCTGCGATCACCAACTGCGAGAGTGGGATTCTGGAAAAGAAAAAGGCAAAAGCAATCGTACAGGCATGTGATGAAATCCTTACAGGAAAATTGCATGAGTACTTTATCGTAGATCCGATCCAGGGAGGTGCGGGTACTTCTCTGAACATGAATGCAAACGAAGTCATTGCCAACCGTGCGATTGAGATTCTTGGCGGGAAAAAGGGAGATTATTCAGCAATAAATCCGAATGATGATGTAAACTGCGGACAGTCCACAAATGATGTTATTCCGACAGCTGGCAAGATGACTTCACTCAGACTTCTTCAGAATCTGAAAAAAGAACTGCTCAGACTTCATGGAGCGCTCTGCAAAAAGGCAGAGGAATTTGACCATGTGATCAAAATGGGACGCACACAAATGCAGGATGCAGTTCCGATCCGTCTGGGTCAGGAATTTCAGGCATATTCCGATGCCATCATGCGTGATATCCACCGTATGGATAATGCGATGGACGAGATGCGTACCGTCAACATGGGTGGAACGGCAGTCGGAACCGGAATCAATGCAGATGAAGCCTATGTAAGCCGCATTGTTCCGAATCTTTCAAAAATATCTGATATTCAGTTTGTCCAGGCTTTTGATCTGATCGATGCAACCCAGAACCTGGATCCGTTTGTGGCAGTATCCGGTGCAGTGAAAGCGTGTGCAGTCACACTTTCCAAGATTGCCAATGACCTGCGTCTGATGTCATCCGGACCAAGAGCCGGATTTGGTGAGATCAACCTTCCGGCAAAGCAGAATGGTTCTTCGATCATGCCGGGAAAAGTGAATCCGGTCATCCCGGAAGTAGTGAACCAGGTCGCATTTAACATCATTGGAAATGATGTGACGATCACGATGGCAGCAGAGGGTGGACAGCTGGAACTGAATGCGTTTGAACCGATCGTATTCTACTGTCTGTTCCAGTCGATCGATACACTTGCATATGCAGTGCAGACTTTTATTGACAACTGTGTGACAGGAATCACAGCCAATGAAGAGAGATGCCGTCAGCTGGTAGAGAACAGCATCGGCGTAATTACTGCAATCTGTCCGCATGTAGGCTATGAGAAAGCAGCGGAGATTGCGAAAAAAGCAATGAAGACCGGGGAATCCATCCGTAATCTGATCCTCAGAGAAGGTCTTTTAAGTGAAAAAGAGATGGAAACCGTTCTGGATCCGGTCAATATGACAGAGCCAGGTATTTCGGGAAAAGAACTTCTCAGAAAATAAAGAATAAAATTTTTCTAAAAGACATGATTTTCTCCTTTTAAGGGTGTACAATGAAACATACGCGTTTCATGAGTTACAACTTAAAAGGAGAATTTTTATGCTTCAAATTCAACATATCTGCAAAGAATACCGTACAGGTACGCTGGTACAGAAGGCACTGGATGATGTAAGCCTGAATTTCAGGGACAATGAATTTGTTGCGATCCTGGGACCGAGTGGTTCGGGAAAGACGACGTTTCTTAACATCATCGGTGGACTGGATCGGTACGATAGTGGTGATCTGATCATCAACGGGATTTCTACGGAAAAATATAAAGACAGAGACTGGGATTCCTATCGGAATCATACAATTGGTTTTGTATTTCAGAGTTATAATCTGATTCCACATCAGACGGTGCTTGCCAATGTGGAGCTGGCACTGACTATTTCTGGGATCGGGAAGGAAGAACGGAAAAAGAGAGCGATTGAGGCTCTGAAAAAAGTTGGTCTTGGGGAGCAGTTGCATAAAAAACCGAGCCAGATGTCAGGCGGACAGATGCAGAGGGTGGCAATTGCCCGTGCGCTGGTCAATGATCCGGATATCCTGCTTGCTGATGAGCCGACAGGAGCGCTGGATACGGCGACCAGTGTGCAGGTTATGGAACTTTTAAAAGAAGTGGCAAAAGACCGGCTTGTTGTAATGGTTACACATAACCCAGAGCTTGCTGAAGAATATGCGACCCGTATCGTAACGCTCAAGGACGGAAAGATCCGTTCGGATACGGACGAATTTTATGTCAATGAAGCGGTCATGAAGGAGCCGGAGCATAAGAATATGGGGAAAGCTTCCATGTCATTTCTGACGGCTCTTTCCCTGAGCTTTAATAACTTAAAGACAAAGAAAGCAAGGACTCTTCTGACATCTTTTGCCGGTTCTATTGGAATTATCGGGATTGCACTGATACTGGCACTTTCCAACGGAGTCAATGCCTACATCAAGTCAATTGAAGAAGAGACTCTTTCCGAGTATCCGCTTCAGATCCAGAGTACCGGATTTGATATGACATCGATGATGGTAGGCAATATGGACAGTGGTTCGGGCAGTTCGGATAAGAAGGAGACAAAAAAAGACGGGGAAGTCAAGGTTATGCAGATGATGACCAATATGTTTTCCACGATGGATTCCAACGATCTGAAGTCTTTAAAAGAATATCTGGATGGAGGAAAAAGTGGAATTGAGGACTATACCAGTGCCGTTGAATATTCTTATAATATTTCACCAAGAATCTATCGGCAGAACAAGGATGGTTCCATTCGCCAGGTGAATCCGGACAAATCCTTTGAGTCGCTTGGAATCAGCTCTGGTGCAAGTACTAACAGTCTGATGTCATCGATGATGAGTACGAATGTTTTTTATGAAATGCCTAAGACGGAGGGGCTTTATGAGAACCAGTATGATGTGAAGGCGGGACGCTGGCCGCAGAATTATAATGAATGTGTACTGGTGCTGACTTCGGACGGAGGCATGAGTGATTTTCTCCTTTATACTTTGGGACTGCGGGATCAGATGGAACTGGACGAAATGATCCAGGAATTTATCAATGAAGAAGATGTGAACACTCCGGCAAATATCGGAACATATACCTATGAGGATATTATTGGAAAAACTTTTAAACTGGTCAATGTGTCTGACTGCTACGAATATGACAGCCAGTACAAGATCTGGAAGGATAAATCCGATAATAAGGAATATATGAAGAAACTCGTGGATCAGGGCGAAGAACTTAAAATCGTCGGAATCGTACAGGCATCGAAAGATGCAAATGCTTCCGCTCTGACACCGGGGATCGGTTATCCACAGAGTCTTGCCGAGCATGTTGCGAAAGAGGCTACGAAAAGTGAGATTGTAAAAGATCAGCTGGAGAATCCATCCAAGAATGTATTTACCGGAGAACCGTTCGGGACGACAGAAGAGAAGAATGGACTGGATGCGAACAGTCTGTTTACGGTAGATGAGGATACACTTCAGAAAGCATTTGCTTTAGACGACAGTGGATTTTCCGGTGATATGTTGTCGGCAGATTCCCTGAATCTGGAAAATGCATTCCGGATGGGTGGGGATTCTCTGGATTTGTCCGGGATGATAAATCTGGATCAGATCAGTCTTGACGTGTCCGGTATGCCACAGATGAATCTTGGCGATATGATCGGAAGCCTGGATCTTACCGTAAAACCGGGTGGAATGCAGAAGTTGTCTGAGGGTGTTATGGAAGGTTATCAGGAGTATGTGAAATTCCATCCAGAAGCAGATTATTCAAATCTGGCGAAAGATTTTATGGATTACCTGATGACGGATGAAGCGCAGAAGATCCTGAAAGATAATCTGCAGGAGATCATTGAGAGCACCGGTGGGTTTAAGATTACAATTGATCAGATGCAGGAGCTTGTACAGCGTGTGATGGAAGGATATCAAAAGTATGCTGCGGAAAAAGGATATACAGATCCGGATAAATTTGGAGAATATCTGGCGGAGTATTTACAGACCGAGGAAGCAAAAGAGATTATGAATACCTGGCAGCAGGAGATTTTTGGAGATACGGTGATAAATATTACTTCTGACCAGCTGAAAAAACTGACAAAAGAACTGGCGAGTAGTTATCCGGCATATGCTGCAGCGAATGGAAAAGCAGATCCGACCAAAATGGGAGATTATTTTCTGAACTACCTTGCTACAGCAGATGGAAAACAGCGTCTGATGAACGGGCTTTCCGAGGTGATCGATATGGATCAGCTGGAGAGCCAGTTAAGTGCGACAATGGGAAGTTACATGGCAAAGGCAATGGGAATTTATACCCGAGCAATTTCGGATGTGCTTGAGACACAGATCACTTCGGCAATGAATCAGATCGTCACTCAGATCACAGAAGAAATCGGGAACGCCATGCAGGCTGCCATGGGAAATGTGGGAACCCATCTGCAGAACATGCTTGAAAGTTCGATGAAGATTGATACCGATGCATTTGCAAAGGCATTTCAGATGAATATGACAGAAGATGATCTGAAAGAGCTGATGACATCCATGACAATGAGCGCGACTGCTTCCTATGACAATAATCTGCAGAAGCTTGGATACGTGGATTTTGCGAACCCGAGTCAGATTTCCATATATCCGACGGATTTTGAGAGCAAGGAAAAAGTGGTGAAAATCCTGGATTCTTATAACAGCCGGATGGAAAAAGAAGGAAAAGAGGAACAGATCATCACTTATACCGATATAGTCGGAACACTGATGTCTTCCGTGACAAATATCGTGGATATCATCAGCTATGTGCTGATTGCGTTTGTGGCGATTTCCCTTGTAGTATCTTCAATTATGATCGGGGTTATCACCTACATCAGTGTACTGGAACGGAAGAAGGAGATTGGAATCCTGCGCGCGATCGGGGCATCTAAGAGAAATGTATCGCAGGTATTTAATGCAGAAACCGTTATCATTGGTCTGTGTGCCGGACTGATCGGAATCGGACTGTCACTGCTGCTTCTGATCCCTGGAAATATGATCATCCATGCGGTGGCAGATAATAACAAAATTAATGCATTTTTACCAGTGCTTCCGGCAATTGTGCTGATTCTTTTGAGTATCGGGCTTACCCTGCTCGGTGGAATCATTCCGTCAAGGAAAGCAGCAAAGAGCGATCCGGTGACAGCGCTTAGGACAGAATAAAAAAAGAGAATGAGGGAAAAGGAAAATGGATAAAGAGAAAAATACAAAAGCAGTGAGTGAGGAAAATATTTACTGTCTGAATGGAAGAGTGCCGGTAAAAAAGGCGATTCCGTTCGGACTACAGCATGTTCTGGCAATGTTTGTGTCGAATTTGGCACCGGTGCTGATCGTGTGCAGTGCGGCATTTGTGAGAGGATCGGAGAATCACTTAAGTGCTGCGGAAATTACGCAGCTTCTGCAGTGCGCGATGTTTGCAGCGGGGATCGGGACCTGTCTGCAGCTTTACCCGGTATGGAAGATTGGCTCCAGGCTTCCGATCGTTATGGGAGTCAGTTTTACCTTTCTTGGTAGTCTGCTGATGATCTGTACCAATCCGGAACTTGGATATGAAGGGATGGTAGGTGCGGTGATCGCCGGAGGTATTTTTGAGGGACTGGTAGGAATGAGTGCCAAATACTGGAAACGGCTCCTGACACCGGTAGTATCGGCATGTGTGGTGATTGCGATTGGGCTTTCCCTCTTGTCGGTAGGAATGGATTCCTGGGGCGGTGGAAATGGAGCAGAAGATTTTGGAGCGTGGTATCATCTTCTGGTCGGATTTTTCACACTGGTTGTGTGTCTGGCTGCCCGTTATCTGTTAAAAGGTGTATACAAGAACCTGAATGTACTGGTTGGTCTGGTCTGTGGGTATCTTCTGTCCATTATATTTACTGTGGCAGGGAGTGCACCGATGGTTGATTTTTCAGGAATTACAAAGACGATCGAGCAGGTTGGTGTATTCAGCCTTCCAAAGCTTGTATTTTTTACTTCCCATAAACCGGTTTTTGATCTGGGAGCATTCTTTACTATTGCAATTGTATTCCTGGTATCGGCAGCGGAGACAACGGGTGCAACTACTGCAGTGTGTACCGGTGCACTTGGACGGGATATCAAGATGGAGGAACTGCAGGGGTCTCTTGCCGTGGATGGATTTTCCAGTGCGATTTCAGGATGCTTTGGATGTCTGCCGCTTACTTCTTTCAGTCAGAATATCGGGCTCGTCACTATGACGGGAGTTATCAACCGTTTTACGATTCTGATGGGGGCTTTGATTTTGATCCTTGCTTCTCTGTTCCCGCCGCTTGGAGCTTTTTTCAATTCGCTTCCGCAGGCGGTACTTGGAGGATGTACGGTTATGATGTTCGGATCGATCATGTATGAAGGAATCAAGATGCTCAAAGGGTGTGTGTTTGATGACAGAACTATGATCATTGTATCGCTGGCATTCTGTATCGGTGTCGGACTGACACAGACTTCCGGAAACTTCTTTTCCGCATTTCCGAAGGAGGTAGGAGATATTTTTAATGGAAATGCAGTTGCAGGGGTGTTCGTGGTGTCATTGATCTTAAGTATCTGCCTTCCGAAGAAAAAAACAACAGATTTGTAAAATGTGATAAAAATAAGTCAATCAGAAGGAAGAGATGAACGAGGATGAGGACAAAAAGAAAGATCGAAGCGCAGGCGTCTGAACAATTATAATCGAAAAATGTTGAGCAAATAAGGAACTGCGTGCCGGAGATGCGCACTTGCACGAAGATGAAGAATGGCGCAAGCGACCGCGCTCGGCGCGAGAATGTGCCGAGGCACATTCTTTTTTAGTGTGGAAGTGACCAGTTCCAGAAGCTTGTTCATTATATTTGACCAGCTTGGAAGTATTTGCTGTATAGAGCATTGGAATCAATGTAGCAGCGTCCTGGAATTGCTGCATTTCTTCTGGTGAAAATCCGGTTGTGCCGCATACCAGGGCTTTTTGTGTTTCACTACGAGGGAGAGTACCTCCAGACTGGTTTCTCTGGTAGAAAAATCTATGATGACTTGACCGGATCCGCACCGAATATTCAGTAAGCTATGATTCCAATTGTAAGAACTAAAAAATCATGCTATACTTACGGCAGATGAAAAACTGACAGGATAAGACAACAAAGGAGAGGCACATGAATTCTAATTTTGAATATTATAAAGTTTTTTATTATGTGGCGAAGTATGAGAACCTTACAAAGGCATCCAGCGTTCTGAAGACGAGTCAGCCGGCGGTGACGAGAACGATACACAACCTGGAAAATGAACTGGGATGTCGGTTATTTACCAGAAGCAAATCCGGCATGAAACTGACACCGGAGGGAAGAACCTTTTACAGCTATGTATCGGCAGGGTGCGCCCAGTTTTTTAAAGGGGAAAATGATCTGAGCAATCTGATCAGTCTGGAGAACGGGACAATCTATATCAGTGCGACTGAGACAGCCTTGCACTGCTTCCTGTTCCGGGCAATGGGAGAGTTCAACAGCATTTATCCGAACGTACATTTCAAAATCTTAAATAACAGTACCATGGACTCGGTCAACGCGGTAAAAGAAGGAAAGGTAGACCTTGCATTTGTGTCAACGGATCTGCAGGTAAATAAGCCGCTCAGGATGAAGAAACTGCGGGAATACCATGAGGTGCTGATCGGCGGCAGTCGTTACATAGAATTAAAAGGAAGAAAGATTTCATTGGAGGAGCTTTCGGCTTATCCTTGGATCAGCCTGACTTCGGAGGCACTGACCAGAAAATTCCTGAATAATTATTTTGCAGATCATGGTCTGCAGTTTTTGCCGGATATGGAGCTTGCGACGACAGACCTGATCTTGCCGGCAGTCCGTCACAATCTTGGAATTGGATTTGTCCCGGAAGAATTTGCCGAAGAAGAGAAGAAGGCGGAAAATGTATTTGAAATCGAAGTGGAAGAGAAGCTTCCGACCAGAAATATTATTCTGATCTATGATACTGAGTATCCTCAGAGTATTGCATCGAAGGAGTTTCAGAAGTTTCTGAGCAGTCAGAAGAACTAAAGAAGAAATAGATTTTCAAAGTGGATTGTGCAAATCGGTATCCTTTGTAGCCGGGATGTGTATCTGCAAAGAAAAATATAAGGAGAATGCCCCGGAATTTTTTATGTGTGGATCATAAAGTTCCGGAGCATTTTTATATTTGTAAGTATAAAGTTATAAAGTAGAATTTTAGATTAGAAAACGATTGATATTATTTATGCCATTCCCAGTTTCTGATTTCTTCCAGATCCTGTCCATATTCAGCGATGTACTGCTTGTGCTCAACCAGTTTGTCGTTCATCTTCTGAATCAGGAATGATCCCTTATTGCCAAGCTGTGGCAGATGCATGATTGCATCTTTTACAAGGTTGAAACGGTCAATCTGGTTCTGTACACGCATGTCAAATGGAGTAGTGATCGTACCTTCTTCCTGATATCCATGAACAGAAATGTTGTGGTTGTGACGTTCGTATGTCAGCTCATGAATCAGTGTCGGATATCCGTGGAATGCAAAGATAACCGGTTTATCTTTTGTGAAGATTGCATCGTATTCTGCATCACTTAATCCGTGTGGATGTTTGTGGTCTGATTCCAGTTTGAACAGGTCAACTACATTGACAACGCGGATCTTGAGCTCTGGCATTTCATCACGAAGGATAGTAACAGCAGCCATAACTTCAAGAGTAGGAGTGTCACCGCAGCAAGCCATAACAACATCTGGTTCTTCACCGCAGTCATTACTTGCCCATTCCCAGATACCGATACCCTGTGTACAATGCTTTACAGCCTGTTCCATAGTCAGCCACTGGCAGCTTGGATGTTTAGACGCTACGATTGCATTGACATAGTTCTTACTCTTGATGCAGTGGTCGAAGCATGAGAGTAAGCAGTTTGTATCCGGTGGTAAATACATGCGGACAACGTCTGCCTTTTTATTGGCAATGTGATCCAGAAATCCTGGATCCTGATGTGTAAATCCGTTATGATCCTGTTGCCATACATTAGATGTCAGGATAAAGTTCAGCGAAGCAATCGGCTGTCTCCATGAAAGCTGGTTGCAGACCTTCAACCATTTTGCATGCTGTGCTGCCATAGAGTCAACGATACGGATGAATGCTTCATAGCTTGCAAAGAATCCATGACGTCCTGTCAGAAGATATCCTTCCAGCCATCCTTCACACATATGTTCACTTAACATACCGTCCATGATACGTCCGTCTCTTGCAAGGCAGTCATCAGTGTCAAGCAAGTCTGCCTGCCAGTCACGTTTCTGTTCTTCAAATACTTTGTACAGACGGTTGGACATACTTTCATCTGGTCCGAAGATACGGAAGTTCTTACTGTCTTCATTTAATTTGAAGATGTCGCGGATGTATCCGCCAAGTTCGATCATATCCTGTGCTTTTGTCTTGCCAGGTTCTACTTCGATTCCGTATGAGCGGAAATCCGGAAGACGAAGGTCTTTCAGAAGAAGTCCGCCATTTGCATGCGGGTTTGCACCAAGACGGGCATCTCCCTTTGGAGCAAGTTCTGCAAGTTCCGGAATCAGATGTCCTTTTTCATCGAAGAGTTCTTCTGCATGGTAGCTTTCCAACCATTCTTTCAGAAGGTCAAGATGTTCTGGTGATTCCATAGAAAGCGGTACCTGATGTGCACGGAAAGATCCTTCAATCTGAAGTCCGTCAACAACCTTTGGTCCTGTCCATCCCTTTGGAGTACGAAGAACGATCATTGGCCAGAACGGACGGGTAGGATCATTGTTTTCACGGGCATTTTTCTGGATTGCTTTGATTTCTTCGATGCAGGCATCCATAGTTTCAGCCATTTTTCTGTGCATAGTCATCGGATCGTCACCTTCTACGAAGTAAGGTTTCCATCCGCAGCCCTTGAAGAAGTTTTCCACTTCCTCATGAGAAATACGTGAGAAAATGGTCGGGTTACTGATCTTGTATCCGTTCAGATGAAGGATTGGAAGAACAGCACCGTCTGTGATCGGGTTCAGGAATTTGTTGGACTGCCATGAAGTAGCAAGCGGCCCTGTTTCAGCTTCACCGTCACCGACAACAACTGTAGCGATAAGATCTGGGTTGTCCAGAACAGCACCAAAGCCGTGAGCAATTGAATATCCAAGTTCTCCACCCTCATTGATAGAACCTGGTGTTTCTGGAGCGCAGTGACTCGGAACTCCGCATGGGAATGAGAACTGCTTGAACATTTTCTTCATGCCTTCCTCATCCTGGCTGATGTTCGGATAAACTTCACTATAAGAACCTTCCAGATAAGTGTTGGCGATCAGGAAGTTTCCGCCATGTCCCGGACCGGAAAGAAGAATCATATCCAGATCATAACGTTTGATGACACGGTTGCAGTGTACATAGATGAAGTTTTGTCCAGGTACGGTTCCCCAGTGTCCGACGATTTTTTTCTTGATCTGATCCATGGTCAATGGCTTTTTCAGAAGCGGATTATCAAGAAGATATAACTGACCGGCTGACAGGTAGTTGGCAGCACGCCAGTAGGCATTCATTTTGTTGAGCAGTTCATCAGATAATGGCTGCTTTTCAAGACATAATTTATTGTCTTCCATTTTAGTACCTCTCTCTTTCTCTAGTTCATTTTTGTTATTTTTTTAACTGGGTTCATCATATCATGAGTAAAAGATAACGTAAAATAGCAATAATGAATTATATTCATATCAAAATGTTATGGATAGGAAGAGGGGAGTTCCTTAATTTCGTAATAGGTGGTAGACAGTGTGAAAAAATTGAAGTATAATTATGAATAGCTGTTTTTATGTAAGATTTTTGAATAAAGCGTTTAAAATGTAATGTTTTGACAGAGAAAAACAGTGTATATAATGTAGATTGACAGTTTTTTAGTGAGGGAGAATTTATTATGAAGACTACTCTGATTATTATGGCAGCAGGAATCGGTTCAAGATTTGGAACAGGAATCAAGCAGCTCGCCAAGATGTCTCCGAATGGGGAGATCATTATGGATTACTCTATTTATGATGCAAAAGAAGCTGGTTTTGATAAGGTTGTATTTATTATCAGAAAAGATATTGAAGAAGAATTTCGTTCTGTAATCGGGGATCGTATCGGAGATCAGATCGAGGTGGAATATGTATATCAGGATCTTGCAGATATTCCAGCTGGTTTTGAAGTTCCGGAGGGACGTACCAAACCTTGGGGAACCGGTCAGGCAGTCCTGTGTTGTAAAGATGTAGTAAAAGAACCGTTTGTGATCATCAATGCAGATGATTATTATGGAAAGGAAGCGTTTAAGCTTCTCCATGATTACTTGATTGCGCACGCAGAGACAGCAGATAAGATGCAGATGGGAATGGCTGGTTTTATTCTGAAGAATACGGTTAGTGAAAATGGAACAGTTACCCGCGGCGTATGTGTGGTAGATGAAAATGGAATGCTTGAACAGATACATGAGACGACTGGGATCAGTATCCAGGCTGACGGGGTACACTGCGACAGCGAAGCGGTTCAGAAATGGATCACACCAGATTCTAATGTATCCATGAATATGTGGGCTGGTTATCCGGATTTCATTCAGGTTCTGGATGAGAGATTCGCAGAATTTTTAAAAGATGAAGCAGGAGATCCTTTGAAAAAAGAATATCTTCTTCCAAATATTGTAGGAGATCTCTTAAAAGAAGGAAATGTGGATGTAAAGGTTCTGGAAACACACGATAAATGGATCGGTATTACTTATAAAGAAGATACAGAACTTGCACAGGCCGGATTCAGGAAGATGACAGAGGATGGCGTTTATCCGGAAAAATTGTGGAATTAAAGAACAGAAGAGGAAAAAAACTATGAGTGAGTTGAAACAGTTAGAAATGCAAAAAGATGATGAGATGGAGATCGATCTCGGAGAAATTTTTCATTTGCTGATGAATAAATTGTGGATAATTGTTTTGTGTTTTATCATAGGAGCGACACTTGCGTTTGGTGGTACGAAACTGCTGATCACACCGAAATATTCCGCTTCCTCAATGATTTATATCTTAACAAAAACAACAAGTGTGACATCCCTTGCAGATATTCAGATGGGTACGCAGCTTACAGCAGACTTTGAGATTTTGGCAACGAGCCGTCCTGTTCTCGAAGAAGTAATTGAAAAATTAAATCTGGATTATACATATGAAGAGTTAAAAAGTATGATTCAGACAGATAATCAGACAGATACCCGTATTTTGAGATTTACTGTTTCGAATGCAAACGCTAAAGAAGCAAAGAAAATTGCAAATGAACTTGCGGATGTGACAGCTGAGAGAGTGGCATATGTAATGTCCAGTGACAAGCCGAAGGTTGTTGAAGAAGCTGTTGTGCCAAAATATCCTTCTTCACCGAATACTAAGAAGAATACTGCAATGGGTGGACTTGCATTTGCGTTTGTGGCAGCTACTGTTATTGTACTTCGTTATCTCATGAATGATACAATTCAGACAGAAGAAGATATTAAAAAATATCTTGGACTTCATATGCTTGCAGCGATTCCGACAGAAAAGAGGGAATCGATTTGAAAGACAGGACAAGAAAGATTATTGTTGCGGTGTTGCTTGTGATAGCAGTCTGCTGTGCAGGTTATCTGATTTGGTATTACGCCACGGCGGCAAAGACGAAGCAGTCGTATGATGATGCAAAAAAGCTGTCAACGGAAAATGTGAAACCGTCAAAAACAAATAGTGATGACGGAGAGCAGACAAAGCCGGAGATACCGGTTGATTTTACTGCTCTTCAGGAAAAAAATCCGGACATTTACGCATGGATTAAGATTGATGGAACAACCGTTGATTATCCGGTTTGCCAGAATAATGAGGATGATAATTATTATCTATCTCATACCTGGGAACGGGTAGAAGCGGCGGATGGTGCTATTTTTACACAGGCATGCAACAGTAAGAATTTTACAGATTTCAATACGGTTATTTACGGACATCAGATGGGTGAGGGTGTAGATACCATGTTTCATACACTGGATCGTTATCTGGAAGAAGGATATATTGAAAAATATCCAAATGTGATCATTTATACACCAGATCATGTTCTGACTTACCGGATTTTTGCGGCAGTTATTTATGATGACCGTCATCTGATCAACTCTTTCAATTATGTAATGGATGACCAGAGACAGGCTTTTCTGGATTCACTTCAGGATTCCAGAGACCTGAGAAGCCGTTACAGTGATATCGAAAGCGTAGGAACAGAAGACCGGATCCTGTCGCTCAGTACCTGTGTGACGGGAGAATCAAACCATAGACTTCTTGTGGAGGCGGTTCTGACAAATGAAGAATAGAAATCTGGTAATCGTGATACTTGCAGTTATCTGCGCAGGGCTGTTGGCAGGTGTCGTTTATACGGTTACAAAAGGGAAAAGCGGTACGCAGAAAAAACAGGAGGCATCGGCAGAAGCGGGTGCAGACGAAACGGAATCACAGTCCGGAATCATCGAAGAAGACGGAAAGAAATACAAACTCAACCCGGATATCAAGACCGTTCTGTTCATGGGTGTTGACAAGGAAGAAAAAGCAGATCTTGGTAATAACCCGGGAGAAAACGGACAGAGCGACAGCCTGAATCTTCTGGTCCTTAACAAAGAAGAGAAGACGGCACAGATCATTCAGATTTCCAGAGATTCTATGGTGGGAATCGATATTTATGATGTGACAGGTAACAGGCTGATGACGGAAAATGGGCAGATCGCACTTCAGTACGCATATGGGGACGGGGCAGAAGAGAGCTGCCGTCTGACATCTGAGAAGGTATCAGAACTGATGTATGGCGTGAATGTGGATTCTTATTTTTCACTGACGCTGGAGGGGCTGGTTGTAGCAACCGATGCGGTTGGAGGAATTACTCTTACCGTGCCAGAAGATTATACAGCTGTTGATCCTGCATTTGAAAAAGGTGCAGAAGTTACTCTTAATGGGGAACTTGCTGAAAAATATGTCCGTAAAAGAGATATTGAAGTCCTTGACAGTAACAATCAGCGCATGGAACGTCAGTCACAGTTTATGGATGCTCTGATCGAGAAGATGCAGAGTATTCAAAGCGAAACAGAGTATCTTTCTCTGTACCAGAAATTGGAGGATTACATGACAACAAACATGACTGCGGATGAGATGGAAGAGCTGACAGATTATAAGGTTGCAGAGGACACCGTGAAAGTTCCGGGTGAGATTATTGAGAAAGACGGACATGCGCAGTATCTGGTAGACAATAAAGAATTAAAAAAAATAATATTAAAAATGTTTTACAAAATAATGTAATTGTAGTATAGTATAGCTTGATATAGCGAATATCAAATAAACTATGTGAGGAGGTCAAAGAAAATGAAGTCAAGAATCTTAAAGACAGTTGGTCTTATTGCAGCTATGGTATCCTGCATTGGAATGACGGCATTTGCAGCACCAAGCCCGGCAGCTTCTACAGTTGTTACAGCTGTAAGCAGCGCAACAGATACAGATGGTAATGCTGTGAATGTTTCTATCACATCTGAGATCCCGACAGAATACACACAGGCAGTTGCAGACATTAAGACTGAAGCAAAATTGAAAGAAGTAATTGGAAGCGATTTTAGTGCGAATATGACAGTTGCTGATGTTAAGGAAGTTACAGCGCCGGAAGGAGCTAAATTCCCACTTAAGATCACATTCGTAATGAAAGGTGTAACAGCTTCTTCTAAAGTTCAGATCCTGCATTACAATAGATCAGCATCAGCTTGGGAGAAGATTGATACAACTGTTGCAGATGGAACAGTAACAGGTACATTTAGTTCACTGTCACCGGTTGCATTTGTTGTTGACAAGACAACTCTTACATCCGCTACAGGAACAGCTACTTCACCGGCTACAAGCGCAACAGCTGTATCAGCAGTTGCAGTACTTGGACTGGCAGCAGTAGCAGCAGTATTCGGTCTTAAAAAGAAAGCTGTTAGATAATTTACAAACATATGTTGAAAGCGCTTCTTTGTGGCAGTAGTCACCGTGAGGGGCGTTTTCTTTTTGACAGGAGAGATACGTTTTGATGTTGGTAGATATTCATTGTCATATTCTTCCGGGAGTGGATGATGGAGCACCGGATATGGAGACTTCCAGAGCAATGATACGGGATGCCTATGAGCAGGGAGTACGTTATATCATTGCGACTCCGCATTACAGACCGGAGATGTTTGAGCCTTCCATGAAAAAGGTGATCCGGGTATACCATGAACTTCGCGATTATGCTGAAGAAGTTGGAATTGGACTGAGGCTTGGCTGCGAGTATTACCGGAATGAGCAGATGATCCGGCATCTTGATAAGAAGCTTCGGCCGACGATGCTTGGAAGCAGATATGTTTTGGCAGAGTTTTCAACCAATGACAGTTTTGTCACGGTCCGTAATTACATTTATGAGCTGATCACCAAGGGATATCGACCGATCGTTGCACATGTTGAAAGGTATTTTTGCTGTCAGGAACCGGAGAGAATCCAGGAACTGAAAAAACTTGGAGCACAGATCCAGATAAATGCAGATTCCGTATTGGGATATGAAGGACATACGATTAAAAAGTTCTGTGCCGGCCTGATGAAAGATGATCTTGTTGATTTTATAGGATCAGATGCACACAATCTGGAGGGGCGGAAGATGAACCTCGGGAAGTGTGCCACTTACGTCAGAAAAAAGATGGGACAGGATTACGCAGAAGAGATTTTTGTAGATAATCCAAGACAGATATGGAAGAGCAGATAAAGAGATTCAGATAGCCCCGCGTGGGGAAGAAAGCAGGTGTTTTGTTGAAAAAGGTTAATTTATCGATTGAAAAGAAAAGCTACGGGGTGCGTGAAGCAATCCGGACATTGCGTACCAATCTGCAGTTTTGCGGAGATGATAAAAGAGTCATTCTTGTAACAAGCTGTGTGCCGAGAGAGGGGAAAAGCTCTGTTTCTGTTGCGCTGGCAGAATCAATTGCAGACATGGGAAAATCTGTTATTCTTGTTGATGCGGATATCAGGAATTCTGTTATGGCATCGAAACTTCAGATTACCGGTGCAGATAAAGGGCTGTCACACTTCCTCTCCGGACAGTGTGTGCTTGCAGATGTGATTATGGCGACAAATATTCCGAAATTTCATATTCTTCTTTCCGGACCGGAGGCTCCGAATCCGACAGAGCTTCTGGAATCCAAACGTTTTACCGGTATGCTGGAGTCCATGAAGAATGTCTATGATTATATTATCATTGACTGTCCGCCGCTTGGTCTTGTTATTGATGCGGCAATCATCGGACATCAGAGTGATGGCGCGATCATTGTTGTCGAAGCAGGTAAGACCAAATACCGTCTGGTGCAGAATGTAAAAGACCAGCTGGAAAATTCGGGAGTGTCCGTTCTTGGTGTTGTCCTTAACAAGGTAGAGCGTAAGAACCAGAAGGGATATTATAACAAATATTATGGCTCGCAGAAGTATGAGGGTTATTATGGACACAATGAAGAAACAAAAAATGCATAAAAGTGAAAATAACACTTGCAATTGTTAAAAGTTTCTGTTAAAATAACTATTGTTGTGAGTCTGCAAGATTTGTAAGCGGACATTTCAGATCGTTAGGAGGTGCAATCATGGCTAAATGTGCTATTTGTGAAAAGGGTGCTCATTTCGGAAATAACGTAAGTCACTCTCATAGAAGATCATCTAAGATGTGGAAATCTAACGTAAAATCCGTTAGAGTTAAAACGGAAAACGGCGGAACACAGAAAATGTACGTATGTACAAGCTGCCTGAAATCCGGACGCGTTGAAAGAGCTTAATCTGAGCGGAATGATAAGAACCGAAGCTTTTAAGCTTCGGTTTTTTGCGTATACGATGAGTCAAATACGGAGTTATCCAGATTTGTGCTCGCACAAAAATCTGATTAGATCTGTATTTGGCGAATGTACGACAGTGGACTGTTAAGTGAGCTGCCGTATAATCAGGCAGGTGTCAGCATGCCTGATTATCGGGCTGCATTGGTTGTAAAAGCATTGGAAATAGAGTATAATATTTTCAACGTTTAAAAATAGATTTATTGATATGAATTTTGAGAATTGGAGGATGGCATATGAAGGGAAGTATGAGTACTGATTTAGGAATCATCACGATCGATCCGGAAGTGATCGCAAAATATGCAGGATCTGTAGCAGTTGAATGTTTTGGAATTGTCGGTATGGCAGCTGTCAGCATGAAAGATGGTCTGGTAAAACTTTTGAAAAAAGAAAGCCTTACAAAGGGAATCCAGGTCGGAATCTCTGATGAGAATAAGATTACACTTAATTTTCATGTGGTCGTAGCTTACGGAGTAAGTATTTCAGCAGTAACAGACAATCTGATCAGCAACGTGAAGTATAAAGTTGAAGAATTTACAGGTATGAGCGTCGATAAGATCAACATCTATATCGAAGGCGTCCGCGTGATCGATTAATTAAGGAGGAACTTGTTGTGGCAACAAAGAGTATCGATGTAGAACTGCTTGCGAAGATGTTTCTTGCAGGCGCACAGAATATAGAAGCAAAAAAGGAATATATCAATGAACTGAACGTGTTCCCTGTACCGGATGGTGATACAGGAACCAATATGTCTATGACAATTATGGCGGCAGCGAAAGAAGTAACTGCACTGGAAGGCATGGATATGGCTTCTCTTGCGAAGGCAATTTCATCCGGTTCTCTCCGTGGTGCAAGAGGTAACTCCGGTGTTATTCTATCCCAGCTGCTCCGCGGATTCACAAAATCCATCAAGACGGAAAGCGAAATTGATGTACCTGCACTTGCAAGAGCAGCTGTACGTGCAAAAGAGACAGCATATAAGGCTGTTATGAAGCCGAAAGAAGGTACGATTCTTACCGTTGCAAAAGGGGTGGCTGAAAAGGCTCAGACACTTGCAGAGGAGACAGATGATCTGGAAGAATTTCTCCCGAAGCTGATTGAAGAGGCAGAGACTGTTCTGGCAAAGACTCCGGATATGCTTCCTGTATTAAAGGAGGCAGGTGTTGTAGATTCCGGCGGACAGGGACTTCTGGAAGTACTGCGCGGGGCATATGATGCATTCCTCGGTAAAGAGATTGACTACAGCGCACTTGCACCAACTCCTCAGGCTGTTAATGCAACAAAGGCTGAAACTGAGGGTACAGTGGATATCAAATTTGGATACTGTACCGAATTTATTATTCTTCTGGATAAAGAATTTACAGAAAAGGATGAAATAGAATTTAAGGCTTATCTGGAATCCATTGGTGATTCTATCGTATGTGTAGCAGATGAAGACGTTGTTAAGATACATGTTCATACGAACGATCCGGGACTTGCAATCCAGAAAGCACTTACTTATGGACAGTTATCCCGTATGAAGATTGATAATATGCGTGAAGAGCATCAGGAAAAGCTGATCAAAGATGCAGAAAAGCTTGCAGCAGCCCAGAAAGAGAAAGAAAAAGCCAAAGAGCCACGTAAAAAGGTCGGATTTATTGCTGTTTCGATCGGAGAAGGATTAAATGAAATCTTCAAAGAACTTGGCGTGGACTACATTATCGAGGGTGGTCAGACCATGAACCCGAGTACGGAGGATATGCTGACAGCGATCGATCATGTAAATGCAGACTATATTTACATTCTTCCGAATAATAAGAATATCGTAATGGCTGCAAATCAGGCGCGTGATCTGACAGAAGACAAGGATATTATCGTAATTCCGACAAAGACCGTTCCGCAGGGAATCACAGCAGTTCTGAATTACAATGCAGAAGAAGATGTGGATACAAATGAAGAGACGATGCTGGAAGCGATCAAATGTGTAAAGACAGGTCAGGTGACTTATGCTGTCCGTGATACCCACATCGATGATAAAGAAATCCATGAAGGTGATATCATGGGAATTGGTGATGCAGGTATCCTTGCAGTTGGCAAGTCTGTCGATGGTACTACAAAGGACATGCTGGCACAGCTGGTAAATGATGATTCTGAACTGATCAGTCTCTATTATGGAGAAGAAGTTTCCGAAGAAGAAGCAGAAAAGCTGACAGCAGAGATTGAAGAATTATATCCGGATATGGACGTAGATGCACACATGGGCGGACAGCCGATTTATTACTATGTGTTGGCGGTAGAATAGGCTTATGAATGAGCAGTCAGAAATCCGTAACCTGAAAGGAATCGGGGCAAAAACCGAGGAACTGTTTCACAAGATGGGAATTTTTACCATCGGCGATCTGCTCCGTTATTATCCCAGAGGATATGATGTATATGAAGAGCCGGTGAGCGTAGGAGAGCTGGAAGAAGGAAAGATCAGCACGGTAAAAGGCGTGATATACGGAAGAGTACAGGTTGGAGGAGGAAAGCGTATGCAGATTACGACAGCATACGTAAAAGATCTGACTGGTACTTTGAAGGTGATCTGGTTTCGTATGCCGTTTCTGCGTAATACATTGAAGCAGGGAATGCCGGTTATCATAAGAGGACGGGTAGTTTCAAAAAAGGATCAGCTGATTATGGAGCATCCAGAGTTATTTTCACCACCGGATAGTTACGATAAAAAGTGTGGAACTCTTCAGCCAATTTATCCGTTAACTGCCGGTATGACGAACAATGCGGTAGCAAAAGCGGTTAAAGGTGCGATGGAATATCTGGATCTCGTCTCTGATGATCTACCGAAAGATCTGCGCCTTCGATATCATCTGGCTGAGTATAACTATGCGATCCGCGGGATACATTTTCCACTGGATAAGGCAGAATTCTACCATGCAAGAGAGAGACTTGTATTTGAAGAATTTTTAGTTTTCGTGCTTGCTCTTCGCAGGACGAGGGAGCGAAATGAGCGTGCCGAAAACGGATTTGTGATAAAAAGGCGGTCGGAAATCGACCGCTTTCTTGCAAATCTGCCATATGAACTGACCGGAGCACAGAAGAGAGTCTGGGAACAGATCCAGGAGGAGATGTGCGGAAAGCTAGTGATGTCACGCCTGATCCAGGGGGATGTTGGCTCTGGCAAGACAATAGTAGCGCTTCTGGCTCTTCTTCTGGCGGCACTGAACGGTTATCAGGGCGCAATGATGGCTCCGACAGAAGTTCTGGCCAAGCAGCATTACGAATCAATCATAGAGATGCTGGAAAAGTATCAGATTCCGGTGAAAACCGAGCTCTTGACCGGGTCGATGACAGCAAAGGAAAAAAGGGAAGCTTATCAGAGGATTGCTGCGGGAGAAGTGCAGATTGTTCTGGGAACCCATGCACTGATCCAGGAGAAGGTGGAATACCAGAATCTGGCACTTGTTGTTACCGATGAACAGCACCGATTTGGTGTCCGTCAGAGAGAGGCACTTGCCGGGAAAGGACAAATTCCTCATATTCTTGTAATGAGTGCGACACCGATTCCTCGAACACTGGCAATCATTTTATATGGAGATCTGGATATTTCGGTGATTGATGAACTTCCGGCAAACCGTCTGCCAATCAAGAACTGTGTGGTGGATACCAGTTACCGACCGACTGCTTACCGCTTTATGCAGAAGCAGGTCGCCGAAGGAAGACAGTGCTATGTGATTTGTCCGATGGTAGAAGAGAGCGAGGCAATGGATGCAGAGAATGTTCTTGACTATGCGCAGCTTCTGCAAAGTGAGATGGGTGACAAGATCCGGATCGCTGCGCTTCATGGGCGGATGAAACAGGCAGAAAAAGACGAGATCATGGGAGCATTTGCAAAGAATGAGATCCAGGTCCTGGTGTCGACAACAGTTATCGAGGTTGGTATCAATGTGCCGAATGCTACGGTGATCATGGTGGAGAATGCTGAGCGTTTTGGGCTGGCGCAGCTTCATCAGCTCCGCGGGCGCGTAGGACGTGGCAGACACCAGTCCTATTGTATTTTTATGAGTGGTTCGAAGACGAAAGAGACAAAAAAACGACTTGAGATCCTGAACAAATCCAATGATGGATTTTTTATTGCGAATGAAGATCTGAAGCTTCGGGGACCAGGAGATCTTTTTGGAATCCGGCAAAGCGGATTAATGGATTTCCGGATCGGAGATGTGTTCCAGGATTCGGAGCTTCTGAAAAAAGCAGGAGAAGCTTCGGGGGAAATCCTGAGGGAAGATCCACTGTTAGAAGGCGAAAAATATAAACTGCTTGGTGAAAAGCTTGCGGCATACATTTCGGGAAACAATCTGGAAACGACGTTGTAGATAAAAAGATAGTGGGCAAATTGTTCTGCCCACTATCTTTTTATTCATAAAACCAGTAAATAATAAATTTGTTAAGGGATGCTTCTTCACTGTATGAATAAGAAACCTGCCAAAGTCCATATAGCTCACCCAGGTATCCTGCACCTTCTTCCATGAGGGTTTCGTGCATCTCATCCACGACATCCTGATAGACTGCATCATCTGACATTTTAAATACCGTATAAGCCTCCTGGCTCTCAATCGATCTGTCGATCACTTCTCGCAGAATACCAGGCTCATAGGTATCATAATACATGCCGTTCAGCTGATAATAGTTCAGATTTTCAGACTGACATGACGGATATACATAGTCCGTGCTGATCATATGTGTTTTTTCTAGCTCTTTTTCACTGCAGCAGAGATAATCGTAAGCAATCAGGTTCGGTATCTGATAGCCATTATCTTCGCCGAGAAAAATCGGATCTCCCCAGGTTGTATCTACATAATAATACTGACCATTGCACTGAACAATATTCCATGCATGGTCTGCGACGCCTCCATTTGGATCTGTAGTCTGTCCGGTTACATAGATGCAGTAAATACCCAGTTGTTGCAGCAGATACTGGCAGCTTTTTGCATAGCCGGCACAAACCGATCTTTTTCCGACAAGAGCACTGTAAATATTCTGGTTATCCGGTGCATCAAGATCATAATCTACGTTATCTATGAGATAGGTGTAAATGTATTTTATCTTTTCGTATTCATCTGAAAGGTCTGAAATGCCAGAAAGACAGGTGGCTCTTGCCGATTCAATCTCCTGATTCCGTTGTTCTTTTTCTTCTCCTTCATAAAGATAATTGGGTTCTATTACTACATATCGGCTCTGGCCTTCAGACTGAGAATATTCTGTGGAAGTTGCATTTCCATCACACCAGAAAATTTCCGGTCTGTCATTTAACACATTCTGAAATACTTCATTTGCAGTATTCGCGTTGCTGCAATGCAGATAAATTTCTTTTTTATTTTCCTGGATACCCTGAAGAATTTCCCGGTAAACCGTTTGCTCTTCATCAGAAAGCTGTTCATAGTAGAATTCTCCGGTAACCTCTGCATCCGTAATTTTTTCCTGTTCATAAGGAACTTCTTCCGGCGCGGAACTCTCTGCTTTCGGAGTGGCTGACATTTGTCTGCCGATCAGGATTCCTCCGGATATAAGACAGAGACAGCCAAGTCCCAAAAGAATGAACGAAAAAAATTTCCCTGTTTGATGCATCTTTTTTCGCATAATCTATTTAATTCCTCCAAATACTCATCTGTATGTTTCATCATAACATACCCTTCATTTTTGCACAACACAGACATTTTTTACATATAATGTTTCTGACAGTATAAAAAGCCTTGAGGATATCAGATATGAGATTTTTGAAAGCCATGCAGACTTCTGATCGGGGAAATTTGCAGATACAGATTACTTCGTCTATTGATTCTTTTCCTGTTCCAGATGCGTCAATCCGTATTTCCTATACAGGTATTCCTGAAAACACACTGGAAGAACTGACAACCGATAGCTCCGGACAAAGTGAAACCATTGAGCTTGACGCACCGCCTGTGGAGTATAGCCTGGATGCAACAAATGAAGAACAGCCATATGCGGAATATACCCTGGAAGTAAACGCTCCGGGATTCGAGCCGGTCAACATCGCAGGAACGGAAATACTGGCCGGTGTGACGGCAATTCAGAAGATTCGTCTGCGTCCACTTGTCACGGAAGACCAGACCCCGGAAATCTTTGTGATTCCTGCACATACTCTGTACGGTGTGTATCCGCCGAAAATCCCGGAAAACGAGATCAAGCCGGTAAACGAAACCGGTGAGATTGTGCTAAGCAGAGTTGTCGTGCCGGAATACATTGTTGTTCATAATGGCTCACCACGCGATTCTACCGCACAGAATTATTATGTAAAATATAAAGATTATATCAAAAATGTTGCTTCCAGTGAAATCTATGCAACATGGCCGGAAAATACGATCCGGGCAAATGTACTGGCAATCATGTCTTTTACGCTGAACCGGGTTTATACCGAATGGTATCGCAATCAGGGCTATGATTTCACAATTACATCTTCTACGGCTTTTGATCACAAATGGATTCCGGAACGAAATGTTTTTGACTCCATTTCTACAGTGGTGGACGAACTGTTTGCAGATTATCTTTCCAGACCGAATGTAAGGCAGCCGATTCTGACACAATACTGTGACGGAAGACAGGTTCAGTGTCCGAACTGGATGACCAAATTGTCACAACCTATAAAGTAGCCGGAAAGCCCGTAAATACGCGGGTTTCCGGCATTATGAGTGATATAAAAAGAAATGAATTTTCAGAGTATCGGATTCCCGATCGTAAACAATCTTATCTATAATCTGCTTTAAAGCTTCATTTTTCTGAACAAGAGAGTAAGAATCAGAAACCAGAATATCATGGACGGAGCTTACCCGATCCAGCATTTTAGGAGTAGGATCATCCGGAATCTTATCCGGCGTATTTTCTTCCAGCTCTGCAAGCTGCCGTTCCAGAGAGTCTCTTTCTTTGGCAATCAGAGCTTTATTTTCTTTATATTCTTCCAGTGTATCAATACCCTCTCTGTATGACGCACGTATCCTGTCCTCTTTGCCTTTCAAACTGGCAAGGCGTTCACTTATAAGGGTACGCTCATTAGAAAGCTCCTGTGGGCGAATTTCGCGCATTTCGTAAACAATCGAATTGGAACCAAGAGCTTCTTCTAATGCTTTCAGGACTTCCTTTTCGATCACCAGAGAGCTTACACCGTGTGGTTTATCACATTTTCCTTTGCTGTATCCGTAGCAGGAGAAGTACGCATATTTTTCCCCGTTGGCTCGCTCCATGGTCGTAGCGGTCAGTGTGCGCCCACATACCGGGCATTTCAGCAGTCCGGACAGCCAGTGCTTATATGTAGAAGAGGGGCGCTTTCCAACCGGTTTATAGATCTTTTTCAGGCGTTCCTGGGCGGCATCGAAGAGTTCTTTACTTATAATAGCCTCCTGCATTCCGTCAGCAATGATCCACTCGTCCTGGTCTTTGATCCGGTTGGTGGCGTTTTCCATCCGGTTCCATCGGATCATACCGCAGTAGGATGGATTTTGAATAATATATTCGATACTGCGCCGTTCAAAAGCTTTCCCATGGGACGTTTTCAGTCCGAGAGAGTTCAGATACCGGGCAATATCAAAAAAATTCATTTTTCCATTTACATATTTATCAAAGATCATACGGACAATCGCAGCCTCTTCCGGAACGATAACCGGAGGTTTGCCACGTTCTATAACTTTATAGCCAAGTGGCGGTCTTGCCTGGTATGCACCGCGGGTAGCGTTTTCTTTCATGCCACGGAATACCTCGCCGGATAAGCGAATGGAGTAGTATTCGTCCATCCACTCTATGATACGTTCGATCAGAGAGCCGAACGGACCGTCTGCCAGTGGCTCGGAGATACTGATCACATCTACATTATGTTGCTTCTTTAAAAGAGATTTATACACAATGGACTCTTCCTGATTCCGGGCGAACCGACTGAATTTCCATACCAGGATGCAGTCAACCGGATGATCGGGACCTTTGGCCAGACCAATCATTTCCTGAAAACCGGGGCGTTTATCGGCTTTTCTTCCGGAGATACCGAGATCTGTGAAGATCTTCAGGATTACAATATTATTCTTGGCTGCATAATCCCGGAGAAGATGTTCCTGAGAATCCGGAGAGATTTCTTCCTGATCGTGCGTGGATACACGGATATATCCGTATGCATATTTTAGGCTCATTGTATCAGCTCCTTTGTATTTTATGTAAAAAAGGGTACAAAAATAACAGCCCGAGAACTTTTGTTCTCTTGCATGGCTGCTCCGGAGATGATACAATGTTGTTTGGAGTTAAGGTATCTCTTCGGAGAACTTAACAGAAACATATTGGAGTATGTTTCATCGCTCGACCGTTCCTGTTGGCGCAGGAGCGGTTTTTATTTATTTACCAGCCTTGTACGGAAATAACGTATTCGTCATGTTCTGGAAGGTTGTATTCGGATAGTTCAAAAGGTTTTGTTGTGCCAGCTGTCATGTTGTCTACATAAGTAGTATCTCCATAAACGATGGAACCATTGCTTTTCAACAGGACAGTGACGGCAACCATGTCAATATCGGAATCACTGTTATTTGCAACTTCTCCGGTATAAGAAACAGCGCCATAATCCTGAACTATTTCACTTGTATTGGAAACCGAGAATGAAGATACCGGAATGATTCCCGATGTATCCCCAGGAACGAAAGTTCCAGAGTGAATCGAAAATTCTACAGTGGCAGGCACCTTTCCGTTACAGTCGATAACACTTCCAAAAGAAATAGTGTCGTTTGGCGCGATATAGAAGAGTGTCTGATCAGAAGTTCCAACAATAGAACCATCCTCTCCTTTGGCTGTGATGGTTAAAACCGGAAGCTGCATCGCCCAATCAGCATTTGGATTGTTTAAAGTTACGCCATAATAAGCATAGACATCGCCCATTCCATCATCACTGATATAGTACCCACTTTCTGCAATAGATGCTTCCTGCTTTTCGGCCTCTTTCTTCTCTTCTTTTTTCTGCGATACAGAATTACTGTTTGAAGTTTTCTGCGAATTAGAGTCACTTGCAGAAGAACCTCCACACGCAGTAAAAGATGTTGCCATAACTCCAGCCAACATTAGTGCTACAATTTTTCTTCTCATAAAGTTTGTCCTCCTTCTTATGGAATGTAGTATTTATATAATCACAAAAGCGCGGTCATATATTAAAATTAGTCTGTTTCGCTAAGTGCTATAGTTTTTGTTATTCCGGAAACTGTTACCTGATAGGTAATCTGTTTGCTTGAATCAGAATAAGAAAACTCTTTTGTATCATCCAGAGAAGCAAGAAGAGCGGAATCGGTTGCTTCTTTGTCTCTGGTAGATGTCCAAGTATATTCTTCAGAATATTCTGTAGGAGCAGTATAGGTTCCAACCCAGTAAACAGCAGTCGTGTTTCCTTCATCCATGATCCAGTTTATTGTGATGGTATCCTCTGTAATATCTGCCTGCATCCAAGTACCGTCATCATCTTTGTACTCCCATTTTCCAGTAAGCACAACAGGATCTTTGACTTCTTCCTTTACTTCCTCTTTTGGAGTTTCAGCAGATGCTTCTGTCTTCTTGGATGATTCCTTTGCTTCTTTTGATGAATCGGAGCTATTGCCGCAGGCTGTAAATGACAGTGCCATGCTTCCGATCAGAACCAATGCTATAAGTTTCTTTTTCATAATTTTTCCTCCTCATATAAAGTGTTTCTATATAATCGCTTATGCGGTTATATCAATTTCATCACCGACAACTGCGGTATAAAATACACCACATAATTATCCACCTGTTTACAGATTCCGTATTTATTCCGGTAACATTCAATGCAATCCTCAAGATATTCTTCCGTCACTTCCAAGTATTCCGCAATCTCATATTTATCCTGACATCCATGCTCGTAGGCATTTACAAGTCCGATCAGCCCGATCAGGCGGTTATACCCATGCAGTCGAGCCTGACGTTCCTGTTTCCGGTTGACAGCAGATGTCATATCGAGGATATTTCCGACAGATGTTTCGTGGTGTCCGAGTTCTTCAGCTAAAGCACAGGTCTTTTCCGGAATGGTCATGTCTTCTCGGATAGCAATAACACCATCACAATACAGTCCTTTTATGTTATTGCTTTCAAAACGGTAATTTAAAACATCGACATCATCTTGATAAGCTACATCTTCTAATTTTTCAAATTTATTCACGTTAGCACCTCAATGTTTCCAATGCCATTATTATTTTCTTCTATTTCTCACAAAATCAGCAAAATTTTTGATTTCTTCCATTTCTGCTTCTGTATATTCTTCCCCGTCAAAGTGGGCGGCGAGGGTGGTTGGCTCAGAAGGCTCTGCATATCCGAAAGTGCTTAAAACGTCAGATATACCATAAGCTTTGCACATTATAAGTAAAGCATCTGGCGTTGGTTGACTATTTCCACTTTCCCAACTATAAATAGTTTTTTCGGATGCTTTAAAACCTTTAGAAATTAACAAATCAGAAATATCCTTTACTGATTTCCCGGATTCAAGTCTACATTTTTTTAATATTTCACCAATGGAACTTTTCATATTTTTCCCTCCGATTTGCTTCTTATTTATTTCTGTATCTTGAATATAACACTGAGAATTTAACGTGTCAATAAAATTTTTAAGAAAATCAGAAAAAGGTATTGACATTCTGAAAAATTAAGAATATCATACAATCAAGTTCTAAGAAACTTAGAAAGAGGTGAAAAAATGGACGGAGCAACAAAACAAATTTCTGAGTATATCAGAAAAAAAGGATTTAATCTCTCGGAAATTTCAAGGAAGACAGGAGTACCTTACATGGCGTTATATGACAGCGTTGCAAATGAAAAAAGAGATCGAGATTTGCGGGTAGATGAGTTTTTGGCACTATGTAAGCACTTAGAGCTGGATCCAATTATATTTTGTCCAACTGATACGGAAAGAGGTGATTAGATGGAACAGGTGAAAAAAGAAATAGAAAAAATGAAAGATCAGATAAAGACGTTAAAAACATCTTTACTGATCTTAAGCATTACATTTTTGGTTGTGTCTATTTGCTGGTGGATTCGTTATTTTCAGGTTCAGCAATCACTTTCTGATATTGTTCAATGTTTGAAAGATGTGAATTTATTTCATCGACTGATTCTTGCAATTTATCGAGTTTCTCGACCGTTGTAGCGTCAGGTGCTTCCGTGTTTTCTAAAATTTCTGAAAGTATTTTAATTTCGGTGCGTTGTAAAGCAAGCTGTTCCTGTTCTGTTGTCGAAGGTCGTAGAGAGATAACCAGAGCAATGATGGCAAGGACTGTGTTAAGCAGACTTAAAAATCTATCAAAAGTTATTTTTGAATGCTTAGAGTCAATAGGAAAAGTATCAGTTGCATTATCGAAGTCGGAAATGATGGAGTTATCAATTATTACATATTCAGCATCAGAAGTAGATTCTGGTTGAACTTCAGTTCTGATAGCCAGTATTTCTTTGACAGCATTCTTCCCAGCAGAAATTGTAGTGGAAGAGACTGATGAACCAATGGATGAAATCAGTGAGTCTAATGCTTTTTGAAGTTCAGGGGTGATTGTAATGTCAGAAGCCAACTGTGATATAGCAGATAAAGAGGACTGAAAAATATCCAATGAATTTTTCAGGGAATTTGCGCCGAGGCTTTGTAATTGGGCAGCGGCAAATTCGGATACTAATTTGGATAATGCAGAATCTAAACCAGATAACTTTAGGTAAGAATCGGCTAGAGAAGTATTACTCATGATAAACCCTTCTTTCGTAATTTATGAAAGAATTTTATCATATCGGTAAATAAAGTTCAATATTTGCAACAGATGAAGAGGGAGAGAGGTGAGGAATGTGAAACTAAGAAAAATAATTGGAGAAATACTGATTTTACTGCCACCATTTATAACGACAATTGGTTTTCACCGTTTTCCGCATAACATAAGCCTTTTGATAATGGAGGCATTGGAGTTGCTTGGGTTGCTGAGCATCAGCATCACGGGGATGCTCATTGTATCAGACGAGATTCCGATAAGAATAATTGTCGAGAGGAACGAACATGAGGATGAATAAGAAAATGAACAACTTACAGATTTTTAATTAGGAGGCGAGAAAATGGTATTGATAATTAGCATTGTAGTCGCGATTCTGTTTGCGTTGAAATGGTTTACAGAGAGAATTCGCTTTACAGCCATTATCTATTATATCGTTGAAAAAGGCTACACTCCACCAAGCAGGAACGAACTGATGGAGTGTATCAAAATAGTTTCACGGAAAATGGTAGAAGAACGGTTTAAAAGTTAAATTTTGAAATCTCAGTGGGGAGATATTTGTCAACCAAAGCGGTAGTTACTCCTTCCGCGATGGAAGAAATAACTTTTAAGCTTGCGTCTCCTACTTTATTAAGAATTGATTGCGTATGTTTCCATTTTTCTTCGGTTCTGGTGTTTGCAAGAAAATCATGACCGAAAGGCTCGAGGCAACAATTAAAGCTGATATGTCCCCATACTTTAGTAGTACTTACATCTGCTAAGAGGCCTGCTTTTATACAGTATTGGACATGATATAAAATCTGTTCGATATCGCAAAAATCTAAGTAGTCTTTGTAGTAACTATGCATTTCCTCGTCAAACGATACTGGTTCGTAAATAGTTTCATATTTTTCGACAGTAAGAAGAATGGAACGGACACAAGAGATATTTAATTCCATGAGAATCTCCTTTCTTTCAGACTCGGCATGGCAGTGCCTGTAGTTAAAAGTATAGGAGAAAACGTAGGACAAATCAACAAGTACAACCAGCATCGCATAGTTTAAAGAGAGGTGGTGGATTTGCAACATATTTTTATTGCAGAAATTGATGGAAAAGAAATTGACATGGCAGCCATGATGCCGGAAGAAAAGCAGAAGGCAATCATGGAAATGACCAGAAAGTTTGTAGAACATTTAGGATACCAGCAGGAGAAAACCGCGTAAGCGGTACCAGTTGGACAAGCAAAGGAGGGATAAGAGATGTTTTACAAGATCGCAAAGACACTCAGCGTAACGGCAAGTATTATCGGAATCTTGATGATGGCTGGTGCGTGCTCAGTGAAAAGTCAGGAGCTGTTTTACTTATATGCAGCACTTGGAATCACAACACTTACTACCGGAGCATTTGCACTGGAATATTTCCGGATACGGGAATGGCAGTACCGGAAAAGGAAAATAAGGGAGGCGAGAGAGCATGCCAGAAGAGAAGCAGCGTAAGAGCATGAGAACGTCAGAGCTTGATAAGATGATCAACAAACTGCAGTCGCTGGAAAGGGTTGACGGTACATCCGAGTATTACAAGAATAATGCAATCGCATACTTGTCGGATCTGGCAAATCATCTGGATAGGATAGGCGTAAAGACAATAAAAATGCGCCCGGAAGCGACAACTTCCAGTGGCGCACATAACAAAAAACTCAATTAAATTATAGGAAAGTCGGAGGAGAAAGTCAAGTGAACGATGAAGCAATACATATTCCGGCAAGGAAAAAACAGCAGACAGGCGCGCAGATGGTCGTTAAGGTAACACCGGAAGCTTATAACGCACTGGTGGAAATTTACAATGAATCAACTTTATCACTCAAACAGATTGCAAGCCTTCTGATAGTGAAGGCTGCAGAGCGAGTGGTTTATGACAAAGAATGATTGGAGGTAGAAAGTAATGGTAACTACAGTAAATATTCCGGTAGAAGGATATATTTTGCTTATTGAATGCAGGGCGAAACTTGCAATCATAAAAAGTTACATTCGTAGTGGCAATGCCTGCTACGAAGACGAGAAATTTCTCAAATGCGTACTGGGAATGGAAGAAGGTACTGATGATGGAAGAAATTAGCGGATATGACGAATGGAAGACAGCGTTGCCGGAAGAACCGAAGCCAGTAGCGTACTGCGATATCTGCGGAGAGCCACTCTACGAAGGAGATCATCTGACGGATATTTGCGGAGAGAACTGGTGTGATGAGTGTTTGAATGGTGACTTGAGAAAAATATTGTAAAGGAGAATAAATATGTCAAAAGTAATTTGTATTGCCGGAGAATCCGGATCAGGGAAAACAACATCCATGAGAAATTTAGATCCAAAGTCAACATATTACATTGATGCTGACAAGAAAGGCCTTTCATGGAAAGGATGGAGAAAACAGTACAACAAGGAAAATAAGAACTATCTGGCGTGTGATGATGCAAATGTGGTTCGTCAGTATATCAAGCGCATTGCTGAAGCCTGCCCTAGTGTGAAAGTAATCGTAGTGGATACGATCAATGGCTTGATGGTAGCAGATGAAATGCGCCGGAGCAAGGAAAAAGGATACGACAAATGGGTAGATCTTGCAGCCTGTGTCTGGGATCTGGTGTGTGAAGCCTATACATACAGGGAAGACCTGACGATCATTTTCACAGCCCATACACAGACGGACCATGATGAAGCCGGCTATATGTTTACCAGAATCAAGACTTCCGGAAAGAAGTTGGACAAGATTTGCCTGGAAAGCAAATTTACCACGGTGCTTTTGAGTAAGTGTGTAGACGGAGCCTACAAATTTGAAACCCAGGCAAACAACAGCACAGCGAAATCACCGATGGGTGCATTTGATCAGATGGAGATTGACAACGATATTGTAGAAGTAATGAAAGCATTGGAGGACTATTAAGATGAAAAAACCAAACAATTATGAAGAAACACAGGTTCAGGGAGAATTTACTCCTGTAGAACTTGGAGGACACAAACTGGTAATCAAACAGGTGGAGGAACGGATGTCAAGGACAAATAAACCAATGATCGTTGTGTTTTTTGATTTTGCACCGGGAGATAAGCAGGCTGGATATTTTGCGGAAGCATTTAAAAATGATATCCGTCCGGAAAAGAAATGGCCGAACCAGGCAACTCAGTATATTTTGACAGAGGATAATGAAGGAAACTGTAGTAGATCTTTTAAAACATTCCTGACTTGTGTAGAACATTCCAATCAGGGATTCACAACACAGTGGGGAGATAACTTTGGCAAGCAGTTCAAGAATAAGCTGGTTGGAGGAGTATTTGGAATCCAGATGGATTACTACGAGGGAAGAGAGCTTGAAAAGCGTGTTTTGAGATGGTTTGTATCACAGGACAAAGTAGAAGAGGCTGCAGTTCCAATGGAGACAGAAACACAGGTATATAAGAATCATATCAATGGATATCCGACAAATGCGACACCTGGACAGGATGGATTTATGAATATTCCAGATGATATTGATGAAGAATTGCCATTTAATTAGGAGTTGATGCAAGTGGATATACAAATTGATACAAGAGAAAAGCAGAGGGCAATTCGGAAGATCATCAAGACATTTGACGAGAATGGAGTGAAACATTTTTCGAGCAAGCTTCTGGTCGGGGATTATATGAGTCTGGATAATCCCCGGCTCATAATTGATCGGAAGCAGAACCTGCAGGAGTTATGTGGAAATGTCTGCCAGCAGCATGAACGGTTTAAGAAAGAGTTGATTAAAGCAATTGATGCCGGCATACAGCTTGTGATTCTGGTAGAGCATGGATCGGATGTGAAAAATCTGGAAGATGTGTGGTTCTGGCAGAATCCGAGGAAGCATGAAGTCCGGTGGAGAATGGTAAACGGGAAACGTGAAAAATATGTGGTGTCAGCCAAAGCAGTTGACGGAAAACAGCTGTATAAATCTATGTGTACTATTCGAGATCGGTACAATGTCCGGTTTGAATTTTGCGAGAAGAAAGATACAGGCAAGGAGATTATGCGTATTTTGTCCGAATACGGTGATACAAAATGACGCGCGAAGAAATTAAGCAGACATACTCTATGAAGGACATTCTGGTCAAATGCGGACTTCCTGGACCAAACAGAGCTGGATTTATCAAATGTCCTTTTCATAAAGGTGATCATGAAGCATCCATGAAAGTTTATGATAAAGATTTTCACTGTTTTGGCTGTGGAGCGAATGGAGATATCTTTACTTTTACAGAAAGGTTTTATGGGATTTCTTTCAAAGATGCTTTCCTGATGCTTGGCGGAGAATACGAAAAGAATCCGTCCTTCCGATCTTCTCTGGCGATATATCGGGCAAAAAAAGAAAAGCTGATGAGAGAAAAACAGAAAGCAAAGATGCGGGACAAGCGCAGATTGAACAACGATCTGATTTCTGTATACCGGGAATTTTTAAACAGAGCAGAGCCGCTGTCAGACGCATGGTGTGATTGTTATAATGCACTGCAGCTTGAATTATATCATGCAGAATTATTAGAAGAGAGAAGGTGATCACATGGAGCCTTTAGCAAGGTTGGACAGCAAAAGTATATTAAGCGAGGAAATCTTTCTGGAAATATTTGATCAGGAAGATGAGATTACAAAGGCCCGGATGATCCTTTCTCTTACAGATCGTGCTGGAGAGCTTGGCGTAAAAAAGAAGTTTGAAGAGCTTCTGAAAGCCTATAAAAGGGTGGACAAAGAAGCGAAACAAAGAGAGCGCAAGAAGCCAATCACAATGCTGGATAAGTGGACAAACTTTGAAGGACCATACAATAACATGCTCTGCGGAGCATGGATTGCCGGTGAAGATGGCGTATATGCACAGAATGACAGCCAGGTGGATGCGGTCGCCTGTTATCATCCCATTCTTCCGGTAGAACGAATGAAGAATCTGGAAACAGGCGAAGAACAGATTAAGATTGCATACAAGCGAAATGGACGATGGGATGAGATCATTGTTCCGAAAACAATGGTGACGTCTGCCAGTAAGATTGTGGCGCTTTCTGGACGTGGAATTTCTGTTACATCAGAAAACGCAAAGCTACTGGTCCGGTTTCTGTCAGATGTGGAAAATATGAATGACAGCCATATTAAAGTACAGTATTCCACCAGTAAACTCGGATGGATTAAGGATCAGTTTATTCCCTATGATACAGAGATTGTATTTGATGGCGATCAGCGATTCCGGCAGGCTTATGAGAGTGTTTCAGAATGTGGCAACTGGAAGATCTGGCAGAGCTATATGCTGAAGCTTCGGAAGACAAAGCGCCTGGAGATTAAGTTTATGATGGCTGCATCTTTTGCAAGCGTTCTGATCAGCCTCCTGGGTGGACTTCCGTTTATCGTAGATCTCTGGGGGGAAACAGAAGGTGGTAAAACGGTATCTCTGATGGTCGCAACATCCATCTGGGCGAATCCGGATGAATCGGCGTATATCGGGGACTTTAAGACGACGGAAGTGGCGCTGGAAGCAAAGGCGGATATGCTGAATCATCTGCCAATGATCCTGGATGATACCAGTAAGACGAGCAGCCGGATCCGGGATAACTTTGAAGGAATGGTTTATGACATGTGTTCCGGAAAAGGAAAGAGCAGGTCCAACAAGGAGCTTGGAATCACCAGGGAAAATCGATGGAAGAACTGCATTCTGACAAATGGAGAGCGTCCTTTGAATTCTTATGTGTCCCAGGGCGGAGCCATCAACCGTATCCTGGAAGTGGAATGTAAGGACAATGTTTATGCGGATCCGCAGGAGACTGCAGAGATCGTGAAGAAAAATTATGGTCTGGCCGGGAAAAGGTACATAGAGATCCTAAAAGGGATTGGCAAGGAAAAACTGCATCAGATGCAGAAAGAGTTTATGCATGAATTAAAAGATGATGAAGCCATGCAGAAACAAAGTCTGTCACTGTCGATTTTATTGGTTGCAGATAAAGTCGCGACAGATTATCTGTTCCGGGATGGAGAATATATTACGATTGAGCAGGCGAAAACTGTTCTGATCAATAGGAATGATCTGAGTGACAATGAGCGCTGCTATCGATATCTGCAGGACAAGATCGCCATGAACAATCAGCGCTTTGATATGGACACGAAAGTGGAGAAATGGGGAACGCTTGAAAAGGGAGCTGCTATCATCTATAACCAGGCGTTCAAGGAATTATGTAAGAGTGGAGGATTTTCTGACAAAGCTTTTTTGTCCTGGGCGGATCGTAAAGGCCTGATTGAGACACAGGGCGGACGCATGACGAAAGTAAAAAAGGTAGATGGTAATCCAATCAGGTGTGTATTCCTGCGGCTGAACGATAACATCGATAAGGATGGGTTTGAATCGGTGGAAACAATGGATAAATATGAGCAGGAAGAGCTGCCATTTAAGTAAAAGTTACCCGTTACCCAAGTTACCGGGCAAAATTCACCCTTATAGAGAAGAAAAAAATATGTGAAAGTGAGAAAAATATTTTCTTCTATATGGGAAAACGTGTGGTAACTCGGTAACTTCACTCCGAAAAATGCTTGAAACGCAGTATTTTCAATGGATTCAGCGGTTTCCTGAAGACGGTAACAGGATAAAGAAAATGGTAACATGCGGTAACAAGGAGGATATATGGAGGAACGCATCAAGGCAATTTACAATGATTGCTGGGGAATTTATAAAAAATATCTATCAAATCATAATATGGCATTATGGAATCAGAACATGAAAGTCATGATGAAGAAATATGACAATCAACCAGATATCTGTGGTTTACTGATTTGGTTCAGCGGCAGGGTGCAGACTCTACATAATGAATGGAGGATGGCACATGAGTAGAAATGTAATTCGCAGTATCAGAAAAGGATCTGTACAATGGAATGAAGAAGATCGGCTCAAGGTAGCAACGCTGCTATTGAAGGCGGGATACTCAGTCAGGATCGGAAGGATTGTAACAGATACAGGAAGTAAGCCTTCGAGCAGAGGAAAGACGGAATATGTAATAGAATACTGGGAGGAAAAAGAATCATGCTGATAGAAAAGACATTAAAAGAGGCATTGGCAGACTACATAAAAGGTAAACCAGTGACGGTATTATGGACAAAGGATGATGGCAGTATGGATGTTCGGTTATTATCGGACATCCTGGAACAGGAAGAAAATCATTTTCTGGTAAACGTTCCCGCATATCACAATCCGGAATTTGCACAGGCAGTAGCTGAAATGGTAGAGCAGAACAGACCAGAAAACTGCAGTGCGGAAGTAGCACCGGCAGGGACAACGGAGAAGGACGGAAGTACCACCCCTCCCCTCACAGAGCCGGATTCGGTTGTGATTCCGGCAGAAAATAAAAGGGAGAAAGCTCTGGAACTGGCAAAAGAAGGAAAAGGTGCTGCGGAGATCGCGCGGTTGATCGATGCAAAATACAGCACCGTGTATTCCTGGCTGAATCCGGATAAATGCAAGAAACCAAAGCCAGAGAGCAAAACAGCCAGTAATGCGGACCGGCACAAATGCAGGACTTGCATGTTCCGGGCAACAGGAAATACAAAGGGAGCCGGCTGTTCCTATATCGAGATAACAGGTCACAGCAGAGGCAATGAATTGCTTTCTGCTGATCAGTGTAGATTACCTATACCGGAACTACCATTGCAAGAGAAAGGGAGTTTTGAAATATCTGGAATTTGTTTTACACCAGATGCATTTCGCACAGAAGGACGAGGAATATTTTCGGCTGATGAATAAGGAGTTGGAAAGAGAAGTTGGTGTGAATGTGCTGGGGACGTTGAAAGGAGAGAAAAATGAGAATAGTTAGTCAATGTGGCCAGGCGGATTTTCCTTATGAAAGAACATACATCTTATCAGATAGAGAAAATGTAAAGGCAGTATATGACGGAAAATCATACGTGATTGGAAGGTATTCTACACACGAAAAAGCTATTAAGGCTATGGAGATGTGCAGAAAACAGTATATGGACGGTGAATACAATCGAAATTCACTATCTGGAGTTGCTGAGAGCATTGGACGGTTAAGTGAGGGACTTGCTTCGGTTTTTAAAGAGGGCGTTTGTCAAACATTTGTTTTTAAATTTCCGGCAGATGAAGAGGTGCAAGAGTATGGAAAATAAGAAATTAAAAGAATATCTGGATGAATTCAAGGATGATGCAGCACTCCACGTTATTGTCGCAAATCCACAGGACAGAAAAATATATGTACCGTATGAGTTAAATATGATCTGTGATAAGGGACAGAAAGATCCGGTGTTATGTATTGAAGTTGGGCAACCTCAGGATATGGATGCAGAATTGGTAGAAGCAGCTATGGAAGATGAGAGGGCGGCACAGCCGGAACTTCCAAAACTCAAAAACAATGAGGAGAGAAAAGAGTTTCTGGCGAAATACCGGGAGCGGCCGGTATGGTTTGAAGTTCCGCAGGCAGAGGAAACCTATTATAGATATATTCTTCCAGATGGATCAGCAATCGTTATCTGCGAGTATAAGCATTATAACGAGTGGTGGGAGAACAAATATGTTCCGGGAGAACCAGAAGGAACGCTGACTGTAGAGTATCTGCTTGAACCGGGATATAAGCATTTGCATAATTGCAAAACAAACCAGACTGCGTTGATCAGAAAGTTGATGGAGGTGCAAAGAAATGGGCAATAGATGGATTCCAACAACAGAACGTCTTCCGAATCAGCGGGAGTTCATAGAATCATATGCCAGAAGTGCGTATGCAGCAGAATTCCTGGTAACGATCGAGGGAGCAGATAAGGCAACAACATTGTATTATTCCCAGACAGGTGTCTGGTTCGATGAACAGGGAGAACCGTATAAGGTTGTGGCGTGGATGCTGCTCCCGGAAAGGTATAAAGGATAATGGAAGAAGATAAATATACAATGTATGCGGTAAAAAAGATTTGTATCTGGATGATAATGGCAATAACCATATTGATAGCAATGAAATGGACCGGATCAGCGTGGTGCTTATGGGCGTTTTGTATCCCAGCAATATTGGAGTAACGGTATGGAAAAGACATACAAAGAGATAGCTCGGGAACGAGAAGACGAAGAACAAGAGCAATATCTGACGGAGTGGAGGAAGAACCATTGTACAAGAACAAAGAAGGATATTGTGATCCAACAGCAGGCAAAGCCATCCAAGATGCAAGTCGCATCCCACATCATGTAAAGGAAGCACATAAAGCATTAAAGGATATAGCAAGTCTGCTTGGATTCGAGGTCTTAGTATTAAGAGATAGGAAGACAGGGAGGGTATACCGATGGAAACAGTGAAAGAAGAGAACGAGAAGAAAAAGGAATACCTGAAACAGTACGGCAAAGCATTACGCCAGGAGAAGCGGATCGAGGAAGAGCTGGAACGTTTAAAGCTGGATAGGATGCTTCCGGGAGCACTGGCAGCAGATGGACTGCCAAAAAGCAGCAACCTTTCTGATTTGTCGGATTATGCAGCAGAAGTGGACGAACAGGAACGGAAACTGGTGGAGCAGAGAAAGAAAAGAGTTAGGATCCGGACTGAGATCAGGGAAAGAATTGAGCAGATGGAAGATGAGACAGAGAAAGATGTACTGACTTACTGCTACATAGATCTTATGAGGTGGAAGGATATCTGCAGAAAGACAGGATATGAGTGGGCACAAGTACACCGGAAACATTCAGAAGCACTAAAAAACTTCAAGATGATATAGAATGATACACTTGGTCTGTGGTATAGTGTATTCAGGTAAAGAGATGAACAGGGCAGCAGTCGAAAGATTGTTGCCTTTTTCTTTGCCGTGAATTCCGGAAAGAGGTTTGGCGGTTTACTCTGGAAAGAATTTATTCATACATCAGTACATTTGTTTGTTGCAATTACTTTTTTAGAACTCCTTATTACAGATACAGAAACCGTCAGAGGAAAAGATATGAAGGAACAACGGAACCCAAGAAGCGCCAACGGGAATCTGAGAAGAAAACACCGGGCGAGATTTAAAGCAATAGGTGGAGAATGCGGGATATGTAAAGGCAGGCTTGGTCCCATACATTACAATGAACCAAGCGACAGCAAACATCCGTTGTCTTTTGTTATAGATGAAATCAAACCGGTGTCAAGGTGGCGTGAGTTTGGATATAACTCACGTGAAGCAGCGGCACAGGACTGGAACAACCTGCAACCGGCGCATTACTGTTGCAACGCAGCGAAAAGCAATAAAACGTTGAATGAGATGCAGAGAAGCCAGCAAAAGCCCAAAATGAACGTTACAGACGGGGAATGGTAAGAGCTGCAAACAGAGGGTGGGGAGGGTACCCCGCCACGCGGCGGCGGCGACCCCAGCCGTCCAGCGCCGAACACGCCAGATAAGTTTTCCACATCAGGAGGTAAGAAAATGATTTCTAAATATGACGATAAAGTTTTGGTTGAAGCATATATAAAATATGGTTCCACCACAAGAGCAGCCAAGAATGTAGGGTGCAGCTATGAAACAGTTAGAAGAGCGTGTAAAAGAAACAATATTGTACTTGATGGAAGAAGACTGAACAATAAAGGCGACAGAGGTGGAGGCGGATCTCCGAGAAAGGTATTAGATGCGGAAATTATAGCCGAAGCAAAAACCATGACACGAGTTGAAATTGCACAAAAACATGGAGTTGATGTCTGTAATGTTGATAGAAAACTGAAAAGGCTTGGAATCAAGTGCAAGAAAGGTGTTGGAAGAGGTTCAGGATCCTCATACAGAGAACGATGCAACTGCCGTGGTGCGGAATACGATCGCTCAATAAATTTGAAAAATGTAATAAATAAATTCAATGGCGTGTGTCAGATTTGTGGAAAACCAGTAGACATAAATGACAGGGACGGAAATGTAATCGGGAAAATGTATCCTACGATTGATCATATAAAACCATTATCAAAGGGCGGAGGACATACATGGGATAATGTGCAGTTGGCGCACCTGATATGCAATTCAAGAAAATGTGACGGGAGGTGTTTGAATGGCGACATTACTTGATGCAGTAAAGAGCGGAAATAAACGTGAAACACTTATAGCTTTACGAGATAAAATTGCGGAAACGATTGATAAATGCGAAAGCGGTAGAGATATGGCTGCAAATTCAAAAAGGCTTATGGAAGTAATAGCCGAGTTGGAAATGATGCCAGATATAAATGCAGAAAACGAATCAAAACACGACCGTCTAAAGAGGAAACATGAGAAGAGGTAATCAATCCCCTACGTTTTCAAAACTTGGAGAATATGCGTATAGCGATGGAGAGATTGTGGCTGAAATGTTTGCAGATGACGGAGGAGCTACATTTTATCCGGCACAATTAGAAGAACTAACGCTGATGTTAGCAAGGAACGCAAATGGTAGTCCGGCCGCCCAGACAATCGGAATATCGAAACCGAGGCAGAATGGGAAATCATACGCTGCAAGATATTACGCTATATATATGGCAGATTTTGAACATAGGTCTGTAATGTATTCGGCTCATCATAGCAGTACGACAAAAAAGATGTTTGATGCTATTTGTGGATTGTTTGAAAATAAAGAAAGATATCCGGACTTTGCCGCAGACGTAAAAAGCATTACACGTGGAAGAGGATACGAAGGAATTTACTTTAAAGATTGGAAGGACGAAAACGGCATATACCATGATGGTGGATGTATTGAATTCTCCACTAGAACGAATGCTGGGGCACGAGGCGGAACATATTCAGTTATTGTGATTGACGAAGCACAGGAGCTGACGATGGACCAGCAAGAAGGGCTACTTCCGGTAATATCAGCTGCAAGTGATATTAGTGACAACACAAAAGCACCACAGCAAATTCTTATTGGAACACCACCGGCTCCAAGCTGTAACGGCACGGTGTTTGCAGAAATGCACAGGAAAGCGCATTCAAGTGAAGAATCCGAAGTGTGGTGGCTTGAGTGGGGTGTGGGAGATATAAATAAAATATCGAGAGATAATATTATCGATCATGCATATAACACGAATCCAGCTATGGGATACAGGATATCGGAAAAAACGGTACTTAACGAGTTTGACCAAATGGGTATTGATGGATTTGCAAGAGAGCGTCTCGGCTGGTGGTCGCCAATCAACAATGATCAGGACTATGCAATTGATAAGAAGAAATGGGAAGAATGTGCTTCGGAAAAAGAAAAACCGGAAGGGAAAACTGCTTACGGTGTAAAGTTTTCGCTTGACGGTTCGACGGTAGCATTATGCGGAGCTGTCTGTCCAGAGGTAGGGGAAGCGAGAATTTCACTGATCGAGCTTAAAACAACGGACAGAGGAATCCAGTGGCTCGCGGACTGGCTGAATCAGAGATACAAGATGGCAAGCTGTGTGGTGATCGATGGAAGAAATGGAGTTGACTTCCTGATAGAGAAGATAACACCGGTGTGGAAATATAAGCAGTCAATTGTTCGACCGGCAGCAAAAGAAGTGATAGCAGCGGCGAGTCAGCTATCACAGGAAATCAATGAACAGACTGTAACATGGTATAAATACCAAGAAATACTGAATGAGTCAGCAATTACGTCTGTAAAAAGACCGATTTCCGGTGGCTGGGGATTTGGTGGAGAAAACTCGATCCCGATTGAAGCAGCAGCACTTGCACTCTGGGGATGCAGAACATCGAAACGAAATCCGAACAGAAAGATGAGGATAGGATAATGGAGTTAAATTTTGGAAGAGTAGAAGGATTACCACCGGAAGAACAAGAGTGGCTGAAAGAATTGAAATATATATACGACTATCACCGAAGTACAAATCGAAAAAAACGTCGATATTACAACGGGAAAATCACGTTGAATGAGGTAAATTTGGGAATTGCACTACCTTCGGGCCTTGGAAGACTCGAAATCGGATGCGCCTGGGGTGCAAAAACGGTAGACGTGCTTGCCGGTAGATCAATGTTTGATGGCTTTGTTACAGAAAATGGAACGAAGTCAGAAGATATGGATCAGATTATGAAAAGGAATCATTTGATAGCGGAATACAATAAAGCGGTCAAAGAAGAACTGAAATACGGTTGTGCATTTGCGGCGGTATCCGGAGAGGAAGATGATGCAAGAGTACGGTTTTACTCTCCGCATTGTGCTGCAGCTTCGTGGAATGCACACGAAGGACGCATCCGATATGGATTTGCCTTTGAAGATGCGCGAAGAGACGAGTCGGATGTTACATGGTCTCCGGAACATGTAAATTTCTATACAGACACAGACATCTGGGAACTGGATCGGATTGGAGGTACATGGTATGCTACGCAGAATCCCCATGATTTCGGAGAACCCCTTATGGTGGCTCTGATCTGGGACGCAACAAACGATAAACCATTTGGTCAGTCAAGGCTAAAAGAGCCGGTCCGCAGACTAATCCAGGGATATGTAAGAACAGTCGCAAATGCAACGATTGGACTGGAATTTGCCACTTCTCCACAGAAATATCTGCTCGGAGTGTCAGATGAACAATATGATATGTTGATTGATAATAAATTCAAACAGTATGTTGGAAGTATTCTCTACAGTACCAATAATCCGGAGACTGGGGAAAAGCCGAATTTCGGGCAACTTTCGCAGGGAAATATTGAACCACATGTTCAGATGCTCCGGATGCTTGCTACACAGTATTCAGCGGCAACGGGATTGGCGGTTACGGATGTTGGTGTGATAAATGATGCAAATCCGACTTCCAGTGAAGCAATTATTGCGCAGTCACAGACCTTGATCCTTATGGCAGAACAGTTGAATAAATCAAATGGTAATGCATTGTATCGGATTGGACGGATGGCACTTGCAATTGAACTTGGAACGATTCCGGATGAGCTTCCGGAAGAAACACATGAGCTGATTGCACATTTTAAGAATCCGGCAATGCCAAGCGTGGCATCTACTACAGATGCAGCACTCAAAATTGCGACAGCGCGACAAGGATTTGCACAGACAGATATTTTCCTTGAAATGATTGGTTTTGATCAGGCAGATATCCGCAGAATCCGAGCACAGGAACAAAGGGCAAAAGGTGATGCAATCTTGACGGAGGAATTTGGAAATGCAGATAACGGAGAAAGCGTGGCTGGAATACATAACGAAGATGTCACAGATTAGCCAGAAAGCAGCGGATCTGATGCAGTCCTGGGTTCAAAAGAATGGACTGGAAAATGATAAAGCACTTTTGGACTACGCCTATGCACTGTCACAACACTACGGACAGGCTATCGGTGCATTATCGTGCCAGATGTATGAAGCGACAGCAGCGGCACAGGGAGTAATAGTCCCTACGGCAGAAGTAGCAGATCTCCCGGACTATGGGGAAGTGGCAAAAGCAGTAAAAGGAACAAAAAAGCAGTCTCCGAACAATATTCCCGGAACGCTTGCAAGGCTTGTAAAACAGGTAGGTGCAGATACGACACTGAAAAATGCAGAGCGTGACGGGGCGCAGTTTGCCTGGGTACCACATGGAGATACCTGTGCTTTCTGCATTACGCTTGCATCAAGAGGATGGCAGTATATGTCAAAAAAGGCGTTACGGAACGGACATGCTGAACACATTCATGCACATTGTGATTGTGAGTATGCGGTCCGGTTTGATGGAAAAAGCACGGTTGCAGGATATGATCCGGATAAGTATCTGGAGGAGTATCAGGCAGCAGGCGGTGACATCAATGCCATGCGCCGGATGAGATACAAAGAGAATAAAGAGGCTATTAATGCGAGAAAGAGAGAACTGTATGCAGAACAGGCTTACCGAAAGGTTAAAAGAGGAAAAGCAGAAGAAATTTCATTGACCAGAGGTGGCAAAGAAGTGGCGGTTTCGGTTAGAAAAGTGGAAAGCTATGATACATCTATGTATATATCAGATCAAGCACAGATAAAGCCAAAAGCATTGAATGCAATTAATCAGAACACAGAAAAGGCCTTGAAAGAATATGGTGTTCCAAGCGAACGGAAGCCAACAATTGTGATTCTGGCAGATGATGAACTGAAAAATGCCCTTGGTTTGTATGATCCGTGTACAAATACAGTATATTATAGTCAGTCAATAGCAAAGCAGGAAATACAGAAATTAGCTGGTGGAAAAGATGCTGTTGAAAGGCATGAAATGTGGCATATGAAACAGGCAGAAGAATTCCGAAAAGTGGGTTGGGAGATTACCAAAGAAAACCGTAGTGAATATCTGAAAGAACTGTGCAAAAAGGCAAAGAAAAATCTTGACGCATTAGGAATTACGCAGGATAATGTAAGTGAAATAAGCGATTATGCATATCAACAATATCAATTAGGACGATATGATGAAACGGAAGCAGAATATATGTTGATTTATAACAGGAGATAGAGAGAATGAAACTCATAAAGTATCCGGATGAGATAGAAAAGTTAATGAAAGTATACGAACCGTATGTCAATCATATTCATGATGGGAAAATTGAAAACGTGCCGGAAGAGGTTAGTGAAGCGTTTGAAAAAGTAAAAGCCTGGGCTTGGGAGCAAGAACAGTAACAGAGGGAAATATGGCAAGAGATGATTATTATGTAATTGTTTATAAGATACTGGCGTATCTTTACATAAAATTGAAAACAGGTGAGGAAATAGAGCCAGAAATGCTTATGTATGACGGCTCTTTATTTCAAATTAACCGTAAATACTGGGTATACATCTTTGAAAATCTTTTTAACGACGGATATATCACAGGATTATCCAATATTAGGGTTGGAGAAGGCTATTATCTGAAAGAGCAGTTCTCAGGTTGTCAGATTACGCCGAAAGGGATTGAATACCTCTGTGAAAATTCCCTGGCAGAAAAAGCAAAACAATTTCTGAAGGATATCAAAGAGATTACAACATTTATTTAGTAAGTAGAACCACGTAAAGGCTCATGAATTGGCATCGGAAAAATATAATTATCCGAAGGAGGCACTGGAATATTATGGTAATCTTAAAAAACATAAAAAAAGTCAGTGATAGTATTTCGGCAAATTACTATCCAGAAGGAAAAGAGCCGGCAGGTTTTATGAAAATACGAATTCCGGATGGAGAGATTGTAGAACATGAAAATGCAAGCATGTTTGCAGCACCACACGTGAGGCGAGAACTGAAACGGATTGCGAAGATGGATAATCCACCAAAAGAAAAAACGGTAATATGGTATTAAAAGCCACTGATCGGAAACGGTTGGTGGTATTTTTATACTCATTTTTAAGAAAGGAAGAGGTAAAACATGATTATCACAGGAATGGCGCACTTTGAGAGTGTTGCACAGAAGAAACTTGTTGAATGGTACCACAAGAACAGACCGGAGGTACAGATTGACCGAAGCAATGTATTTGTGGTTTGGTCCTGTAAAACACTCCAGAATTACAAGTGTTTAGCATCTACCACAATCAGTGGAGATGGTATCTATGCGGAGTACACCTACAACGGTGACAAACAGGAGCTGTACGAAGATGTATACGGTAAATTAACCAATACATGCCATACAGAGGAGTAGGAGGTAGACATGAAAAAATTATTTATCAGCCAGCCGATGCGTGGCAAGACTGACGAGGAAATCAAAGCAGAACGAGCCAAAGCAATTGAAGCGGCATCTGAACTGGTGAGAGAACCGGTAGAAGTGATTGATTCATTCTTCCAGGAAGCACCGGTAGATGCAAAGCCATTGTGGTTCCTTGGAAAATCTCTGGAACTTTTAGCAGGTGCAGATATCGCATATTTTGCGAAAGGATGGCAGGATGCAAGAGGATGTAGAATCGAGCACACTTGTGCTGTTGAGTATAACATTGATCGAATCGAACCGTAGGAAGGTGGCGATCCAGATATCTCCCTTTAAGGCGCAGGGGTAAGCGTCTTATTTTTATGGCAACACGTGCCTTAAACGTGGCAACTAAAAACACTCAAATTAGGAGGGAAACAAGATGGCAGATGACAAAACATTCACTCAGGCAGAAATGGATTCAATCATAGAGGGACGCCTTGCGAGAGAAAGACAGAAATATGCAGATTATGATGACCTGAAAGAAAAGGCAAGTAAGTACGATGAGTACCAGGCGCAGAATAAAACGGAACTTCAGAAGGAAAAAGAAAAGTCCGATGCGCTTCAGGCAAAATTAAGCGCACTTGAAAAGAAAGACACTGTAAGACAGGTAAGAGAAAAAGCAGCAAAAGACACTGGTGTGCCGGTAGAACTCCTTACAGGTGAAGATGAGGAAACCTGTAAGAAACAGGCGGAAGCGATTATGAAATTTGCGAAGCCGAAGAGTTATCCGGGGACTAAGGGGAACAGAAAAAAGACAACAGAGTACAACTCAACGGATGATGCAATGAGGGAATTTGCACATCAGATTTTTGGTAAAGGAGAATAAAGAATATGGCAGCACTTATTAGTTCAGATTTTGAAATTCCGGCAGAGATTTCGCAGGGGATTTTTGAAAAAGCACAGAAAGGATCTACTCTGGCGCAGTTATCCGGAGCAAGACCGCAGAAATTTGGAAAGCAGCAGGTGTGGGTACTTACATCGCCACCGAAAGCAGAACTCGTAGGAGAGGCAGGGCAGAAATCGCCAACCCCAACTGCATATGCTTCTAAAACAGTAAATCCGTTCAAACTGCAGGTTACCATGAGATTTTCGCAGGAAGTACAGTGGGCAGACGAAGATGTACAGATCGGCGTATTGCAGGATCTGGCGTCAAATGCGTCAATCGCACTGGGAAGAGCATTGGATCTTGTTGGAATTCACAAAATCAATCCGCTTACAGGAACGGTATCAAGCCTTGTAAAAGAAGGGCTGGTTGACACGAAACAGAGCGTGCAGCTTGCAGGCACAAAGTATGATGAAGCAATCGAGGCGGCAGCAGGAATGATCATCTCATCTGGCTATGTACCGAGCGGTATTGCAATGGATCCAACACTTTCATTTGGTCTTTCCACTATGAGGGATACTGATGGAAGAAAGATTTATCCGGAAATTGGATTCGGACAGAATCTGACAAATTTTGCCGGAATGACTGCGGCAGTATCTGATACAGTTTCTGCAAAAAATGAAATCACACCGGATACGAAGTTACTTGGAATCGTAGGACAGTTTGATGCGTTCAGATGGGGAGTGCAGAGATCAATTGGCGCTCACTTGATCGAATACGGTGATCCGGATGGACTTGGAGACCTGCAGAGACAGAACCAGATTGCAATCCGTGCAGAAATTGTATACGGAATTGGAATCATGGATCAGGCAGCATTTACAAAGATCGTGAAGGCGGAAGAGTAATATGAAATATTTATACAAACAAACTGGAATTGTAGTGGAGTCTGACGATGTGTTAGACTCCACAATGTTTAAGCCGATTATTGAAGAAAAAACCGAGGATTTGATCGAGGATAGCGAAACAGAAGCAGGAGTTGCAGAAGCCGAAAATACAGAAGAACCTGTGGAAGAACTCGAAGAACCGACAGAAGACTCAGAGATTCCAGATATAGAAGAACCAGTCGAAGCAAAGAAAGAGGCATCAGCTAAGAACACCAGAAAGAGAACGCAAACAGCGAAAAAGTAGGTGATACAATGATATACGCATCAATCGAGGATATTTGGAGACGAAAAGGAACAGATATTTCGGATACAGATTATGTAACGGCACTCTTAGAGGATGCAGCGATCATCATTGATGCATATAACCGCAATGCTACAGACGAGGCAAAGAAATTAGTGTCATGTAATATGGTTATCCGGACACTCGGAAGCAGAGAGGAAGGTGTACCTATTGGAACGACACAGACAACTACGACAGCAATGGTATATTCGCAGACCTGGACAAATGCAAATGGAAGCGGCGAATTGTATCTGACTAAATTGGATAAGAAAATCCTTGGTGTCGGGAATCGAATTGGCTATTTTAATCCATATTCGGATTTGATGCAGGAGGAAGAGGCTAATGATTAAAGGAATACCGGTGAAGCTCTACGAACGGACCGCAAGTGGGACAGATACATTCGGACATCCGATATATACAGAGACACCTGTGACCGTGGAAGACGTGTTGGTTGCTCCGGCATCGACAACAGAAGTGCTGGATATGCTTAATATTACTGGAAAAAAAGCAGTCTACAATATCGCAATTCCAAAAGGAGATACGCACGACTGGCAAGACTGCAGAGTGGATTTTTTTGGCACATCATGGCGGGTAATTGGCTTCCCTCAACAGGGAATTGAAGAAAATATTCCAGGAAGATGGAATCAGAGATGGATGGTGGAGCGTTATGGCTAAAACGAAAGTTGAGTTAAATCGATCCGGTGTAAGAGAGTTGATGAAATCTGCAGAGATGCAGGCGATTTTACTGGAACAGGCAAATCAAATATCATCCGATGCAGAAAAAGAGTCGTATGTTGCGCAAACAAGAGCGGTTGTAAAAATAAATGGAGATGATGGAAACAACAGCTTGTTGAAAGCGATAGGTAGAAAAAATGATCGAAGAAAAGGTTAGAAAATATCTGGAAGCCATGCTTGATATTCCGGTAAGAATGGAAGAAGAACCGGGACTTCCGGAGGAATATATCCTAATTGAAAAGACTGGATCCGGTGAAGAAAATCATATTGCATCAGCAACTCTTGCTATTCAGTCTTATTCAGGATCCCTTTATGGGGCGGCATCACTCAATGAAAGAGTGAAAGAAGCAATGGAAAAAATTATTGAAATGGACGATATCAGTAAGTGCCAGCTTAACAGCGACTACAACTATACGGACACAACAAGGAAGAAATATCGGTATCAGGCTGTATACGATATGGTTCATTTCTGATGAAGGAGGATAAAAATGTCAGATGCTAAAAATGTAAGTACAGGTAAGCCGAAAGTAGGCGGCGCGATTTTTAGAGCACCGCTCGGAACAACATTGCCAACAGATGCAACCACAGCATTAGATGCAGCATTTAAGTCACTTGGATATTGCTCGGAGGATGGACTCACTAATTCTAATAGTCCGGAAACTGACAACAAAAATGCTTGGGGCGGCGACACTGTATTGAATATGCAGACCAGTAAGAAAGATAATTTTAAGTTTACGATGATCGAAGCCTTGAATGTAGAGGTCCTGAAGAGTGTTTACGGAGATGATAATGTTACCGGAACACTTGAGGAAGGGATTACGGTAAAAGTAAATGCAGATGAAGCGGAACAGAATGCGTGGGCTGTGGATATGATTCTGAAAGACGCAGTGAAGCGTATCGTTATTCCGTGTGCAAGCATTACGGAAGTCGGAGACATTGTATATAAGGACGATGATGCGATTGGATACGAGACAACGTTATCGGCAGTACCGGATGCGGACGGACAGACACATTACGAATATATTAAGGGGAATAAGAAATAATGAAGGGAAAAACAAGCAGTGGTTTTGAGTATGAGTTAGATGAAGCGGCGTTGGATGATTATGAACTTCTGGAAGATCTATGTGAAATGGATGAAGGAGACATGACAAAAACAATCAGCGTATTAAACCGTCTTCTTGGAACAGAACAGAAAGAACGTTTGAAAGAACATTTACGAATGGAGAACGGAAGGGTACCGGCGTCGAAAATGATGAATGAAATTGGAGAAATTTTCAGAAATGTAAAAGAAGGAAAAAACTCTTAGCCCTCGCCTACATGCTTAATTTAGATAAGGACGCACTTTTGTGCGATCTTGCAGAAACATATCATATCTATGATTATAAGTCGTTGCCGTGCAGAATGGTAGCGACTTTTTCTTGTGGGTTGAGGGAAAATTCGAGAATTAAAATGAAAATAGCAGGGATTGAGCCGATACCGGAACAAATGCTTATGGCGGCTATTGCGGATGGAACGCGCACGACTGCCTGGTTGCAATCTGAGGATGGAGCGACCGGGAAAAACCGTCCGAAGTCATTGCTTGGAATGATCCTGGGCGATGGAAAGGAAAAATCTAAAGAAATTCAGACATTTGATTCTGGAGAAGATTTTGACAGAGAATGGGCGAAATTGACGGGAAAGGAGGAATAAGATGGCTACAGAACTTGCAAAGGCATATGTGCAGATCATACCGTCCGCTGAAGGAATACAAGGAAGAATTCAAAAAGAAATAGAGCCGGAAGCAGACTCAGCTGGAAGCTCTTTCGGCGGGAAAATGGTTGGCATGATCAAAAAGGTTATTGCCGCAGCAGCAATCGGGAAAGCTCTGTCAGCAAGCATCAGTGAAGGCGCAGCACTCGAACAGAGTCTTGGTGGAATCGAAACATTATTTAAAGATTCCGCCGATAAAGTAAAAGCTAATGCGGCAAAAGCTTACCAGACAGCGGGAATGAGTGCAAATGACTACATGGAACTCACTACAAGCTTTTCAGCGAGCCTTCTTAGTTCCCTTGCTGGCGACACCTCCAAAGCTGCAGATGTGGCAGATATGGCAATGGTAGATATGTCTGATAATGCGAATAAGATGGGAACCAATATGGAAGACATCAAAAATGCATATCAGGGATTTGCCAAACAGAACTATACAATGCTGGACAACCTGAAGCTTGGATATGGTGGTACGAAGTCGGAGATGGAGCGTCTCTTGGCAGATGCACAGAAAATCAGTGGCGTGGAATACAATATTGATAATCTATCAGATGTCTACAGTGCAATTCACGTGATCCAGGGACAGTTGGACATTACCGGAACGACAGCAAAAGAAGCGGCAACGACTATATCTGGATCGTTCAACCAGATGAAAGCAGCGGCTAAAAATGTAATGGGAGAAATTGCTCTGGGAATGGATGTAGGACCGGCACTTAATGAACTGGCGAATACGATCATAACCTTTGCAGTTGGGAATTTGCTTCCAGCAGTATGGAATGTTATTTCCGCGTTGCCATCAGCGATCATTACGTTTGTAACGGCGCTTGGTCCTCAGCTATTCGCTGCTGTGTCCGGATTGATTCCACAAATTGCAAGCGGAATCACAACAGGAATACCGACTCTTTATCAGAGCGCAATGCAGCTTATGGATCAGTTTAATATCGGAATCCAGGAGCAACTCCCGATCTTGTTGCAGAAGGGTGTGGATTTCATAACAAACATTGTGAATGGAATCTTGCAAAATTTACCGCAAGTAATAACGATGGCGGGCAATGTTATTACATATTTTGCCAACACAATTATCTCGATGCTTCCAACAATATTGAGTGCTGGTGCAAGATTACTCTTAAGATTGGTAAATGGAATTATAAATAATCTGCCACAAATTGCTCAGGCTGCAGCAACTGCAATTGTGCGTTTTGTAACGTCAATTGGACAGAATCTTCCACAGATTCTTCAGAGTGGTATTACGATTATCGCTAAGCTGGCAGCAGGCTTGATACGTGCTATTCCGAATTTGGTTGGACAGATACCGGCAATTATCAGCGCAATTGTGAATACTTTTACGAGCCAGAACTGGGGAAGTATTGGAATCAATATCATAAGCGGTATCGCATCCGGACTTCGTTCGGCGGCACATATGCTATGGGATGCTGTAAAAGGTGTTCTTGGTGGATTTAAAGAAAATGTTCTGGCATTCTTCGGAATTCACTCACCGTCACGTTGGGGAGCTTATGTTGGAGAGATGATCGATACCGGAATTGCGAATGGATTGATTGGCAAGACAACATTAGTATCCAATGCGGCAGCAGAGCTTCAGAAGTCTGTAAAAAAACCAATTGGAACAAGTATGGACCTTACAATTTCTGGCAAAAGCAGCACTGAAAGTCAGAACAGCACGATTGCAGAGAAGCTGGAAGCATTACTGGAATATTTAAAAACAACATCCAGACGTGGAGACGGCAGTATAGTTATAAATTTAAATGACAGAGAAGTAGCAAGAGCTTTGAGAGAAATGGGGGTTGTGTTTGAATGATCGAGGTTAAATATATATGTTCCAATGGAGAAGAATACAATCTGATCGGAGACAAAATGAGAGCAACCTCCGGATATTTCCATGCTTATGAGTGGAAACCCAATACAACAGAAAGAGAAATGGGTGTAACGGTGAATGCTTTTGAAAAAGAACCGGTGACGTATGATATTACTCTTACCGTGAGAGGCAAAGAAAAAGAAAGAAAGCAGATCCTTAATAAGCTTACGAATGCTTTTGAATACGATGTGGTCAATCTGACTCCAGGAAGAATTTACTATGGCGAATACTACATTGATGGATATGTAAAAAAATCAAGCAATGAAGTATCGAGTGAAAATAATAGTCGTACAGATTGCAAGATAGAAATATACTGCCCGTATCCATTCTGGTCGATGGAGCAACAGGAAAGCTTTTATCCGGATTCTGCAAATAAAGGAAAGCCATATACATTTTTAGACTATCCGATAACGTATAATTATGATTATTCAAGAAAGAGTGCCGGAACGCAGAACTGGATTATCGATCATTTCCGAGATAATAACTTTGAAATGGCAATATATGGTCCATGCGCTGATCCAAGAATACTGATAAACGGTTATCCTTATCAGATTTATGAGACGTTAGAAGCAGGTGAATATATATTAATCGCCAGCAGAGAGAAGACGATCACAAAGCATCTGAGAAATGGAACTGTGCAAAATATTTTCGCAAAAAGAGCGAAAGACAAAAGCGTATTTGCACTGATTCCGTCTGGCGTACTGACTATTAACTGGAGTGGTGAATTCGGCTTTGATATTAAGGTATACAAAGAAAGGAGCGTGCCGGAATGGAACTGGTCTATACGGATCCGATAGGCAAAGAGCTCGGATATATCTTAAATGCAAATGTAGACATGGAAATCGGAGAAGATGAGAAAAGCTCAATCAATGATTTTGAGATCGAATTTAAGAGATCCGGTTGGAATGGTACGGTTGAGTTCGGAAGTCAGGTGTATGTTCCGGACACAGAGTATGGCGGAATAGTTCGAGAGGTAACTACAAGCACAAAAGCGAATAGTATCACCGTAAAGGGATATACTTGGCGCGGAATGATGACGAAAAAAATAATCAAGCCGGAAGAAGGACAGGATTATGCGATAGCATCCGGAGAAATAAATGAAATCATCAAAGGAAAAGTAGAAGAAGCATTTCCAGGCTTTTTCTACGGAGTTGTTGAAGATACAGGCATTCAGTTGACGAACTATCAGTTTGACCGATATTGTACGCTACATGAAGGTTTAAGGAAGATGCTGCAATCCGTAGGTTACCGCTTGGAAATCAAGTATATTCAAGGTGATAAATACGAAATGGGCTATGTTCAAGTAAGAGCTGTTCCTATCGTAGATTATTCATCGGAATACGAATTTTCAAACGATCAGAACATGAATTTTACGATGGATGACAACAAAAGAGGCGTGAATCACTTAGTATGCCTTGGAAAAGGAGAGTTAAAAGACCGCCTAGTTATCCATTTGTATGTCGACGAAAAGGGAAACGTAGGACAAACGCAGTACTATCGAGGAATTGATGAAATCGAAGAAACTTACGATAGCTCCGGATCAGAATACGATGACCTACTCAAAAATGGAATTGCGAAACTTACAAATTCCAAGAATAAGACAGAATATGACATGACGATGGAGAAAATAGAAGGAAGTATGGATATTGGAGACATCGTTGGTGGACGAGATTATCTAACCGGTGCCAGCATGAAGAAGCCGATCGGAAGGAAGATATGGACGATTTCAGCTGGCAAAGAAAAAGTAGAGTATAAATTGGAAGGAGAGTCTTAATGGATATAATTACAGGATATACCGGAAGTCCACATGTTACTGCAGAACAGGACAGAGATATCAATATTGGAATTTTTGGAAATGAATCTTATGTGCTGCAAACAGGATCACAGTTGACTGCGGAAGTATCGTCAAACAATGAGATTAAAGTAAGAGATGGTGTGATCATGCATCAAGGGTGTGCTGCATCGATTAAAAAGAACACATACGATTCTCTCACCATTACAAATGGATCACAGGGAATGAAAAGGGTAGACCTTATCGTTGCCAGATACAGTAGAGATCCAAGTACAAATGAAGAATCACTTACCTTGAAAGTAATCCAGGGAAAACCAAGCGAAAACAGTCCGACTGTACCAGGTTATACAACAGGAGATATACAGTCAGGAGATCTTGTAGCAGACATGCCACTTTACCAGGTCATTCTCAATGGACTTAATATCACGGAAGTTAAGAAGTTGTTTAGTGTGCAGGGATCCATTGCTGAATTAAGTAGCAATTTAGCCAAAACTAACACAGTTTTAGAGAACGGAAAACCAATATTCATTGATTCAACAGCGCAAGGAACAGCAAATTTGGATACCAATAGCTTTTTGAAATCTGGCGTTACATATGCTTTCATCGTTATAGTTTCCTCCAATATCAGCAGTGAAAGCTATAAACAGGAAATTGCTTGTGCATTAAACAATGTAAATATGGGAAATAACGGAAACTATTACAAATTAGTTTCTACTTTTACAGGAAAATGTAGCAAAGGCGATAAACTTCATATTACTTCGTACAAAAATGGAGGCACATGGACTCTTTTTGCGACAAGAGCTATTTTTATACCAGTTAGCTAATTAGCTAAAATAAGCCGTTGTTGCAATCATTACGAATGAGGCACTGTCTGTACCGGTGACATATACTGTACCATTTTTTATGTATATACGTGCTTGTGCTCCAGCAGATCCACCATTATGCATGGCTATCGGAATAAGACATTCGTATGCGTTATAGCTCATTTTAAATATTTAAGTGCATAAGTAAATAAACTTATTTATTTACACTCGGCATTAGTCGGGTGTTTTTGTTATGCGCTTTTATATATGTAACTTTATCAATCCCTCTAAAAAGAAGAAAGGGGCAAACAGAAAAATGAAAATCACATTCAATGATGGTCAGGAACTGCAGATCCAGCAGGTCACTGAGCAGACGGATGGAGCACTTCTGATCAAGACCATTTCAGCATCCGAGGATCAGCTGAAGACTTTATTCTCTGATCCGACAACAACTAAGAGAATGTCTGTGAGCGAACGGGATGCAGATACCGTTGTGTATGAAAATTACACGAAGCTTGATGCAATCGTGAAGTACACGGCCGGCATTCTTGGTGTGCTGATGTACCGGGAAGGAGAAGATCCGGACAGCCAGATTGAGACGTTAAAAAAAGAAAATGCAGATCTGAAAGAACAGCTTGAACAGCTGCAAGGATGCATCCTTGAAATGTCTGAACTGGTATACCAGTAAAAAATGGTAACTTTATTAACCGATTTATTTATATTATTACAAAACAATGGAGGAAAAGAAATGATAGCATTATTATGGGCACAGCAGATCATGTTAGGAAAGAAAACTTATTCACAGGTACCGAGACTTTTAAAGGACAAGGTAAAAGAGATCCTGATTGATTCCGGAACAGAAGAACTTGTAACGGAAGAATAATGGAAGAATGAGGTACATGAAAGTGGAACAGGCAAACTATATCAAGGCAATTTTTACGGCAGTATTTGCTTTCCTGTCAGCGCTTCTTGGAGTGCTTGCAGTGCCGGTGATCCTGCTGGTGGCATGTAATCTGATCGATTATGCGACCGGACTTATGGCGAGCAAATACAGAGCAGAGGATATCAATTCCTATAAAAGCATCAGAGGAATCTTCAAAAAGGTATCCATGTGGCTATTGGTTGTTGTAGGAGCAATAATTGACGAAATGCTTCTATATGCATCAACTTCAATTGGTTGGAAGTCACCAGTCACATTTCTGGTGGCATGTGTCGTGGCAATATGGCTGATCTGCAATGAGATTATCAGTATTTTAGAAAATATTCAGGACATGGGAGTGAATATCCCGGCATTTATGCAGCCGCTTGTGAAACACATCCGATCGCAGGTGGAAGATCAGGTGAAAGTAGATAATGATTCAGAGGGCGAATAGTCGCCCTCTTTTTGAAAGGAGAAACATTATGGCAATGAATGGAATTGATATTGCAAGTTATCAGGCAGGAATTGACCTCAGTGTGGTCCCGTGTGATTTTGTGATCGTAAAGGCAACAGAGGGAACAGGCTACGTGAACCCAGATTTCACAAGAGCTTACGCACAGGCTAAGAATGCCGGAAAGTGTCTCGGTATCTACCATTATGCGAATGGTGGAGATTACCAGAAAGAAGCAGATTACTTCCTTGATAGAATCGGAAAACGCGTAGGCGAAGCAATTCTCTGTCTTGACTGGGAGGGAACAGGCAACCCGGCATTCGGTAGCTCGGATTTTGCATGGTGCAAGAGCTGGCTTGACTATGTATACCAGAAAACAGGCGTAAGACCTCTTTTGTATTGTTCGCAGTCTGTAGCCTATAAATTCAACAATATCGGAAACTATGGACTCTGGATTGCACAGTACGCAGACATGAACGCCACAGGCTATCAGGATAAGCCGTGGAATGAGGGAGCTTATACTTGCGTTATCCGGCAGTATAGCTCTTGTGGTAGATTGAATGGATGGGGCGGTAATCTCGACCTGGATAAATTCTACGGCGACAAGGACGCATGGAACAAATACGCCGGAAAAGGAAACACAACCACACCGGCAGAAACACCGAAACCGACAGTGAACACTCCGAGCGGATCCACACTCGATCTGGTTGTTGGAGTCATGCAGGGTAAATACGGTGATGGTGACAACCGCAAGAACGCTCTCGGAACACGGTATACGGAAGTGCAGAGCTTCATCGACCATATCTATTCTGCATCCGTAGATACACTGGTGAACGAAGTAAAAGCCGGAAAATATGGTAACGGTGACACAAGAAAGGTTGTTCTCGGTAGTCGTTACACAGAAGTCCAGAACAAGATCAACGCTGCGTTTGCCAGAAAATCAAATGAGCAGATCGCACAGGAAGTTCTTGCCGGTAAATGGGGCAATGGAAACGACAGAAAGAATCGTCTATCAGCTGCCGGATATGACTACAATACGATTCAGAATATCGTGAACGGTAAGTCAGGTGCTTCATCCGCACAGTATTACACCGTGCAAAGCGGTGATACGCTTTCCGGTATTGCAGCTAAATACGGCACGTCCTACCAGAAGGTTGCGCAGCTGAATGGAATCAGCAATCCGAATGTGATCTATGTTGGTCAGAGACTGCGGGTGAAATAAATCGCGGTTGACAGCACCAAACGTGAGGACTTATAATTCCCTTAAAATAAGAAGAAATAACTTTATCGGTTGTGGCAAAATGGTTGACCCAATGGGGTTCTAAAGCACTTGGTGATCAGGGGTATTCTCCGTCAGAAATCCTCCGCTATTATTACGGAGATGATATTTACATCAATACCGCTGAAGAAATTTCAGGCATTCCGTCTTCATGGCCAGGGTATACCCTTTCCCAGGGTTCTTCTGGTACAAAAGTCCGGCAAATGCAGGAACAGCTAAATGTCATTGCCGGTGCATACCCGGCAATTCCGAAAATCACAGTTGACGGTATTTATGGCCCGGCAACAGCGTCGTCCGTCAGAAAATTCCAGTCGGTGTTCGGGCTTCCGGTAACCGGAACTGTTGATTACCGTACATGGTATAAAATTTCCGAAATTTATGTAGGTGTATCCAGAATTGCAGAATTGTCCTGACTTGGATTTTATATTATGATCTAAGTTTTCTCCCAAAGTCTGCTTTTATGCAAAGAATACCAAATGTGTCATGCTTCAGTTTAAAATGTTTCATACTCATCTGGTGCTGATTACTGCAAAATAAAAAATGCTAAAATTAACAAAACCTCCCAGTGTAATCTGAATTTATTCTCCATATACTAGGAGCGTAACACAAAACAAAATGTTACAAAAAAGGAGGAAATGAATATGGCAAGTCGTTCATCAAACAGAGCAGCCGTGCCAGAAGCAAAAGGTGCACTGGACAAATTTAAATACGAGGTTGCAAGCGAACTGGGAGTACCGTTATCAGACGGGTACAACGGAGACTTAACTTCAAGACAGAACGGATCTGTCGGAGGTTATATGGTCAAGAAAATGATCGAAGAACAGGAAAAACAGATGTCCGGTCGATAGGACAGTCAGTGAAGGTATCACAGGCATTTCTGCCGGATACAAAAAAGGGAATGTCTGATAAACAGGCACTCCCTTTTTCTCTGATCACTAAGCTGGAAATCGGACTTGAACCGACGACCCCTTCATTACGAGTGAAGTGCTCT